>OLFV01000127.1_pt1 | contig 88795 bp, 89 predicted proteins | sample 1605551 | NCBI WGS metagenome assembly OLFV01 (sample SAMEA3888922, study PRJEB22519) | human gut metagenome | biome: human gut; feature: human-associated habitat; material: faeces | place: Denmark | collected 2011
GTTTCAGGTGCGAGTGGTTTTGCGATCGTGCAGGTTCGAGTCCTGTTCTGGGCACTTCCCAAAATAGAAAAAATGCAATCCTATACAGAAGACGAAATTGTAGTACAGCTCCGGGACCCGGCCCGACAACGTGAGGCCTTCGCCAAGGTCGTAAGCTTGTATGGCGAGAAGTTGTATTGGCATATACGAAAGATGGTACTGGATCATGAGGATGCGAACGACTTACTCCAAAATACATTTTTGAAAGCTTGGACGAACATCGAGCTTTTTCGTGGTGAGGCCAAATTATCTACATGGCTTTATAAGATCGCGATCAACGAGTGCATTACTTTCCTGAATAAACAGCGAAATATGAATAACGTATCTATCGACGATGCGGATACCTTTTTGCTGGAACGTTTGAAAGGGGATGAATACTTCGATGGTGACGAGATACAGGTAAGATTGCAAAACGCTATTCTTACCTTGCCGGAGAAACAACGCTTGGTTTTCAATATGAAGTATAACGAGGAGATGAAGTACGAGGAGATGTCCGAGATACTAGGTACCTCTGTCGGGGCTTTGAAGGCTTCGTATCATCATGCGGTGAAAAAAATCGAGGAGTTTTTAACAAAAGAGGTTTAAACCTTTTGCCCGAATCGCTGTCAAAGCAATATAAAAAGAGAAAAAGTATGAAAAAAGAAGAAAACAACCTAGATCGCTTGAAAGGAACTAATCCTTTCACTGTACCGGAAGGGTATATGGAAGGGCTTACGGAGCGGATCATGAGTCAGCTCCCCGAGAAGCCGGAGGAGAGGGCGAAACGGATTTCCTTGATGGATCGTGTTCGTCCGTGGTTGTACATGGCTGCGGTATTCGCTGGTCTTGGTTTGTTTTTCAAGGCTATCGTGGGAATAAACGGTTCCGATGGTAGTACTGCGTCTGATTCTTTACTGGTCCGGACGGAAGTCCCGACAACGGCTTTAGACGCTATTGAAGCGGAAGAAGATGAGGAGTATTTGGAGTATTTGGAAGCTCAGTACGCCAATTATCTCTTAGATGAGGAACTTTCCTATTCTGAATAAAGTTTAAAATAGTAATTTTATCGAAGATTTTTGTAATAATACTTGTATGAATAAAATATTTTTTATTACATTTGTGGCAATTTCGGTTCTACTCTCTTTCAATGCTACGGCACAAGAGAAGAAAGAGCAAAGACATTTTGATAGAGAAGCATTCGAAGCAAGGCGGAATGCTTTTATTACGGCTGAAGTTGGTCTTACACCTGAGGAAGCTGCACAATTTATTCCTTTATGCAATGAGTTGCGACAGAAAAAATTTGAGGTAGGTCGTGAATGTCGTAAGTTATCAAAAGAAATTCGACATAAGGAGAATCCGACAGATGCTGATTATAACAAAGTGATAGATGAATGTCTGGATGTTGAGATAAAAGAGGCACAGTTGGAAAAAGAGTATTTTGAGAGATTCAAGAAGATACTTTCTCCCGAAAAGGTCTATAAATACCGAAATGCGGAATATAAGTTTGTCCGGAATTTTATGAAGAGTGGTCGGGACAACAAGAAGGAAGAGAAACAGAAAAAGTAAAATATTATCATTATTTGTGTTTTTTGTTTAGATTTAGTTTTGGCGTTTAAGTTAAGGGAGGGGTGGCGACGTGATGTCGGTTCCCCTTTTGTTTTGCCCTTATCCTTGCTTTATAAGCCTTTGGCCTTGGCCTCATTCCATAGTTGGTCCATTTCCTCCAATGTCATATCTTTCAAGGAACGACCTTCTTGGATCGTATGTTCCTCCAGATAATTAAAACGGCGGATAAACTTCTGGTTCGTGCGTTCCAATGCGTTGTCCGGGTTTATTTTGTATAGGCGGGCAGCGTTGATCAAGCTAAAGAAAAGATCTCCGAACTCAGCTTCCATCTTATCTGCGTCCATCCTGTCTATCTCGGTTTTCAACTCATTAAATTCCTCCTGTACCTTATCCCATACTTGATCCCGTTGTTCCCAGTCGAAACCTACGTTACGGGCCTTATCTTGGATACGATGCGCTTTTACTACGGATGGGAGGGAAGCGGGAACACCTTCCAGCACGGTTTTGTTACCCCCCTTTTCTTTCAATTTAAGCTGCTCCCAGCTTTGCTCTACCTTTTGGGCGGTATCGGCGGAGGTATCTCCGAATACGTGTGGATGGCGGTAAATCAGTTTCTGGCAAAGGCTGTCGCAGACATCCTTGATATCGAAAGCTTCTTTTTCCTCGCCGATCTTGGAGTAAAAGACGATGTGCAATAACAGGTCTCCTAATTCCTTTTTTATGTTTGTGTTATCCTCACGCATCAGGGCCTCGCATAATTCATAGGTTTCCTCGATTGTATTCGTGCGGAGGCTCTCGTTTGTCTGTTTACGATCCCATGGGCATTTTACCCGTAATTCATCCAGAATGTCGAGTAATTGCCCGAAGGCTTCCATCTTCTCTTCTCTAGTTGCCATATTATTACTTATTCTATAATGATTGTAAAAGAAAGAGGGCCGGGTTCTACCCTGCCCTCTGTATGTGTTTTATTGTTGTTCTTTCTTGAATTCTTTCAATCCGTTTTGAAGGAACTGGATGTATTTGGAAACATCCTCATTGAATGCGTATGAAGGTCCGAGCGGCTGTCCCTCGTCATTCAATAAGATGTAGAATGGCTGGGCGTTAGAACCGAACTTGCTTCGTTGCAAATAACTCCATTTATCACCGATCGTCTTCAACTTACGAGTCTTTCCGTTCTCTTGGATCTCGATGGGTTGCGGGAGTTTCGTCTTATCGTCTACCATGAGAGTGATTAGCACGTAATCATTTTCTAGCATTTGCTTCACCTTAGGATCCGTCCAAACGGAAGCCTCCATCTTACGGCAGTTTACGCAACCGAAACCGGAGAAGTCGATCATGACGGGTTTATTTACCTTCTTGGCATAAGCCATACCGGATTCATAATCGTCGAACGCGGCGTGTACCTCGTTTTTGTATAGATTGAAATCTTGTGTATACAACGGAGGAGCGAACGCGCTGATCGCCTTTAACGGAGCGCCCCAAAGTCCCGGAACCATGTAAATGGCGAAAGCGAAAGAGATAATCGCCATAAACAGACGAGGAACAGATACATATTTTACTTCGCTATCATGGCTAAACTTGATCTTTCCTAATAAATAAACACCCAATAAGCTGAAGATCACGATCCAAAGCACGATAAAAGCCTCACGGTCTAGTAAACGCCAACCATACGCTAAGTCCGCTACGGAAAGGAACTTCAAAGCCAATGCCAACTCCAAGAAGCCCAATACGACCTTCACTGAATTCAACCATCCGCCGGATTTCGGCATACTTTGCAGCATATTCGGGAAGATGGCGAAGACACTGAACGGGATGGATAACGCCAAGGCGAAACCAAACATACCGATAGCCGGTCCTACCGCCGTACCCATAGAAGCAGCCTGTACCAACAAGGTCCCGATAATCGGACCCGTACAAGAGAAAGATACCAATACCAACGTAAACGACATAAAGAAAATACTCAATATACCGGTCGTTGAATCGGCCTTGCTATCCAATTTACTGGTCCATGACGCAGGTAATACCAGATCGAAGGCTCCGAAGAAGGAGACTGCGAATACTACCAACAGCAAGAAGAACAGGATATTAAAGATCGCGTTCGTTGATAAATCATTCAATGCGCTCGCTCCGAAGATACCGGTAATCAACAAGCCCATAACCAAATAGATTACGATAATAGATAATCCATAGGTGATAGCGTCGCGAATCGCTTTCTTACGATCTTTCGTACGTTTCAGGAAGAAGCTAACCGTCATAGGGATCATCGGCCAAACGCAAGGAGTCAATAAGGCGATCAAACCACCTAAGAAACCTGCGAAGAAGATGAATAACCAAGAGGTATCTGCCGCCGATACCGTAGAATCACCGAACGCTTTCAATTGGTCGATCACCGGAGACCAAAGATTCGGGCTATCGGTTAAACTGTCGGACGCTTTGGGAGATGTCATAGCCGGTGTCTCTTTAGCGGCAGGGTCCGGAGTGTTCAACTCGCTAGCATCTTCCGCTACGACCTGCGTATCCGGCTGTACGGTCGTGGCGTCATCTTTATCCACCTCTGTAGTCGAGCTATTAGCTGCCAGAGCTGGATCTACATGGATACTTTTCTTATCGAAAGAGAAAGGTATTTGATCTGGGGGAAGGCAAGTCTCGTCATTACAAGCCATAAATTCCACCTCGCCCTCTACCTTGAATTTAGCGGGATCGGTAACTTTTAGTTTTTGGATGAACGATACCGTACCCGGATACCAACGAAGGTTCATGGCGAATTGCTCGTCGTAAACCGTGGTCGGCTTTACAGAAGGAACCGGTTGACCAATCAGTTCAGCTCCATTCAATGTCTCGAATGTGAAAGATGTAGATACAGGACCTCCTTCCGGCAGGTTCATGTCATACAGGTGCCAACCTTTGTCCGCCGTGGCGGTAAAGACGATCTCTTTCTCGGGTGCGCCGCCCTTGTCGTCTAGTTTAATTTTCCACTTGACAGGCGTAAGTATTTGTGCCTGCGCTACCAGCGCTATTAGCGCCAGCATGATCGAACTGATGAGCTTCTTCATTTTTTGTCCTTTATTGATAGATTACTTTGCTGTCGATGTGAATTTCTCCGGGATCCGTGTCTCGAAGTGCATCTCCTCGCCTGTTACCGGGTGGATGAAACAGAGCCTGCGGGCATGGAGCATCAAGCGTCCGGCGGGATTTGTCTCCGCCCCGTATTTAGAGTCTCCGGCTATCGGATGGCCGATGGATTGCATCTGCGCGCGGATTTGGTTCTTGCGTCCCGTCTCCAGATCGAGTTCCACGAGCGAATAGCGATTGTTCGTTTGCAGGAGTCGGTAGCGTGTGATCGCTTCCTTCCCGTCACCATCTTGTGTCACGTACACTTGCATATGCTTGTTCTCCACGAGGTTGGATACGATCAAATCCGTGTCTTTCTCCGGTCGTCCCTCTATCACGGCCACGTAGGTCCGTTGCGTGATAGCCTCGCTCCAGTTGGACTGTAGTTGCTCTTTTACCTTCTGGTTCTTGGCGAACATCATGATACCCGATGTGTCTCGGTCCAGACGGTGCAAGACGAATATCTTGTTGCGAGGGTCGCATTCTTTCACGTAATCACTCAGTATACGGTAGGCCGTACGCTCCTTGATACGATCGGTAGATACGGATAGCAAACCTTCCCGCTTGTTGATCACGATGAGGTCGTCGTCTTCCCAAACAATTCTAAGTAACGGGTTGTTGAATTCCACCTTCCCTCTTCCATAGTTGATCCCGACCGTATCGTTAGGGTTCAGCGGGGCATCGAACTGCCGGGTGACTTTCCCGTTTACCGAGATCTGTCCCCTGCTCAATAATCCTTTCACGGATGAACGGCTTTGTTCTTTTAATAACTCGAACAGGAAAGGTAGCAAAGTGTTACTTTCACCCACCGTTACCCGTCGTTCTTTAGAGGGTTTACGTCGATTATCCCCTCCTTTATACTCAGATCGCTTTCTCATATCTATTTTTTATAGTACGCGAAGATACAGGCATTTACGCGAAACTGCAATAGCGCGGAATAGAAAAACCGTTATAAATAGTTTGCTTGTTATAGGAATAAACCTTCAAATCCCCGGATGTAAAAGTAATTGCCATTCACTCTATTTTCAAAATAGCGGCGTGGTCCTTATAAATCACGTCGTGATCTGTACAATCCACGGCTTGGTCTGTATAAACCACGTCGTGGTTTGTAGAATAGTGGCGTGTCCGACAGGGAATGCCTATTGTCTCGGCCGACTATATTTCCCGATGCTCAGCGTTTTTTGTCTATATTTTTTGTACTTTCGCGGATCGAGAAATGTGTAAAGACTAATTAGTTATAAAAATATGGAAATCGCTAGTAAGTACAATCCCGCTGAAGTAGAGGGGAAGTGGTATCAGTATTGGTTGGATAACGGCTTCTTTAAGTCAAAGCCAGACGGCCGTGAGCCGTATACGATTGTAATCCCGCCCCCTAACGTCACCGGCGTATTGCACATGGGACATATGCTTAACAATACGATCCAAGATATCTTGGTTCGCCGTGCCCGTATGATGGGTAAGAACGCTTGTTGGGTACCGGGTACGGACCATGCTTCGATCGCTACGGAGGCGAAAGTGGTGAATCGTTTGGCCGGGCAAGGAATCAAGAAGACCGATCTGACTCGCGACGAGTTTTTGCGGCATGCTTGGGAATGGAAAGAAGAGCATGGCGGCATTATCTTGAAGCAACTTCGTAAATTGGGTGCTTCCTGCGATTGGGATCGTACGGCGTTCACGATGGACGAGAAACGTTCGGAGAGCGTTATCAAGGTTTTTGTCGATCTATATAAGAAAGGTTTGATCTACCGGGGTGTCCGTATGGTGAATTGGGACCCGAAGGCGTTGACGGCCCTGTCCGATGAGGAGGTTATCTATAAGGAAGAGCATAGTAAGTTGTACTATCTTCGCTATAAGATCGTAGGCGAGGAGGGATACGCCATTGTCGCCACTACCCGTCCGGAGACGATTATGGGAGATACGGCGATGTGTATCAACCCGAACGACCCGAAGAACCAACATCTGAGAGGAAAGAAAGTGATCGTTCCGCTGGTAGGCCGTGAGATTCCGGTGATCGAGGATGATTACGTGGATATAGAGTTTGGTACGGGCTGTTTGAAAGTGACCCCTGCGCACGATGTAAACGACTATATGCTGGGCGAGAAATATAATTTGCCTTCTATCGATATATTCAACGATAACGGTACGTTGAGCGAGGCCGCCGGCCTGTACGTGGGCATGGATCGTTTCGATGTCCGCAAGCAAATCGAGGAAGACTTGCGTAACGCTGACCTTTTGGAGAAGGTAGAGGCTTACGAGAACAAGGTGGGTTTCTCGGAGCGTACGAACGTGCCTATCGAACCGAAATTGTCTATGCAATGGTTCTTGAAGATGGAACATCTAGCCCAGATCGCCTTGGAGCCGGTCATGAACGACGATATCAAGTTCTATCCGCCGAAATTCAAGAATACCTATCGCCATTGGATGGAGAATATCAAGGACTGGTGTATCAGCCGTCAGCTTTGGTGGGGGCACCGTATCCCAGCTTACTTCTTACCGGAAGGCGGTTACGTGGTAGCCGAGACGGAAGAGAAAGCTTTGGAACTGGCGAAAGAGAAATGCGGTAACCCGAATCTGACCATGTCTGATTTGCGTCAGGACGAGGACGTATTGGATACTTGGTTCTCTTCTTGGCTGTGGCCGATCTCCCTGTTCGACGGTATCAATAACCCGGATAATGAGGAAATCAATTATTACTATCCGACCAGTGATTTGGTAACCGGACCGGATATTATTTTCTTCTGGGTAGCCCGTATGATTATGGCCGGCTATGAGTACAGAGGGAAAATGCCGTTTAAGAGCGTCTACTTTACGGGTATCGTTCGCGATAAGCTGGGACGTAAGATGTCCAAATCTTTAGGAAACTCTCCCGATCCGTTGCAATTGATCGAGCAATACGGTGCGGACGGCGTACGTATGGGCTTGATGCTCGCGGCTCCTGCCGGAAATGATATTCCTTTCGATGATGCTTTGTGCGAGCAAGGACGTAACTTCAATAATAAGATATGGAACGCTTTCCGCTTGGTGAAGGGCTGGACGGTAGACGATACGATCGCCCAGCCGGAGGCTTCCGCTATCGCCGTGAAATGGTTCAAGATGCAGCTGGATAAGACAATCGCCGAGGTAGACGATTCTTTCAGTAAATATCGTCTGAGCGAGGCGATGATGGCTGTCTATAAATTGTTCTGGGATGAGTTCTCCTCATGGTATCTGGAGATGGTAAAACCGGGGTATCAGCAGCCGATCGACAAGGCTACTTATGAGGCTACACTCGGTTTCTTCGATGCCTTGCTTCGTTTGCTTCATCCTTTCATGCCGTTTATTACCGAGGAATTATGGCAAGCCCTTGAGCCTCGTAAGGAAGGTGAGAGCTTGATGGTTGCCCAAATGCCGGAAGTAGCTGTTGCGGATAGCGCTTATTTGGATGCTTTCGAGATCGTGAAAGAGATCGTTGGCGGTGTCCGTACAATTCGTTTGCAAAAGAATATACCGAATAAGGATGTGCTGGAATTGCAGATCGTGGGTGAGCACAATGAGGCATTCAACGCTGTGATCGCTAAGATGTGTAACCTCTCTTCCATCTCCAAGGTAGAGGAGAAAGCGGCCGGCGCTGTATCGTTCTTGGTACGTACGACTGAATATGCCGTACCTTTAGGCAATCTGATCAATGTGGAAGAAGAGTTGGCTAAGCTTCAAGAAGAATTGAAATACCAAAAAGGTTTCTTGACTTCTGTCATGAAGAAATTAGGCAATGAGAATTTCGTAAGCAAAGCCCCGGCGAAAGTAATCGAGATGGAGAAGAAAAAGCAAGCCGATGCCGAATCGAAGATTAAGTCTATCGAGGAAAGTATCGCCGCCTTGACAAAATAAAGAGAACAGCTGTTTCTTTGAAATAAGAGCCTATATCAATCTTTCTTTGATTGATATAGGCTTTTTGTTGTATAAGTTGAAAATGTGATATTAAACTTGTCTATGTTGATGTCTTGGCATTTAAATTTTTATTAACTTGCCGGGCATTGAATAATGGATAGTCGTGCTAACTTTTCAAGGTATATATGAAGAGATTGTTTTTTATTGGTTGTTGGACGTTGATTCTAACTTTGCTTATTTCGGATAGGGCGAAAGGTGACACGTTTGTCGATAGCTTACGAAGAGAAATCAAGGTTTTGCCGGATAGTAGTAAACTAATACGCTTGAACGAATTACTTTATGCCAATACGCATAACAAAGTATATAAAGTATATGCGGATTTGCTACTAGAAGAGGCACAGAGGCAACGTAACGATTATTACAAAGGAAATGCCTTACTATTCTTGATGCGTTATTACTATATGCAAGATCCGGATAGCTTGCGAATATATTTGAAAATAGCGGAACCCCTTTTCATTGCGACAAACCGGATCGAGGAATTATGTAGGGCGAAAGGATGGAATATCTATTCTTTAGCGAATGAGGGGATGCAGGGATTGGTAATCCGGGAGGTGGATAGCTTGAGGAATCTTGCGACCTGTTTTAATTATCCGGATGGGGTGGATATGGCAAACCAAGCTTTAGCGAATTTCTATTTTAATATAGGATTGGATGAGGAGGGTATTCAATTAAGCCGGGAGATCTTATCTAGCATGGAAGAACGTAATGTCTCTAGGATGCGTTGGTATTACGTGTTACGCCTGTTGCTTACGAAGGATTTGCGATTGGAGTATTTGAATAAATTGGATTCTTGTATACAAGAGTGCGAAAAAGAGGGCATTACTCAATTGGATGCGGAACATACTGTCGCTTTTTTAAAAGATCGCTATCATTATTACTCGGCCCAGTATTATGTGACGGAAAAAGAGCCTTCCTTGGTTTATCAGCACTTGAGGATGATGGAGGATATCGAAAAGAAGAATAATATGAATGCCGAGCAAATCCTGCCTCAATTCCTTTGGATGAATTATTACGCTTTAGCGGGGAAATATGAGAAGGCCATTGATTTGGCGAACAAATTGGAACTAATGCTCTTGGATAAGAAACGCTTTAGTGATTGGGTCTCAGTGGAGGATTTTAAGGCGGATCTCTATTATAAGCTTGGAAGAGGGATGGAAGCGGCTAGGGCTTACAGAGATTCTAAAGAAGTGCACGACTCGATTATGCGGGTAAAATATTACGAGGATTTAGCGAAGCTGAAAACCCAACGAGAGGTGGAAAAACTAGAGGTACAAAGTAAGAAACTGGAGCTAGAGGCGGAAAAGTCGCATGTCCGTATCTTGATGCTTCGAGGAGGATTTGTCTTGGTGTTGTTACTATGTGCGGGCTTGGGTATAGTCGCCTATACCCGTCATCGTGCGGGGATACGATTAAAGATCGCAAAAGAGAAAGCGGAGGAGGCGGATCACCTGAAATCCGCGTTCTTGGCAAACATGAATCATGAGATCAGGACGCCATTGAACGCCATCGTCGGATTCTCGCAGGTGATCGCCGATGAGGAAGATGCGGAAACTCGTCATGAACTCTCCAATATTATACAAAGTAATAATGAATTGTTGCAACGCTTGATAGAAGACGTATTGGATATATCGAAAATCGAGTCGAATACGTTGACTTTCGTTTTGGCGAATCATGAAATGAAGGCTTTAATGAAAGATATCTATAGTATCATTTTATTACGTATGCCCGAAAATGTAGAACTTCGATTGGATGATTGCCAACCTTTTACGCTTTATACCGATCGGAGTAGATTAACGCAAGTCCTCACTAATTTATTGACGAATGCTATCAAGCACACGAAAAAAGGTTATATTTGCTTCGGGTATGACGTGACGGAGCAGGAAATCCGCTTTTATGTGACGGATACAGGCGAGGGAATCCCGGACGACCAATTGGAACGGGTTTTCGATCGTTTTGTCAAGTTGACGCAATGGACCAATGGAGTCGGCTTGGGATTGGCTATCTCCAAGGCTTTGGTCACAAAGCTCGGCGGTCGTATAGAAGTGACTTCCCAGCAAGGGGTAGGCTCTACCTTTAGCGTTATTTTCCCACGATAAACAGTATACATTATATATAATATTGTAATAGACCATGAAACACTCAAGACGTACATTTTTTAAACAAGGATTGGCGGGTGCCCTTTTATTAGGTACCTCCACGATCGCCCGGGCCGCTTTGCCGGACCCTGTAAAGCCAAAGGCCCCGAAGGCCGTAAACCCGTTCCATCTGGGAATGGCGGGATATACTTTCGTTAATTTTGATTTAGATACGACGTTGAAGACGTTGGAACGATTAGATATCCATTATCTTTGCATCAAGGATTTCCATTTGCCGCTGAATAGTACGGATGAGCAGATCAGGGCTTTTCATGATAAATGCGCTGCCCATAAAGTGACGGGATATGCCGTAGGTCCTATTTATATGAAGAGCGAGGAAGAGATAGACCGTGCGTTTGATTATGCGAAGCGGGTAGGAGTGAAGTTGATCGTCGGTGTCCCGAATTACGAGCTTTTACCCTATGTGGATAAAAAAGTGAAGGAGTATGATTTTCATTACGCCATCCACTTGCACGGTCCTGATATTAAGACGTATCCCGATGCTACGGACGTTTGGGAGCATACGAAGGATTTAGACCCCCGTATCGGTATGTGTCTGGATGTCGGGCATGACTTGCGAAACGGCTGTGATCCTGTCGCCGACTTGAAGAAATACCACACCCGGGTGTTTGATATGCATATCAAGGACGTGACGGATTCTTCGAAGGCGGGAGTCGGGATCGAGATCGGTCGTGGAAAGATCGACTTCCCTGCGTTGATCCGTATGATGCGGGAAGTTAATTACACGGGAATGTGTAGCTTGGAATACGAGAAAGACATGAAAGACCCATTCTTGGGGATCGCGGAGTCTATCGGCTATTTCAAGGCTGTGAGTGATTTGACATAATGTGGGGGCGTAAATCGCCCCCTTTTAAATAGATGAAGATGAGAAGCATTCTTTTTATAGGCATAGCGGGTTTGTTGTCCGCTTGTAGCACGATTAATTATGTAGGTATCGAGACGTATAATCCTGCGGAGGTGACCTTTCCTGAGAATGTCGCCAAGGTACTTATCGTAAACAATGCCGTTCCCCAACCGGAGGATGCGGGTTACGAATACACCTTGCAGGGAGAAAAGCAGGATACTTGCAAAGCGAAAGCGGATAGTGCGCTGTTTGACGCTTGCCGTACTTTAGGGGAGGCTATCGTGGAGGCTTCTTATTTTAACGATGTATTGCTTTACCATGATGCGGTTCGAAAAGATAATCAGGCGTTTCTGGATACGAAACTTACCCAAGGGCAAGTAGCGTCGCTATGCGATGAGACCGGTGCCGATGCGGTTATCTCCATCGACCGCTTGCTGTTCGATATGAAGAAAAGCGTAGGTACCTTGGGCGAAGGGTATGTAATGGGAATGATCGACGTGCAGATGGCTGGCGTGATACGCAGTTACGTTCCCGATCGTGAGGCTCCATTGGCGACGGTACATATGAAAGATAGTATTTATTGGGCGGAAAGTGCGGATTATATGCCGATCTTGGATAAGGTGTTGCCCTCTCCGGAGAATGCTTTGCGTGGGGCCGGTAAATATTTCGGGGCGAAGGTCTACGCTAATTTTGTTCCTCATTGGGAGAAGGAGACTCGTTGGTACTTTACCGGAATGGGTTCACGTTGGAAAGAGGCTTCCGCTTATGCGGCTAATGAGAAATGGGATATGGCGGAAGATCGTTGGTCCGGGCTTTACCGGGGTACGGAAAACTGGAAAAGCCGGGCGAAGGCGGCCTCTAATCTGGCTCTATGCCATGAGATGAGAGGAGATTTAAAAGAAGCCTATGAGTGGGCTCATAAATCATACGATTTATTCAAGCGTAATAGTGGTGATAATGATAAGAGTACCAAATTATTGGAACTCTATGTGCAGGCGTTGGCCGAACGAATTCGTTCCGATAAGAAACTAAATGTGCAATTTGGTGAGGATTAACGGCGTTATTCGGTGAATTATTATTACTTTTGACGCATATTCGAATAAAGGAGAATTAATATATGAACGCAAATATAGCAAAGGTTCAATCCCTCATCGAGAACGCTTTTACGTCGGCTATTGAAAAGTTGGCCAAGGATGAGTCCGGTAATTTTATAAGCGACTTATATGTGCAGGCCGATGCGGAAAGCGGGGAACTGCAAATTTATGATGATGAGGAGCATTTGGTCGAAAAGATCGTTATCTTCGATTGGGTGAACTCGAACGAGGAGGAGAACGCATTCAATAAGCGGGTTGCCGCTTCGGTGAAGGCGGTCCTTACGATCTTATCCACCAAGAATATTTTTGACGCTCCCCGGTTCATGAAACCTCTTTCTGTTAGCTTGACTGATGAAGATTTTGTTGTGATAGAGGAACTTCTCTTCATAGACGATGATATGCTTCGTCTGGACGATCCTCTATTAAAAGATTTAGATGCGGATTTAGATGATTTTTTAGCGAATCTTCTTGCAGATGTCAAATAAACCCTGTATCTTTGCGCCCGAAATAAAGAAACAAATGTTGCCGAAATAGCTCAGCTGGTAGAGCAACGCATTCGTAATGCGTAGGTCGCCGGTTCAAGTCCGGCTTTCGGCTCACAAAATTAGGCAGTTACCTTTTTAGGTTACTGCTTTTTTGTTTGATAAAGTTGCGGTTTTAGTGAAGTTGGGGAGGTAAGGTTAAACTGGATGTTAAACCGGAAATGCAATGAACGCAACAGCGTTATTATTTGCGTCAAATTTGCGTCACCAAATGCAACAAAACGCCAAAACAAAACGATTTTTATCAATAAAAAAAGCGGCTACTTGTTTTGTAACCGCTTAATTTATTATTGGTGGAGCATATCGGACTTATTATTTGAATTGATTACTAGTTGTTTATATGTCTTTGTTCCCTACATTTTCTCTACAATGAAAATTTATTTCCTACATTTTTTCAAATGAGCAATACGTTTCAAACTAGCAGTACAAATTTCAGTGACGGTCTGTAAATCATTATCTTCGATTGAGGCTTCGTCTCTTTTAGCATTCATGGTATTATTGTTTAGACATTAAAACCTGTATCAATCTTTCTTTCTCTGTTAGTAAAGCTTTGAGATGCTCTATCTCTTTTTCTTGAGAATCTTGCATTACATTTACATGCCCTTGTTGAACGTTGTTTCCATTACCATTAACAGAACCAATATTGTTGCCTTCTGCAGAAAAAGCTGTTTCACGCTCGAAAAAGACATCCATCGAAACTTTGAAGTAATCCGCCACTCGTTCTAGTGTCTTTACAGTAGGATTACCAAATGCTATCGTTTTATAAGAGTTATAGCTTATACCAAGAGCTTCTTGAAGATCAATTTTTCTTAGTTTTCTTTCGCTTAACATCTTCTCTATTATGCTTCCGTTGTACATATGTGAATTATAATTCGTTAATAAATACAAAATATATAATGTTTAAAGTGAAATATATTGTATTGAGTGAATTGTTTTGTACTTTTGCGATATAAAGTTAACACAAAGTTGATACAAAAACAATACATAAAAATGATGACGAAAGAAGAAAAAATCAAGCTTAAGGAAATGTTACCTCCCAAATGGGTATCGTTGATTGTCAATGGGACTGGTTTATCAGAATCTTATATCCGAAAAGTATTATCTGAGGACAGGTCAAATCTATTGATAGAAGAAGAGGCTCTTAAACTCGCAAAAGAGTATCAAGCAAAAGCTCGTAAGATAGAACAACTAAAAAAGTCGATTTTATGAATGTTCAAAAACTACCAGCAGGCATATGTGACCAAGAAGTTGAAATATTCCGGGATAATGAAGGACGAGTTTTCTTTTTACAAAATGGAAATAAGCTCCCATATTTAATGTTGGACTCAGAATCTCGGGAGTATTTTCAAGCGGATTTAGCTGCAGATAAAACAGCTTTGGCAGTATTGAAAAAAGAATTTGGACTTGTGGAGGCTGAAGAACAAGAAGAAATGTTCGTTGGGTGTCGATATGGAAATTTGGACTATAGGGCGGATTTGATAGAGGGGAAATTGATGCCCGATGCTCCAAGATGCGGACTAATATCGACTTGCCCGGGATTTAATGTTATATGTCGTATACCTCTAGCTCCTCGAGGAGCGTTGACCCGTTCTGAATATAGAATCGTGATTTTGATTAGCTTGGGTAAACAAGCGAAAGAAATATCTGAAATTTTAGGAATTACTGATTCTACAACACGAACACATATCCAGCGTATTCATAATAAGCTTGGTGTAAATAATAATATAGAAGTTGCTTCTTGGGCTCATGAACATAGAATTGTATAACCCACTATATGAGAAATAACTATGTATGCGGAAAAGGATAATCGAGGAAGAACCGTATTGCAAGATTTGGACGATCAAGATGTTGATCTGTTAATTGCTTGCGTTAAGAAGGTGGAAGACCATGATATGAGAGTATTAAATCTATTAAAAGAGTTAGAGGGGGTGAAAAATGGCGAAAAAAACTATTTGGTGCAAAGGTGCGAAGTTAATGGGTTATGTGGAATTTATCGAAAAGATATTTACGGGCCATGGCATATGTCTGGAACGTATAAATATGGATTTTATTGAAATTCGTCTAAAACGACATTATCCGAGAAAACTTCTGAATGAGAAAATTGAAATTTTATTTAATCAGCTAAAGCAGGATGGAAGGATATGAGAAGTTTAAAATGATTGATTGGGGATGGGTACTGATTTACCAGCAAAAAATGGGGATTGACCTGTTCCGATCTTACCGAGACGATGTGTATGCTCTTCTTCTGGGGATGAATCCCGGAGATTCTTTTGACATAGACTCCTATGTAAAGTTCGAGAATATAGAATTATTTATAAAGATAGTATGCTCGTTTATTTCAGAGGGGAATTATAATTATGATTTTACGAAGGATTATAAAAAAGTGAGATGCCATGCCAAAAGTGATATGGACTTCAAAAGAAAAAGAATTTCTACTGGAAAATTGGGAAAAGATGACTCCTGCTCAAATAGCGAAATATCTGAGAAAAACAGAGAATGCGGTAATATGTTATGCTCATCGAAAGCGCTTGAGCCATACTCCGAAAGTCAAAAAGAACCTCCTTAAAGAAGTCTTATGTATGCGGTTTATTCGTCCAGAGCTTTTTAATCCGGACCGTAGATTTTTGAGAGAAGTAGGGATGTCCCAAATACGGTTTTGGAGAGTATATAGGGGCGAAGAGTCGCTTACGCAAAAAGAGTATATGAAATTAGTTCTTGTGTTAGGCATAACGTTAGAACAAGCGTTTGAGGCTCGCCAATTGAAATTGTTTGATGATGATAAAACAGAATGAATACAGAAAATAAACAATCCCCTATTATCGCTTATTACCAGCAACGCTTAAAAGAGGTTGGACTTACGGAGGAAAAGAACCATCGTGAGGTGTTTAATGCTGATGGTAGGCCGCAAACTATTCCGATCTTTTACGGTGTGGAAGATAAGGACTGGCTTGAGATCCCTTATGTGCGACCTGATGGGACAATGGAGTTTTATAGCGAAGGCAAAAAGGTTGATATCCCATATTCCAGAATTCGATATAGGATTCCGAAGGAGTATAAAGATTCTGAAGGAAAAATAAAGAAACAGAGATATAATCAGCCTCCAAAAACAGGAGTAAGATCATATTGTCCACCAGCTATCGTAGAAAAATATAGGAAGCAAGAACAAATACGTACATTAATTGTCGTAGAAGGAGAATTTAAATCAATAGCCGGTAGTATCAATGGACTTGATATTATGGGTATTGGTGGAATGCAAAACTATTGTAATAAAGAAGCCAATGAAATAGAACTGAATCTAAAACAGGTTATTGTCAATTGTAAGGTGCAGAATGTGATTCTATTACTAGATGCGGATTGTTTACGTGTAGAGTATAAAGATAAAAAAGATCTTGCGACACGTCTTCAAAACTTCCATTCTGCGGTTACGAGATTCTCGGAGCTAGTAAGGCCGTTTGATGTCGAGATGTATTTTGCTCATGTACAAACAAAGTATCTTGGCACGGCGAAGGGCCTTGATGATTTACTAGCATTGCCAGGGGTAGATAAACAACGTGTAAATCGGGAACTCGAAAGATTATCTACAGGGGAGAAGATCTATTTTTCTGTCCAACGGATAACGGCAAGTAGCACATCGAAGCTGATGAAGTATTTTCTCTTGGATAATGTAAGTGAATTTTATGAGGCAAATAAAGATGTTTTACAAGATAAGCCTTTTGTTTGGAAGGGGAGTAAATATTATTGGGATGGGAGTAAGGTCGTAAATGCGTGGTATGATGATGCTCGTCAATATCTCCGGGTCGGAATTTCTTTCTATAAAAAAGTTTGGAAGATCAATCCCCATAAAGATCCTTCTCATCAAAAACCCCAATTGATCCTTGAACCTTGGCAGGTTGGCGAGATTAATCGTGATTATTCGAATAGTAAAACGTTCATACAATATATTCCCAAATATGATCAGTTTTGTAATCTTCCGGATAACACAAGGAGATATAAAAGGATTGTAGAGATCGAGCATGAGGGAATCTTGACTCGATGCTATAACATGTATACGGAGTTAAATCATGATATGGAGGCTGGTGAATGGCCTAACATCGAAAAATTCCTATTACATATATTCCAAAGTAAAAACACCTCTGGAGAAACCATGTATGAATTTGGGCTTGACTATATACAACTAACTTATTTTAATCCAACACAACGTTTGCCGATCTTGTGTCCGGTAAGTCGGGAACGTAATACAGGAAAATCAACTTTTTTGAATTTTTTACAGCTTATATTTCAAGAAAATATGTCTATTCTTGACAATGAACGCTTTACCGGGAAATTTACAAGCCACTTTGTTCATAAACTGATCGTGGCACTGGATGAAGGATTCATCCCTATAGAACAGAAGCTAATGAAAGAGCGTATTAAGAATTACTCGACCGGTCGTACAGTATGGCTGGAGGGTAAAGGGAGTAATGCCTCTGAAATATATAATTTTATGCACCTTATCATGTGTTCCAATGACGAAACTAATTTCATGCAAATAGATGAAGGAGAAAATAGGTTTTGTGTATTGAAGGTTCCAACTTTGTCTTTCGATGATCCATCTATATTACAAAAAATGGAAACGGAGATTCCTCACTTCTTATATTTCTTAAAGAAACGTTCCCTTCATTATCCGACTGGGCAAGGACGCTTTAGTTTTAATCCTACTGTATATGAGACTGAGGCTTTGAAAGTCATACAAGAGAGAACACAGAATTTCTTACCTAAGCAAGTGAAAGACTTTTTGAATGAGATGTTCCGGATGACCGGACAGGCCTATCTGGATTATTGTCCAAAAGATATCGTTAGGGGTATTTATGAGTTCAGTAATACGAAGCTTTCTAAGCCTGCTATAATGGAATATCTGAAGTATGACCTAAGAATGCGGCCTGAGCCAAAAGGTCGATATAGCTTATATCGAGAAAGTCTAGATCCAGATAACGTAGCGGGCTACGATGTTATTAGTACGACTGGATATCCATATAGATTTTTCTATAAGGATTTTCTTGACGAAGAAGAACAAAAAGAGCAGGAGTTATTGATGAATGAAGCTGATTCTAATATTCTAGTAGAAACTACTCAAGAACTACCATTTGCTCCTATCGCTTCAAATGAAGACAAACCTTTTTAAAATAGAATAATATGGAAAAAGTAACAGAAAATCAACGAGATGAAGAGAACAAAGTGGTAGAGTGTGTGTATTCATGCTTGGCTGGATCAAGAAATAAAATAACTCACCTAATATTGGATATCCTATACATAAGATTGCTGCTACAAGTAAAAAAGTAACTTTAATTTAAATAATCATGAAACTTACAAAAGAAGAAGATCAAGTTGTTTGCAAGTTCTTAAAGAATATTATAGACGAAAGTGGAGAACAGCTATTTAAGTTAACTCAATTTATGCTACTTCAATGGAGTGAAGAGGCTATTAGAATGAATGCTGCTGAAATAGCCTTAAAACAGACTATAGATTATGAAGGTGATCGATACAATACACGCATGTCTATCCAGTACTCGAAAGTAGGAGAGAAATCGTTGGAAGAACATGCATATGAGGTCGTAGATCGAATGCTATCTGCCGGATCGGAGAACTGTGATCCTCGTGAATATTTAAAAAAGGCGGTTCTTGCTGGATATAATTTACATCATGAGGATTTTGACGATAAGTGAAAAGAGCCAATTGAAATAATTCAAATTTTAAAAAATGTGAGCTATATGAAAAAGTTCAAATGCACAGTCACTCGTACTGATGAATACGAGATAGAGATTGACGAGAATATCATCAATGAGGAATGGATGGAACATTTTCGGTCATACATGTATAATTTCAATAGTCTATCGGAACACGCAGAGCATCTAGCGCTATTTCAAGCCAGATTAGGTAGTGAATACGATTTCATAGAAGGATACGGCTATGTAGAACGAGATGGGGAATTACCGTATAGTCCTGAAGATTTTGACAAAAATGGTAATTGGTTGCCCGAAGCAGAACGAAGACAACCTGCTCTCGGCATAAATATCAACATCATAAGTGAGGATGAAGAATGTGAAGTTGATGTAGAAGAATTAGATAACAACTAAAAAATAACGAATCATGATAACGAAAGAACAAGTCAAAGAAATATTGACAAAAAATCCGGCAGGAATTACAAAAGAAGAGTTGAAATTTGTTTTTGGCATATTCTGCCTGTCAATCAAAGAATATAAAAAATCGGAACATAATCTTTGGTTTGAAGTACATTTCAAACGCATATACATCGCTCAAATTCGATATGGTATAAAAGGTGGGATGTCTTTTAGTAACGAATATGTAAATATGGGAGATGGATGTCATGGGGTAACAATGGGAACAGTGAATAATACGGCTGACCTATTAAAAATATTCATCAATATGTTTTACGACAATTTGTTGAAACAAGCCAACTATGAGCCTTTATATGACGAAGATATATCTCAATTTGAATCCCTTGAACAAGCTCAAGAATATTTGGAATATGTTCAATCGATACTGTAAAATTAATAAACTCTCTGTAATAATCTAAAATAAAAGTGCATGAAAATACATTACTTCTTCAATAGAGAACATGATAAAGGTTTCTACGACCTTGTAATTGAAGCTTGGCTGGAAGAAAAAGAGACATCCATGCAAGGTGTGGAGAGATTAAGTTTTACCAGATTGGAAAAACTAAGAATCTTTCTGTCAAAGGATGATCATTTCCATTGCTATGATTTTAAGCATGAATTTGGGAAAAATAGCTGTATAGGCCATTTTGCCCATACTCGCAAAAAACTAAAGGAAGATATGAATAAATGGAAGCTTAAACCTATTGACCGGCGTAATTATGAAAGATTCCGGAAAGTAGCCGTTGCCCTTTATCGTAAACAATCCTTGATTGATTTCTCTGATTTCAAAGGAAGGCAAACATATGCGATTAGACAGATCATAGGAGATTAACGTAAAACTAAGAACAAAGAAATATGGAAACAAAAGATTTAAAGAAAAGATTTAAGGATTTGACAGTGGTTAAATTGACAATGGATGCAGTCTATTCCCGCCGGGATATTGAAGAGAAAGTAAGAAAACAGTTTGGGAACACAGTTCTCCGGTACGAACATAACGGAAAAAAGGTAAATATAGCATCCAGCGCTACGTATGGCAAGTTTATAGGACAACTGAAGCAAGGAGTCAAAGTTGTTATGACTGGAGCTGAAATTGAAATGAAGCCGGAATATGCGAAAAAGGCTTGGAAAGTCAGAACAGAACCTTCATTTATGTGCGGCGAGTTCGTCGTTTGGTTGGAAGGTTTTAGCGGTGCATATTCTTGTAAAATGCTAAGATTTCCGGAACCGGATGAAGATTTATCATTCTAATTAAGAAGAAGTGAAGCTTATGGATAAAATTATATTGGATGCTTGTTGTGGTTCCCGAATGTTTTGGTTTGATAAAAATAACCCGATAACATTGTTTGTTGATATCCGGAACGAAGAGCATACTCTTTGTGATGGTCGAAATTTAAAAGTCCATCCTGATCTTATTGCTGATTTTACCAATTTGCCTTTTCCTGCTAAGAATTTCAAGCTTGTTGTATTTGATCCACCTCATTTGCTTAAGGCCGGTGAGAATAGTTGGCTCACTAAGAAATACGGCAAATTGTCAGAAGATTGGCCAAGGTTGCTGAATCAGGGTTTCAACGAGTGCTTCCGGGTACTCGATGATTACGGTGTTCTTATTTTTAAATGGAATGAAGAGCAAGTAACTGTTAAAGAGGTTTTAAAAGCTATCGATCGGTTGCCCTTATTTGGACATACAACCGGCCGGAGTGGTAAAACTATGTGGATGTGTTTTATGAAATTACCTAACAACTAAGAAATTTTGAATATGATAACATTGGAATAAGTAAAAGAAAAATTAGAGGATCTCAAGAGTGAAATCCGATGCAGTTTAAAATGTGAGCCGGAAGATCTTGAGATTGTACAACATGAATCTGGGTGTATATCTATAGATTGGAAAGAAAAAAGGGCCTCAATGTTTGCTGATCCATCAGATTTCATGGACAAAGAAATTAGGACTTGCGTAAAATAGGAATAAGTGAAGTATGGCAAAGAAAAAGAGTACAGATGATCGTAAACAGTTATTGATTCGGTATCGAATGGATAAAGCGAACAAGGTGAATTTCATTGATCCTTGTTGTGACGAAATGCCGGCAATACTATTTTTTAAGGTGATGGAGGCACTGGCAAGTGTGGAGAAAGCATGGAATGAAGGGATAAACGACAAAATTTAAAAAGTTATGGAACAAGAAAAATTTGATTTATGGTGTATTGTTGAATTATTTGGACATTCACGAATTTCGGGAAAATGTACAGAGCAAAATGTCGCCGGAACTAATATGTTGCGTGTTGATGTGCCAAAGACAAGTCGGCAACAAGGTTTTACCCGTTTCCTCTCTGCGGGAGCAATATATGCAATTAATCCAGTAACAGAAGAAGTAGCCAAGCATGTCGCTGAGAATTTACAAATTGATCCGATCAGTGTATGGGAAATATCTCATTTGGTTGATCAGCGTTTAAAGGCTTTAGAGGATGATAGAGAGATAGAGATATGAGAGATAGAGGATTTATATTTTTCGAATATAATAATCGAACGGAATGAAAATGTTAGTAGGGACTGTTCCATTTGTTCCAAATGTTCCGATGAAAACCCCAGAGTTCAAAATCTGGGGTTTTTTGTATCGTTTTGATATTTGTGTTTTGAAATATGTGTTTTTTCAAAAATAACGGGAAATATTTTTTGCTAAAAAAGTCACAAAAGTCACAAAGTGGAGAAGGTTTTTGATTTTCAAATGTTTATATATGTGACATTTTTGTTTTGAAAAGTCACAAAAGGAACATTTGTCACAATTGTTTTTGTGACATTTTTGGATTGTGACTTTTCTTATAAAAATGTCACTATACTAAAAACCTCTTGAATACATGGTTTGTGACATTTGTTCCGTTTGTGATTTTTTTTTCTCAGTTTATTATAGAGCATATATTCGAATTTGATGATTTTCAAAAATGAATATCATTATGTAATTAAAAAGACTTACTTTTTATTCTTTTTGTCAAATTAAAATGCCAATTTACTTTTTTGAATGTATATTAAGTTGTATATTTGTTTGATAATCAGAGATTGAGATATGATAACTACAAAAATTACAATCAAACCGCATCTAGCGGAATATATTATAGGTAAATATAACGCTTGTGAGCTTGGCCCCATTCGTTTTCCTGATCGGGATGATTTGTATCATACGGTTTTCTCTTTGACAGAAAAGAGACCTAATAATTGCCCGGTTGACTCTGGTAATTTGGAACTGGTACTTCCTGAAAGAAGGGAAGGAAAATCACCTCTTACATTTAATTATCTAGGATATCGTTCTGTAAAGATCATTGAAAAAAAAATAGAGACACGCCTATGGGCTGAACTGCATGATTTGATCGATGAAAATAAGCATTTTTATGGTATACAATATATAGAGTCTGTTGCTTATTTCATGAGAAAGTATGCGATAGTATCAATTTCAGAAGATGCTCTACTAAAAAATTATTATAGGTGGCGAGAGATTGTGCGGCAAAAGAAACGGCGTCGTTCATATCAAAAACGTGAACTATAGTTAAAATTGAAATTGTTTTTTATCTACCAAGTGCTTGTTTTTGTCCGATTTTTGGGATGAAAATGTGTGAAAATACTGAAGTGGTTGATTTTAAATTTGTTATAAATGAAAGAGTTTTGTAATCTTATCCGTTTGTGTCTGATATCAGATGTCCAATCATTTACAGACAATGTCATCGTATTAAAATCTGGACATTCGCAAACTGAGTTATATCCCGATGATTTTGCGTTTCAACCTAAATCAGAGATATCTGATGCTGGCCTATTATATAATGTAGAGTTGGAGGTCCCAATAGAAAAGGTGTCGATTTCAACAGCTTCAGTTTATGATACTCCGAGATCCGTGATTCTTCAACTAGAAATATTCCCGGATCATACTCCCATATTTGTAGGTTCCTTGAGATGGCCTGTTTTAGCTCATATTTCTCCTGATATAAATAAGGATATGCTGCATATTAGTGGTAAAGTTCCGAGAATCACGCTATAGAAGTCCTTTACCTTACTCGCTTATCCTTCTTACTTCGTAGGAAAATAAGCAAGTATGAACGATAGGGCATATGTAATCCAACTTCTCACTTCTTCTCAAGCTCGCTTACTCATCATGCGAGATGAGTATATCGCAGCCTTACTTGCCTATTTCCCACTAGGCTCTCAATCGGTTTCTACTTTTTTTGATGATCCGAAAACATATAAGGAATGTGTATCGGAAGACTTTGAGCCAGTAAAGGCAAAATCCTCAGTTCCTCTTACGATTGACTTTACTTCAAATGACATCGATCCCGGGACATTAGCTTATCATCGTATTAAAGGATTGATTACGGCGGAAAGCTATTGGTACTTTTCCAGTAAACAGTTCGAGCAGGATTTACTTTTAGCTGAGGAAAATCCGAATATCACATGCCATTTTCTACATATATCTTCTGGTGGAGGAGAAGCATGGTATCTTGACCGTTTGTCAGAGACCATGCGTTCTCTTTCGAAACCTTTATATTCATTTGTAGAGAAGGTCTGCGGATCGGCAGCTTATTATATTGGTTGCCATGGCTCAATAATGAAAGCCTTAACGCAAAATGACATTGTCGGTTGTATAGGCTCTATGATTAACTTTTGGGATATTGATCCTTATTTCGAATCTCTAGGTTTTAAAAGGATAGAAGAATACGCACATATCTCTGATTTGAAAAATAAGAAATACAATGATTTAAAGGCCGGAAAACCCAAACAATTCATAGAGGAAGAGTTGGACCCTTTAGCGGAGCAGTTTAGGGAAGAGGTGCGTATGGCCCGTCTACCTCTTGCTAATTTGGACTTGGATAACCCAGTACTCCGTGGTGAAACATTCGATGCTATGCGTTCTATAGATGTGGGATTGATAGATGGTATTCAAACATTAAATGAAGCATTAATGGAAGCCCAAACATTGGGACGCAAGTGGGAGGATGAGCGTAGACAACTAAGAAATAAAGTTTTTTCATTAATTTAATATATATAGTATGTTCAAAGATTTAAAAGAAAAACTATCAATGATCTTAGCGGCTCTTGGCTTTACAGACAAGGCTAAATCGAAGACACTTACGAATGAGGATTGGGTAGCCATTGAAGCCTCCTTTAAAGAAAAATATGGAACCTCCCTTTCCGATGCGATGCAAGAGGCACAGACAGCCGATAGATTGGCGGCTGAAAGAAATGCCGCTCTTGAAATAATCAATGCAAATGAAGCGCAAAATCAAGGTGACAATGTCTCGGTAAACGGAAACGGTCAAGAGGATAACTTAAATAGTCAGCCTCAATCTCTTGTTGATAGTGTTCAAGCACTAGTTACCACTCTGAATACAACCAACAAAGAAAACTCCAAGCTTCGTCAGGATATTACGAATATGGCTGCTAAAGCAATGGAGGACAAATCTGAAGTAGTAATCAAAAAACAACTAACAGTGTTTGGACCGGGTACGACCGCAACACATCTTTTTGGCATTGAACATCCATTGTTTGATATGAAGAAACGATGGAATATCATAGCTAATAATCCGGCTTATGCGACATTACATACCGCTGATGACGATACGGATGGCGTATCTTTCCGAAATGAGGTGCGTAACTATGGCAAATCGTTGGCCGCTCGTTATGCATTCTTAAAGAATAATAATCTGTTAAACCCGGAAAAACTGACATCTGGATTTACAAATGACTTTTCAGAATTGGCTGATGCTGGTTTAGGAGATCAGTATGTGGTTCTTCGTCAAGATGCCTTGATTGCACGTATTATTACGTTAGAGAATATTTATGATCTCTATCCTCGACGCTATGGAGTACAGGATAGAGAGTTAATGACAAATGCTTTCTTTACAGAGATATCTCAAGCTTATCAAGAAGGTGAAGTTTGGAAAGGTAGCATGGAGTTGCAGCCTGAGATGGGATATGTGGATGATGCGATGGCTAAAGTTCAGTTTGGTCCCCTTAAGGATTTGGAGCGAAAATATATCGGTTACCTAAATACTGATGGCTCAGATCCTATTAAATGGGGTATGATTGAGTGGCAGTTATTGAATATTTATAAACAGATGGTCAGTGAACAAAACCGCCGTCGTATCCGTGGCTGTTATGTAAAGCCCGAGAAAGGGGTTCCGGGAAGTTATTTAAATTCTTCTACCGGCTTGATCTATACGTTAGTCCGCTATATGCATGAGAATTCCTTGCTTCCTCATTCTGATGATGCTTATAATGATTACAGTGCGACTACGTTTTTAGACGCTGTGCTTGAATTTGTGAGTGATGTAAAGTCTACCCTTGACGAGGATATTGATTTGGAGGGATTTGCTATTTATTTAAATAAGAATCATCGTGATTGGTGGCTTGCGAATTGTCGGACAAAGTATGGTAAGGATATCGATTTTACAGGTCCTCAAAGTTATGCGAATGTCGTTCCTGATAAAGGCATTCCTATTAAATGGGTTCCTAATATGGGGCAAAGCAAGCTTATCCACATGCAGGAGCCGGGCAATTTGCAGTGTCTTGAATTCGTTCCCGGAGAAATGTTGGCTTTTAAATTGCAAGAATTTATGGAAATGGTCATGGCATGGGCTACTTGGAAAGAAGGTTTTACCGCAAGCTTTATCGGTCGCCATTTCTCTTCCTTGGACGCACTTTCTACCAATAACTACAGTTTACAACGTGTATTCTGTAATAAGCCGGCCACGATACTGGAAGCGGATACAACAACAGTCTCCACAAGTAATCAGTTCTGGTTCTTGACGCCGGCTAATACAGCCGCGAAAGTATTGACCGATATCATCGGAGCGAAAAAAGGTGTTGTCTATTTGATTGAGTGTGGATCTATAGATAATGCTACGACTATAGCAAAGTCTGGAAAGTTTGCTGATATAACAAAGGCCTATACTCCGACAAAAATAGGCGACTACATTATGGTTGTCTTAAATAATGCTGGCAACTTTATCGAGTTGGAACGGCAGGAGGGAGGCGTGCGTACCATTAATAAGGAATTACAACCTAATATTCCGGGAGCTCGTTAGTTTTTGTTCATTTTTCAATTAAGGGCCGGGACTAATCCCGGCTCTGTATTACAAATTATCAAAATTTATAGTTATGCAGAAAAAACAAGTTCTTTCCTATATTTCCGCTCAAAAGCGGGCGTTCAAGGCACGACGTGCTTTGCAGATTAAATTTTTTCTTTGTCTTATGTTGTTGTTTGCTTCGGTAGCGACAGTGGCGGCAATGACTTCTCCGGAAGACACGAGAGTCTCAACAGAGGTGATTATGGGGGCAACCATGGCTAGTATGATGGCGATTGGAAATATAGATGATGTCGCCGATAAAGAGGTCGCTGGTGAATCGATCGCTTATAAAGTTTGGCTAATTGAGACTAAGCAGTTGGATTCTGCCCGTCAATTTCCACTCCCAAACGCAAGCCGGGAGGTTTCGTCCCTCCCTTTGCTCGGCGGAGAGTATATGCATTACTTCGAGGCCCACGATATCCCGACATACACCAGTTCCGGGGAAAAAGGCGATCTTACAATTTCGAGTACGAACACCTTTACTATAATCATGGGAGGAGTGCGAGATCAACTCCTTAATTTCATTGAGGAGAAAGCCGGATGCAAGTTCATTGTTATCTTTCAAGAATGTGAATCTAATAATCGTTTTATATTGGGTAATCCTTGTAAACCGATGGTATTGAAATCTTTTAATTTAAAGAATGATAAGGAGAATAGATCAGTGACCTTTACGTTTGAGAACAAATCGATCAAGCAATATCATAAATATGTAGGTGATTTACTTTATAAAGCTCCGGTCTCGCTTGCCGCAGGAGCTACAGACTTGAAACTTGTTACCGCTACCAATACTTATAATATTCCGGAGGGGGCGTCAGCTACTTATGCGATCTCTACAGTTTCTGGACTGACAGCTACGGATAAAGGAAGGGTCATTACTTTAAATGGATTAGGTAGTTCAAATGCGGCAACAATAGCGGATAATACCTCTTTTATTATGGAAGATGGTGCTACTTGGACTGCCAAGGCCGGTTCTCAAATATCGTTTAGAGTGCTTGATCCAACAACATTAGTCGAGATTCAAGGTTCAAGAATACAAACCGCATAGATCTTCGGTTATGGCATACAGTATAAAAGAAAAAATGAAGCTCCTCCGGGAGCTTCATAATCCAGAATATGCGGAAGTAGATCTGCATTTCCTTCAGAATATGTGTCCGCAAAATGATTTGTTTCGATCTCCAATAGTAAATGCGGCACGCCATTCGGAAAAGATTCTGTATACTCTATTGGAGTATACGACTTCAGAGAAGATTCGCTTGAATCGTCGTCGTGTTGAAAATGAAAAACTTACAATTTTAGAATCTTATGAAAATGAGGGAAATACAAAAACGGATAAAGAAGCTAGAGCAGAATCAAGCATTAATATACAATGCGAAGGAAGAGCTTCAGATAATGCCGAAAAAGAAAATCTTGAAGGGGACTCCAGTAAAACAGATGTAACAGACGTAGAAAAAAAAAACGAACTTACGGTGACTCAGTAAAAATCCAGAAAGAAGAGGAATATCCGCAAATCGACTGGAAAAACATCTTTGACAAAGATGTCCAAATTGCGACATTAATCTATAATGATCGTATTAATACATGGCGTGAGATGAAGGTTCTAGATGCTGAACTCGACGAGAACCCTACCGAGAGCAAGGTAGCGAAGATGGCCGAGTTACGAATCCGGAACCTTCAATGTTTTGAGGAACTTCGATCTTTTAGCGATAGTGGCAAATGGAGAAACAAACATCCTCTACTAGTTCATTACTCCGAACGTTTCCAGTTAGAAGAGCTTCGTCGTAAAGATCCTGCGGCTTTTTTGATGAAATATGCTAATTGTCAACAGAATATAAAGAGATATAGATCATATCTCAATAATGACTCTCGAACAAGTCAACGTGATAACGATAGAAAGAACTTGGTTAAGCACCAAGCGCGTGAAGTAATTTTTGAAACGATATTGAAAGATGAAAGAAATAACAATTTATAATTTAGGAAATTTACCTACAGCTTCTTTAGATTCATTTTACGAATTGCAAGAAGATTTTAAGATACCGGATCCTGATAAGTTAGCTAAGCTGCAGATGTTGATTATCACCCGTGGGTTTAAGTATGCCTTTAAAGCATGGAAGGATACGGATGGTAAATTATGGATCATTGATGCGCACCAACGCAGGAAAGCTCTATTGGCTTTGCGGAAATCTGGTTTTCTAATTCCAGATATTCCTTATGAACCTATTTATGCGGAAGATAAAAAAGAAGCGGTCGAGGAAATTGCGGCTTATAACTCTGAGTTCGCTAAAAAAAATCCAGATACATTATTGTTCAAGAAGTATAACATCGACTCTGATACGATGGAACGTTTTAATTTACCTTTCGAAGCGAAATCTTTGGATATAGGTCTGCCTAAACACAATCTATTTGGAGGTGAAGATTTAGAAGATATAAAAGAGGACGAGGAGGAACTCCGGATTCCAGCGGAAAATGAAGATATAACTAAACCGGGTGACATATGGCTATTAGGTAATCACCGCTTAATGTGTGGTGATTGTCGAGAAATAAAATCTGTCATGGAATTAATGAATGGGGAAATGGCGGATATATGCGTGACAGATCCACCATATAACGTCTCCTACCAAGGTGATACCCCTGATCAGCTGACAATCGATAATGATTCGATGGAAAATGATATGTTCTTGGTTTTTTTAAGACAGGTTTTTAGCTATATGTTCAAGATCATGAAGCCGGGAGCTGCGATATATGTGTTTCATGCGGATGGTGAAGGTGGTAATTTCCGAGTAGCATTCAAACAAGCCGGTTTTAAATTTGCTCAATGCTGTATATGGGAAAAAAACTCAATATGTCTGGGACGTCAAGATTATCAGTGGCAACATGAACCTGTTTTATATGGGTGGAAACCCGGGGCATCACATTCTTGGTTTTCGGATCGGAAACAAACAACTATATGGAAGTTTGACAAGCCTCAAAGAAATGCGCTTCATCCCACCATGAAACCTATAGCTTTAATGGCTTATCCTATTCGAAATAGTTCTCATCCAAGATCGATTGTGATTGATTTCTTTTCCGGATCCGGATCAACTATCATGGCATGCCAGCAAGTGGATCGCATCTGTTATGCTATGGAAATAGATCCGAGGTATGCGGATGCGACCGTTTATCGATTTAAGGCTTTATTTAGGAACCAACCGATTCAACTCGTGCGTCAAGGAGAGACTCTCTCAGTGGATGCTACCGCAAGATTATTAAGCAATGGAAGACTATAGTGCTCAGATAAGATCGTTCGGTGCGCTTGGATATAGTCCGGAGCGCATAGCCTCTTTACTAAATCTGACAGGAAAAGAACGGGTGGAACTAGCGATCCGTCTGACAATTCCAAACGATCCGTTTTTTCTGGCTTATCAAAATGGACTGGCGATCGGGGCATGGAATATCGATGCGGAGTTAGCAAAGCAAGCAGAGAAGGGGGATATCGATTCTATTTCTGCTCTGGCGGAGCGTTCAAAAGAAAGAAAAATAAAGGATTTGAAGAAACACTTGTTTGGTATATGAATTACTTAGAGACTATAGAGAAGCTCCATCCTGATATCGTCCATCATTTCTTGCAAACGGGGGAATGTAAGGGTATTCCGGTAGAAGTACAACTATTTCTAAAACAGATACAATGGGCGGCAGAGATCTATGAATATGAACGAAATATCACTCGGGCCGCTCGTTTACTTCGCTCCCGCATTATGGCTTTACAGGAAAAGGATGTTGATATCAGAACCTGTAAGGCCCGGTTTTATTCTGCGATATCTTACTTCAATGTAGACAATAATGTAGCTACGAAGGTCTGGGAAACAGACTATGCCAATAAATATGAGGACCTTGCGAAATTGGCGATTTCAGCGGATGAGTATAAAACAGCCAAATCCTGCCTTGATGCTGCCCATGAATGTCGTCTGCGTGCTTCGGAGGCTGCGGATAAAGAAAATGCTTGGGCTCCGGTATTTTTAATATCTAATGAGGTTACGGCGGAATTGATAGGTTTTAATAAACGTAGCTTGAAAGTGATCGCTAAGAAAAATAACGATGGTTTCTATATAAATCTGATAGATAATTTACCGGTGGAAAAAGAGGAAAAACATCGACTTTTACGTGATGCTGATATTGTGGATGCTGAAATTATAGAGGAGATCCCTGACCATGGAGAATAATGTTATCCAATCAAATCGTTTTGAGGATTACTATATGAACCTGATGCAAATTCGGGCGAATGTGGTGGATGCTAATACTCAAATAGTAGAAGTGGCACGTGCTGGCGGTAAGACCGAGGGTGTATTTGGCCCTCGTATTATTAAGGTTGCGAATGATATGCCCGGGGAGCTGGCTTTTTTGGTACATAAGACTTATACTGCGTTATTTACTAATATTTGGCCGAATATTCAAGCCTATTTTAGCCGGCCAATCATGAATGGAAAACGGACGATGTTGGAATATGGAGTCGATTATATTGTCGGAGAAAGTAAGATCCCCGGTCATTTTCGGCAGCCTCGCTATCCGATAGCTTTTCCAAAACATAGCATTCTATTTCGAAATGGTTTTCATTTACAACTAGTCTCCAGTGATCAGCCGGAGTCAGTGGCTGGGCGTTCGGGTACGCATGCCTTTATAGAGGAAATGAAGCACCAGAAAGGGGAGAAACTGAAGAGCCGTTTGTTTCCGTCTCTGCGTGGCTCTAGTGCGGAAATACGTGCCAGTCAATATTATCAAGGAATTACTGGAGTATCGGATACGGCTCGGGTTGATTTGGGGGAAGACAATTGGTTTGAAGAATATGAGCATAATGTAAATCAAGATTTGATAGAGGAAATAGTAACAGTTTCCTTACATTTGAATAAAGCTTTGTATGAGATGTACAAAGCGGATGTTTTATCTCGGGAGGAAAAAAATCCGGTCTTATTGGAAAAGATCCGGCTTGAAATAGAGAAGCAAAAGCGTACTATTGCCCTCTGGAAACCCCGATTGGCTGATATGCGCCGTTATGCGACTTACTATATTCGAGCCAGTTCTTTTGTGAATAAAGACATTCTTGGTCCAAAATTTTTTAAGACCCAATGGGAAAGCCTTGATATAGACGAGTTTTTAACTGCTATTTGCGCTATCCGGAAAAAAGCGGTCGTAGATAGGTTTTTCGCAAATTATGTCCCGAAGAAACACCAGTTTACGGATAGCTATAAGTATGCGAGTATTATGAGGCTGGACCTGAAGGAACACTTTCGGCTTACTGCTTTTTACTTGAAATATTATGACTCACGTGAGGAACTGCTGTTGGGATATGATCCAGGTCATTTTTCCAGTATCGTAGTTGCGCAAGAGCGTAAACAGGGAACAGAACTTCGTGTTTTAAAAGAATTTACTTGTTATTATCCGCAACAACAGCCAGAGTTGGCTTCTGCCATTCATGAATTCTTTGGCTCTGATGTGAAAAATAAGCGTATTCGTCTGTATTATGATCGTGCAGGCAATAAAAAGAAAGAGGACTTTGAGGCTATAACAACGGATGCCCGTATCCTGAAAAGAGAATTAGAAAGTTTTGGTTTTTCTGTGGAACTTATGAATGAGGGCCAGAGTACGATATATTATTGGCAACAATTCAAATTGTTATTGCTTGTTTTTGGAGAACAATCAAATGCTTTTCCACGTGTGCAGGTCGATGAGAACGAATGTCCGAACCTATGTAGTTCTATTATGTTATCACCGAGAAAGAAAACGGATGGACGCATTGAGCTGGATAAAACAAGTGAGAAAAAAGTCCCATTAAAATATCAGGCTGGATTAACTACACAGCTTCCTTCCGCTTTAATTTATTTACTTTATGGGCTTTATTCTGAACGTATGCCAAATGAATATACGTCGATCCCCGATGATTTACCGGATAATTCTATAGGATAAGACAATGGTTTGATATGAAAAACATTACCTTATAGTATGATAATGGTATGCTTTGACATTGAGAATGTATTTATTTGCTTGTTATTCAGTGATTATTTTAATCTCATATGAAATCTCGGTCTCACCGGATGCTCGCCGTGTGACGCCCCGCTGAGTAATCGACTTGAGTTGCATTCAGTCTTGGAACCCGGGAAATATGACAAAGGCCCGCCATGTCCTTTACCTCTCGTTCTAACCTTTATAGATTTGGACATGGATACAATACAAGGACCGCATGCGTTGCAATGGGCGAAGGAACTCTCGAAGTTACCGGATGGATGCTTTACCATCGTCTTTTACCCCTATTCTAAGGTAAGGGGGAAGGCGTCGGCTAAGCTTGTTACCAAGGTTGGCTGTAAGTACCGGGCACAGTTACCACAAGAGCGCTTCCAAGTCGATAGCGAGAACCTGTTCCTTTTTACGGATGCGGACGGGAAGCCAAAGTCATGTTACAGGATATTGATCCGGTATATGGGCTTTTCTCAGGATGGTTTTAAACTTCATAAAGTAGATTGGCTATGAGTCAGATGGATGTGTGGGGAAACTTAGGTTGTTACCTAGATGAAGATAATGTCATTACTTTCCAAGTCGGAACGGATCCCGGTAGGGGATTGGTGCGAGATATGGATTCGGATACACTCCCTGTATCTGGGTATAATCGGAATATTGCCTTTCGTTGGTTAAATGTGGATGGTTATAACATATATTCTAGGGGAGGCGATAACCGTAAGTGCGAACGCCTTGAGGTTGAGATTAAGAATAATCGATTGCTTCCAAGCTTGATCGGTAAACAGATTAAGATGCTTTATGGAAAAGGTCCACGCATATATAAAGATCGGCTTGAGAATAATAAAGTTATCCGGGAATGGGTTGAGATACCAAAGGTAAAGAATTGGTTGGATGATTGGCAAAAAAATGGTATGGAGATGTCTTATACGGATTTTGGACTTGCTCTTATCAAGCGATATTATTTTTTCCGAGACTTCTTCGTTAAATGGCGTATGTCGCATGGTAAATCGATAGGGAAAATACCTGTAGCGGGTTTAGAATTGGTTGAGAATAAATACTGTCGACTTGCTACCCTAAAACAAGATGTTGCGGAAGATATTGTCCTGTATAACGATATGCGCTTTGTAGTGGTAGGGAATTGGAATTATGGGGCGGCAAAATTCAAGGTTTATCCTTTGTTCCGGATTAGTGAGATTGATAATTATAAGTATGCGGCGGTTTCTCACCATAGAGAAAGTACGGTAGGTAATCTTTATGGTGAGAACGAAACTCATGAGGGGGTTAAGACGCATATCAAGACATCGAACGAATTACCTGAATTTATTGATTCTTTCTTGAATAACAGTCTGGCAGCGAAAATACATGTTATAATACCTTATGCGTGGGTCGAGGCTAAACGCAAACAGATCAAGGCCCTTTGCGATGAGAATAAGAATCGTAAAAAGGAAAATATTCCTTTATTACAATATAATCATATTGATATAGGTACGGAGTATCGCGAATCGTTGATCGTCCAATATACTCAGGAAGAGCTACGTCGTTTTTCCAAATATTTGTCTGGGAAGAAAAATCAAGGGAAAGCGTTTTCTTCTTATTCATTTAAAACCGGTCAAGGAGAAGAAGAACGCTGGAAGATTGAGGTGATTGACTTGAAGTACAAGGAATATATATCCTCTTTGATCGAGTATGACAAACGTGTAGATGAAGTCTTGTTAGGAGCTGTAGGAATGGACTCTTCAATTTCTAGTGTAAGTAAAGATGGTGTAATATCAAAATCAGGAGCTGATGTTTATTACAACTATCTACTTTATTTGCAGACGCTCACTCCTGATGATGAAAAATGTAGTGAGCCGTTTAATCAAGTGTTACAGGTCAATTTCCCGGAACTATATAGACAAGGATATCGTTTTGGTTTTTATCGGGAAGTTCCGGCTCGGCAAGAAGAAGTTTCACCCAATGATCGATTAAATAAACAACAGCCATGAACAACGTGCTTATAGGATTATTCGATGGTATCGCTGATTTTAGGGAAGTGGTACCTTTTGTAGGTAGTGATATAGAACTGGATGAGTTAAATCCATCCGCCATTGGAGCGAGGAAGCAAATACAGGGTATAATTACTCCAGATCTTTGGAATCGTATTCTTGACAATAAGGATTCTGAAGCCTATTTATTTGTAAGAATCGCTTATGGTAATTTAACTATGCATAAGGCCATTATTTTCACTACAATCGCCAAAAGGATGTCAGGAGGGGCTGATGTATATAAATATGAGTTAGATACTATGCGGAGACAATATGTGGAGAATTATTATAATGCGATGGATTCTCTTATTAATGAGTTGTCTTCAAATAGTTCGTATAAGGAGGCTTGGCAAAAGACAACGGACTATCAATATTTGGATAGCTTACGTATTAAGACTACGGCTGAATTTAATAGTCTGTATGGTATAGACATGTCTTATCTTTTTTTCTTTCGGACTATCGCCATTCAACGTGAGGTACTTGATGATACAATTGGAGGGTACTTTGTAACTATACAAGGACGGGAGGAGGATTTTGAAACGAAACTGAAACGAGCATTAGCAATGTTAGTTTTATCTATCGCTCTTTATCGTTTTGATATTATCGAACTTCCTGCTACAATCAGAAATCTCTTTGTTGAACAAAAAACTTCACGAAATGGATCAGATGAACGGAATTTCCAATTGAAGCTCGCTATATCATTACAAACTCAAGCGATGGATGTGATCAAAGCGATAGATTTGGCTCTAAGTGATCCAGAATCTGGGAATGTTGACTCTATGACCTCCTTTAATCGGGATAGCGATAAAATATACTTGATGCCATGAATGCTCCAGTAATTATTTTTGAAACGACATTAGGGGAATATAGTATCCCAAACTCGTGGGAACGGCTTTCTCCAATGTTATATCTAGAATTATGCCGGTTACTTCATAAATATGCTATCGGTGAAATCTCATATAGGGAACTTCATCTATATTATGTTTGTTTAGCCCTGGATTTGGAACCTCAAAAGATAAAAGGGATCACGGCTCGTGAGAATTTGTATCTTCTATCTGCACAAATCGACTTTATATTTAAAGATATGAATGTCATAAATAACTGCTTTCTCGCTCAATTAGTTCCGACCTTGATCGTAGGGAACCGGCTGTTTTCATCATATACGATACATACAGACTTTGAGACATTGACCTGTTCTCTTACGGCTATACAGTTTATTGATGCTTATGGCTTACTTGGTTGTTCTGTAGAAAAGCTTCCTCTACTAGTCGCTATTCTTTATTATCCAGAAAAGTACACCTCAGAGGGAGCGCATATGTTATCACAAACATTTGTTGACGTGGATCCAGTTATACTTCAAGCTATTACGCTAAACTTTCAGGCCTTCTCTAATTATTTGTTTACTCGCACACGATTCAACATATTATATCTCAAAAAATCGAAGGATCATAAACCGTCTATATCAATAGGTATGGCTGAAAGTTTATATAATCTGTCAGCTGATGGTTTGGGGGACGTTGATGTGATCGAGCAGATGCCGGTCATTAAGTATTTGACTATTCTCAGAAAAAAACTGATAGAGAGTGTTACGGCTATGAATGAGGTAGGTTTGGATCTGGTAGAAATTTCTGATAAAACCGGTTTATCCATCAAAATGATAAAAATGATCTTATGAATACGTCTTTATTAATAGAATTATTTCTTTACTATGCTCAGTTCCCAGAGAGAGAGGCTATCGTACCTTTATTTAATAAAGGAAAAAGCTACATTCCGGGATATGGGGAGCTGCTCAAAGAAGCTCTTGATTTACGGGATGATAAGATTATCCCGGAGATCAAGAATTATGTATTTGGGCCAAATTTCGATGCCGTATCTGCCCGAGTCAATAACTTGATTGGTCATTACCTTTTCGTGGATTATGGCGAAATTGAGTGTGATACGGATGGAAGTAATCGTTTCGTTGACTATACTCGTCTGGCGATAACGGTAGCTTACAGATTAAAGGATTTCTCCGGAGATTTGATGGAACAGCTGATCGTTTCTGATAGATGTCTTTCTTGTCTGGTGTCGATACGTAATCAGATGATTCGAGAACAACGGGAACGCTATTGGCTGAAAGATATCTCTAATAACCATACATTAACTCCATTCATCGCACGTGAACTTTCAAGTATAGGGTGGACACTGCTCTTTAATCGTAATGGCTATGATACTTTTAATGCGAAAGGAAGAAAGTGAGTGTCCTTTAATTTTTATGCTTTAAGAGACAATTTTGTACTGATAATAATATAGGGACGTTCATGGACTGGACAACAATCGTGATATCTTTTTTTTCGTTGATTGGGGGTGGGGGGATCGCTACTATTGTATTGCTTCCCCAAAAACGTCGTTCAGCGGAACTGGAAAATGAAGCGAAAGTTAGTGAGCAGTGGCGCGAACTTTTCTTGCAGAGTAAAGAGGAGCAAACCCGTAAAAGTGACTTGATAGACAAGCTGTATGATGATCTTAAATCTTCAAGAGATGAGAACAATCGGCTTACAACGAATGTCGCTGTTTTACGACTTTGGAAATGTGAAAAGCTGGAGTGTTCAGGACGTAAACCACCAATAAGTGTAGATCCATTTAAGAAATTAGAGGAGGAACAAAAATGAGAACTGAAAAATTACCTCGTGGACTCCGGAATAATAACCCGGGCAATATTCGTAACAACGATAATATTGATTGGCAGGGTGAGATTGCCATACATGAGAAAAGGGATTTTGTTTTTGAGGAGTTTAAGGATAGGGTTTCTGGCTATCGAGCTTTATTGAAGTTACTTCGTAATTATAATAAACTTCATGGTTGTCGGACTATTCCGGACTATGTACGGCGGTGGGCTCCGGAACACGAGAACAATACTTCAGGATATATTTCCCGTGTTTGTCAAGAGATGGGGATTCCTACTACTTTCGTTCCGGATCCTGATGATAAATCGATCATGTGTGCGATGGCCGCAGCTATTAGTGAAGTCGAGAATGGAGTTCCCGCTATACTCTCTGAAGTCGAAGCCGGATGGGATGCGTTGTGAGTCGAGCGATATTATGTTTGTGTACTACCTTTTGCTTGGTAGTTTGTGGATGTAAGACAAAGCAAAAGACGGAGACGAATACTGATATAAAGAAAGAATATCGTTCAGCGTATATGTCCTCAAGACTCTCCGGGCTTGTTTATAATGATTCCATAAAAGAAAATCTACGGAGTGAATTATCCGGACAGATAACATTCTGGTCTCGTCCAGATAGCATTGGGGTACAGTATAAAGTAGCTGATATGATTTTTGAGGTTGAAAATAATAGTCGAGTTGAAGGTGGTAGCTGTTTACAGAAATCAGATTCGTCAGCTATTGATTTAAGTGTTCAAGATGATTTAATAGATAGGTCGGAAACGGTCAGTTTGAATTTAACGGATAGTAAGTTATTTGATGCAGGCTTACTATCATTGATTATAGGAATTGGTATTAGTCTTTTAATAGGTTGCTTTTTCATAAAAGGTAGAAAATAAGGTGTTTTTCATGGTATTAGAATTAAGTTAGTTTGAACCATCTTGCTCGTGAGAACAGGATGGTTTTTAAGAAGATAAACTAAGCTAAAATCTTAATAATAAGCAGGTTAAGACTTGCGTGTGCCTAACTATAGTGTTACCTTAGATGTGTAATAAAGTAAAGGAAATCAATAAGTTATGGAACAGCGAATAGCAAATATCTTAGCGCAGACAACAACAAAGACTTTAAAAATTCAACAGCTTCTTATGCTTGGTCTTACTCGCCGACAGGTAGCGGATCTAGTGACTAACGGAAACTACGGTTTCGTCCAAAATGTTTATGCTAAAATGAACTTGGCAAATCCTTCAGTGCAAATATTAGAAATGCAAAGTTTGGATTATTCTTTTACACGTCGCTTTGGCGTGGAAATAGAGGCCTACAATTGCCAGATGGAGATCTTGGCAGAAGCTTTACGAGAAGAGGGTATACAGGTAACGATTGAAGGCTATAACCATTATACCCGTAACCACTGGAAACTGGTAACAGATTCAAGTCTTTCTGGTTGCAACACATTTGAGCTTGTAAGCCCGGTTTTGGAAGGTCAGACTGGATTGAACGAGTTAAAAAAAGTGTGCTGGATCCTTGATGCTTGTGAGGTAAAAGTAAATGCTTCTTGCGGTTTACATATCCATTTTGATGCGGCGAACTTTGACCTCCAGACTTGGAAGAATTTAGCGATTTCTTATAAGCATATCGAATCTGTAATAGATAAATTTATGCCAGAAAGTCGCCGACAAAACACATATTGCCGTAGCCTTCGGAATATTATGGAACAAAAGATAAATAGCGCACAAAATATAAATGAACTTCAGAGAGTAGCTTTTGGGAATACGAGATATTTCAAATTAAACCCGCAAAGTTATTCCCGCCACAAAACGATAGAGTTTAGACAACACGCTGGATCGATAAATTACGATAAAATAAGCCAGTGGATTTTATTTTTGAACGGTTTGGTTATCTTTGCTCAGTATCAACCTATTTCAACAGGAACAGCGTTGAATGATTTGCCTTTTCTGAATGATGAGCAAAAAAGTTTCTTTAGATTACGAACAAAAAAATTGAATAGATGATGGAGAGTAAGAAATTCTTATTGCAGGATGGTGGTGAAATAACTGCCTCCTGTGCTTCAGACTTTGTAATGAAATTGCGTGAAGGTAGCCGCTTCGATTCGGAATGCACAGATACCGAATATATGACGAGTTTTGCGGATCGCTTCCTGCAGATGTCGGGCTTTGTTATCCGAGCAGATTCCCCAGAGCACTTCTTGGAGGATTTGATAAAATATGATTATGCGAAACAGGGCTAATAATATGTAATGGTTGATTCCTACTAAGAAAATGCTTTTATAGGAAGTGAACATCTTTTTTATGAATCCAGCTTGAGCTAAAATATGGGAAAACCTATTACTACTGCAAAAAAACAGAAAATAATCTTTGGATTATTTGCATAATAAGCTAAGGGTTATTATATTTGTGGTGTCAAACAAAACGAGTATTAACGATAAATTTTAAGCCTATGACAAAAGAGGAGCGAGAGGAACTCGTTCAACAAAAGGAAAACCTAAAATTACTATTTGAGTTCCATACAGGGAACCGGGTAATAAAGGAAGATCCACAGTTCGAGCAATATATCAATGATATTTTAGATATGATTGCAGAGATCGAAGAAAAGCTGAAAACAGAGTGATTAACAAGGCCCCTCTTAGGAGGGGCACAAAAAAAAATATATATGAGAGACTTATCAAAATTTCTACCGACCGAAGATATGCAGGCTGATTTTGAAAAGTTCAAGAGCATGTCTCCCGAGGAGCGTGTAGCATTTCAAGAAGAGCGAGCCTGTAGGATGGATTCTATGTCTGAGGATGAACGTAAAGCTTTCACTGATTCTACTCGTGAGGGATTACGTGCGATTAAGGACGAATTGCAAGATGTAAAACTCGCTTTGGAATTAGGTGATGTCGCAAATGCGATCTCTTTGAGTTATATAGCGAAGGCTTATTTTGGAAAAAGTAAGAATTGGCTTTATCAACGTTTAAATGGTAATAAGGTTAATGGTAAACCAGCTCAATTTACGGAAGAGGAGCGTAAGCGTTTTGCTGAAGCTCTACTAGATTTGAGTAAGAGAATAAATGAAACTGCGCTTAAGTTTGCTTAAGCTCGGGTTGTTTGACAACAATTTTAGCCCTTCCTGATTTTAGAGGAGGGGCTTTAAATGTTTATTTTATGGAAAATGGAGAAATAAGATGTATTATTGTATTTCAGAGTCTGTTTCCTGAAGATAAAAAAACAGGATATGAACTTTATGATGATTCAATAAAAAGAATCATCCGTTATTATGATAAATCTATAGAATCTTATTTTTATGATGTTTCAAGTGAAAAAGAGATACATGATATTATTTATAGTATAGTGAAAAATATAGACTCATATCGTGAAGGCTTACTGTTCCATTTTGAAATGCATGGTGATAGAGATAAAGGTGTTTTGCTCAATAATAGAACTTTTGTTTCATGGGAAAATTTTACAGGTCTTCTGCGAGAAGTTAATATTGCGACAAATAATAAACTATATGTAACAATGGCTACTTGTTTTGGCAGATATTTTTATGTGAAACCTGATCTAAGTCAAAAAATACCATGCCGTGCATGTATAACTTCTAGCAGAGAGGTTTGCACTGATGATATATTAGAAGATTTTACCCCATTCTTTGAATGTTTGATAGAAACAGGTAATATCGAGAAAGCAAACAAATGTAGACCTTTTGAAACGAAATTTGTTTATAAAGATATGAGAATGCATGTGCTAATATGTATTTTTTATATTGTTGTACGTGAAAATTCATGGACTGACGAGAAGGATATTGATATGACTATACTGAAGAATCATGTAAATTTGCTTTGTAAGTCAATGAATTTGTATGAGAAGATATTCTTTGATGTAGATGAAGATTCTATAACAAGAGACTGGAGAAAGATCTTTCAGGATGATATTTATTGAATGAAAAGTGGATGATAAAGAATATCTCCTAATTTGTTTCTAAAATCATAAAAAATCTCATATTTACACTGGTAACATATTGTGTGGCTTTTTTTGAGGTGACTTGTTAAGTTGTTTTTATGTCAGTAATCAATAGGTGTATAGTGTAAGAGAAAAGTAAAATACTTAAATTCTTAAGAACTGATGGAAAATACGAACGATGTAATTTCACTGTGCTATATTATAATAGTCGGAATATTCATTTTTATATTGCTTTGTGTACATTTCTATTATAAACGAAGTCGAATAAGATTGCCAAATAATTTTTGTATGAGGCATGGGTTTTTGGAAAAAGTGATTCCTGCGCTTAGACGTATCGTTACTTATCCATGTGAACGAGTATATTTAGACTTTTCTCAAGTAGAGAACATGACGGAGGGAACATATATGGTTTTGTTAGCGCAAGTTGAAAAGGCGTTTGAGGAAAAACACAAGGAGGTTTATATTTTTAATAAGTTACCAAAGTCAAAGGATGTATTGAATATATTAGGTAAGCCTAAAAAAGTGAAACACCAAAACATACGCATAACAAGTGATGTTCTACCTAAAGCGGAAACAAATCAGAAAATTGATACAGAATTTATTGATGAGTTAGTAGTGGAACTTAGGAAAATAGGTATAAATGATTATTATATGCCTTTTTATGATTTTTTGATCGAGTTGATAGGCAATGCAGTTGAGCATGGCATACAAAGCAAAAAAATAAACTGGTGGTTATTAAGATACCGTTCTCCACAAAATAAAGGGATGACTTATGTCTTTGTGGATATGGGAATAGGTATTATATCATCATACCGTAAGTCGGGCTTATTGAGGAAATATTCATTTATGGATGCTAAACAAATACCGTTGGATGCTTTATATGGTCGTCTAGGATCTTCTACGAGACAGACAAATCGTGGTCGTGGACTACCTCAAATTCGGGAAATTATAGAAAAAGGTTACATTTCAAATTTTGTTTTGATTACAAACAATGTATCTTTGCGTTATGAAAACGGAGAATTTGATGTTTCTAAAAACCCAAATTTTGTAGGCACATTTTTTTCATGGACAATTAATAAAGAAAATTTTATACAATGGAAGAGTTCAAAATCGTAATAGCTGAAGATTTTAGCGTTAAACCCGGTGGGCGCTGGAAAGATCTAGGTCCTGACTCGGGAGAAGAGTTTTATGAAACAGTACTTCTGCCAAAGTATGAAAATGCTATTGTCGCAGGAGAGAAGTTACATATATATTTAGATGGTGTACGTTCATATCCATACTCATTCTTAGATCAATCATTTGGTGAATTGGCTAGACAAAAAGGAGCAAAGAACGTGTATTCTGAACTTGTATTTCATTCTGTGACTTTTAATTGGGTAATTGATTATATCAAGGATGAGATATGGTTCAAAAAATAGGTAAGTTCCTTATTTCGTTGTGTTTGATAGTAATAACGGTAATTGTACTGTTTCTTTTTGGCTGTTTTTTAAGTATAAATGCTTGGTTTCAAAATCTGCAAGTTGACTATAAGTTGGTTCCGATTGATGTGTTTAGCCTTATAGTATCCTCTGCTATTACTATCTGGGTGGGCTATTATGTTGTGAAAAAGTTATCAGAACAACGTTTTGAGAAGGAGATGCTTATCAACGATTTGAGATTAATTGAGCAAGAGATACAGGGTATAGAAACTATCTTTGAAACTTCTGAGAACGTGGATGTAACTTTGGTCTCAGGAAAGATGAATGCTATAAAACATCTTTTAGATAGATTTACATATACGGTTAAATTGTCGGAGCATGGTGTGGATGACGAAATACAGCCTATAAATGAAGCTTTCAATAATTTGTATTTGGCTGCAACTAATTTTGATTCGGATTTTGTAAACAGAAATGATATTGACAGGGCTTCTATTTCATATAGAACTAATCGTTTGATTCTAAAAGTTCGAAAGTTAACTGTAAATCTAAATAAACAATGAAACACTTAATTTGTATTCTATTTGCTGCTATGATCAGCGTAAGTGCATTTGCGCAAGAAACAGCTTTAGAAAATATTCTGAAATCTAAGGATGGAAAATATGTTTTCGAAGAAGTTGTATCTGTTCCAGAAGCAACAGCCTCTCAATTATATGGGAAAGCTAAATTATTTTTTGCAAACACGTTTAATTCTTCAAAGTCTGTTATTCAGTCTGATGACTCTGAAAATAACACAATAGTGGGTAAAGGAACTATTGTTAAACATGAAGACGAAGGTTTGGGTGGTATTTACTATTATTTCACATTACAAATTCAATCGAAAGAAGGAAAATACAGATACACAATATCAGATATAAAATTAGACATGACCGGATTGGCTCCTATGAAGTCCTCGATTGAAGAGTCTGTAGAACGAGGGATGCAAAAAGGATTATCAGAAACTGATGCTGCAAAAAGTTATTATGAGGAATTCAGTCCCATTATAGAAAAAATAAAACAGCAAATAATGATTTCTAATGATGATAATTGGTAAATTCATTGCCATATCAAAAACTTTCACCACATCTTCGTGAAGTTACGAAAATGATACATACGATATAGGCGGTTGCCTTTCCCAAACATTACTAATGCTCTCTGGGGCTACTGTTATGTTGTTCGCAAAACACGGGAAATGGCAGCCGTTCTTATTTCTGCCTAAATGCTAAACACATAGTAGTGCCGATAAGTCTTTTAATGACGATTGGTAAATAATTACTCTGATTGCATTGTAGATCCAAAAACTTTTATCATATTTGCAGAGTCAAACTACGATGAGTAATCGTCGACCGAAGAGTAACGGATAATGCTCACAACATATTTGTTGGGCTTTTTTTATGCCCTAGCTGTACAATATAGGCGGCTGCCATTTCCAGTGATTTTTTCAGCTCTTTGGAGATGAACTCACGTAGTTTGACGACGGGAAATGTGTGGCCGTCTTCTTTTTGATGAATTCCATACTATAAAGTCAAACTACGTGAGTTATGAAAACAACTTCATTAACCGTATCCGTTACCAGTAGCCGGCGGCGAATACAAGTATCGAATCCTTTCACTTGGGCGAAAGTTCACGCCCTCGCGTTAAATCTCCGGAACTGTCTCCCGGAAGAGTGGCAGGATCTTTTACCAGTAACATGCGTGAAAGATCTAAAAATCACCCTATCTTTATTGGCATGTATTGGTGCCCTGTTGCTGCCTTATTTTGTATGTTTGCCGATTCTTGCGACACTTGCGTATTTCAGTTATTCATGGCACACGCCAAAAAGTAAGGAAGGAGGCCGGAAATGACCATAGAGAATGTATGTGTTTCGAAAGCCATGCTCGATAAAATAAGGTATTGGCAAGAAGATGAAAATATTGGACTTCTAGAAGACATCAAGACTATTGATGATGCCATTACTTTTATCGCTTGCGAACACGATGATCCCGGCATGCTTAGTGAGAAGGAGTCGCTCTCCCTTATAGCCGCTTTGAGTTTTGTCAAGAAAAGATTACGTACATTTACTGGAAAGGAAAATCAACAATGAGTACCAAGAAAACAGATTTAAACCCCTACGTCCACGCTATTCGTGAGCGGTTCGAACCTACCGAAAATGAGAGTAAAGCTACTCATAAGTTATCAACGAAGGAGGTGGCTGACGCTATTAATGAGCTAAACCCGGGTTGCAACGCTACAACTCAAGATGTATACGATGCGCTCTTTGAGGCGGGTTTCGTATTTCGGGCTCCTCGAGGAACATTGGGACTTAACTTCAAATGGTTAATGATTGAGAAGTAATATATTAAGGGTACGTCCTTTTAAGAAATAGAGCGTACCCTTTGTTTTGTAACCAAAACGATCCTCATGGTTACAGACGAACTTATAAAAACTGAATTTATTCATACAATCGTATCTCGGGATATCAACCGAATATATGATGTACAGGCGGAAGTGATACGATCTAATTTTCCACAAGGAACAGGTCGCTTGGCTAATTTCCTAAGTCAACATCCTATAACTTTCTCCGGAGAAGGTTTAAAACAGACTTACCACATGCGAATATTCTCATATCTTCGATTCCTTGATATACGCTATCGTAAACAGGATATGTTCTTCCGGAGAAAATTAGCCCTATATAATCGAGTGATATGGGGCGTTCTTTATAATGAGACCTTACAGGATATCCGTTATGGCCTTACCGATAATATCCGACAATTAATGAGGGATGATCTTGAGCAATTTGGGGGTATTTCTTCTCCTGAACTTCGTGATAGTTGGACGAAACACCTTCTATAGTGTCCTTTAAGGCCGATAGTCATGCTTTTATTTTCGTCTAAAAATAGAAGGTATGGCAAAAAAACTTTCAGAAGATGAGTTGAAATGGATTCTTTCAGTTGATGCGACAGAGGCACAACAGGGTATCCGTTCGCTCACAAAAGATAACGATAAGCTTAAGGCTTCAAATAAGGAATTGAAGAACCGGATGATCGATCTGATCGCTACAGGGAAAAAGGAGTCGGAAGAATATAAGAACCTCTCGAAAGAAGTTTCTAATAATAATGATCAGATTGATCGGAATAAAGAAAAGATGAAGGCCCTTGAGGGTACGTTAGGACTTACGGCCTTGACAATGGGACAACTCCGAAAACAAGCGAAAGACTTACAACGGCAATTGGATAATACGTCTGAGTCTCTACATCCAGAGGATTACAAAAGACTGGAGAAAAATCTGACAGACGTGAGATCCCGCATGGCTGAACTTAAAACGAATGGCCAAAAGACGGGAGACGCTTTATCTTCCTCCTTTTCGAAAGTAACTACGGTTGTAAAGGGTTTCCTTGCTCTAAAAATAGTGGGTTATGCGAAGGATCTTGTGACAAACGCTTTAAATGTCCGGAAAGAATTTGCGAAATATGAGGCGGTACTTCGAAATACATTTCAAAGCCAAGAGAAAGCGGTTACATCAATGTCTATGTTGAAACAACTTGCGAAAGAAACACCTTATTCCCTGCAGGAGGTTACGGAGGCCTATATTAAAATGGTTAATCGTGGTATAACGCCTACTCACGATGAGATTATAAAATTAGGTGACTTGGCCAGTTCCCAAGGTAAATCGCTGGATCAACTTATAGAGGCGTTGTTGGATGCCCAAACGGGAGAATTCGAACGCTTGAAGGAGTTTGGAATCAAAGCGAACAAAGAGAATGATAAGGTTAAGTTCGGATTTAAGGGCATCACTGCTGAGGTTCAGTTTACCGAGAAAGCTATTTCTGATTATCTATACTCTTTGGGGGATCTTCAAGGGGTTCAAGGAGGGATGGCCGTGCAAATGGATGAGCTGGAAGGACGATACGCTAACTTTGGAGACTCGGTGGATGCCCTTTTCAATACTATAGGGCAAAGGATTGAACCTGTAGCTAAAAAGACATTATCTTGGTTAGGTAAGATCGTAGATGGACTTCGGGTCGCTTTGAGTAGTATTGACCAGTTGAATCAGGATAAGTATAATGAGGCTGCGCAGAATGCTTATAAGGATACTCAGGAACAAGTGGATGTCATGGTAAATAGCCTAGTCCGGCAAGGTATGGAAAAGAAGAAAGCTATTGAGAGTACTGTCGATTTCCTTCGTAAGCAATCTGCTGCGGATCTGGCTAAAGCGGAAGAGCAGCAAGCAATCATTGAGACTAAACTGTTGAACAGTATTTGGCCGGCGGCCCAAAAGAAACTACAAAAATCTTTGGAAAAAAAGAAAGCCGAAATACAAAGATACAAATCGGAATTAACAGCTCTTGATGATAAAGTTAAATCTATGACGCCTGAAAAACATAAAGTCTCCGAGTCTGGACTTAAGAAACAAAATTCTACGTTTAAATCAGCGATGGATTTAAAACTGCAGCAAATGGATAATGCCCATTCACAAGAACTGCTTAAATTGAAACAGAATAAGACTGAAAATCAGCAAACAGAAGAATTCTATAATTTGGAGGTACTACATTCGGATGCGGTTTATTATGAAAAGAGGATAAAAGCATTGGAGAGCTTTCGAAAAAAGACATCAGATCCTAAAACTCTATCCTCTATTGATAAGCAATTGAATGACGCTCGCAATGTTCAACTTGATATCACTCAAAAACGGGAGGCTGAGATATTGAAGGTATTAAAAGACAACCGTGATAAACAACTGAAAATAGAAGATGAATCCTATAAGACACAAACTGTTGTATTTGAGAAATCTTTAGCGGATAAAAAGATTACACAGCAACAATATGAGATGCTGGTACTCTCTGCGGATTCAGCGCATGCGGAAGCCCGGCTCAAAATAAATAAGCAATATCAATCAGATGCCACTTCATTGGAGCTTTCCTCTGGCTCTTTGAAAGCCGAGGCCATAAAAGAAGCGAACGATGCTGTCTTATCTGCGGATCTCGAGGCGGCGAAGGCTAGATCTTCTCAACAAAAAAAGCTTCAGGATCTTGTTAAAGATTTTAAGTCTGAATTTAAACTGACAACTGTCGGCGAAGAGACAGAATTGCAGATGAAGGTTCTGGAGGATGCTTATAAAGCGAGGAAAGAAATGGCCGAAAAGGAGCAAATGAGTACCTTGGAGTTGGATACGGCCTATGAGAAAGCCAAGACAAATATATTACAGCAAGAGGAGGATAAACGCAATCAGATTCGTTCTCAGTATGGCTTGCTATCTATGCGAGATGAATATGATCTGGAAATGGCGCAACTCAAGAAGCAACATGATGAGGGATTAATCTTAGAAGAAGAGTATCAGAAGGCTAAAAACCAGATAAAAGTCAAATACCTAAAAAATAGCTTCGATTATTATGCCAATATGTTCTCTGGGGCCATTAATGCCTTGCAAGAAGCGGAAATTGCTAATATTGACGCTAAATACGATGCTGAGATCCAAAGGGCAGGAGACAATACTGAAGAAGTTGCCAGACTGGAGAAAGAAAAAGAAGCAAAGAAACTGGAAGTCCAGAAAAAATATGCGGGTGTACAGTTTGCTATTAAGGTATCCGAGATTATAGCAAATACGGCAGTTGCCATTATGCAGGCCTTTGCCCAAATGGGACCTGTGGCGGGAGCGATTGCGGCGGCTATGTTGACTGCGACTGGTGCGGCTCAGATCGCAACAGCTAACGCCGAGCGTAAGAAAGTGATGAATATGACAGTTGATAGTACAGATGGTGGATCTGGTGGAGGCTCAGGGGCTCGGGTAGTGACTGGGAAGCAATCTGGTGGCTACATGGATGTCGTACGCTCTCAAGATGGGAAAGAGTTTAGGGCTTCTGTTGATCCTGATAAGCGAGGATTTATTGATCAGCCTACGGTTATTGTCGGTGAAGGTCCTATTGGTCATAGTAAGGAATGGGTCGCTAGCAATGATGCGTTGGAGAATCCCACAGTAAGACCTTTTATCAATGTACTTAATGAGGCTCAAGAAAAAGGAGAAATCCGTACTGTAGACATGAATCAGATGATGCGCAAACGTTTGGCTGGATTCGAGTCTGGAGGTTCTATCGTAAAAACAAAGGATAGTAGTGGTAACCAGTTATTTACTGATTTGGAAACTAACGTTCAAGAAGAGAATGTTGATCCTCGTTTATTACGGTCGATTCTTCAAAAACTGAGGGATGGAATTCGATGCTATGTCGTATACAGCGATATCGAGGCCGCCCAGAAGACATTGGACAAATCCAAAAAGATAGGAGGTAAATAAAATGGATATCATTCACGAATCCGGCAAGGCTTACGACCTAGGAGACATCCAATTGACCTTATCTCGGATGAACCCGTTCTTTAACGATTACGGAGAGCAGAGCTTACCGGTAACACTCCCTCCCACGGACAAGAATAGGGAACTACTCATCTATCCGGATAACATGGCCGGGATCAGCAAGGCCTCGCAGCGGATCAACGCCATGATCCAGCACGGGGTATTCTCCATCCCCTGCCGTCAAGCCATCCTGTCAGCGAACCGGAAAACCGGGATCGAGACCAGCTTCTACCTCAATACCGGAGCGTTCTACGAGAAGATCAAGGATGTACCGTTATCCACGGTCTTTGAGGACAAGGTTATCAAGTTCGCGTCTGTCAGCGAGGCGATATCCTTCTGCCGGAACCTGTTCATTACACATGACGACCGATTCGCCTTCTTCCCGGCCATCCTAGAGTCCGGTTCTTTAAACGCCACCGGTGATCCGGGACCGGACGGATATCCCCGTCTTTACAACGACGTGGAGCGGACGGAGGTAGTCGATGAGAAAACGATCCGGTTGGCTCCGGGATTCTACATATCCCCCTTCATCCGTGGATTGCATCTATTGGAGGAGATATTCGCCTATCTCGGCTACACCTTGGAGGACTCCTTCTTTTCCCGCACCACCCCATTCAAGGACATGGTCTTTCTGAACAACACGATCGATACGATCGTAAGGGGTGAGATCCGATACGCCCAGATCGTCCCGGACTGCATGATCAAGACGATACTGGACGTATACCGGTATAAATTCTGCTGCGAGTTCATCCCGGACGAGACCCGCAAGACCATCCGAATCGTGCTATTCGATGAGAACCTGAACGAGACACCCTCCTGCGACCTCACGGATTGCGTAGCCGGTAAATACACAGTCAACCATCCCTCGAGCTTCAAGCAGTTAAAGCTTACCTGTGACCGGCTCACGCCGCCGGAAGAGAAACAGGAGAGCGAGCGCCCGATGCCAACGACGGGAAGAGCCACGGGGAACGAGAACGAGGAGTTCAGTACCTTGGTAGACCTATTAAAGAAATACCCGGACGTGGAGTATAACCAGATATCGGGTGAGTTTGTCCGGAGAGGTTACAAGGGGATCACGCCGGTCACGCAACGGATCGGTCTGGTCACGATGGATTATTACGCCGGCGGGACACTGGAGACGGAGAGCAAGGAATCCCCGGACGTGCTACCGGCGATGGTCTATACACCTGCTTTTGGCAGCGGAGGAGCCGGGGCCATCCCGCATCTCGGGATTTATATAGGGACCGGAAGATCGTTGAACTCCTCCATCATCATGGATTCCGTGAATGACTCCACGTCTGAGGTGGTAGGCGAGGCGGAAGATAACGAGGAGTTGAAACCCATGCCGGCGTTCGTATTCCATGCCGGGAAACTGGACTACGGGACGATCCTCAATCATGACGCGGATGGAAACAAGCTCTGGAACTATACGCTCGCCTACCACGGCCCGGACGGGCTTTTCGAACGGTTCTGGCGAAATTACGATTCCCTGCTCCGGAACTCTCTGCTCGAGATAAAAGCGAGCATGCTTCTCAGTGACATCCAAAAGGTATCGCTCTCCGAGTACAGGAAGGTGACGATCGAGGGACAGGAGCTGCTTCCCTCCGCCATACAATATAGCCCGGGTTCCCGGGAACCCTTGGAATCCACGTTCCTTACCACGAGGCTTTACGAGCCGGTATCCACGGCCATGGCCGAGACGGAGCGGTTCGCCTCCCATGTATCCAAATATAAATGGAAGGTCAACTACTCCCGGTCCAACGCCAGCGACAGCGTGAAAAGAAGATGGGTATTCAAGGAGGAACCCGTGACCATATACTACGCCCCGCCCAGCGCATACCAATACGTGCAGGGCGGGAAATACCATCAAGCCACTTATCCCGTGCAATTCTATAGCCGTGGCTCCGCGTCCGGGCCGACCGATCCGGAGGACGGTACCCTGACCGTGTGGCTCGAGCCCGTGACCCGGTAACTGTCCTTTATCGGACCATCCGACAGCCATACTTTTGGGGGTAAAATAATCGCAAATGGCAACGATCATAGATAAACCAGACGCTCTGAGCCTGTCCGGGAACATGAGGAGATTTGTATTGGGGGCAAAAGAGGCCGTCTCTTTCATCTTGAAGAAAGGAACGGCCACCTTGCTCGAGCAAAGCTACGAGCCCGGGCCGGACAAGATGGTCACGATCGACGTGAGAGAGGTGGTGGAAAGCCAATTGAGCTATACTTTGGACACGGCCCAAGAGATCTATTCCCAAAATACCATATTCGCAGATTTCACGGCCACGATAGACGGGACCTCCCACTCGTTCCGGGCGATCCGGTGCGGGATAGCGGATCTGGCGGACACGCAGGGAAACTGGTTGAAGTCCCACTTCCTCACGTGGCAGCCCAAGATCAAGGAGGTGACCTATTACTCACCGGAGTGGTTGACCTACTACGCCATATCGGACTGCACGGTAAAGGCCAAGGCCACGTTCCCGGACAAATCTTCGAGCACGACCTCCTTGAAGGGAATGACCGCCGGCGAATGCGTGACACTCAATCTCCAATATGCGATCGTAGCCAAGCTATTCGGGAACAAGTACCCCAGCTATCTCGAGGTTTACGCCGAGGCCGGCGGAGCGAGACTGAGCGTATCGCAATTCTATAAATTCACGGATATCCATTCCGAGGACGAGCAATGGTTCCTTTTCGAGAACAGTCTGGGCGGTATGGACACCTTCCGTGCCCATGGGGTGAACCGTCTGCAGGCGGAGCATGGCCACCTGATAGCGGAACTGGGCGAGAACCTGTCCGAGTATGACGTGGAGACCGATCGTAAGTTCGTTAAGAACACGGGATTCCTCGATGATTACTCCCGCCGTTGGTTGCTGGATTTCTTCCCCAGCCGGGCCAAGTATATATACGAGGCGTCCATGATCCGGAGAATAATCGTCACCGAGAGCGACGCCACCTACACCTCCAACGATCTCCCGAGCTCCTATACGTTCACGTACCGACTCTCGGAGATCTCGAGGTACCTGAACCTTATCCGTAACGAGAAAGAGCTTCCGGATAATCTAACGGTTCCAAACCTCTCCTCGCCGGATTTTATTTTTCCCCCTCGCTTAGCTGAGCTCCCACGGCAAGAGCTTGGCGAGGGGGTATTATTCCCGGCCTTTGATCCGCATAACCCCAAGGCTTCCGTAGCGACTTTTGGCTCGATACATGATACCATAAGGAACAGTATCATAAAAGAGCTCGGGGACACATGGAGGGCCATCGTCAACGAGGCTGGCGGGTCCGGGGGAACCGGTGACGGCCTTTACCATATAAAATTGGATGACCTGACGGAACCATCCGACGAGAACGGGTTCACGGCCCTGAGAACCTTGAAAGAGATACTGAAACCCATATCCGCCCTCGATGACCGTTACCTACGCAAGGATATCGACGATACGGCGTCGGGCAACATCACGTTCGAGAAGGACATCATCCTTGCCGGCCTTGACTCCTCCATCTACTCAGACCGTGACGCCAACGGTTTCGGCCATGAGAACGGGTTCCGCCTGTTCGCCGACGGCACGATGTGGCTGAAGGACCTGAGGGTGAAGAATGACTCCATGTTCGCCGGTTCCCTATCCTCGCCCATGTTTGCCTCGGGGTTCCCTAACGGGACGGGCTGGATGCTCGCCCCGTATATCCGGACCAACGCCGCCGGGATAAACGAGACGAGATACAAGCTGGAGATCGACGATATCGCCGTGCGGGGAACGTTACGGGTCTACGAGTTCATCGTGTCCCAGCTACTGGGGGAGAATGACAACCGCATCTTCTCCGCGATGATGGAGGTGGACCATTACGACGCCAACTCGGGCAGGATCTACCTCGACACGGACGGGGGACGTTTGTACAACCCGTTCCGGAAAGGTGACATCCTCATGGTCCAGCAGTTCCAAGGCGATCCCACCCTGGAGAACAACTACCAGATGGTGAAACAATACGAGCTGAAGGTGGTGTCGGTGGGCGTAGGCTACCTCTCCGACGGTGAGAACCGTCTGGACTGGCTCACCTTCGAGAACTTCGTGGGCGACCTGTCGCAGGTAACAAAGAGGGATACCTTATGCCGGGTGGACAACCCGGATAACTCCACCCGTAGCGGTATCATCAAGATCACCACGGTGGACGAGTTCGGAACGCCCTACATGGACGTGATCCGGGGGATGAAGACCGACCCTGAGAATTGCGTGAAGGTCCGTATCGGGAACCTGAACGGTCTGGTCACGCCCTATTTCGGAAGATTGGACGGTGACGGGGCGTACGTGGAGAATCTTTACGCCCGTGGAAAGTTCATCCTCTCGGATACGGGAGAGGATGTCAGCACGCTATTCCAAGTGATGAACGGCAAGCTCTCCAGCGAGATGTCATCCATCCGGCACGAGATAGCGGAGAAGGACAACTATCTCACCAACTCGTCCTTCTCCGAGGATATCGTCGGATGGGAGCCGGGCAATGACGTGTCGTTATTCACCGTCAGCGAGCGTTACATCCCGGTGAACGACTCCCTTTACTCGGAGAAAGACCGGATAACCGGTATCGTGCGGGTGTTGAACAGGCTCGCCCTCTGCATCAAGAACTCCACGATCAGGCAGTTGAACGCCAAGCTGTCACGCAGGCCGGAGGGGTTGGTGGAGATGCCGGACGGGACCACGAAATGGCCCACGTTCTATATATCGTTCATGTGCAAGGTCAAGACCGCCGGTACGCTCACCATAGGTTTTCCCGGGCAGGACCTGTACGAGACCAAGGCGATGACGCCCACCGACGCATTCGCACAGGAGGAATTTATCGGGGAATGGGACGGGACGGGTGATTTTACCATCTCCCATACCGGGGAGATATTCATCTATAACCTGCTGCTCACGAGCCGGCCGCTGGACGATTTCCGGGTGGAGATGTCAACCAAGCTGGAGCAGACGAACGAGCGTGTGGGAATGTACGCCAACAAGGTGGATAACCTGAGGGGTACGGTGACGGACATGGGGCTGGTGCTCGACAACACGAACGGCACCCTGTCCGCCTACGTGACGAAGACGGACAACAACAGCAAGACGATCACGGACCTCGGCCTACGGATAGACGGGATCAATGACAGCCTGTACCTGTACGCCACTAGCTCGGAGCTCTCCGGCCTCAGAAACGATCTCTCCGCCTCGATTGAGGTGAACGCGAGGAGCATCACGCAAAAGGTGTCGACCACGGACTATAACGGGGACACGGTGGTCTCCATGATCAACCAGACGGCCAGCACGGTCACGATCAAGGGCAACAAGATAGACCTGAACGGCGTGCTCATCGACAATAACGGGAAGATCTACGCCAGCCTGATAGACGCTGACAGCATCACCTCGAATATCGTCAAGATAGGAAATTTCGTGTGGGGAGGGAGCACCTTGGCCGGGACCCCCGGGACCACGTTGATCATCAGCGGGGCAGCGACAATCGGCTTCTCGAACGGATACGCCGCCCAATTCGGGGGAAAGGTCTATATCGACGGGGCGTTATCCTGCGGCTCCATAACGGCCTCCGGGTACGGGAATATCCATTGCGACACGCTAAGCAGCGTCGGGAACGTGTGGTCATCCGGCGATTATTACTGCCGGGGACACCAAGGGGTCTCTTTCGGGACGGACGTGGACCTTGATAAAATACGGTTGAGAGTGGTCGGCGGCATCATCGTCGGCTACCAGAACGAGTGAACCATCATTTAAAACATACGATCATGAGAAAGGAACTAACGATTTTGACAAAGGTCACCAAGGAGGTGACAGGCAGCCTGCCCGGCGGGGAGACGGTAAGGTACTCCGGGGCGTACGAGCCCGGCAAGGGGCTTGGCTCCATATATGCCGCCGTCACGAGAGAGGGCAGGCAGGTACTTACCATCAACCACCAACGCGAGGGGCAGGTCGGTTATAATTTCTCCGCGGGGGATGATTTCAAGACCATGGAGACCGTCATAGGCGAGGTATTGTCGGATATCGATGACCTCTATGACGAGGCGGGCCCGGAGAGCGTGAGGTTTACCGTCGAGAACGGGATCATAACAGGGGTTTCTAACGATTAAAGAATTAACAGTCATGGCAAAAGTGGATTTCAAGAATTTAAGGGTACAGGTGACGATCGAGGGCGATCCCATCGTCGTTGACACCCGCAAGGAGCTGGGCAACCTCGTATGGGGGGCGGCCCGTGACATAGCCGTCTCCGATTTTGGCAAGGAGATATATTTCAGTGACGGACCGATCGAGGTCGGCGAGGAGACCGCCAAGGAGATACTGTCGATCCTCGACATATCCAGCGCCTCCGCGCCTCTGAGACGCGCGCTGATCGAGGCGCTGACGCCCAAGAGACTTCCGGCTAAAAAGGGGAAGTAAGCGCATGGATTTGTCTAACCAGTCAATCGAATAACGAAATGGCATACTCAACCGATGACATCAAGGCGCTCGCCGCCATATTGAAACCCATTATCAAGTCGGCCTTGGAATCCGGATCGACAGGGGTCGGAGACCTGGAGGTGGTGACATCCCTCGATAGCGTATACTCCCTCCCGGCCCTTCGTATGCCGGGAGGGATACATGACGTGGTGGAGGCCCCCCTGTCCTTGCTGCGGGTCAATCTTCGCGTGACGACGACACACGTACAATGGAAACTGGGTAATGGAGAGTGGAAGGACCTGCTCGCCCTCTCGGAGCTAAGGGTGGTTTTCCGAAAAACCGAGACCCATCTCCAATGGAAGGTAGGAGTCGGGTCATGGGAGGATATCGTCGAGCTGGAGAGCCTCAAGGGGGAGAAAGGCGACCGGGGGGACGCTTTCCGGTACGAGGACTTCACCCTTGAGCAATTGATGGGCCTGAAGGGTGACAAGGGAGACAAGGGGGATAACCTTGAGTACAGGTTGCTGGACAGCTTCCCTTCCCTTGAGGCCCTGAGAGCGGCGTATCCAACGGGGACCGGACAGGACGGTTTCTTCATCGCCGGTGACGGGATGTACGTATGGGACCCGAAGGACGTGGCATACAAGGAGATCAAGCTGGAGGTGGACAAGGTATTCACCTCGGAGATATTCAGGGAGGTGACACCCTCCGGCGGCCGTATCGCCATCGACTTCCTGAAGGCCCCTTACGCCAAGGTAGCGCTCGGACAGGACACCCTCATATATAACCTGGAGATACAGAACACGAGGGAGGGATCATGCGGGAAGGTCATGGTCTACCAGAGCGGCCTCCGGCAGATCGTGCTGAGCAACACGATGAGAGGCACCATAGACCTGCCGCTCAATAGCGATACGATAGCTATACTGAATTACAACCGTGTCGGGGAATATATCTATATCCACACGAGCACCATCATCGGGGACAAGACCTATCCCGGCCCGCAAAAGATCAAGGACTTCCATGTGGTCTACTCGGACAGCTCCTCCTGCACGGTGCAATGGACCGCCCCTTACGCGAATAACATCTACGACAGGGGAACCGAATACGACATGCGATACGCCAACGACCTCGTGGACGCCGACGACCCGAAAGTGTGGGCGGGACTCCGCAAGGTCCCGGCCATCCCGACGCCCGAGAATCCCGGGACGCTGCAGAGAACGACGATATCGGGTCTCGTCCCTAACAGGGAGTATTACGTATACCTGAAAACCATCAAGGTGAATTTCGGGGTGGAATACATATCCGGGGCCTCGGATCCCGTGTACTTCCGCACGGTCGGCAGCGAGGACATGACGAGGGCCTACCGTATCAACCTGACGGAAAGGAACATCATCCCCCAGCTCAGGAATTATCTCACCGACACGGACGGGACCGTCTGCTCGGTAGGCAGGATGGTGGACGAGACCGAGAGGAACGTCTTCCTCGATGACGGGTACCCGGACATGACGAACAAGGGCTACTCGACTTTCTGGTACCAGTACAAGTACAGCCGGGACACCTCGCCTTTCGACATCGTCATAGACCTGTTCTCCGCCTACGTCATAGACAAGATGTTCGTATATACGTCATCCCGGAACAAATTCTCCGTCTACGGCATGAGGGACATGGGTTACGACTGGGAGCGTGTCGGCGAGATCAGGATCGAGTACAACGCTTGGGCGGCATTGGATTTCAGGTCCTGTCAATGCAGGTATATCAAGCTGTCTTGGGATCTCATGGATTTCGGATCGAACTCCAAGACCCCCGTCATGGGCGAGGGGGCCGAGGGATTCCCGGAACCGGAGTACAACGGGACACTGGAGAGCGTGAGGAACCTGCTGCTTTACGGCCGTCCGGCCTCGACCCGGCCGGAGGGGATCATGTCACCCCTGCGCCGCTCCACGACCCGCAAGACCGTGGACCAGTTCCTCTGCACGAACGGGCACGCCTACCAGCAAGGGCGCATCCATAGCATGTGCTCCGGCGAGAGGTCCCGCATGTACATCTCCCTCGGCCATTTCGCCGCCTTCGACCCCTCCGGCCAGCCGGTCCCTTACGCCCGGTTAGCCGACATGCGTTTCCGGGTAAGCCGGATACCCTGGGTGAGCGGGAACAACGGGACGGGGGAAAACCTTGTGGAGACCTTGACCAACACGTACAAGAGATATGGATTGAAGCCCTATATCTGCAGCACCGGCGTTTTTGATCCCTGCCTTTACGACAGGTCCCTTACGATCCATAACCGTCCATGCGACGCCTATTGGTACCCGGGAGCGTGGAAGCCGGTGCCCAGGCGCGGTGTCGGTGGCCTTGACAGGTACCTCGGGGTGACGACGGACGCCAATTCCTACAAGACATACGCCAGGCTATGCCAGGCGTTGGCCGCGAAATATGGCAGCGCCAAGGTCGATGGCACGTGTCTCTTCTTCCCGGAGGACGAGTCCGCGGAGACGGGGCTTGACCTTATCAGCGGCATCGAGCCGGAGAACGAGCCGGACGCCAACTGGAACGGCTGGGTGGGCTACGAGCGCGCCGAGGAGTACGCCGCCGTCGTGTCCGCCTCGTCGGACGGCCACGCGGGGACGCTCAAGGACGAGGACGGCAGGGCCATCCCCGGCACGAGATACGGGGGCATCCTGCCCATAGCCGGCGGGACGGCGTCGGTGAACCGGGGATACCTGCAACCCGCCATCCTGCGATGGAAGGCCACACGTACGGATGCCTCGATCCCGGTGGCGGCGTTCTCCATGCACATGTACTTCAGCAATATCGGTAACCAGGGCGGCAGCGACGAGGCCGTGCAATACGGCATCACGTTCGAGGAGGCCATGAACAACGACACGGGGGGCGAGCTACCCAAGGTCTGCGCCTTCCGGGACCGTGTGGCCCCGGACAAGGAGGTATGGCTCACCGAGTTCGGATGGGGCGAGTCGGGAGCCCGGGAGACCGCCAGCAAGTACCAGTGCTACTCGCAGGCCGGCAGGCAGGTTGGGAACTGGACCGTCCCGGACCGGCACCGCTCGGATGTCAAGGGGGCCTGGATCATCCGGGCGTGCGTCCAGATGATGGCGATGGGTGTCGATATGGTCAATTATTACTCCACCGAGTGCGAGGGCAACTATTTCGGGGCCGGGAAGTATGACTCCGGGGCCGGGTTCGAGATGTTCCACTGGAACGATTGTACCGACGATACCCCGGGCGCCAGGGTGGAGGCCATCAAGGCCCATGAGTGCACGTATCCGAGGGGAGGTTTCGCCACGACGGGGCTGTTCGGCCAGCTGCTCGGGAACGGGGCCTACCCGATAACCCGCGCCTACTGGTGGATCGCCACGTTCCGCAACCGTTTGAAAGGTTACGTGTATACCGGGATGAGACATGTCGATACGGATAGCCGTATCGTGATCGCCTGTTTCAAGGAAAGGGACGGGGACGGGGACAGGGGCGCGTACGTGGTTTACCTGAATGACAGCCAGAACACGGGCGTGGAGGGTGTCGGGATACCCGTTCCCGCCGGCGTGTCGTCGTACAGGCATGTCACCGTCCACGTCCCCGAGATCCCTAACCCGGAGGACGTGCCGAACACGCTGGGATGGGACAAGGAACGTACCGGATTGCCGACTTCCCGCAAGGAGAGATATGTCAACGGGGAATGGGTCGTTCAAAACAAGCCATACCACCAAGACCGCCACATGTCTTACACCAAGGTCCCCGCCTCCTATCCGGAGAATCCCGCCGAGGGTGACGAGATTACCATATTGCCCACGGAGGCGGAGAATCCTTATTTTCCGATAGTCGGGCCTGTACAGGCCAAGGCCAGCCCCCATAAGAACACCCTGTCGGCCCAGCAATACGAGCAGGACCGGGAGAACTGGGAGAGCGAGCCGCAATTGGACAATGACGGCAACGTGGTCTGGACCGTCAAGGGAAACCCGATGTACGCGTGGCGGCAGGTGGACGCCGTATGCGACTACATCGATTTCCATCCGGAGGGTATCCGGGGAAGGACGGGCGACGAGAGAACCGGGGAGGTCATCCGGGGCATGATCCGGACGAACGTGTCCGAGTTCCCGGAGTTCTTTTTCTTTGACGCCATACCCGAGCCGGACTACCGGGGCGAGATCACGGACCTCTCTTCCCGTACGGTATCCTCCTCCGCCATCGAGCTGTGGTGGAACAACACCGGCGTGGAGGATACCGGCTATGAGATATTCGTGTCCGGTCTCCCGGAGACGGGGTATACGTTGCTGAAGACGGTCTGCATAGACGTGGAGAACAAGGCCGTGATATCCGGGCTGCTCCCGGATACCACCTACTATTACAAGATACGTCCCGTCAAGGGTGAAAAGACCGGGACGATGAGCGAGTACGTGTCCGCCAAGACATACCGGGACATCCAGCCGCCGACGGGCTTGCGGGTGGAAAGCCGTACGGCCACGTCCATCAGGCTGGCATGGGATTACGACGCCGGGCAGGTCGCCGATTTCCTCTCCTACGCCATTTATCGGGCTGACGATACGGGGGCGTACGCACAAGTGGGTACGGTTGACGACCAGTCCGTGCAGACCTACGAGGACATGGGACTGGCGGTCGGGCGTGTCTACCGGTACAAGGTACGCGTGTCGGGCCTGAACGGCGTCTCCGACTACACGGGGGAGGTCGAGACAAGGACGCTGCTCCCCGAGGAGGTGACACCCGTGATCCGGAACGCCATCACCGACAAGCTCGGCAGCAAGGTGATACTTACCTTCGACCTCCCGATCGGTATTGTCGGCGGCGGGGCCAAGGCTGGCCTCACGCTCACGGAGGACGGGAACCTCCGGATGGTCCTGTCCGTGACGAGGGACGAGGCCAACCACAACAACCTCGTCCTGTCCATCCCGCAGGACTCACTGGCAGACTACGACAAGAAAACCGACATCCGCATATCCTACAATGGCCTTGGCGGCATCCTGTCGGATTATGGTGTTACGCTGGAGGGATTCAGGGACGTGAGGGTCGCGAACGTGATCGGCAATTTCACGAACATCAACGCCATCTACCAGATCAACCTGTGCTCCGCCGATACCCCCAAAGTAGCCGATTGGAACAACCTGGCAGGCGAGGGTGACGGGCAGACCGCGCTTGTCGGGATCGTCGATACCTATGGGCGCGTCTCCGGCGTGACGGTCACCCGTGTCCATGACGGCTCATCATTTAAATGGGGGCAGAATTATACCGGGGGTTATTGCGAGATCGAGGATATCCCGGCCTCCGTCTATGGCCCGATGTGGGGCGTATCGCACGGGAACACGAGCTCGGAGGCCGTAAGGGCGAGACTGACGTTCTCCGGCCTCGATAACGAGTACAGGTATACGGTCAAGGCATTCGGCGGTACGAGGTATGGCGGCGACATATCCATCAGGATGCGTATAGGCGACGTGTACACGCCTGTCATACGGGAGCTAGGAAACACGAGGGACATGTTGGCGATAGAGGACGTCTCTCCCGTGAACGGCGGGATAAACGTTGATTTCATCAATCCCACGGAGACCGTCACGGCGAATTACTCGAAGGTCGCGTTCGTGATCGTCGAGGAATACAGGTCCAACGACTCCCCGGAGAACACGGACGTATGGCTGCGTGACGCCACGGTCGTGGAGGAGGAGAACGGCGTGGTCAAGTTCCCGGACGTGACCGTCCACCTGAACTGCGTCGGCGCGGCGACCGCCTTCCGGATCGGCGAGACGCAAGACCTCTCCCCCGTGGACTGGACCGACATCGTGGACGATACGCTGGACGTGCCTTACGTCCTGTCCGGGGGGTTCGGGGAGAAGGCGTTATACGTGCAGGTCAGGAACCTGTACAACGAGAGCAATATCCGTGTCATCGACATAGAGTACAAGGACCCTTACGTGCCCCTCGCCCTCAGGAACGTCTACGTGAACAACGACGAGGCGACCACCTACGGCCGGGACGTGACGGTGATGGCCGACAAGGACGGTGTCCCGACCCATTACCGGATATCGGAGTCATCCGACCTGTCCGTCTCCGGATGGGTGGAATGGCCCGGCCCGAGGGTCTCGGAGGTGCCGTATACGTTATCTGACGGGGCCGGACTCAAGACCGTGTACATGCAGCTGAGGGATGATATCACCGAGTCCACCGTCAAGGTCGATACGATCCAGCTCAAGGTGTTGACGAAGGCCGTGGGAACGATAACGATCCCATTGCCCGACGGTGTCACCGACGCCGGACAGGTCGATATCTCGATCGCCCCGTTGAAGTACAACAAGCGTTTCGCCTTCGGTTACAGTATCGATGACACGTCCATGCAGGCCTATTCCGTGGTGCAGGCGCTGTTCGCCGGCAAGTGGATAGACGACGCGAACTTCTGCCATCTCGGGGCGGACAGGACGACCGGCCATGCCCCGGAACACCCCCTATATTACACGGACGGTCTCGGCACGAGGAGATATTTCGCCGTCGGCAACTATCTCATAACGTTACGCTCCAAGGAGCAATACGGCCACCACCCGCTGGAGGGGAGCGCCGGGGCGTCCAACCCGTACCTGCGTTTCGACGAGCTCAAGGCCATACAGGACTTCGATGGCGAGTGGATGATCCACAACGTGGACGAGACGGTATGGGACAGGACGGACCCGAGATCCATCGCCCGGGGCATGATCGAGGTGAACGACTACATGGAGGCGAACGGCGTTGGCCGGTCCATCATGTCCAGCACGCCGGACGGTAACGAGAACTACCCGGCGGCGGCCCTTGTCTGCGACGATATCAAGGCCATCTGCCGCGAGCGGGGGGCCGGGACCAACCTTGACGTATTGGCGATCAAGGATATCGAGAAGATGCAGACCCCGAGGTACTTCATGGACGACACGTCCGTGGAGAACCTGAGAGGCATACTGGCGAGGACCACCGGCAACAGCGTGCTCGGCCTTTCCGCGCATTGGGGAAGCCTCGGCAGCCACCGTCCGCGCGGGGCGGTCGGCGTGGATGACGGGAACTGGAACAACGTCAGGGAGGTGCTTGAGTACATATACGCCGCCTACGGGGCCGCCGGTACCGACGAGGTATGGTTCGCCAACGACAGCGAGGTATACCAGTACCTGTATCTCAAGAGATACACGTCGATCTCGAAGAGGATCGAGGGTAATGACCTTGTCGTCACGGTGGAGATGCCGAGACTCGATAATTTCAAGTGGTTCGAGACCACGTTGTTGCTGGATATCGAGGCCGGGGCCGCCTCCTCGGACGATGGCGTGTACGGTTTTACATACGGAATGAATAACGGAAAGTTTATGATAAACGTGAACATGATGGACGGCCTCGTCGAGAGGGCCGAGAGATACACCGCCAGGTTCGAGGCCTCGGAGAGCGGGGAGGACATGGATGACGCCCTTTATTTCGTGCAACGGCTCAAGTCGTCCTTGCGGGTGCCGTACATGGCGAGGATCAACGCGTTGATCGCCCCGCCGGTTCTCGTGTCTTTCGCTATCGAGGCCACGGAGACGAGCGATCCGGCCATATCCTGCGCTTACTCGGCGACCGGGAAGGTCACGCGCTACATGATTAGCGAGTCCCCGGATTTCACGGGGGCCGGGTGGCTTGATATCGTCGATAGTCCCATACCGTACCGGTTGTCGAACGTGGAGGGGGATCATACCGTCTATCTCAAGGTGGGGAACGCTTTCGGGGAATCCTCCGTGATGGGCGACTCGATCGCCTACAATCCCCCGGCGTTCGGGCTGGCGGGGATCGTGATCGATGGCGGTGCCGCCAGCACCTCCGACCATACGTTATCCATAGCGTTCAACGTCCTCGGAGTCGACGTGCCGACCATGATGATGCTATCTGAGTCGGCGGATTTCGCGGGTGCGGAATGGCAGGCTTACCGGAACCCGGCCACGTTTACGGTATCCGGTACCGGCAGCAAGACGATATACGCCAAGGTCAGGACGGATACGGGGGAGAGCGGCGTGTCCAGCGCCTCCATCGGGGTGACGGGACTGTCCGCGGTATTGTCCTTCGGGTGGATTTATAGCTCAGGGCTATCCGTGAACTCGTCCTCTTATGACAGCGTGTCGGGAATCACCAAGGTCCGGCTTGATTCCCAGACCTTGGCCGAGATCAACATCTACAATAGGGACGGCAGTACGCTAGGTACTTTCAACGCGTCCGGATTTACCGCAGGGAACTCCTCGTACCAAGGAAACGTCACGGGGGATGATTCCGGCGTGTATCCGGATGACGTGTTGAGAAACATATTGTATAAGCCGAACTCGGTCGAGGCGGGCATCATGGACCTCACCATCCCCGATGGCCGGTATAAGTTCAAGATACTGATCAACACGGTGAGGACGTATGACTTGAGCGAGGCGTCTTACGTGCTTGAGAGCGGCGGTGCCAGCCAGTCATTCCCGTTGAAGACCAGTTACGTGAACAACTTCCATGACCTCTCCGAGCTGGTGGTGGACGTATCTGGCGGGGTCACGCTCACCGTCAAGCCGGGAATGGCGAAGAATGTATTGGTCTTATTGAACGCTATCGAGATTGAGAGACTTTAAGGCAAACATATTAATTTAGACAGTAGCAGACTTGACAACCAAGTCTGCTACTATCTAAAACCCAGAATCAAAATCCATCAACAAAGGATTTCCCTTAAATCATTTATGGTCTTTCTCTTCATAGAAAGAGTCAAACACTTTTATCCCCAATTGTCTATCCTGATCTAAAACATGTGCGTAAACTAATGTTTGCTTAATGTTACTGTGCCCCATTATATCTTTGAGGGTATTTATATCTCTTGTTCTTCTTAAGAAAATAGTTGCGAAAGTATGCCTTCCAAATTTAGCCGAAAGTTCTTTTTTAATACCTGCTACAGATGCTATTTGTTTTAGTTTCTCGTTGACTTTTTGATCAGCGATCATATCGTCCCACAGAACGCCGGATTTTCTGTTTTTTCGTTTATGATTAATTATTTGTCGAAGAGGCTCTGAAATAGGAACTCTTACAACCCGAGGACGTATATTTATCATTTTTCCACGCATATACCAGAACTCATCTTTACCAATTTGGTCTATCTGTAGAGATCGTGCATCTGAGATGTGTAGTGAACTGAAGCACATGAAAAGAAAAAACTCTAATACATCATGTGTTGTTCCAGTGAATATGTGTTTATGATAAATACTTACAAGTTCTTTTAATTCTTGTTCTTCTAATGCTTCTGCGGTTGTTTCCTCTGCACCTCTGAGTTTTAGATACTTGATTGGACTTTCTTTGATAATCTCTTTTTTTATAGCCTCATTCACATATATTGCAATTATTCTTATGGTTTTATTGATTGTGACTTCACTGTTACCTCGTTTATTTCGCAAGAAAAGTACAAATCGACGGAAGAAATCAGTAGTAAGCTGATCGAATGTCAAATTTGATTGGAATGATTTGAGGTTATTTAAACAGGATCTATGTTTTTTTTGTGTAGCTTCAGATACTTCCTGAAATCTCAATCTTTGATACTCTTCACAGAAAGTGTAGAAGTCTTGATGATTTTTGGGTGAATTATATTCTTTCCAAAAGAGTTCTGGAGTTAAACTCTCTTTCCGTAATCGATAGCATACAAGAATATCGTTAATTGTGGCCTTGATATTTGATATGATTAGATTCGTATCTGATGCAAATTCATACGATTTTTTTACCATACCATTCTCTTTGTCGAAAAAAGCTAGGGGGACGCTGATTCGTACTGGAACTTCTATTTTCTCCCGATTTAGGTAGAAGCTGATGTATATGGGGGCTTCGCCCTTCTTATTTTCCCTTTTTTGAGATACCTTAAATGTTGCCATATTTTCCCTACAATATCATTATTACCTACATTCAGATGTCGAATATTAACTATTTAGATCTTTAAGAAATATGATAAGTGATTGATATGTTATAAAATAGCATAGGCGGCAATCCTTGCGGATTGTCGCCTAATGATTAATATGTGTTAAATTGTGGAGCATATCGGACTCGAACCGATCACCTACAGACTGCCAGTCTGTCGCTCTAGCCAGATGAGCTAATGCCCCGTCTTGTTAATTCATGTGCAAATATAAGGCTTTTCTTGATATATGCGCTATCTTTGTATAAGAAATTTCAAGAGAAAGGAAAGAAGATGATAATTTATAATACGACTTTTCATATCCATAAGGATATCGTGGATGAGTGTCTGGAATATTTGAAGAATAGTTATATACCGAAAGCCTCCGAGAGCGGTATCCTTTATAGTCCTTATTTGAGACGGATCTTGGATTCGCGGAATGAGGAAGGTGAAAGTTTTTCCGTACAGTTTCATACGAGGGATATCGATTCGTTGAATGAGTGGGTGCGTAAGGAAGGCGGAGCCTTGCAGCAAGATTTGATAGGACGTTATAAAGAGAAAATCGCAGGATTCTCTACCCTGTTGGAAGATATAGAGCTACCTAAATGATCAAGGACCGTATTATATTAGGCATAGACCCCGGTACGATCGTGATGGGATACGGAATCTTGAAGATCGAGGGGAATAAACCGATGCTGGAAGCTATGGGAATCCTGCAATTGAATAAATATGAGGATCATTATCTCCGTCTGCGTAAGATATTCGAACGGGTTTTGGCCTTGATCGATCAATACCATCCGGATGAGTTGGCTATCGAGGCGCCTTTCTTCGGGAAGAACGTACAGAGTATGTTGAAACTCGGAAGGGCACAAGGAGTAGCGATGGCGGCGGCTTTAGAGCGGGATATCCCGATCTTCGAGTACGCTCCTCTAAAAATCAAGCTCTCGATCACGGGGAATGGAAATGCGGCGAAAGAACAAGTGGCCGGCATGCTACAACGCTATCTGAAGATACCGGATGAGTCTATGCTTCCGCAATTGGACGCTACGGATGGGTTGGCGGCGGCTGTTTGTCATTATTTCCAAACCAATAATCCGATCTCGGAAAAGAAGTATACGGGATGGAAGGATTTTATCGCTAAGAACCCCGGGAAAGTCCGCTGATATGAGCTTAAAAAACATAGTTATGAAATTCTCAAACCATAACTAAGGTTCAAAGAATTCATAACTATGTTTTTATTTAGCCTAAACTGACCTTATTCTTATACGATACCTTGCGCCATCATAGCTTTCGCTACTTTCATGAAGCCTGCGATATTCGCGCCTTTTACATAATTGATATATTCGCCATCTTTACCGTGAGCTACGCATTGTTCGTGGATTGCGCTCATGATCTGATGTAATTTAGCGTCTACCTCGGCGGCAGTCCATGAGATATGCATAGCGTTCTGAGTCATCTCTAATCCGGAAGTAGCTACACCTCCGGCGTTGACAGCCTTACCCGGAGCGAATAATTGCTTATGCTCGATGAACAAGTCTACAGCCTCAGCCGTACAACCCATGTTAGAAACCTCAGCTACGCACAAAGTCTTGTTCTCGATCAACTTACGAGCGTCAGCCTCGTTCAACTCATTTTGGGTAGCGCATGGCAACGCTATATCTACTTTTTGTTCCCAAGGTTTCTTGCCGGGATAGAAGGTAGAGCCCGGGAATTCGTCTGCGTAAGGAGCTACGATATCATTTCCGGAATTACGCAATTCCAACATATAGTCGATCTTCTCGCCGGAGATACCCGCCGGATCATAGATATATCCGTCAGGACCGGAGATCGTAACCACTTTAGCGCCCAACTCGGTGGCCTTTGTAGCGGCACCCCAAGCCACGTTGCCGAAACCGGAGATGGCGACCGTCTTGTCCTTGATATCGATTCCGTGAGTCTCCAGCATTTGATGTACGAAATAAAGAGCGCCGAAGCCGGTAGCTTCCGGACGAAGGATAGAACCTCCGAACTCCATGCCCTTACCCGTGAACGTACCCGTATTCTCGCGAGCCAATTTCTTGTACATACCGTACATATAACCTACCTCACGGCCACCTACGCCTATATCGCCAGCCGGAACATCCCTGTCCGGACCAAGATTACGCCATAATTCAAGAATAAACGCTTGGCAGAAACGCATGATCTCGGCGTCGCTCTTTCCTCTCGGAGCGAAATCGGAACCACCTTTGCCACCACCCATCGGAAGGGTTGTCAAAGCGTTTTTAAATGTTTGCTCGAATCCTAAGAATTTCAAGATAGACAAGTTAACGGACGGGTGGAAACGGATGCCTCCCTTGTACGGGCCGATTGCGTTGTTGAACTGAACACGGTATCCCAAGTTAACTTGTATCTCACCTTTATCATCTACCCAAGGCACACGGAAAGTGAAAATACGTTCCGGCTCAACTAGGCGTTCAATGATTTTCGCTTTCTCAAATTCCGGATGTTGGTTGTACACTTCCTCAATTGATAAAAGCACTTCTTTTACTGCTTGCAAATACTCCTTTTCTCCCGGATGTTTTGCCTCTAGCGCTGATAAAATAACTTCAGTCTTCATAGCATTTATATTCTTTAAAAGGATAACATTCTGTTGGCAAATGTAGGTAATTCTTTGGAATGACCAAGAGTTTCGCTTACTTTTTATCAGTGGAAACCTAAAAATCTTCAGTTAGAGTCAGAATGCGTACTTTCATGTTTCAATAGTTATTATTTTTCCTTACATTTGACTCGAATAATTCTATCAGAATCTATTATGAGCGGTATACCGAACTTAAAAGACTTGGTGTTCAGAGACACCCCGTTTGCCAATCTAATGAATAAGCGTATATATAATGTATTGCTTATCGCTACGAAATATGATTCCTTCATGCTGGAAGATGACGGGCGTGTAGATGAGCAGATATTTAACGAATATACTTCCTTAAGCCTCCGTTACCCACCCCGGTTTACGCAGGTGACTACCGAGGAAGAGGCTTTGAATGAGTTGAAGAACCGGAACTTCGAGTTGATCATTTGCATGCCGAATATGGATAACCGGGATATATTCGCTGCGGCGAGCGAGATAAAGGTGCATTATCCGAATATCCCGATCGTTGTATTGACTCCTTTCTCGAAAGAGGTGTCTAAGCGGATCGCCAACGAGGATCTGAGCGCTATCGATTATGTGTTCAGCTGGTTGGGTAACTCGGAGTTGTTACTGGCGATTATCAAGTTGATCGAGGATAAGATGAACGCTCCGGACGATACGGCCAGCGTGGGCGTACAGATCATCTTGTTGGTGGAGGATTCCATTCGTTTCTATTCGTCCGCTTTGCCTCATTTATATAAGTTCGTGCTGGAGCAGAGCCAAATGTTCGCGAAGGAGGCGTTGAACGATCACCAGCGTACGTTGCGTATGCGTGGCCGTCCGAAGATCAAATTGGCCCGGAATTACGAGGAGGCGGTACGTATTTTTGATCAGTATCGGGATAATATGTTGGGTATTATCTCGGATATGAGTTTTATGCACAATGGCGTGAAAGATCCGTATGCCGGTTATAAGTTCGGACAGTATGTACGGAAAACGGGTTTGATCATTCCTTTCGTGTTGGAGTCTTCGGAGGCCAGCAACCATATATATGCGAAGGAACTGAACGCCTCGTTTATCGATAAGAATTCCAAGAGTTATCCGCAGGATTTGAAAAAGAAGATCATGCAGCGTTTCGGTTTCGGCGATTTCGTGATCCTGAATCCGCATACGAAAGAGGAGATCATGCGCATCAAGGATTTGAAAGACCTTCAAAAGAAAGTCTTCCAGATTCCCGACGATTCGTTGGTTTACCATCTCTCCCGGAATCATTTCTCCCGTTTCTTTTATTCCCGTGCCATGTTTCCGCCCGCCGAGGTTTTGAAGCATGTGGACGTGAGTGACTATAAGGATATGGATGAGGCCCGGAAATTGATTTTCGACTTGATCGTGCAATATCGCCGGATGAAGAACACGGGTGTCGTGGCGGTTTATCAGAAGGATCGTTTTGATGAGTATAGTAATTTTGCCCGTATCGGCGACGGTTCGCTGGGAGGTAAGGGTAGAGGTCTTGCCTTTATCGGTGCGATGGTGAAGCGATACCCTAAGCTGGAGAGTGATAATTTTGCCGTGAATATCCCGAAGACGGTCGTGATCTGTACCGATATCTTCGACGAGTTCATGGAGACGAACGAGTTGTATCCGGTAGCGCTGGGCGATGCGGACGACGAGACGATCCTCCGGTATTTCTTGCGGGCCAGCTTGCCCTCCCGTTTAATCGAGGACTTGATGGCTTTCTTCGATGTGGTGAAAAGTCCGATTGCCGTGCGTTCCTCCAGCCTGCTGGAAGATTCGCATTATCAACCTTTCGCCGGGATCTATTCTACGTATATGGTACCTAAGATCGAGGAGAAATACGATATGCTCCGTACGGTGAGCGACGCTATCAAGGCGGTGTATGCCTCTGTCTTTTATAAGGATAGTAAGGCGTATATGACGGCTACCTCGAACTTGATCGATCAGGAGAAGATGGCTATCGTCTTGCAAGAAGTGGTGGGCTCCCGTTATAATGATCATTTCTATCCGACGATGTCGGGCGTGGCCCGTTCCTTGAATTTCTATCCGATCGGTAACGAGAAGGCGGAGGATGGGATCGCGAATATCGCCTTGGGATTGGGTAAATATATCGTCGATGGCGGGCAAACCTTGCGTTTCTCTCCCCGACATCCCCATAGCATCTTGCAGATGAGTACGATGGATTTCGCTCTTAGGGAAACGCAGACTCGTTTCTATGCCTTGGATTTGAAGAATATGGCGGAGGCTTTCTCGGTGGATGATGCCTTTAACTTGGTGAAGCTGGGTTTGAAGGACGCTGACGCTGAAGGTTCCTTGAAATATATTGTCTCTACATACGATCCGTACGATCAGATTATCCGTGACGGTTATTATCCGGGCGGTCGTAAGATCCTTTCTTTCGTGAATATCCTACAGCATGACGTATTCCCGCTGGCGGATACGTTGGATCAGATCTTACGGATCGGGCAGCAGGAAATGGGTCGTCCGGTCGAGATTGAGTTCGCTGTCAACATGGACCCGTCGGATCATACAAGGGCGACTTTCTATCTGTTGCAAATCCGTCCGATCGTAGATAATAAAGAGATTATGGACGAGGATCTGAGCTTGGTGAAGAACGAGGAAACCATCCTTTCTTCTACCAGTGTTTTGGGGCATGGCATCGTTGGCGACGTACAGGATATTATCTATGTGAAGACGGGCGCTTTTAATTCATCCAATAATCAGTTGATCGCTTATGAGATCGAGAAGATGAACCGTTCGTTTACCGATCAGGAGAAAGGATACGTATTAGTCGGCCCCGGTCGATGGGGGAGCAGCGACTCTTGGTTGGGTATTCCGGTGAAATGGCCGCATATCAGTAACGCACGGGTGATTGTGGAATGCGGATTGGAGAACTATCGGGTAGACCCGAGTCAAGGTACCCATTTCTTCCAGAACCTGACTTCGTTCGGAGTGGGCTATTTTACGGTTAATCCATTTAAGGGAGATGGTTGGTTCGATGAGGCGTTCTTGAATGCGCAACCCGCCGTAGAGGAGACGGAATATCTTCGTCATGTACATTTTGATGCTCCGATTACGATTAAGATGGATGGGAAGAAAAGTCTTGGCGTGGTGCTGAAATCTTGAGAAAATAACAATAGGCATTGTAAGGTGCTAACGATCGCAGTTGTTAGCCCTTTATAATGCCCATCGTTAGAGACTTATAATGCCTATTGTACTGTTTTATAATGTTCGTAGCCATTCCTCGGCGGCGGCCAAGGTTTCCGGCTTGCCGATATCCAATAGTTTTAGGTTATCCGCCATATAAGCCCTGATATCGGTTTTGGCGCAAATAGCCAGATAGAAGTTAATGATAGAGAACTTTCCGGTCCATTCTTCCATCAGCTCCAATATCTTGGGCGAGAGTACGTGGATTCCGCTAAAGGCGTACTCGTTGTGTTGATCCGGGTCAAAATAGGGATAGTAAGATTTTACCTCGCCGGTCTCATGATTACGCCAACCACACAGTCTATTCTCCTTATTAAATAATAGATAACGTGAGGTATTGCGCTGGCTGACGAGTAAGGTAGCCAACGGGTTCGTTTGTACATGGGTATCGTATAGTTTCTTGAGATCCACGTTCGATAAGATATCGACATTATGTATCAAGAAAGGCTCGTTCCCGCATAAAAGAGAAGTGGCCTTCTTGATTCCTCCTCCCGTATCCAGCAGATAATCGCTCTCGTCCGAGATTTCGATCCGGACACCGAAGTTGTTGTTCGCCTCCAGAAAATCCACGATCTGGTTGCCTAAATGGTGGATATTGATCACGATCTGGTCGAAACCGGAGGATTTCAGTTTCAGTATGACGTGTTCTAGCATCGGTTTGCCCCCGATAGGTATAAGCGCTTTTGGCGTGTGATCGGTTAACGGCTTCAGTCTGGAACCAGTACCGGCCGCGAAAATCATAGCTTTCATAATGTAGGGTTAAAGAGTTGTTCTATATTTTGTTCTCTATGTACTAAATGTACTTTTACTCCGAACTTGGTGTTAAGATGTTCCGCCAGATGCTGTGCGGAATAGACCGAACGGTGCTGTCCTCCCGTACATCCGAAACAAATCATCAAATTGGTGAATCCACGATCCATATATCGTTTTACCGAGGCGTCTACGATATGGTAGACATGCTCGAGGAAGTTCGTGATCTCCCCGTCATCCTCCAAGAACTGGATCACTGGCTCATCCAAACCGGTGAAATGGTTGTAACGCTCGTATTTACCGGGGTTATTTATCGCACGGCAATCGAATACGAATCCACCTCCGTTCCCGCTAGGGTCGTTCGGGATTCCTTTTTTATAGGCGAAGCTCATGACCTTTACTTCCAGCATATGTTTCTGGATATCGTCCGTGAATTGTTTCAACCCGGTAAGCTCACGAAGGACGGAGCATAAATAGGGATATTCCGGATAGTCATTCTTCAATAACTGCCGCAGGTTCTCGATTGCGAACGGGACGCTTTGGATGAAATGGGGTTTTTTCTCGAAATATCCCCGGAAACCATAAGCCCCCAATACCTGCAAGGTCCTAAACAGGACGAAATGGCGCAGCTGGCTATGGAAGTAAGCCTCGTCTACCGGGATATATTTACGTAGGGCCGTGATATAATCCGATAGTAATTCATTCCTCAGATCCTCCGGATATTTCGCTTTCGCCTGCCAAAGGAAGGAAGCCACGTCGTAATAAACCGGGCCTTTTCGTCCACCTTGAAAATCAATAAACCAAGGCTCTCCGTCCTTTACCATAACATTGCGTGACTGGAAATCACGGTATAGGAACGTGGCGGATGAACTGCGTAACAATACGTCGCTCATCTTCAAGAAATCATCTTCCAGACGGTTTTCTTGAAACTCCATCCCGGTAGCCTTTAAGAAACAGTACTTGAAATAATTCAAGTCCCAAAGGATAGACCGTTGGTTGAACTCGGCTTGCGGATGGCAATACGAGAAATCGAAACCGTCGGACCCCAAGAACTGGATGTCGGGGAGTTTGGTGATCGTCTTGTGTAATAAACGGCGTTCCTCCTCGTCGAATACACTGCTTTTACGGCCTTTCTCGATGGCGTTGAAAAGAAGCGTATCTCCTAAATCTTCTTGGATATAAAATGAATGGTCGTCCGAGCTGGCATATACTTGCGGTACGGGTAAGCCCTTCCCCCGGAAATGTTTTGCCATATAGATAAAAGCCTCGTTCTCCTCAATAGAAGTGCCACTAACTCCAATCAACGTCTCAGGACCTTTTATCCTGAAATACCGGCGGTTAGAGCCGGATGACGGTAACTCTGTTATTTCCTCTGCCGGTGATCCGGTATATGATTGGTATAGCTTCCTAAGTTCTTCTGTTATCATACTTATCGATTTACGGCACTAAGATACCGCTTTTTAATTGAAAATTAAGAATTGAAAATTGAAAATTGGGACTTCGTCGGAAATAAGAAAGGGGAATAGCCTCTCAAAGCCTATCCCCCTCGCTTATATGATCATCAATCTCTCCTCTCTAACTAATTTTCAATTCTCAATTCTCAATTTTCAATTACCTAGAGTATTCCTTGTGCCATCATAGCCTTAGCGACCTTCATGAAACCGGCTACGTTGGCGCCTTTCACGTAGTTTACGTAACCATCCTCTTGCTTTCCGTATTTTACGCATTGCTCGTGGATGTTTTCCATGATGCTCTGAAGTTTCTGGTCTACTTCCTCGCTGCTCCAGCTTAACTTCTGTGCGTTCTGAGTCATCTCAAGACCGGAAACGGATACACCACCTGCGTTAGCGGCCTTACCCGGAGCGTAAAGGATCTTGGCCTCAAGGAATGCGTCGATAGCTTCCGGCGTAGAAGGCATGTTAGCGCCTTCGGATACGGCGAAGCAACCGTTGGCCAATAAAGTCTTGGCATCGTCGCCGTTCAACTCATTCTGGGTTGCGCTCGGCATAGCGATGTCGCATTTCTCTCCCCAAGGACGAGCGCCTTGTACATATTTGCATCCGTATTGCTCCGCATATTCACGGATACGGCCACGATACAAGTTCTTCAACTCCATGATATAATCCAGTTTCTCACGGTCGATACCATCCGGATCATAGATATAACCGTCGGAATCAGACATCGTGACAACTTTCGCTCCAAGACTGATTAATTTCTCTACCGTATATTGAGCCACGTTTCCGGAACCTGATACACAAACTACCTTGTCCTTGATATCAATGTTGCGGGTTTTCAGCATCTGCAACAAGAAATATACGTTTCCGTAACCTGTAGCTTCCGGACGGATCAAGGAACCTCCGAACTCGATACCCTTACCCGTGAATGTACCCGTATTCTCACGAGCCAATTTCTTGTACATTCCATACATATAAGCCACCTCACGTCCGCCTACACCGATATCGCCGGCGGGAACATCCGTGTCCGGACCGATATGGTGCCATAACTCAAGGATGAAGGCTTGGCAGAAACGCATGATCTCAGCGTTTGACTTTCCTCTCGGGCTAAAGTCGGAACCTCCTTTACCACCACCCATCGGCAATGTAGTCAGTGAATTTTTAAACGTTTGCTCAAAAGCCAAGAACTTAAGGATCGATTGGTTTACGGAAGCGTGGAAACGGATACCGCCTTTGTACGGGCCGATAGCGTTGTTGTGCTGGATACGGTAACCCATGTTCGTCTGGATTTGTCCCTTATCGTCCATCCAAGTTACACGGAAAGAGAAAATGCGATCGGGGATACAAAGGCGCTCGATCAAGTTGCTTTTCTCAAATTCCGGATGCTCGTTGTAAGCTTCCTCGATAGTCCCTAAAACCTCTGATACTGCTTGATGATATTCCGGTTCGTTCGGAAATCTTCTTTTCAAGTTGTCTAAAACTTCACTTGCCTTCATGACTGAATTTTATATTTAGAATGTTATACCATTTTGTTATCCGTACGCCGTTTGTTTAACGACGTGGCAAAGGTAAGCTAATTTTTGACACTAGCAAATAATTGAAAGAGAAAATGCGTAAAAAATATCATTTAGATATATTAAGTTTAAAAAAACGACGAAATGTTATTCATTTCTATGCTTGAAATTCTTATAGATCGGAACGAACACAATGATAGCGGAGGCTACAAGGGCAAATATGACGTCGAAATTGATTGTTTCGCTGTATACAAGCAGCATGTAGCATAAGACACCCCATAGTAAGGTGATACATACGGCTTGACTATTTGTTATCTTTCTGCGTGCCATTGATTACATTTGTTTAGTTTGAGGAAATAAGCGATCCGAAGTAAATCACCAAAGCCAAAAAGACAGCTATGATGACGAATAGGATCATGATTTGTTTCTCTAAGGGATATTTTCGTAGAAAAGGGATATGACGTGCGAATCCGGCGACTTGTTCTACCGGTTCCGCTTGCTCGTCTTCCCGGGGCAGGTCGTAACCGCCTTCCTCCATGATCTTCATGGCTCGGGGAACGTCGCTTTCCAGAATCTCCACCCGTGCGCCGCCTACGTCTACGTAACCGGCCATGATCTGGCTGCTTAACTCATTGCGGAGATAACATTCTATCCCTTCCGACCTCAACAGGGCCATCAGCGGTTGGGCATCCGCCGGATAGGTGAACCGAGCTATTTCTACGATCTTGTCCATGGTATTTGTTTTTCTGCAAATGTAAGTAGACAATCACGAATTAACTGTGTTTTTTATTGTAATTTACTTTTTTTATACGTGAAAATATGAAACAGTATGATTTAGCGGAGGGTATGCGGATGTATATAGCCCGATTGAGAGAGCAAGGACGTTATTCGTCCGCCAAGAGTTATCAAGATGCCTTGAATTCATTCCTGTGTTTTTGTGGGCAGGAGGTGATTCCTTATACCCGTATCGACCGGGAAATGCTTTTGAGGTATCAAGACTATTTGCGGGACCGGGAATGCTCGTGGAATACGGTGTCTACCTATATGCGTAGGATTCGCCGTGTGTATGGGTTGGCGATGGAGAATGGGGAGGCTCCTTTTTCCCGTTATTTGTTCAAGGGGATTTTCATGGGAGTGAAAAGCAAACAGAAGAAGGCGTTGCCTACGGAATCCTTGCGTTTGTTGATGACCGCTCCGTTGGATGATTCGGGGCTGCGGAAAACACAGCGGGCATTGTGTTTGATGTTCTTGTTTTGCGGTATGGCGTTTGTCGATTTCGCTCATTTGAAAAAGAGTGATATCCGGAGTGGTGTCTTGAGGTATAACCGCCAGAAGACGGGTACGCCGATGTTGGTCGAGATACAGCCTGTGGCCAAGGAGTTGTTGGCTGCGTTAATGACCGACACGCTTCGGGATTCTCCTTATCTATTCACTTTCTTGAGTGGGACGAAAACGGGTGAAGAGGCCTTCCGGGAATATACCTCTGCCTTGGCTGATTTCAACAGTTCCTTGAAGGAACTGGCAAATGCCTGTGGTGTGACGGAAATGGTTACCTCGTACTCAATCCGTCACTCTTTCGCCACGACCTTGAAGGAACAGGGTGTACCGATCGAGATGATCAGCGAATTGCTGGGACACCAATCGATCAAGACGACGCAAATCTATTTGAAGAGCTTCTCTTTGGATAAGATGTCTGCGGTGAACAAGGCTTGCTTCGAGAGCATATATAATAATGTATCAAAGGTGGGGTAAGCGATCGGCTACTTGGGAAGTAGCGTAAATGTTTATAACAATTATTTTTTGCCCGCAGATGACGCAAGATGACGCAGATGTCCTCCGGACAGGAATTCGTTGAATATGCACCAGCGGTGCGATCTGCGTCATCCGCGTCATCTGCGAGTAAAAATTTTCTTTTATACGATTTATCAAGGTGTGATGGGAAGATTTCGGGAATACGGGGTCAGTTCGTCTCTATTGTCACGTCCATACATCTGGGACAGAAACGAAAATCTTAGGAGAATCATACCGATAAGGCTAACAATAGGCCAATAACTGTTTGTGTTTAGTTATTTTTTACTACATTTGCGGCGTGGAAGATTACGCTACTTCCCAAGTAGCCGATCTTCCACGTCCCGATAGAAGAGATATTGACATGGTTTCTATTGCTTTAAAATTTTCGGGAATAGAAAACGATATTTGATTTAAGTATTAGATTATCAGTGTGTTAATAGAATACGCTGATATGGCATTGAAGTATCTATGGGTCATGATCTTCCCCCTTTACCATTGCGTGATGTCCACACCGTAAGATGGTATGTGTTATCTCTTCCCGCTTGTCACAAAGGTCCAGCCAAAGGTTTGCGGAAGGAGTTAGATCGCAGGGTGCGTTTGGGCGAGCCTACGTTCGATTTTTTAGCCCCCTCTTTCGTGGAGATGCATCGCCGTGAGGGGCGTTTGGTGGAGACTCACCGTCCGTTACTCTACAATTATGTGTTTATCCGCTCTTCTGTGTATGAGATCTTTCGTTTGAAACGAGATTTTCCCTTGTATAATTTCCTGCCTAGCGTGGATGGCCGTGGCTCATATCCTTTTGTCTCCGATCGTGAGATGGAAAACTTGCGTTGGGTGGCTCGTTCTTATTCGGATGAGCTTCCGGTGTATGTGCCGGAAGCGGGTTATTTGCGTAAAGGTGACCGGATACGCATCACGGATGGTCGTTTCAAAGGTGTTGAGGCAAGTGTAGTAATACAGCCCGGTGTTGGCGAACGGGAAGTAATGGTATGCGTGGACAACTGGATGTGGGTTCCTTTATTGCGTGTTCAGCCGGGCGAGTATGAGGTGATCAGCTTGGCCGAGGAAGGCAAGCATGTATATACCCGTTTGGACAATTCCCGGATACAAAATGGTCTTCATGAGGCGTTGGGCCGTCATTGGGGGGATGGTGGCGTTACGGCTATAGATCGTGAGCTGGCGACCGAGACCTTGCGTGCCTATGGAGAGTTACAGCTGGATTCTGCCGTGATGCGGTGCAAGCTCTATTCTCTCTTGTTGCCCGCCTATACGATACTAGGGGACGAGGAGCGGCAAAAGTCGTTGATCGGAACGATCGTCTCGTTCTTACCCTTGATTCGTGCGGAACAGTCGTTGGCATTATTACTACTTACGCTTTATGGTTGTACGGATAGCAGTATCTATTATTATCGTGCGCACGAGTTGATCGATCCGTGGAGTCGGGAATCCTCCCCGAAGAAGAGTAAATTATCTTTGATCCGTCGGTTAGCCGACTACGACCGCTGGCTAAAACACGTGGGAATTGAAAATTAAAAATTCAAAACATGCCTTCTCTTCCTTCTGGCATACGCTTGGTTACGTTACTAAACGAGCATCTGAGCGATATCATGGATCGTGAGCGCACGAACCGTACCTCGATCCATTTATATTGTACGGGTCCTTATTGGGTAGCTTTCGAGCGTTCTGCCTATCAGTTGTGTCTCACCTTCCCGGATAGCGAGATCACGCCGCTGCGTCTGTTCGCCTACCCGTTCCCGATCGTGATGGTGTCCGTGACGGATCGCTCGTTGCGTTCGTACGCCCGTAAACATATTTTGAGGCGGGACGAGACGGATTACGTGGTGCTGACCGTCCCCGAATCCTCCTTGACTGACTACCGAAGATGGCATGCCGGTGAGGTGGAGGGCTTGCCCCAGCTGACATGAACCAAAAATTTTATTCATGATGAACCTTTTTTCCAAACTCTCAACATGGTATTTCTCAAGGAAAGCGTTGCCGTATTGGAGCATTATCCTGTTGGATTGCTTGGTGATCCTGTTTTCTGGCTTGCTGGTATATGCCTTGAATAACGGGATCTTCGCTACAATGGGCATCTTTTGGCACCTGTCGCTCACGTGGGGTGTTTGCCTAGTGCCTTATCTGGTGGGCTTTAGGCTGTTCCGTACGTATTCGGGCATAATTCGTTACTCTTCCTTCGTGGATTTGCAACGGGTGGGCTTCGCCGTGCTGTTTGGTGTGGTTTGCGTGGTGACCTTCCAAGAGTTTACGGATTTTTCGCCTTACTTGGTGTATATCCGTAAACGAGACCTTGTGCTATCCTCCCTGCTGGCGATGAGCTTGATGTGGGCGATGCGTGTGTTCGTGAAGTATTTCTACGTGACAACCTTCCGTCAGTCGAAGGCTGAGCGTGCCTTTATCTTCGGCGTGAAGCAGGGCGGTATCAGTTTGGCAAAGAGCATCCAGAATCAAGATCCCGCACAGTACGTGCTGGCAGGCTTCGTCTCGGAGGCCGGGAACATGCAGAATCGTATATTGATGGGAGTGCGTGTGTACCCTTTTGATGAGGAGCTGATCGATGCGATGCGCCGGGAGCGGGCGACGATCCTTTTCGTCTCCCCCTTGAAGAGCGACTCCATCCGGGAACAGCCGGATATGGTGGCCCGTTTGGCGGAGGCGGGGATCAAGATCTACGTGACCCCGGCGGCGCAAGAATGGGATGGCAGGAGCGATTTGACGCATACACAACTCCGGAAGGTTGAGATCGAGGATCTGCTTCCCCGGGAAAAGATAGAGATAGACATGGAGGCGGTGGGCCGCTTGCTTCGTGGTCAACGCATCCTGATAACGGGAGCCGCCGGCAGCATCGGTGGCGAGATGGTGCGCCAGATCGCCTCGTTCACTCCGGATCGCTTGATTTTGGTAGATCAGGCGGAGACCCCCTTGCACGACATCCGCTTGATGATGGCGAGGGATTGGCGGGATATCAACGCCTATACCTTGGTGGCGGACATCGCTAACAAGTCTCGCATGGAGGAGATCTTCTCGGAGCATCGCCCCGCCTACGTGTTCCATGCGGCGGCTTATAAGCACGTTCCGATGATGGAGGATAATCCTTGCGAGAGTGTGGGTAACAACGTGGACGGTACCCGTGTGATCGCCGACTTGGCCGTGAAGTATGGCACGAGGAAGTTCGTGATGATCTCCACGGACAAGGCGGTGAATCCTACGAATGTGATGGGTTGCTCGAAGCGCATCTGCGAGATTTACGTGCAGAGCCTCGACAAAGCGATCAAGGAGGGCCATGTGGAAGGCGTGACACAGTTCGTTACGACCCGCTTCGGCAACGTGCTGGGTTCTAACGGCTCCGTGATCCCATTGTTCCGTGAACAGATTGCCAAGGGCGGTCCCGTGACAGTGACGCATCCGGATATCATCCGTTTCTTCATGCTGATCCCGGAGGCCTGCCGGTTGGTATTGGAGGCGGGTACGATGGGTAACGGTGGGGAGATCTTCGTCTTCGACATGGGCAAGCCCGTGCGTATCATCGACTTGGCGAAACGTATGATTCAGCTTTCGGGCGCCAAGAACGTAGAGGTCCGGTTTACGGGTCTTCGTGCCGGCGAGAAGCTGTACGAGGAGGTACTGAACGACGAGGAGATCACGCTGCCTACCTTCCATCCGAAGATCAAGATCGCCAAGGTACGGGAGTACGATTATGATACGGTTTGCCAAGATATAGATGAACTCGTCGGCCTAGGCCGCTCGAGGGACGATATGGCCATCGTGGGCAAGATGAAGGCGATCGTCCCCGAGTTCAAAAGCCGGCACTCTAAGTACGAGGTCTTGGATGGATAGCTTGTCGTTACTTTTCTCTTGAAAGAAAAGTAACCAAAAGTTCAAGGCTTAACCGGACGGGCTACTCCGAGACCTACGCTCGCTGTCGCGTCCCAACTCGCTTCGCTCAGACAGGGACGCTCCTGCCGCTAGCTTCGGTCTCTCCGCTTTACGCCCGTCCGCTTAGGCCGGATGTAGAGCCTTCCGGCTCTGTGAGGAGGTCTCACATCCCCCTCTTTTGTAAGTATTATATTATGTATATGATATGCGCACATGTACTTAAATGTAAAGAGGGATGTGAAGAGTGAGAGCCAACTTTAAACTAGAGCATCTGGCAGGCTTGTAGTCCGAATGCTCCGGCGATTGTGGTGGCCACGGCAATGATGACTTTTAAGATAATGCTCCAAACGCTCTTCTTAGAGGTTTCCGGAGCAGGATAGGTTTGTGTGATCATGATGGTTGAATTTTTGATTTATAATTTATGAATTGAGAATTAAAATACCACGGAGGATATAAGAGGAAAGCGACGCTTTCCTTTGGACGGCCTCAGCGGACGGGCGTAAAGCGGAGAGACCGTAGCGAGCGCCCGGAGCTTCCCTGTTTGAGCGTAGCGAGTTGGGATGCGACAGCGAGCGAAGGTCTCGAAGTAGCCCGTCAGCGTCAGCCTTGACCTTTTGGTTACTTTTGGGTCAAGCCAAAAGTAACACTAAATCTCGTCAGGCGACTCGGAGTCCGAGGAGCCGTTCTTACCGGAGATATCCACTGTTGTCTTACCGGCCTTCTGGGCCTTGATGACGGCGGCTTGGGCGGCCCGGGTGGGGACGAGGTTGAACTTGAGGCCTTGGAAGATGACTTGAAGTTCCTCGCCGGGGACGAACTGGATGTTCACCCCCTTGATATAGTCGGAGGTGAACAGGTCGGCACTTGGCGCTCCCCCGGAATTGATCTGGAGGCGGAAGGCACCCAGATCGCCGAAATTCACCTGCTTACCGGCTTTCAGACCTTCCAGCATGCACTCGGTGGTGGCGATGAGCACGGCCGAAACATCGGCTTGGTGCACCGTGCATTTACTCGCTATCAGGGTAGATAGCTCTTTTAGACTGAGCTCGCCGTTGGTTTGCGCCTTGGCGTAGGCTTTCTTGGGTTCCTCTTTTTTCAACGGGTTGCCCATCATGGCAATGGAATAGTTTAATGACATAATCGTAAGATATTTTAAGTGATACATAAGGAACTTGGGGGATGATGAGTTGAGTCCTCACGCTTGATGACTTGGCTCTTCGTGCTCCTTGATTTAAGTCTTCGGTTTGAAAGACTTAAGTCAATTAGGCGACTTTTCTTTATCGATAACCTGACAGCGAAGGTTGCCGGGTACGTAAGAGATATGGATCCATCGGGCGCCGGGCTCTAGAATGAGCTGAGTGAACTCGAGTCCGCACAGCTCGTGCGTCTCTTGTATCAGTCGGAACAAGCGGCGATGATCATCTGGAGAGCCGGCTATCAGGTCGGCGGCGCAACCGAGGAGATGGTGACTGTGCTTGGCTCCCCCGATAAGAATGTTCAATTTGGGGCAGCGATAGCCGCTACTGATGACGATGGGGCTGCCCCAGACCCGCCGTAGCGGGTCTAGTAGCATTTCCACTAGGATCGTGACCATTCGCTGGGCCACCGGGGTGAGGCTGTTGTCGATCCCGTCTCGCCGGGCCGTGGCGGAGTCTTCAAACTCTTGATAATTAAAGTAGCGCATAGGAGACAAGGTTGATGTTTTTGTTTCTGTAGCAAAGATACGATAGGCGGAAAGCCCGGATATACCATTTGTTTCCACCTATTCGCTCTAGGAGAAGAATTTTAGGGTTCCCCTAAAAAATCATAGAATATCTGTACTTGCTTCGGCGTGATGGAGCGGTCTTTCGAGTGATAACCATGACGGATAAGGGCCTCTTTCAGTCCTTTCACGTCACGGATATATCGGTTCAACTTATGCAAAGCGTTCGAAGGGGTGCCTGTCAGGCAATATTGACGGGCGAGATCTATTTTTTTCATCTGTATTGAATTTTAAAATGACTATAGGAGGGTTTCAAGTTTCAAGGTTTCATGAACCCTCTTTTCTCACACACACGTACGTACGTTATAAGGGTTTCAAATAAATCCCTTTATGCTCGCCATGCAGGAGGGCTCCGGAGTCGCATAGTCGGCGTAGCCATGTCTTGGCGGTGTTCTTGGGGACGTTGGCATGCTCGGCGGCCTCCATCCATTGAACGGTGGTGAACTCGTCCGGCATGGAGCTGAGCAGCCTGTCCTTTTCCGAGAGGCCTCGGCTGGTGATCTCGCCGGTGGGCAGGAATGAGAGGATATGGGTGGCGTGGAGGTAGAGCGGCTCCGCCATTGTCAGAAGGGCGGCGAAGTCATCGTCGGTGATATGGAGTTCCCAGCCTCCGATGATCTTGTCCTTTAGGTTGTCGCTGTTGATACCTTGGGCCGGCAGCAGTAATTCTGGTTGTTCCAAGGCACGAAGCATGGCTACCACCTCCATGAAACGTACGAGGTTGATGGCGAGGCGTACCACGGAACTGTTCATCTCCTGCCCGTTGGATTGTCGGGCACGGAGGAAAAGACGTACGAAGCTGTCGTTGAAAGCGGCTTGTTGCCGCTCGTCGAGGCGCAAGGTAATGGTACCCCGGCACTTGAGCTGATCGATCGTGGCCTTCCACTCGTAGCCCATCCGGTGGAATTCCTTCTCGGCGTCTACCTCGTCAACGGAGAATTGGTCGATCCATTCCCGGATCTGCGATTTGTAGTAGAAGACCTCACGGCTGAAGAGCCCGTTCTCGCCCGAGGGAATAAGCGGCGCTACCTGTCCGGGCGTACCCGAGAGCACCATCGAGAGGAAGGTGGAGTCGCATTCCCGGTATTCGTTATCGGTCCGTCGGTTGAACGAGAGCCCGGCATGGTCGAAAGCGTTACGGAGCGTATCGCTCCAATGCCCGTAATCACCCCCGATAGCGGTGGTGATGGTATCCGCCTCGGTCTCGAAAATGATACCGGTGCCGTCCGAATCGATGATATTTTGCAAGATACCCGTCCCGGTGTTGTTGCCGGAGATGATAAACATACTGTTTTTAGGCATCTGGGGCATCTCCATCTTGGCTTTCTCCTTGCCTAAGGCATGATAGGCAGCCAAATCTTGGCGGTACTGTTTCATCGCTAGGTCCACTTGTTGGCGGATCTCCCGGTGGATAGGCTCGATAAACTTACGCAGCCACGCCATGATGCCCTTACCCGATGCGGGCGGAGCGATCACGAAGAGCTGGATACAGGGATAGATCCAATGCATCCCATAGAGGCAACGCACCGTCTTGCCCAAGGTGGCGCCTAGGGCGGTGAGAGCCGTGAGCAAAAGGATATCCCGCTGCTCGGCATTATCGGCGAAACCGAGGATGTCCCGTAGCAACGAGGGCCATGGATAGCCGGGTACCAGCCGTGGTAGGGAGGTGTAAGGCTCGCTGCCGATGTGGAGTGGGGCGTCGTTTGCCTCGGTTTCCCGATCGCTGGTCTCGTGGGCTTGATCTACCGTATCGGCTATATTATATGTACTCACACGTGTGTGTGAGGAAAAGGGTTTCGTGAAACCTTGAAACTTGAAACCTATTTCCACGCCCGCCAGCTTGGCCAAGTGGAAAGCGGTGCCCAGATGGACATTCTGGTTTCCGGTGCGCAAGGCACTGGAGAAAAGCTTGTTGGCGTGTAGGGCGTTGAACTTGGGCGATGGCTCGCAGAGACTGATGAAGTCGCTACGTCCTGCCTCCCCGCAATCGGTGGCGATGGCGAAAGCCAATTGTACATACTCGGCGTAGGTGGGGGCGATGTCGGCATGGGCCGCCCGTACCGCTTCTACTAGTTTGGAAAGATCGTTGTTCATGGTATGAATATTTTAGCGTTAGAATCGTGAGACAAGAAACAGCAACGGGCGATATCCTTGCCACAGGTATCCACCTCACCCTTGAAGGTGTCGGCATACAGGAGCTGTATGTAACTCATGGCCCATCGAACGGTCTCGTCTCCGGGGATGAAAAGTTTCACTCCAAGTCCTCCGGGGCTGACAAAGGCGAGTCGGGTCCCGAGATAGGGGTCCTCGAAGAGGTGGTCCCGGAGCTGTTCGGCCTCTTCGAGAGAGGCGAGATGGTCGATATCGACCACTACCAACCCCGAGGCGGAGATGAGAGCGTCGCTCTTACGACGGGAAAAAACGCCGTGGGGCGTTACGAACGGCAGTTGTCGCTGTTTGAGTTGGCGGTATTCCGCTACCCTGCCTTCCCGGATGAAGGTGCGTAATTCGTTGGTAACCGTTTCGAGAGATTTATCCTCGGTGATCCATCGGTACACTTCCCGTAGTGTACAGTTCCCGGTAGGAAGCGTGTTGGTGATGGGAGGAAGGAAGTAAGACATTTGTTGGTCCATATCAATAGGATTTCAGATTAATTTTCTAAAGCTATTGCTAATAATTGATTCTGCGTTTCAGCCTATAGGCTGAAATATCGGATGATTGTTTAATGAAAATTAGCATAGTATGAAGGAAAATTTAGATTTGAACCAGATTTTATTTGATGAGTTAGTGGAATTTCCACGTAAGCGGTTAGGAATCTCTATCCGTGAGTTTTGTGCGGAGGCCCACGTAGGCACCGCCACCTACAGCAAAGCGAAAAAAAAAGAGTATCAATCCCCAGAGTCTGACCCGCTTGGTACAAGAACTATGCGTAGAGATGGATGAACCGGAGTTCATGGGGTATGGGGCCGGGGCGCTCAAGGAGGTGTATAGGGCGATGAGGCGTGGAATAGAAAAATAGAGGGTTGAAAATTGATCGTTTAGGGAAATAACGTTATATTTGTCTTGACGAACCAATAAACAGAGACGAAGATGGAAGGGCGGCGATTATATCCGATAGGGATACAGACATTCTCCAAATTGAGAGAGGGGAATTATGTGTATGTAGATAAGACGGAATTGGTCTACCGAATGACACACGGCGCGTCTGGTTATATATTCTTGAGCCGTCCCCGCCGTTTCGGAAAGTCGTTGCTTACTTCTACGCTCCATAGTTATTTCGAGGGGCGAAAGGATTTGTTTGAGGGTTTGGCTATCGAGTGTCTGGAGAAGGAGTGGACAAGCTATCCGGTGCTTCATTTCGACATGAGCACGGCAAAGCATATGGACAAGGATCGGCTTCTGAGTGAGTTGGAGAGGAAATTGTATGGTTACGAGCAGATATACGGACGTGATGAGAGCGCTATTTATACGAACCAACGTCTGGAAAGTCTCATCAAACGTGCCTACGCCCAGACCGGTCAAAAGGTGGTTGTCTTGATTGACGAGTACGACGCTCCCTTGCTGGACGTGGTGCATGAGGAGAAGGAGCTGCCGAAGCTTCGCGACGTGATGCGTAACTTCTATAGTCCGCTGAAAGCCTGCGATCCTTATTTGCGTTTTGTTTTCTTGACCGGAATTACCAAGTTCTCCCAATTGAGCATCTTCAGTGAGTTGAACAATATAAAGAACATCAGCATGCTCCCGGAGTACGCCGCCCTCTGTGGCATCACGGAGGAGGAAATGCGTGAGCAGATGAGCGAGGGTATCGGTCGTTTGGCCGACAACCTCGGCGTTTCTCCGGAGGGTGCCTTGGGTGCCTTGAAATCGAATTATGACGGTTACCATTTCACGTGGCCGTCGCCCGATATATACAACCCGTTCAGTCTGTTGAACGCCTTGGCCGACAGCCGTCTCGACTCCTACTGGTTCGGTAGCGGCACACCTACTTATTTGATCGAGATGCTGCGCAAGTACCACGTGATCCCTCAGGAGATAGGAAACAGACGATGTGTAGCGGCCGATTTTGACGCTCCGACGGAACGTGTGACAAGTGTCACGCCATTGCTTTATCAAAGCGGTTATATTACGATCAAGGGGTATTCCCGCTTTGGTAGTCTTTATACGCTGGATATTCCGAATAAGGAGGTTCGGATCGGTTTGATGCGTAGTTTGTTGCCGAATTATGTGCGGCACCCTGCGGAGCTGAATACGTTGGTGGTCGATATGGCAGAGAAGATCTACAACGGCGACATGGAGGGTGGCTTGTGCTTGCTGAGAACCTATCTCTCCACGATTCCCTATTGCGACAACACGCATTACGAGGGGCATTATCAGCAATTGTTCTATGTCATTTTCACGCTGATCGGCAATTACGTGGACGTGGAGGTCCGTACACCAAAAGGCCGTGTGGATATGGTACTCCATACGCCCGGCACGTTGTATGTCGTGGAATTGAAGATCGATGGTTCCGCCGATGCCGCCATGAACCAGATCGACTTGAAGGAGTATCCCGGACGCTTCGCCCTATGCGGCCTGCCGATAGTGAAGGTAGGTATCAATTTCGACAGCGAGAAGCGGACGATCGAGGGGTGGAGGATAGAGAAGGTATAATAGATAAAATGAAGTGATCATGGGAGAACAAAAGAGGACAAGAGTAAGTAACAATAATAGATCTGTTAAAACAATGAAAATGAAAGAAAGGTTAGATCTCTTAATCAAGTTAGGTCTGGAGGAAGATGAAGCCCTAGAGTTATTGAGAGCTACTTTTATTGATGGGGCTCTCATGGGATTTACTATGGGTAAGTTTGGTGGTGACAAAAGTGTATTCTATAAAATGATGGAGAGCAGTTTCGATCATAGTTTGAAAATTTAGCCGATGATCGCTGGAGTCAGATCGTAAACCACCAATTATCCGTCATGCTGAATGACAGATAGGTAAGTCACCAATACAGCGTACTGTTCTCTGAAATAGACTAATTACTTTAGGCTCCGTATTAAAATTAACCGAAATGGAGGCAAAAGAATATTCTGAAAAAGTGATGCAGGATTATAACCAGCATCGTCGCGGTGGCAGCCTTCGCAAATACTGTCAGGAAGAGGGTATAGATTATGATTTATAGAATACAAGAAGAACTATCACTTGAGTTCGCGCCCCACGGACATGCGTAAGGGTTGCGAAGGATTAGCAGAACTCGTTCGTGAGTCCATGGGGCATGATCCCCACAGTTATAATGACGTGTTCATATTTTACTCGAAGGACTGTCATATCGTGAAAATATTGCACTATGACTTGAACGGCTATGTGTTGTACGTTAAGTGGTTTGATGACGGCTGTTTCCTCAAGCCGGTATTTTCCTCGATAAAGCGTTCTCATGATATATCCCGGGAGACCTTGATTCTCCTGCTGTCAACCGTGGTACAAACCAAATTGATAATCTGAAATGGACAAATTTGGCGAGATCGCCGCAAGGCGTAAGATAAAGATCTTGGAAAAGATCTTGGCGGTACAGAAAAGGAAGGAGGCCGTCGTGGATAAATTGATTGAGTTGAACGCTCTTGAGATCGCTAGTCTCAAGGCGGAAATCGCTCGGAAGAAGTCAGAGCCTAGGATAGGATAACCTTGTATAAGATATTGTTAATCAATATTGTATGTAGTATTTATTAACAATGTTATCTTGTGTGACTCATAGATTATTCATATCTTCAAAGCATGAATAAGGAAGATCTCAAGGATATATGTATTCGCCATTTGCAGATGGAGAATGTCAGGCTCAACAACGAGCTTGAGCGATCAAACGCATATGCCCTTCGGTTATAAGATTGAATACATCCATGCCGTTTTGTCGATGGAGCAAAGGCTGGTCGCCATGCGTAACTGGTCTCATACCGGCAGTCATTTCGCTGCGGAGAATATAGCCTTCATGTATTTGTTATATGAAAGCTGCAAGCTCAATCATGTAAATTATAGGGAGTATGTCGAATACATACTAAATCGTATCATGCTTGGAGAGGAAATCGATGAGAATCATCTTCCCAATCATTATCTCAATACCACTCAATCGGTCACCGAAAAGGTGCTTGGATAAGGATAAATAGTAATTGTATCATTTTTTTGAATTTTATATGTGCGTAACTCCTTATGAAATAGAGGGGACGCTGTATTGGTGACTTACTTTTTGTCCTGCTAGTTTACCGGTGGGATGGGAGATTTTTTGTACTTCCTTTTATGGCAATAAACCAGCTTAAAGCGGGCGCTTTTTTATCTTACGTCTCTATTGGTTTAAACAATATAGTCGGTTTACTTTATACTCCGTATATGTTACGGATGTTAGGGCAAAACGAGTATGGTTTGTATTCTTTAGTGGCGTCAGTGGTCGCTTATTTGACCGTATTGGATTTAGGTTTCGCAAATGCGATTATCCGTTATACCGCCAAATTTAGAGCGGAGGGAAAGGTCAGAGAGCAATATGAGATGTTTGGGATGTTTCTTATCCTTTACTCTTTTATTGGGATTGTTGCTTTTTCCATAGGATTAGGAATCTATGCCAATGTAG
>OLFV01000130.1_pt1 | contig 88565 bp, 81 predicted proteins | sample 1605551 | NCBI WGS metagenome assembly OLFV01 (sample SAMEA3888922, study PRJEB22519) | human gut metagenome | biome: human gut; feature: human-associated habitat; material: faeces | place: Denmark | collected 2011
TAGATTACGAGACTACGGACTCGCTTTTCTATTGTACGAACATGGCCTTGGCGTCTGTGGGTACGAACTTATTCGTGAATTATTCATATTTATAAAATTAATTTTGAACAGTTACTTATAGAATGAAGTCACATGGCAGTGATGGCGGAGGTGCATTGCTGTAGTTCATCTTTTGCCATATTAACAAGGAGACGACCTATTTTTCGTAGCTTTTCGTCACGAGTGTTTTGTCAACATTCAGAGATGTTGTGTAATGTGGCGCACGATCTTTGTACTACAAGCCGTTTTATTTTCAATATTTAGCTTCAAAATATGAATTGTCAAAAATAAACCTTGCTTGATAATCAAATAGTTACAATCTTTTTAACAAACGTTTATTTTTCAATTATATTTTTTTTAGCCATCAGATCAAATAGTATCTACAGTTAACGCGGGCCCCTTTCTTTTGAACTTCTTTACCAACCATAGAATAGACCATCTTTCTGATTTCCTTCATGTCCACATCTGGAATTCTGCTTGCTATTTCTGAAATTTTGCTCATGGGATGACTATGCAAGTCTTCTTTGATGAGAGCTTTAAGTACATAAGGCTCTATTGTCTTTAGCGTCGTAACGATGTTGGACTTTGCATTTGCTAATAGCGTAGGGTTGACTTGATAATCTCTGCACTTTGATAAACTGTGACAGTATTGAAAGTTGATTCTATCTCTGGTTGCTTCTTCGCTTCAACTGCATCCAACTCATAAATTAAGTCATAGCCAGAACCCTCGCCTTCCATCAGCCCAAATGCAGTCAGTATCTCAATCATATTCGGATTACGTCTATGTTTGGTATGAAGGATGTTGTCTTTGGTTACACCTAAAGGGAGACCACCTGGATTGGAGATGCTGACATAACCTGGATATACCTTGATTGTGATGTCGTTGGATATGGTTCTTGAACTATGAGCCAAACAATTAACAAGCAACTCTCTGATTAAGTTCTCGTTGTAATAGCGCACTGTCTTACGGAAGAGGCCATTAGGCATCTCATAGCTATAGGTCAACTCTACAGCCTTGTCCATAATATCTTCCAAAAGTTCCTTTGGATTAAGCGTGTTGTCACGCCATTCCAATTTATTGGTTTTGTTCTCCAAGTCGTCATATACGATATATTGCACAGTGATAGGATAGCAAATGCGGCTACGCTGTTTGGCTGTACCAATCCATAAGACACCAAGATTAGTCATCTTGTTGCCGTCAAGAAGGTGGTACTGTTCGCCAATTTCTATATCGTCGAGCTGCTTGATATGCTGCTTCACTCTATCAGATTGGCGTATATCATTAGCGAATTTAGAGAGATTCGTCTTATTCTCATCTTCCAACTCAAACAGTGTTGGTACAAGTTCCCATTGAAAAGCTCCTTTCTCTTCTCCTACACGTTGAATATCCTCACTACGCACAGGCTCGCATTTGTCTGCGACACGGATGTACATTTTGCCATCAGAAGTGGTGGCATATGAATGGAGTGAAGGGAATACTGTGATGGCAAAGTACTGGCTGCCAGTTTCATCAGCACATACGTCGCCTACAGCAAGACCTACGTTGAAACAGAGTCCACGCAATCTTGTAACGGCACTATTTGCCTCTTCTTGTGGTATAACCTGATTGGGAGCTGGCTTTCTTGTCTTGTCCTCCACGCCAATCATAATCTGTCCTCCTTGTGCATTGGCTAAAGCTACACAAGTGGTGGAGAGTTCTTTGAATCCTTTCTCTCCAGTTCGAATCTTTTGCAGACTCTTGTATTCTATCTTTTGTTGCTCTGTATTCATATCGTTTATTTTTTATATTCAAAGTATATAGTAAGACAGATACTTATAATGCCTAAGACACCTGCAATAAAAATGCTAATCCAAGCTTGGCTGTATGTCTTTTGATATTTTATATCATCAGCTGTTCTGAATTTATTGTCAACAAAATCCTTTAATGTTTGTGTAACATGATATGTCGCATTTGCATATTGTTGAATTTGCTTACCTGTTGTTGTGTTTTCAATCAGAGTTTCTGTAGCAAGAAGTATCTTCCTATTACATTCTCCAAAATCTTTTAATATGGGATGATTGCTTTGTATAGTGCATTTATCTATTTGCCAAATTCTGATAGAGTGTTCATCTACATCATCTAACTCATATTTTTTGTTATTGAATATTTGTTTGCTTTTTAGCAGATTTAAAGGAAATATTCCGATATAATAATTCTTTTCTAAATAGTTAAGCAATACAACTATATCAAATACTTTTCGTCGAATATCAGCAAAATTTTCACCTTTGTCATAAACGAGAATCAGTTTTGAGAAATCTTCTGTCCATTTTATAAGGTAACAATTGCAGAATTTTTCAAATAATGCAATTGCACACATGTCTTGAGGCTCAGGGTGATATACCATGAACTTTAAAACATCCTTTTCAAAATTACCAAATGTCCTCATATAGTTAATTTTTAAAATGCACCCCCATATAAAATTGTAAGCATCTGAATTCCATTGATTGTGATCATTGGTTATCTCTTATTTTTTTATTAGAGGTATGTCTGCTATAGAACGAAATTCAAATGACTCTCTGAAGGCTTTAAATGTGGTTTTTAAGCCTAAATCAATATCAAATCCATTACCTAAAACTATCACGTTGTCCATAAGATTTCTATTTTAATTGTCAAATCCAAATCTGTTCCAGGCTTCGAGGACGAGGCGCTTGTTGCAGTATTCTCAGTACTGGCGCAGCTCGTTGTCTTTCAGTATGACAAACTGGTTGTTATGCTTGATTCAATATAGTATATATTCTGTTTTGTTCTTCTGATAATATATTTTGAATACATTCTTTCAAATTCTCCTTTAAGGAAGAATCTTTGATGGTTTCAAGCAATCGTTCTTTAACAATATCGGATGCTTCTTCTTCAATATTCTCATAGTTGCCATGAGATTTAATAATCTCACTTATTGATTTTTGAGGTGTAAATTCTGGGATTTTATTGATAACAATTTCTTTTTGCTGTTTATCATATATTTCCCAGTATTTTAGATGCTCTTCAATATAGCTTCTTTTTTCTGATTTGTTTTGAGGCAAATCTTGCATTAGATCCAAAAAAGAAGATAATTCTCCAAGAATAAGACCATATCTATTATATATTTTATTGTAAACTAAATTGAATTCATTTACAGAATTAGAGCTTGACATTAAATCAAGTTAAAGGGTTGCCTTAAATCCTTTTTCATCTATGTCGCAAACTAAATATTTTAATCTTGCTCGCTCTTCTTCACCAAAATGCCCATCTATAAATTTGGATGCAATATTGGTAATTTCCATATAGTCGAATGATGCCTGAAAATCGACTAAAGCAGTGCGCAAGTCTCGGAGTTTATCTAATTCTTGATTGTATTTTATTACTGAAAGTTGAAGATTTCTGTTTACAATGTTTTCAGTATGGTTTTGCTGATTTTGTTTGTATAGTATGTATAACGCAATTGCAGAAGACAAAACAGCCCCGATATAACTACCCCAAAAGCTAAGCCATGATGAACTGTCTCCTGTAATCGGGAACAGAATTGATTGTACCATTAGAGTATTGATAATCAAAGGTGTGGCTATGATTAACAATAATTGAATAAAGTATTCTTTTATGTATCTCAAACAACTCTTCATTTAAACGTATATAATATTTATTTTATTGAACATATTAACTTTTGCAATACTCCTTAAACTCTTTCCTCGTTATAGCAATACCTTTGGACGCGTTACTGTCAAGTCCGTAGACAAAAGGAGTGGATAACAAAGTGAATTTGCCTAATTTCAAGCAAATGCGGATTGGCTTGTCATAACCTTTATAATTCTTGGCCTGCCCTTTTGCCTCCGCCTTTTCTTTCACTAAGACTTCACTCATATCCATCGCTTCCACCGAGAGCACCTGATAATATCCTTTTACCAAGTGGTTATCCACAGGCGCAAAGTATTTTATCTTTTGGAAATCAACACCAGACAGAATGGATTGATAGCCAGAGAAGAATATTTCGCCTTGACCATTCAAAACCAATTCTTTGTTGATATTCACATGGCCATCTACTGATGCGATGTAGAATGTACCTTTGTTAACAGGCTCATCCGAGTATTCCAAGCCTTTCTGAGGAATGCTTTCTTCCAATAACCGCTCCCGTCCGTTGTCATCCTCAAGCCAGTGGCGTATCTGCCAGCGCAAGGCTTGCTCCGAACTGTTGGCATCTATGATGATGCTTCCATCATTGCGGTGTCGCTCTTGGTCGGGACGCAAAGGAAAAGCGCCGATGCCTATCAAGCGGTTCGACTGCTGATAGTAATAGTCGCCATTCTCTGCGTCAAGAGCTTCCAATGGTATGCGGCCCGGAAACAACACATAACCTGCTATGATTTCCTTTTTCAAGTGCTCGTGGTCGCGTCCTTCCTCGGTATAATATATGGCATCACGGTAACGATGCATCTGATCAATGGCATCAGCTGGCGGCACATCATAACGGCTGTCATATCTGCTGCCGTTCTCATCCGTGTCGGCAATTCGGTATTTGGCATCAAACAGATAGGTGAACTTCATATCACCTTCTGCTTGCTTGCTCAGTCTCAGCACAATGTCAGGACGCTGCACAGTCGTCATGGTGTTTGTTCCACTTATAGCTGAAAGGGATTTGCCTTTATGCACCTCGGCATTGTAGCATACACTTGCCAACTCTATGCCGTCTTGGTTGATGAAACTCACCGAACCGCCATATACGAGTTGCGGAATAAAGTCGTTGCTAATGTCTCTGCCGTTCACCTTTGGCTTGGCATCCTTGCCCAACTCCTTCATTACATCCTGCACAATGTTCTTCACCTTGATGAAGCACCATATCTCATATAGGTCGCAGATGTCCTTCACCTCCAGTTTTCTCATGCTATCCTCCAGTTCATAGCCCTGTTGCAGTTCCACCCATTTCTCCATGATGGTCTTATAGCCTTGTGCCTGTTTCATCACAAGATTGTCTTGTGTGAACCCCTTGAACTGTCCTACGCCACGGAAAAAAGCATTGTTCGAGAGCTGCATCAGCTCGTTCTCCATGTCTTCAAGCGAAGTGTCTATGCGCTTCGGGTCGTCAAGGTGCATGGCAGTCATGATGTGTTCCTTCACCACGGCAAAGCGGCGTGCCATTTCTCGAATGGCGTATTTCAAGAAACGGTTCTCTATGGTGTCATGGCTCAACGTCAGTTCCTCCGTGCGGTATAGATGGGCAGGATTGTCTTTGTGTGTCTGGTATTCATTTTCCAGTTCTCTGGGAATGTATGCCATACGCTCGGCTCTCTCATACTTAGCCACAGAGCGCAACCTGCGTTTGGGACGGTCGATGATTCGGCGTGTAGCCGCCATGATGTCGGCATAGCACGACTTGAATATCTGCCACCATATCAGCGGATTGTTCTCACCTGTGCCTTGGCGCATACTGAGATAGGTGTCCTTCAGGAACGATGTGCTCAGCATGGCATATTCATGTTCTATATCGGAGATGATAGTCTTTAGGTCGGAGCGGTAGTCTAACTTGTAGCTCAACACCTCGGTCATGAACTTCAGTTCCTTTTTCTGTTCCTCCCCTTTCACTTTGTAGGTGATGCAGAAGTCGGTCATTCCCACTTGATTGTGAAAGTTCAATGATCCATACAGTTCATCGCCTGTGCTGATGATGGTGCTTTTGTCCTTGCCGTCTGTGCGCAGATGATCGTTGATGGCAAGTGACAATTCTTCCAAGTCTTTGCCCTTGCCACGTACAATAAGCGGATATTCTGTATTCTCGAAGAATACGGCTTCATGGCGGATGTCATTTCCTTCCTGTGCGTTTCCGTCAAAAGAAAACTTGACATGCAGTGTTTCCGACGTGTAGCGGCACAACAACTTTGCGGCACTGTCAGTATTGACGGTGTCGATACTGAGATTGCGGATGATCTCGGCTATTCTCCGCTCATGATTAGGACAAGAGAACCTTACAAGCAGGTCCTCGTTTGTCACTTCAAAGTTGAATACACTTGCCATACTTTTGTGGGCATGAATGTTTAGTTCCAGAAAGAAACAAAATGGTCACGCTTCAGTTGACTGAGCATACTGTCAATCTTTTTGACGGAATGCAGCTTGTCTTGTTCTCCCAGCTGATTTGTGATGATGTGGCGCAAGGCGGTAAGTATGTTCAAGTCGCCATATTGCTTGGCTTCATCCACATTTACCTCTGCTTTGGCTATGCGTTCCTTGTCTGCTTCCGAATCGGTGATTTTCAGCTTCGTTTCATCGCCCTCTATGCGTGAGAGAATTTTCATAAGCGTAAAGTTGTCAAGTGCAGCTATGCGGTCGGTCTGTCCTAATTCATACGATGCTTGTAGATATATCAGCGCTTCATTGGCGGCACGATAGCCAAGCTTGAAAGGTGTGCCTTCAAGCAAGGCATTGATGCGCTTCAGACAGTCTATCGTGAACTTTGCATCATCCCCCAGATCATCTGTTATTTCCCTTGCTTCGATGTGGCGGTCAACAAGCAGAGCGTTCAAGTCGGCTTCATCGTTTTGCTCAAATGCCTTAACAATGGCTTTAAGGTCGTCGTCTGTTGTATCGGTAAGAAAACTGTCGTAGTTCACCTCATTCATTTCTACCGACATGGCTCTGTCGAGCACCTTGCGTGAGAAAGAGAAAGTTGTCTCGTCCATGTTCACAGTACCTATTACAATGAGATTCTTGGGCAAGGTCAATCCTCGTGTGCGGAAATGTTTAATAACCTTTGCTATTGCAGATTCCGTATCACCGGCTGTAAAATTCGGGAACAGCGTGTTTACCATCGTTTTCGCCACATCTTCTCCAAACGAGTTAAATGGCTTGATGATTGGGTCTGTTAAGTACTCTTCACCCTCAAAACTACGACTCTCAATGGCACTCAGAAACTCTGCGAAATATTCCTCTACAGGAGCAAGGTTCATTTCATCGAGACACAAAAAGAACGGCACTTCGGGATGTTGCCATGCCTTGACTATAAACTCAATGAATGGAGTGAACACATAGTGTGGACTCGGAATGTTAGAAAGATAACCGATTACGTCCATCGAGTTGTGCCAGTTGGGCTTCACTTGTATCAGTTCAAAATTGGCTGGCGAGTGCAGCGTCCAACGGTCATTGGCAAAGTCCGTCCCCTTATATCCTTCAGCTTTCTGCAATTCTTCTGTAACTGTCGCCTGTGCTAACTTACGCACAATACGGCTCTTGCCGGTACCGCTGATGCCGGCAAGAAGCATGAAGGATTTGGTGCGGAGAGCGGTGAGATATTGTAAATAATAGCCTTGAGCAGAATTTATAATTAAGTTCGAGAATTCAGATTTCTTCTTAACCTTTGTCTCTCCATTCCAAAATGCCATTCCAAAAGAATTTTGCGAAATAAGCTCCGACAACTTAACTCCCTTATTTATTTCAACTATATAATTTTCAGAGAGTCCTGCTCTACTAACAATATTTTTTACAGACAGCTTATTGGCACGAATATTTTGACCATATTTAAGTCCGAATAAATGGATACCGGCAACTTGGGAATGATTGTTATTACCAGCTTTATACATGCTTTTAAGGATATCGCCTAATTCTTGTTCAGAGAATAAATGACTTGATGAATCGTTTACTATAAGCTCATCAACAGTTTTAACAATAGGCTTTATAGACGTGGTTTGGATGATACTGCTGTCAGTCCATTCTTTTAATTCCCCGGGTATGTGCGGTTTTGTTGGAATCCACACTACATATTTTGCTCGTCCATTTTGATACCAATAGAATTCCTTTGTATGGGCAATAATCGTTTCTATAATAGGTCGGTTAGACCCACTATTATTCATGAGTTGGCTAATGTTGAAAGGAACATTTTCCTCGATTCTTTCTGCTAAAACTTGAAGATATGTATCTGCGATACTATGATCTTTCCCATCAGGTGTTTGGGAATAGACCCTCGGCTCAGACATATCTATTTTTATATATTCACACTGTTCATCACTGCGAATATACTTAAAATATGTATTTGGACTTAACTCATTTATGAGCTCCAATAGATGTTGTAACTTCATTTTCTAATATTGTGATTTATATAATCAAATATTTCATTGGCAATACCTTTTGCTAGAACAAAAGGAACGCCATTACCAACAGTCTTGAAAGCATCGGTCAATGTCACATCATGAGGAAGGACAAAGTTTGCCGGTAATGATTGTATGGCCAGTGCTTCTGCGACAGATATGCGACGAGGAAGATATGGATGTATGTGTACCTCATTGTTGCCATAAGCTGCTGTTGGAGAATAACGCCAACGGTGTAGACGCTTGTAACACTTTTTCTCAACATCCCCTTCATCTTTAGTTTTGAATCGGACTATCCCAGCACGAGGTTTAAAGAACATATCCTCATTAGGGTGATGTGCCACATCATTTATCCTCCACCAATGTTCAACAGTTAAATCTTCTATTATATCTTTTGGCATTTCAGTTTCTATACCTTCATTATATGGAGTTTTATCAGGCCACTTGATGTTTTTTATTTCATCAAGTTTATACCTTTTATGTACATCCCAAGGGAAGTCTATAAGATGTCCATTTTCAGTTTCAAGGTTTAACTGGTCAGCTATATCTTGCCGGAATCCTATCAATATAATTCTATCTCTGTCTTGTGGAGCACCAAATTCCAATGAATTTACTAATTGCTCAGTCAAACAATATCCATTATCTCGAAATTGTTGCTTTAGTTCTTCGAAGAAAGCCCGGTGTCTTGCCGTTCTGTATAATCCTTTTACGTTTTCAAATAAAAAGAAGTCTGGTAAAGCCGTACATATCAATCTTGCGTATGTTTCAGACAATTTGCCATTTTCACCGTCACGTCCTCTATTTTTACCGGCAACTGAAAAATCAGGACATGGAGGACCACCGATAAACCCAGTAAGTTCTTCTTCCTTTGATTCTTCAACCCAACCTAAGAGTCTTTGCATCTTATCCTCATGTGTTCCATCGACATACTCTGTTATATCTTCAACATGATGACCATACCGAGGTTCTGCTATGCCAATATTTTGGCGTGCGTATCTGTAAATCCGGTTAAATGCCTCATGAAATTCATTCACGAAAACAATGTTATAATGACCTTGTAGTTCAAAACCCAAATCGAGGAATCCTGCACCAGAAAAGAACGAAAATATATTCATTATTACTATTTGTTTTTTTATTTCTTTTTCCTCACTAACCGCCTTTATCTCGTCAGCAAGTATTCTATATTATTCAACCTTCTTTGGCAATTTGTTTGAAGTCTTTTCTTTTTTCTTCTCGTTGCTTGCCACTCTGCGTTCCACTTTCTTGATGTCCTCAGCAGGAGGAAGGTTTTCGGGTTTTATGCCGCGTTGCCCCAACATCTGCCTTACGCTTACATTGTTCTGAATGTGTTCGGCAGTAATGCTCGGTTCACCATAAAGGTCTTTCTGCTCCACATTGTAATTTGTCATTTCTGTTGCGAGGTTCTTTGCAGCAATGGTCAGCGTAGGAAGAAAGTCAGCCAACGGACGTGTTGACTTGATGCCGAGGCGAAGTTTCATGTCTTCGGTGGTATGTCCGCCAAACAAAGCCGTGTCACCTTTTGAACGTATACGACCAAATCCACGGTCATCAACACCACGCTCATAAATGTTGCGAGACAATTGTTTTTCAGAAGCACGCAGTCGATCGCGTGTTTCCAGACGTGACACTTGCTGCAAATGCTCAGCTATAAGTTCAGCCCGCCTTGTCTGCAATGCAAAATAACCTTGTGCAAATGCTATTTCTTCTTTCTTTGGATCACCGTTCTGAGCTATGAGATAACAGGCAAAACGAGTAAGCATATAGTCCTTGACTTCACGCTTTGAACCACTACCCAATGCAACCATTTTCGTGACCTCACGAAAATGGTCATCCACGTTGATATTCTGTGATTTACATGATTCTACGGCTCTACCTATAGCTACAGTAAAATTCTCCCAACGTGCATAGCCAAGAACCGACTGAAGCTCGCGTGCAAACCATACTTCAACCTTTTCTTTGCCATTATCGCTCTCAATGTAATGCGTTATATCGTTGAAAGCGGATGTATGCTGATTTATTCTTTGAATATCCATATTTCCATATAATCTTTATCATTACTCACTAAATGTCCTTATCTCGTCCAGCAAGAACGTTCTATAATTGTATAACAACGGCAAAAGTGCTACGCTACGTAGCACTTTCCAACATGTCGGGCTATTTCTATCCGTGCGTGCTCAATTACTGCGACAGCGTGTCGCAGTATTTCGGCATAATCACCACTCCCTATTGAGAGTTTGTTATCTTTATTGTCTGTTGTCATTTTATCAGTCTATATTGTCTTGTCTGAGAAGGTCAGTCACTTCTACCTCAAGCAGTTTGCAATCTCCATAAGATTGGCCATATTTAGGAATAAGTTTGAATACAAAGATAGACATAAAACATAACAATCTCACATAAAAGCAACGGAATTTATGTTTATTTATTAACTTGGTGAAGTTCTCTCACCGTAAATCAAACGGATATAATCCTCTAAAATCGTGTGAAAGAATATAAAACTCGGCAATTCCATAAAAGCAAAAATCCTAACTACTCAATATCAAGCAGTTAGGATTTCTTATGGTGCGCCTGAAAGGACTCGAACCTTCACGTCGCAGGACACTAGATCCTAAGTCTAGCGCGTCTACCAATTCCGCCACAAGCGCAGTGGGGTTTGTCGTTTGTTTTTCAAAACTTTTGCAAAGTTAATGAAAAAAGTTGGAACTCACAAAATATTAATGTGCTATTTAAATTCAAGTGATGTGCTATTTGAAAATGATTCTTGAAAATCTTACTGTACAGTAATGAAATAAAAAAGGCTCACAACACATTATGTTGTGAACCTTAAAAGTGTAGCGGGACCCAGGATTGAACTGGGGACCTCATGATTATGAATCATGCGCTCTAACCAGCTGAGCTATCCCGCCATCGTTTTGATTGCGGGTGCAAAGGTAATGCATTTTTTGTTAACTCCAAAATTTTTCAGCGAATTTTTTGAACTTTTTGCTGAAAAAGATGAAAAATGGCACAATTTCGTGCTGTTATATATGAAATATGCGCTATCTTTGCAAAAGAAAGACTACACCTCGGCAATTAAAGCACCAACAAATACACTCAATAACCTAACCTTGCGGCATCGAAAAGCCGTAAAAGTGTAACTTAAATTTATAGCATGAACAAGAAAAAGATAGAAATAGAACACTCGCTCAACTCCACATCACGCAATATAGTGTGGCAGCTAATCGGCACAGCCGAGGGTCTGAACCGCTGGATTGCCGACGAGGTGACGATGGACGGCAATCACATTGTGTTTGCCTGGGGCGACGACTGGCGACATCACGAGACACGCCAAGCCACGCTGACGTGCAAGGAGCGCTACGTATGTGTGCGCTGGCAGTGGGACGACGAGGACGACGAATCGTTTGTGGAGATTCGCATGGAGCGCAGCTCGCTGTCGGGACAATACACGCTGCACATCACCGATTTCGTATCAACCGACGACCTTGAGTGGCTGCAGGATACATGGAGCCACAACTTCGAGCGACTGCGCCGCACCAGCGGCGTTTAACACAATGATTCACCACGTGTGGGTATTTTGCGCCGGCACGTCTGCAAAAAAACATAAAAAGTAATAGTTTATGAAATATTTATGCTAATTTTGCAATTCGATATACCTATATATATATAATGTTTCGAATAAAGAAATTAGACATATTCATAGCCAAGCAATTCGGTCTTCTGTTCGTCGGAACCTTCTTCATCTGCCAGTTTGTGCTGATGATGCAGTTTCTGTGGCGCTATATCGACACGCTCGTAGGCAAGGGCTTGTCGATGGACGTGCTTGCCGAATTTTTCTGGTACATGGGCCTGATGCTTGTACCGCAGGCTCTCCCATTGGCCATACTCCTATCCTCGCTCATCACATTCGGAAATATGGGCGAGAGCTCGGAGCTTACAGCAATCAAAGCCGCAGGCATCTCACTGATGCAGGCTTTCCGTTCGCTCATTGCCATCAGCATTCTGATATGCTTCACATCGCTTTACTTTCAGAACACCATCGGCCCTAACGCCAACCGTCATCTGATGATGATGTTGCTGTCGATGAAGCAGAAGAGCCCTGAGCTCGAAATTCCGGAAGGCATATTCTATGATGGCATACCCAACTCAAACATTTACGTACAAAAGAAAGACCTGAATACGGGCAAGTTATACGGTATCATGATTTATCGTATGACGGGTTCGTACGAAGACCAGGCTATTATTCTTGCCGACTCGGGCATGCTTCAAGCCACTGCAGAGAAGAAACACCTGCTCATGACGCTGTGGAACGGCGAATGGTTTGAGAACATGCAGGCCCAGGAATTGGCAGGCAATGCCTCTGTGCCATATCGTCGCGAGTCGTTCACAGCCAAGCGCATACTGCTTGACTACGACGGCGACTTCAATATGAACGACGGAGCGGGCCTCTCAAACAACGCCAAAGCCAAAGGCTTCGCGCAAATCACACACGACAAGGACTCCATTTCGGCACAATACGACAGCATCGGACGTGCCTACTACAACGAAGACCTACGTATGGTGTATGCGCTGAAGCAGGTATCCAAGAAGGACTCGCTGCGCGCTCTGGCGCTTGCCAACACGACGAAATACAATGTCGACTCGGCTTTCGTCCGATTGAGTACCGATGCCCAGCGTTCCGCTATCAGCTACGCCCAACAGCAGGTACGAACGCGCACCACCGACCTCGACTTCAAGCAGATGATGACATCCGACGGCGACCGCATCATACGCCAGCACGAGATAGAATGGTTTAGCAAGATATCGCTCGCACTGACGTGTCTGGTATTCTTCTTCATCGGTGGACCTCTGGGAGCCATCATACGTAAGGGCGGACTCGGTCTGCCAGTGCTCATATCGGTGATTGTGTTCATCGTATTCTACATTCTCGACAATACTGGACAGACCATGGCCAAGAAGGAGATGTGGACGCTATGGTTCGGACTGGGACTTGCGCCGACGGTGCTCATACCTATGGCCATATTCTTCACCTACAAAGCCACCAACGACTCCGTAGTGTTCAACGTTGAGGTATACACCGACCTCTTGCGCCGATTCCTGGGACTGCGCATAAAACGACACGTTGCACGCAAGGAAGTGATAATCAACGACCCCGACTATGCCTCAGACTATTATAAGCTGAAGGCAATAAGCGAGGAGGTGACACACTATTCCGAGCAGCACAACCTGAAGCATGCGCCCAACTGGGTGCGCGTATTCTTCCGCTACGAGCCCGACCACGCCATAGCTGGCATATACGAGCAGCTTGAGAAGGTGATTGAAGACCTCAGCAACTCACGCGACCGCACCATTATCAACCACCTGAGCGTCTACCCCATCATGTCGGTCAAGGCACACACCCGCCCCTTCGAGCGCAAATGGCTCAACATTGTGTCGGCAGTGTTAATACCATTGGGCTTCGTACTGTACATGCGCATGTGGCGATACCGCCTGCGTCTGCTGCGCGACCTGCGCACGATAAAGGCCGAAAACGACATAATAGCCGAAAGAATACGTGCCATTGCCCAGCGCGATGGACTCACATTATAATAAATAACTAATAGATACACATTAAACATCTGAAATATGGGAGAGTTCAAACTTAGCGGCATTGAGGATGCCGTGAAAGACTTCAAAGAAGGTAAATTTGTAATCGTCGTTGACGATGAAGACCGTGAGAACGAGGGCGACCTCATAATCGCAGCCGAGAAGATTACTCCGGAGAAAGTGAATTTCATGCTTAAGAACGCACGTGGCGTGCTTTGCGCACCAATCACGCTGTCGAGGTGTGAGGAGCTCGACCTGCCCCACCAGGTGAGCGACAACACAAGTATGCTCGGCACACCGTTCACAGTGACCGTCGACAAGCTTGAAGGATGCACCACCGGCGTATCAGCTGCCGACCGTGCCGCAACAATCCAGGCGCTTGCCGACCCTGCATCGACACCGCAGACATTCGGACGTCCGGGCCACATCAACCCGCTGTATGCCCAGGACAATGGCGTGCTGCGCCGTTGCGGACACACCGAGGCCACCATCGACCTCTGCCGTCTTGCCGGACTGCGTCCTGCCGGTGCACTTATGGAAATCATGAACGACGACGGCACAATGGCCCGCATGCCCGATCTGCAGAAGATGGCTGAGGAGTGGGGATTGCGCATCATCACCATAAAGGACCTCATCACCTACCGATTGAAGAAGGAATCAATCATCGAGGTTGGCGAAGAGGTTGACATGCCTACCGAGTGGGGCCACTTCCGCCTCATCCCGTTCCGCCAGCAGAGCAACGGACTGGAGCACATGGCTCTCGTCAAGGGCGAATGGAGCGAAGACGAATCCGTACTCGTACGCGTACACTCATCGTGCGCTACCGGCGACATTCTCGGCTCGAAGCGTTGCGACTGCGGACAGCAGCTGCACAAGGCAATGCAGATGATTGAGAAGGAGGGCAAAGGCGTTGTAGTATACATGCAGCAGGAAGGTCGCGGCATCGGACTGATGAACAAGATTGAGGCATACAAGTTGCAGGAAGAAGGCTACGACACAGTCGACGCCAACGTACACCTCGGCTTCAAGGCCGACGAGCGCGACTACGGCTGCGGAGCACAGATGCTGCGCCACCTCGGCATCCACAAGATGCGCCTGCTCACCAACAACCCGACAAAGCGCGTAGGCCTTGAGGCATACGGACTCGAGATTGTTGAGAACGTGCCCATCGAAGTGACACCCAACAAGTATAACGAGCGCTATCTCAAGACTAAGCGCGACCGTATGGGCCACTCTTTGCACCTGAAATAGCATTCAGTTTATTTTGTATTGTCTCCGATTTGCAGTAACTTTGCACCTAATTACAGACAACAACCAATGAGTATAGTAAAGATAAAAGACAAGACATTCAAGACCTCGATACCCGAGGCAGAAATCAAGAAGCGTGTCAAGGCTCTGGCCGACCGTATCAACAACGATATGGCAGACAAGAACCCACTGCTGTTGGCAATGCTCAACGGCTCGTTTGTGTTCGCAGCCGACCTGATGCGCGAGATAACCGTGCCTGCCGAGATATCATTTGTCAAGATGTCGTCGTATGCAGGAACATCGTCTACCGGCAAAGTGAAGCAGCTGATAGGTCTCAACGATGACATCAAGGGCCGCACCATCATCATCGTAGAAGACATCATCGAGTCGGGACTGACAATGAAAGCCATTCTCGCCCAACTCGCCGAGAAGCAGCCTGAGGCGATACACATCTGCACACTGCTGCTCAAACCCGACTGTCTTGAGACCGAACTCGACATACGCTACACGGCATTCGAGATTCCCAACGACTTCATTGTGGGCTACGGACTTGATTACGACCAACAGGGACGCAACCTCAAGGACATATACACAGTGGTGGAAGAATAGACACGACTGCTTAATCAGTAACAACAGAACAAACAGTACATATTTATTTTTAAGTTAAAAAGATGAAGAACATCGTAATTTTCGGTGCTCCTGGTTCAGGCAAGGGCACCCAGAGCGACCTCATGATCGAGAAGTATGGTTTCAACCATATATCGACAGGTGACGTGCTCCGCAATGAAATCAAGAACGGAACAGAGCTTGGCAAGACAGCCAAGGGATTTATCGACAACGGTCAGCTTATCCCCGACGAGCTTATGATTGATATCCTCGCAAGCGTATACGACAGCTTCGGCAAGGAGCACAAGGGCGTAATCTTCGACGGATTCCCCCGTACAATCCCGCAGGCAGAGGCTCTCAAGAAGATGCTTGCAGAGCGTGGACACAAGGTAGCTGCTATGATTGAGCTTGACGTTCCTGAGGACGAGCTTATGACACGCCTCGTAAAGCGTGGCCAGGAGAGCGGCCGTTCGGACGACAACGCTGAGACAATCAAGAAGCGCCTCGACGTTTACCACAACCAGACTGCTCCGCTCATCGAGTGGTACAAGGCTGAGGGCATACATCACCACATCAACGGTCTCGGCGAACTGCCGCGTATCTTCGGTGATATCTGCGCTGTTATCGACGCTCTGTAAAAATATCGCATCCCGATAAAACAATATAAAAGGGGCGCTCAGTTTACGACTTACATCGTAAATTGAGCGCCCCTTTTTTTTATCTTTAACCGAAAGACGGATATTTCACCCGAAATACGGAGCTCTCAATTCTTCTTCGACGTGATACCACCGTTCTTTGTCAGCGTGATAGTTGATTGCTGCAGTTTGTTGGCTGTATGGTCGAAGATAAGGTTAGGATTGAAGCGACGCCCCTTGAAGTGAGTCTCAAAGTGCAGATGCTCGGTTGTGGCGCGTCCTGTGCGTCCGGTCAGACCTATCACCTGACCTGCCTTTACTTTGTCGCCAACCTTGACGAAATTCTTCGACTGATGGCTATAGAGTGTCTCCAGACCGTTGGCGTGCTTTATGATGATGCAGTTGCCGTAGCCATAATAGCTCGACGAGCGTGTCACAACGCCATCGAAGGCAGCCACAATCTCGTCGTTGGCCTTGGTCTTGAGGTCGACACCTGCATGGCGGCGCTTGCCTCCGTACGGACTGATAACCTTGGCACCCGGCAACGGATAAGCCCAACGTTCCTTCTCCATCTGTTCAAGATTCCACTTGAATGTCGACGACTTCTCAAACACGTCCATCTCCATGTCAGTAGCCGACTCCTCGATGTCGGTCTTGTCGCCCAACACACTCACATTCACGTAGTCGCCACTCTTCTCGCAGAGCAATGTCTGTCGGTGCAGACGATGGCTGTGCACGTCAATCATTGCCGAAGGATTGATACGCGCACCGTTCACCATAATCGAGAAGTCGCAGTAGAACTTGCCGTCCTTGTGTCCGACGATGGCTATGGTCTGTCCGGCGCGCACATTAGCGCCCACTTCCACAAGGTTCTCGGCATTGTTGCCATATACGGTTTCAAATCCGTTGCGGTGGCGTATTACGATAACGTTGCCCATTTCGGCATGCTTTCGCGAGAGGCGCACTGTTCCGTCAAACATCGCCTTCACCGCATCGCCGTCCTTGGTCTCTATCTGCATAGAGTTGTTCTTGCGTACAGTGGCCTTGCCAACGGGCAGCGGAAACGAGTATTCCGATGCCTTCAACAGACTGAAATCGACGTTGAAGGCATCCGAACGGCTGAAAAGTCCCGGTGTGGCAATGCTAATCTGCTGTTGTTCGGCAGCAGTGAACTGATGTTTTACGGGTGCGGCTGCAGTGGTAGTCATCACCACTGCAGCGAGTAATAGTAGGATTCTTATTTTCAACAATTTCATTAGTCGATAGGATTTAGGAATATGCCGTTGTATATACGGCCTGAATTAATGCCGAGCCGGCGTGCCGAGAAATAGTCGTCGGTATTGTCGAACGTGCAGATGGCTGTGTCCAGAATATTCTCCTTTGGCACGCCAGCCTGCTCCAGAAGCATCTGGTTGCACAGCGGCAGATTGATATGCCACTTCATCGAGAACCTGTCTTTCGGGTCGGCAGCGTCGTCGTTGCGTTTCATTTCGCGATGAGCCACAGCGTCCATGTCGAACATGGCTTCGGCAAAGGCGTCGTACACCTCGTCGCCCACCTCAAAGTTGCGCTCCGAAATGCCTGGTCCGATGATTGCCTTGAGCTGCGTGGGGTCGGTATGGTAAGCTGCGCGCATATCGGTGATAGCCTTCAGCACAATGCGAGCCGCTGTGCCTCGCCATCCGGCGTGTATGGCGCATACAGCATGATGAGCCTCGTCGTAGAGCAGAACGGGTATACAGTCGGCAGTGCTTACGCCTATGCACACGCCAGAGAGGTCGGTCATCACGGCGTCGACGCCCTCAAGCAACATGCGGCGTATGTTGTCAGGCAGAGTGACAAACTCTTTGGCAATGATGCGTGTGTCAATACCATGCGTCTGATGCGGCATAATGATGTGCTGCGAAGGCAATCCGAGTTCGTCGGCAAGCAGCTGTCGGTTCTCAGCGATGTGCTGCGGATCGTCGCCACACCACTCGTTAATATTGAACGAGGCGTAAGCGCCCTGCCCCACCCCGCCATGGCGGGTGGTGGAGAAGGCCGTTACGCCGTCAGCTATATTATAATATGTGGGAGTGAGACTACTTTGCGTCATCGTAGTCCTCCTCTTCATATTCAAAGTCGTCGAGGTCGTCAACGTCCTCGATGTCCTCGTCGTCGATGTATATAATCTCGTCCTCGCCCTCAGCCTGCATCTCGGCAGCAAAGCGTGTCATGTCCTTGTCGCGGTGTACGAGAGTGTCCTCGGCAGTGATGCTCTGCAACTTGTTGCTCTCCGAGTTGAGCTCGTTCCAGAGGGTGTCCTTGAGCTGCTGTATGCCCAGCCCCGTAACCGACGATATGAACACTACAGGCAGGTCGTCGGGCAGCGTCTCGCGCAGCATGTCCATGAGTTCGTCATCGAGCAGGTCGCACTTGGTCACAGCCAGCACACGGTGCTTGCTGAGCATGTCAGGATTGAACTGGCGCAGCTCGTTGAGCAGCAGTTCATACTCGCGCTTGATGTCGTCGGTGTCGCCAGGCACCATGAAGAGCAGCAACGAGTTGCGCTCGATGTGGCGCAGGAATCGCAGTCCGAGACCCTTGCCCTCGCTTGCGCCCTCGATAATACCGGGGATGTCAGCCATTACGAACGACTTGTGGTCGCGATAGTCGACGATGCCGAGCGACGGTTCGAGCGTTGTAAACGGATAGTTGGCTATCTTTGGGCGTGCACTCGACACAGCCGACAGCAATGTCGACTTGCCGGCATTGGGCAGACCTACCAGACCAACGTCGGCAAGAAGCTTGAGCTCGAGGATGATGGTCATCTCCTCCATAGGCTCACCCGGCTGTGCATAGCGTGGAGTCTGGTTGGTAGCCGAACGGAACTGGAAGTTGCCCAGTCCGCCGCGACCGCCCTTGAGCAGTAGCACCTCCTGTCCGTCGTGCATCACGTCGCACACGTACTTGCCCGTCTCAGCGTTGTACACCACGGTGCCGCAAGGCACGTCGATGTATATGTCCTTGCCATCCTTGCCGTGACACTTGTCACGACCGCCGTTGCCTCCATGCTCAGCGAAGACGTGGCGCTGAAACTTCAGGTGCAGCAGGGTCCAGTAGTTGTGGTTGCCGCGCAGGTATATGCTACCTCCGTGTCCGCCGTCGCCTCCGTCAGGACCTCCGTTGGGGTTGTACTTCACGTGGCGCAAGTGCATTGAACCACGACCGCCCTTGCCCGAGCGACAGTATATCTTAACATAGTCTACAAAATTCGATTCTGCCATTGTATATAATCAGTTTCTTATAAAAATTGGTTATTACTAAACTTTCAACTCTAAATTCTCAACTCTCCACCATTTCTATCCTATTCTGCCCTGCGCGAAGTTTCGTCCGGCATCGATTCGGAGGAAGATGAAGAGCAATATGGTGAATCCCCATAGCGACGAACCGCCGTAACTGAAGAACGGCAGCGGGATGCCGATAACGGGGGTCAATCCGAGCACCATTCCCACATTGATGAACACGTGAAACAGGAACACCGACGCCACACAGTAGCCGTAGACTCGTCCGAATGTAAACGGTTGTCGTTCGGCGAGCTTCAGCAGCCGCAGTATGAGCGCCAGAAACATCAGCAGCACTCCCGCCGAGCCTACAAAGCCCTCCTCCTCGCCTACGGTGCAGAAGATGAAGTCGGTGTCTTGCTCGGGCACGAACTTCAGCTTAGTCTGGGTTCCGTTCAAGAATCCCTTACCCTTCAGTCCGCCCGAGCCGATGGCTATCTCGCTCTGATGCACATTGTAGCCGGCTCCGGCAAGGTCTTCGTCCAGTCCGAGCAGCACGTTGATACGCACACGCTGGTGAGGCTCCATGACATTATTGAGCACATAGTCGGCAGAGTAGAAGAACACTACCGAACCGACGGCGAATCCCAGAATGAGGAAATATTGCGGCAGTCGGGTGCGCAGTCCGTTGAGCAGCAGATACACGGCGATGCCGAGACAAGAAGCAAGCTGCACCCACGTCACGTCAAATGGAATCACGTATACCGAGAAGAGCATAGCCAAAGCCGTAAGACCGAGGCCGTAGCCCAGAATTATGCGGGTCTGGTTCTTCTGCCTGGTATACACGTTGACCATGCATGCCGTGAATATCTGCACAAGCGTCAGCACCACAAAGCGGCCCACCGACGTGGGCGTGGCGAGCATCAGCACGCTCTCATACTTGATGCCCACAACGAAGTAAACCACCATGGCAACTCCCGTAAACAGTATGCTGCCGGGCATGCCCTCGCGATAGAGCACCAGGAAGAAGGTGAGGTACACCAGTGCCGAGCCCGTCTCGCGCTGGCCCACAATACAGAGCATCGGGATGAAGATGACGGCGCAGGCGGCTGCGAAGTCCTTCCACCGCCCTATGTTGAAGCCGTACGAACTCATCAGTTTCGCCAAAGCCAAGGCAGTGGCAAACTTGCCGAACTCGGCAGGCTGCAATCGGAGCGGACCTATGACGAGCCACGAGTGCGAGCCCTTGATGTCGTGCGGATTGAATATGGTGGCAAACAGCAGCAACAGCAACACTCCGTATATCACATACGAGAAGGTGTCGAAGAAGCGCGTGTCCATCATCAGTATGACAAATCCCAGACATATACTGGTGCCTATCCATATCACCTGCATACCCGAACGCGTGCTCAAGGCGAAGATGTCGTTCTCGCCGTATGTATAGCTGGCTCCACAAATGCTGATCCATCCGAACACCATCAGTCCGATGTACAGGATTATCGTTATCCAGTCTACCTGCGACCAGAAGTTCAGCGGTTTGTCGGTTGTTGGCATAACTCTACTTTAAATTCTTATTTTACAGAACTTGCGAAAAAGTTCAATTATTTTATTATTTGAATTAATCTACAGGAACTATCATTGAGCGGCATTATTCTCCTCGGCAGGCTTTTCCTGTTGCGCTGCCTCAGCCTTTGCAGCCTTTGCCTTCCTGACGGCTGCAGCCTTGCGTGCCTCTGCCGCCCTGCGCTCCTGTCCCGGGAAGCGTGGTCCGTAGCCGATGCGACGGTGCTGCATGTTCTCGGCTATAGCCTCACCCGAAGGCGACAGCTTGCCGGTGAGATACTGTTCCATCATCAGTCCGCCTATAGGCACACCGTAGTCGGCACCCCATCCGCCGTTCTCCACATACACGGCAATGGCAATCTTAGGATTGTTCATCGGGGCGAAGCCCATGAATACGGAGTGGTCGCGACCATGGTTCTGCGCCGTACCGGTCTTGCCGCACGCCTCAAAGGGCAGTCGGGAGAGTGCTCTACACGTACCCTTCATTGCCGACGAGCGCATGCCTGCCACCACATAGTCGTACGAGCGACGGTTGGCCTTGGTGAAATGGCGATGGGTGAATGCCGTGTCGAGCGGCATGTCCTGCACCTTACGCACTACGTGAGGCGTATAGTAGTAGCCACGGTTGGCTATCGTGGCACCCAGATTGGCTATCTGCAGCGGTGTGAGCGTCACCTCGCCCTGGCCGATTGATATAGACACGATGGTGAGTCCGTTCCACGATCCGCGATAGTTGCGGTCGTAATATTCGGCATTAGGTATCATGCCACGCTTCTCGCCCGGCAAGTCGATGCCCAGCTTGTAGCCGAATCCCATGCTCACCATATAGTCGCGCCATACGTTCATGGCATCGTAGGGGTTCTTGTATTTCGAGCGGTTGCCCATCATGTAGTAGAGTCCCCAACAGAAGTAGCCGTTGCACGATGTGGATATGGCGTCGACAAGGGCAATAGGTGACGGATGCGAGTGACAGCCAACGTGCAGTCCGCGACAATAAAAGCCACGATGGCAAGGGAAAGCGGTTCCGGGTGTGATGATGCCTTCGGTCAAATACGTCAGAGCCTGAGAAGTCTTGAATGTCGAACCCGGCGGATACATACCCATAATGGAGCGGTTGAGCAGCGGTTTCCATGCGTCGCGTGTCAGCAGTCGGTGGTTTTTGGAGCGCGAGCGTCCCACCATGATGCGCGGGTTGTAGCTCGGTGCCGACACCATGGCGAGCACCTCGCCCGTACGCGGGTCGATGGCCACAATACTGCCCATCTTGCCTTCGAGCAAACGTTCGCCCAGAGCCTGCAGCTTGACGTCGATAGACAGCGTGAGGTCCTTGCCCGCCACTGGCTGACGGTCGTAGGCTCCGTCCATATACTTGCCCTGTATGCGTCCGCGAGCGTCGCGCAGCAATATCTGCACACCCTTCTCGCCACGCAGTTCCTTCTCATAGTATTTCTCGACACCGAGCTTGCCTATGTAGTCGCCGGGCTGGTAGTAGTCGTCGTCGTCAATGTCCGACGGCGACACCTCAGCCACGTCGCCGAGGATGTGTGCTCCGTACGATGTCTGATACTGGCGTATGCTGCGCTTCTGCACATAGAAACCGGGGAATCGGAACATCTTCTCCTGGAAGTTGCTGAACTCCTCATTGCTGAGCTGGCTCATAAAGAGCTGCTGCGTGAATCGCGAGTAGCCGGGATTCTTGGCATAGTTCTTTATGTCGTCCATGCGCTTGATGAAGTATTCCTTGGTGATGCCGAGCGACTTGCAGAATTCGGTAGTGTCGATACGGCCCTTTGCCTCGTTCATCACCACCATGATGTCGTAGGCAGGCTGGTTGTATACGAGCAGTTGGCCGTTGCGGTCGTATATGGCACCGCGCGACGGAAACTCCACCTTCTTGAGGAAGGCGTTGGAGTCGGCGTTTTTCTTGTAGTCGTCGCTCATGAGCTGGAGGGTGAACAGACGAATTATGTACACCGTGACAATTGCCACGGCTACACCTCCAATTACAAAGCGACGATTTTCGAGTGTATACCTGCTCATCTTTTACGACGTAAGTTTTCAATTACCAATATCAGCACTATGGTGAGCACAGCACTGCTCACTGTGCACAAAGCCCACTGTGTCCAGTTGTACAGATTGAACGCCTCCAGACTGAAGAACGCCAGCGAGTATATCAAGACGCAGATGATTGTGTAATTGACATATTTTGACACACCGAGTGTGACGGGCGACGGACGCAGGTCGTCGCCGCTGTCGCGCGGTGCGAACAATGTGAGTACATAGGGCTGTATGAGGCCGACGAGGGTCATCGAGGCCGAAGCCACACCGGGTGTCGACGAGAATATGTCGACCGCCAGACCCATGGCGAAACACCACAGCAACGCCGCCCATCGCGGGGTGGCGGTGCGTAACGTCAGCGGAAAGTAGACATACAGCAGCGGGGTGGCATAGCCGAACAGGTGGATGTGGTTGAGCACAAGCGCCTGCACGACAAGCAGTATGACGAAGAATATAATGTTTCTTACTGTGTTAAGATTCATTTTCTGTATGAGGGTGATTACGTTATGATTATTGGCGTGCCTTGAGCGAGTCTTGAGCAGCCTGGAGTATCTCCATCTTCTTCTCCATCTCGGTGTCGTTGATTACGCACACGTCGCGCAAGCGGGTGAAGTCGGTGGTCAGCGTCACCTTGAGGCGGTATGCCATACCGTCGGCAGAGTTGTAGACATGCTTGATACGTCCTACGATTACTCCCGAGGGGAACACCGACGAGTAGCCCGATGTCACCACATAGTCGCCCAGCTTGAAGTGGGCATGGCGGGGGATGTCGTCGATATAGGCATATTCGGGCGAGCCTCCGTTCCAGTGCAGATAGCCGAAGTAGCCGCGTCCGCGTATCGAGCAACTTATGTTCGACTGAGCGTTGAGCACCGGTATCACTACCGAGTAGTGTTCGGACGTGAGATAGACTATGCCTACTACGCCCGTGCCGCACACTACGCCCATGTCCTTGCGCACACCGTCGGCACTGCCCTTATCGATAGTGATGAGGTTGTTGGCCTTGTCGAGCGACGAGCTCACCACCTTGGCAGGTATGGTGCTATACTGTCGCATCACGCTCTGCTGCATACGCTCCACAGCGGTAGTGTCCTTCTGTGTCTTGCGTATCTGTTCGGCCAGCATCTCCACTTCGCGTTCCAGATAGACGTTGCGTTGGGTGAGCTGACGGTTGACGTCGGTGAGCGAGAAATATTGTGTCACAGCCGAGTTCCACTCGTACACCTTGCCGCTGACGGCATTGGCCGATGTGAACCATACACTGCCCTGATAGCTGTTGTAATGAAACAGCAACGTGAGGCTCAGCACCTCAAGCAGCACGAAGACAAACCAGTGGTTGTGACGTGAAAGGAATTCTAATAGGTTGCGCATTTTGTTGTAAAAGTAAAAAAGCAAAAGAGTAAAAAAGTAAAAAAGTAAAAAGGTAACGTCGGCACCTATTATATATATAGCAGACCGATAGCAGGGCATTGCCCTACACTTTTTACTTTTTTACTTTTTTACTTTTTTACTTTTGTCTATTTTATCTCATCAAGAATGAGAAGCGTTCGATGTTCTTCAGAGCCACACCAGCACCCTTGGCTACGCTGTGGAGCGGATCCTCAGCGATGTGGAAAGGAATGTTGATCTTCTCGGTGAGACGACGGTCGAGTCCGCGAAGCAGAGCGCCGCCACCACTGAGGTAGATGCCGTTCTTCACGATGTCGGCATAGAGTTCTGGCGGAGTGCTCTCGAGTGCCGAGAGTACGGCGTTCTCTATCTTTGCTACAGTCTTGTCGATGCAGTGTGCAATCTCCTGATAGCACACGGGAACCTCCATCGGCAATGCTGTGATGCGGTTCGGACCGTGTACGATGAAGTCCTCTGGAGCCTCGTCGCCCAGTTCGGTCAGCGCCGAACCTACGTGTATCTTGATACGCTCGGCCATACGTTCCGAAACCTTCACGTTGTGCTGGCGCGACATATACTCCTGGATGTCGGCTGTGAGGTCGTCGCCTGCGGTGCGGATAGAGTTGTTCGACACGATGCCGCCAAGTGAGATGACTGCAATCTCGGTAGAACCACCACCTATATCTACAATCATGTTGCCCTCCGGAGCCTCAACGTCGATGCCGATACCGATGGCTGCAGCCATTGGCTCGAAAATCAGATATACGTCGCGGCCGTTGGCATGCTCGGCACTGTCGCGCACAGCACGCAGCTCCACCTCAGTAGAACCTGAAGGCACGCCGATGACCATACGCAGTGACGGCGAGAAGAGTCGGCTGCCAGTGTGAACCATCTTGATAAGTCCACGCATCATCTGCTCGCATGCGGTGAAGTCGGCTATAACGCCGTCGCGCAGCGGACGTATGGTGCGGATGTTGTCGTGAGTCTTCTCATACATCATCTTGGCCTTTGAGCCAACAGCTATCATCTTGTCGGTACGACGGTCGAGCGCCACTACCGAAGGCTCGTCAACAACGATTTTGTCGTCGCTGATGATGATGGTGTTGGCGGTGCCGAGGTCCATCGCTATTTCCTGTACGAATGAAAAAAATCCCATTGATGAATTTTGAGTTTTGAATTTTGAATTTTGAATTGTCGCCAGCAGCGATTAGGAGTTTTGAGTTTTGAATTTTGAATTTTGAATTGTCGCCAGCGCTGATTAACTGTTGTGGATTAAGGAATTGTCCTATCAACTCTACAATCAATTAATTCAACATCGGCGGAGCCGACAATTCAAAATTCAAAATTCAAAATTCAAAATTTACTTTGCAAACCACTCGTGGATTGCTGTATCGTAGTGGCTGCTTACGCCGAAAGCGTGCTCGGCGAATACCTTACGCTCTGCGAGGTCGGTCTCAGCACCCTTCTTGTTGACGATATCGAGGAGCATGCCATACTCTGCCTTGCTCGGAACGATTACTACATCGTTGAAGTTCTTGGCTCCGGCACGGATGAGCGAGATACCACCTATATCGATCTTCTCGATGATGTCGGCTTCGCTTGCGCCGCTTGCTACAGTCTGCTCGAAAGGATACAGGTCTACAATCACGAGGTCGATTTCGGGGATTGCATACTCAGCCATCTGCTGACGGTCGCCCTCATTGTCGCGACGAGCCAGGATGCCGCCGAAGATACGCGGATGCAGAGTCTTCACACGTCCGCCGAGGATTGAAGGATAAGATGTAACGCTCTCAACGGCCTGGCACTCGTAGCCAAGCGACTCGATGAAAGCCTGTGTACCACCTGTAGAGAGGAATTTAACACCTTCCTCGTTGAGCTTCTTCAACAGCTCGTCGAGACCGTCCTTATGAAAAACTGAGATAAGCGCAGTCTTGATTTTTTTTGTTCCAGCCATATACTTTTACTATTTACTTTGTTTAATTTGCAAAGTTAGCAAAAACCGCTGATATACCATATTAAAATAACTAAAAATTAGATTATCAGGCTGTTTTGTTGATATTAGGCATTTCTTCTCTTCCACAAGATTGTCACTGACAAATATCGTACAGGCAGTAAAAAAGTGTTACAAAACAAAAATCGATTATAGAGATTTGCGACGGCGTTTTCAGAGGTTTTGCAACGCAAATCGTTCATGTTTTTATTGATTCAGGGCTTCTTTCCGTTCAAAAGGACCACTTTTGCAAGGCAAAAGGACAACAATGAGAGAGCAAAAGGACTACAGTTGGAAGGCAAAAGGACTCCTTTTGCAATAAAATGAAGTTTTTTTTGAATTGTGACAATTGCACGCTTGAGCCACAATCCTCACAACTCTTTATGTATCAGCAACATATAGCTACACGCGCAAAACTCACGAATTTCGAGCCGAAGATTTCCTTGTGCGTTCAACTCGCAGTTTTGAGCGGTTTAAAATGCAAATATTGTATTGCGACAGTCTGAAATCGGTGCATTGAAAGCAGCGATAATACAAAAAAAGTTTCGCAAGTATGAAACCAACTTGCGAAACTTCTGTCTGTTTTATTTCACTGGAGCTTCTGCCATTGTCTTCTTGAGCAGTTCCCAGAAAGGAGCCACTGTAGAGATGAGGCAACGCTCTGTTGTGGTGTGCGGCGAACGCATGGTAGGACCGAGCGACACAACGTCGAGGTGAGGATACTTGCCGAGGATGACCGAGCACTCCAATCCGGCGTGGTCGACCTGCTCGATTGCCTCCTCGTTGAACAGCTCGCGATAGTTCTTCTCGAGCAGATGGAGAATCTCGCTGTCGGTGTTGGGGTCCCAACCGCCGTACTCGCCGCTCATCTCAACCTTCATGCCTGCCATTGAGAATGTAGACTCAAGAGTGGCTGCAATGTAGTCGCGCATGCTCTCTCTTGACGAACGTGCGAGCAGCTTGAAGTAAGCGTGGCCGCCCTCGATGTCGATAATGGCGAGGTTTGACGATGTCTCTACTACCGACGGGAACACCGGAATCATGCGGAGCACACCGTTGTGGCAGCCGTAGATGGCATCGAGCAGGTTGTCCTGAATCTCCTCGGGCACCTGAGTGGCAGGAGCATCAACGTCCTCGGCGAAGAACTGGATGTTCTCCTCGATTGTGCGATACTCGTTGTTGAACAGAGCGCACCACTCGGCTACATCTTCCTTCAGAGCCTCAACGTTCTCCTTAGGCAGTGTGAGCACTGTAGAGCACTCGAACGGGATGGCATTGCGCATGTTGCCGCCGTGCCATGTAGCGAGGCGTGCACCGTACTCGGCGATGGCCTCGTGTACGAAGCGAGCCATGAGCTTGTTGGCATTGCCGCGTCCCTCGTTAATCTCCAATCCTGAGTGACCACCCTTCAAGCCCTTGATTACAACCTTAACGGCTGCGTCTTCCTTGTCGGTCTCTACCTCCTTATAGTCGAGTGTAGCTGTGATGTCGACACCACCAGCCGAACCGATAACGAACTTGCCCCATGTCTCAGAGTCGAGGTTGAGCAGGATGTCGCCATTGAGTTCGCCCTCGGGCAGGTCGTTGGCACCGAACATACCGGTCTCTTCGTCGGCAGTGATGAGTCCCTCAACGGGTCCGTGTACGAGGGTCTTGTCCTCCATAACAGACATGATGGCAGCTACGCCGATACCGTTGTCGGCACCGAGAGTAGTGCCCTTTGCCTTAACCCATTCGCCGTCAATGTATGTCTGAATTGGGTCGGTCTCGAAGTTGTGGTTGCTGTCATTGCTCTTCTGCGGTACCATGTCCATGTGAGCCTGAAGGATGATACCCTTGCGATTTTCCATTCCGGGAGATGCGGGCTTGCGCATCACTATATTGCCAGCAGCGTCCTTGAATGCCTCAACGCCAACGCGTGCGGCAAACTCAAGCAGCATGTGCTGTACTTTTTCAAGATGTCCAGACGGGCGCGGCACCTGTGTCAGTGCGTCAAAGTTGCGCCAAATACATTCGGGGTTTAGGTTTTTGATTTCACTCATAATAATTGTGTTTATTAGTGATTAAATAATAGTAGTATTTGTGATTATTACTTTCTTATTTACTGCAGGCTCGGCTGCTTGCGGGTGAACGAGAGTGCCACCCATGCCCATACACCCATTGCCACCACGAGCAGCGTCTGCACGCTGTGGACGATGAGCACAAAGTTGAGAGCATCGGTCTCGCCTATGCCATATAGCAACAGCATGGTCTTGACGGCGAAATGCCACGGTCCGGCTCCATTGGGGGTAGGAACGATAACGGCTATGCTGCCCACGATGAACGTAACCATTGCGCACGACACGCCCAGTCCGGACGTGGAGTCGAAACAGAAGAACGTGAGGTAATAGTGCAGGAAATAGCATGCCCATATAGCGAGAGTGTACACGACGAAGCGCACGGGACGCTTCACGCTGCGTATCGACATGATGCCTTGCCAGATGCCCTGCACCGTAGCCTTTACCTTATTATATATAGCAAACCGGCGCATGATGTACCATGCCAGAAGGCATACCGCCAGTCCGCAAATGGCTGTGACGATGTAGCCGGTTGTAGAGAATCCTGCCAGCAGAGCGCCGATGTTGGTGCCGGTGCGGTCGAAGAAGGTGTTGAACACGCTGAATTGGCACAGCATGGTGACAAAGGCTATGCACATGACCAATGCCGAATCGATGGCACGCTCCACCACTACCGTGCCCAAAGCCTTGGGAAACGACACTCCGTCGTAGCGGCGCAACACACCGCAACGGGCAAACTCGCCTATACGCGGCACTACAAGGCTGACGGCATAGGAGAGGAATATGGAGTAGACGCTGGTGGACGTGCGCGGATGTTCGCCTACGGGTTCGAGCGTGAGATGCCATCGCCAACCGCGAAAAGCCTGCGCCAAGATGCCGAACGGGAATGAGAGCAACATCCACGTCCAGTTCATTTCGTGCAGCAGAACATGCTCTACCTGACGGAAGTCGAAGTCGCGATACATCCAGTAGAGTATCAGTCCGCCAAGCAGCAGCGAGAGTGCCACCTTAAGAGAGTCGTTTATTATCTTTTTTAACTGCATAAGTATATGCAAAAATACAAAATTGTTTTATGACATAACATGTAAAAGTCTAAAAATATGTTTTTCGGGCTGTCTTTTCTTGTAAATGCTTGTGCGTTAGCGAAAAAAGTAGTAACTTTGCACCCGCTTTTCGGCGTAACCGATGACGGGAAGAAGAGTTGCCCATTATGTTGCGCGAGAACGATAAAACAAATTTAATTATCAAATTAACAATGGATTTAATTAAAGTTGCTGAAGAAGCATTTGCAACCGGCAAGAAGTTCCCTGAGTTCCGTTCAGGTGACACTATCACAGTCGCTTACAAAATTATCGAGGGTACAAAGGAGCGTATCCAGCTCTATCGTGGTGTAGTTATCAAGATTTCTGGCCACGGTGACAAGAAGCGCTTCACCGTACGTAAGATGTCTGGTACAGTTGGTGTTGAGCGTATCTTCCCGATCGAGTCACCCAACATTGAGAGCATCGAGGTTAACAAGCACGGTAAGGTACGTCGCGCTAAGCTCTACTACCTCCGCAACCTTACTGGCAAGAAGGCTCGTATCGCTGAGCGTCGCGTTAACACAACCAACGCTTAATCCGTACGGACACCTAACTCGAAAAGAGATAAAAAAGGATTTTGCACGCAATCGCGTAGCAAAATCCTTTTTTTTGTAGTTGAAAGTTGAGAATTGAAAGTTGTGAGTTATGATATGTTATAGTTGATAATATCCAAGCTATAAGGTAATCATAACTCTCAATTATCAACTCTCAATTATCAACTAAAATAGCTCTCAACTCTCAACCGAAACCTCCTTATTCTCGCCTTCCAAATACCGCTGCAGGTCTTCCACTATACTCTGATATTGCGGCGACGCCACATAGCCTACGTTGCGGCGCAGCACAAATTCGGCTTCGCCCACGCTCGACGAGTAGCACGACAGCTCGTTGCGCTGCTGGGTGGCGTGCACACTTTGAACTGAAATCTCGCGCTCGCGTTCGCGTATCAGCTGATTGCACACCTTCCTTACGAGCGGCACCACCACCTTGTCGAACAGATGATGGCCCTGGATGTACATATATGTCATGTCGGGGCGCACGCCAAGTCGGCGAAGGTCGTCCTTGACGGCAGCGTAGCTCTCGCGCGCACCGGGATGCTGGCGTTGCAGCGTCTGCACCTTATGGCCAACGCGGCGGCGCAGATTGGCAAGCGCCTGCTGACTGTTGTCGGGCGAAATGTTGCCCATCTCGATGATGTGGAGAAAGTCGCTGATGGCAAAGCGTGGCGTCGCACCGGTGCGATACGACCATATATTCCACACGAAGAGGGGGAAGATGGCGGTGGAGAAGTCGCGCAAGAACGCCTCGAAGTCGAACGTCTGGCGGTCGTTGAGCGCCACAGCCACACATACGGCGTGCAGCGACGGTGCGTAGCACTGCATGTTCTCGATGGCGTAGGCGTAGGAGTGGAATATGTAGGGATTGTCGAGAATCGTCTTCGACGAACCGCTGGCGCCCTGCTCCAAGTAGTCATAGTCGGCATCGACACACGCTATCATGTCGCGCCCCACCCCACCGGCAGCAATCAGACTCATAATGGCAGCCTTCTTGCCACGTTCGAGATGGTCGAGTCGCGAGGGCAACATCACCTCGAAGTAGCGCTCGGAGTTCTCGAAACGCGAGAGCACCGACCGCCAGAAGAATATGTCGTCGTAGCTCTCGACATAAGCCACGATGCGACGGCGAGCCTGACGCGAGCTGAGCCTATTGGCCGCCTCTACATATTGCGACGTTATAGTGTCGCGCAATCGTTTTGCCATAATCCGAGTTTTGAATTTTGAGTTTTGAGTTTTGAATTGTTCGCGGCTACGCCTGCGATGTAGAATTTTGAATTTTGAGTTTTGAATTTTGAATTATTCTCGGCTACGCCTGCGATGTAGAATTGATGATTTATGAATTGTCAATTCAAAATTGAATAAATCAAAATCGGCTTTGCCGATAATTCAAAACTCAAAATTCAAAATTCAAAATTCACTTCAGCGGCTCTCAGTCCGTAATGTCGCTCACTTCAGTAACCCTATCGGCCCATCCGTTCATGATAACGGCAGGCGAGTGTGTGGTCAGTATAATCTGTACGTTGGGATTGAGCGTGAGGATGAGGTCGATGAGTCGCTGCTGCCAGTCGACATGCAGGCTCACTTCGGGTTCGTCCATGAAGAGCACGTAGGGCAACTGGTCCTCGACAAGCACCGTGAGCAGGATGACGAGCATCTGCTTCTCGCCGCTCGACAGCTGATAAGGGCTCAGAATCTCGCCTATCTGCGAGAAGCGTATCTCGTTCTCAGTGCGTAGGATAGTCTTGCCCGTCTCCGAGAAGAGGTCGTCGATGAGGTCCTGGAATGTCTTCTTCGGAGCCGAGATGCGCTGCGCCTCAAGGGCGGCATCGGGACGTCCGTCTTGCAGACACGCAATGATGCGGTTGCCGATATTGACCTGATAGTCGAGATATTTGCGCTGCAGGAAGAAGAGCTGCATGTCGAGTTCGGTGGCAAGATCGCTCAGCGAAGTGTTGAGCTTGCTGACAGCATCGAGATTCCACAGCGGACGGTCGAACGAACGTATAACGTCGTAGCGTATCCACTTGGCATCGTCGGGCTGCACCTTCAGCCTGACGCCCTTGAGCATGTGGCTCGGAAACTCGCCACCTGCCGAAAGTCCCTTCACCACCTTATTTAATATGGTGCTCTTGCCCACACCATTTATGCCGCTCAGGATGTTCACCTGGCGGTCGAGATTCCACACAACGTGGCGCTTGCCGCTCCACAACGAGTCAATCTCTATCTGCTTAATGTATTCGGCATATTTCATTTACGTATATATTTAAGGTGTGTATTCATTTTACAAATATATGAAATAAATTGATACAATGTATTCGGATAAAACGATATTTTTATACCTTTGTACCCGTATTTGGTAAAAGGGATAACAGAAAAGGCAAAAAATGACATTCAAAACAGATAACAGACAACCTCTGATAGCACACTTATGTATACTCATGGCTTGTGTCATGTGGGGACTCATGTCGCCAATTGGCAAGGATGCCATGCAACACGGCATGGACAATATCAACCTTGTATTCATGCGTGCGGCTGGAGGTGCATTGCTGTTCTGGCTCACTTCACTGCTGTGCAAGCACGAACACATGCCCTGGCGCGACATATTGGCAATGAGCGGAGCCGGATTACTGGGACTGGTGGGCAACCAATGCTGCTTCACCATCGGACTTAGCATCACCACACCCTCCAACGCCAGCATCGTGACAACGTCGCTGCCCATCTTCGCCATGATTCTTTCGGCACTGATACTTAAGGAACCCATCACCGGCAAGAAAGCCCTTGGCGTGGGCATAGGTTGCTCGGGCGCACTGATACTGATTATGTCGAGCGCCGCAGCACACGATTCGCGCATCGGCGACATCCGGGGCGACCTGCTGTGCATCTGCGCCCAGCTGTCGTTTGCACTATATCTGGCGCTGTATCGCGACTTTCTGCGCCGCTATTCGCCCATCACCGTGAGCAAATGGATGTTCACATGGGCAGCAGTGTTGCTTTCTCCATTTATGCTTCCGCACGCTGTGCAAACCGACTGGAGCCTCGTCACGCCCGGAGCGTGGGCAGGCACGGCATTCGTGGTGTTCTTCGGAACATACGTGGCTTATCTGCTCATGCAGACAGCACAGAAGACACTGCGCCCGACGGTAGTAAGCATTTACAATTATATGCAACCCGTAGTGGCTGTATCGGTGAGTTTGGCAGCCGGAATGTGCGTGTTCACATGGAAACAGACACTGGCAGTGGCTCTGGTTTTCAGCGGTGTATGGCTTGTAATAAAGTCGAAATCGCGCCACGATATCAATACTGAAAAAGCAATAGAATAACAATAGGGTGTTATTCGCCATGGATTAACAATATGTCGCAACCAATCTGAGTGACATAAGAAATACGATAGGAATCAACAATTTGCAATATACGGTTTACAAAACGTCACAAGCAGCACATATTTTACATAAAATATGTTGAATTGCATGTATATTAAATGTTAAAACCGGACAAATACCAATTTATAATCGTAAATTTGCATGGTAAAATACATTCCTAAATTAAGAATAAGACAACGGCTCGGCAAATGCCGGAAATTAACAACCTGATAATATATATTATAATCAAATATGGACTTGTATAACTTTGATTACAAAAGAATGAAGCCTGCCGAACAGCTTCCACTGCACAAGCAGGACACATGGGAACTGACGTATGTAACTTGCGGCAAAGGCAAGCGCATAATGGGCGATACCGTAACGGATTTCGTCGAAGGCGACCTTGCGTTCATTCCGCCACATATACCCCACTGCTGGAAGTTCGACGACAATCACACCGACGCTGACGGACTCATCGGACACTACACAATCACATTCCGAACAGAGTTTATAGACCGCTGCACAAGCGCATTCCCCGAACTCACCGAGCGTCTCGACCAGTTGAAGTCGATTGCTACAGTAATCTCATTCGACCCCAACACCACAGCCTTGATAGCCGACATGCTGCACAAGATGGCACGTGAACAGCGCACAGAACTGCTACCCTACATGTTCCGTCTGCTCCTGCTGATATCAAAGAACGAGCGCGACGCTGTCGTTGTGGGACGCACCCCTGAGACAGACCGTACATCGGAGCGCATCAACAAAATAAAGGAATTCTCGCAGCAGAACTTCGCCCGCACTGTCACAATCGACATGATAGCCGAGCACGTGGGTATGAACCGCTCATCGTTCTGCACCTTCTTCAAGAAGGCTACGGGCCAGACATATATCACATATCTCAACAAGCTGCGTGTAGACCGCGCCTGTAGCCTGTTGCGCCAGGGCAACTTCAACGTTACTGAGGTGTGCTATATGGTAGGATTCAACGATGTGCCCTACTTCAACCGCTGCTTCAAGAACAACCGAGGCATGTCGCCTAAGGAATATGCCGACGGCGTGATATCAAAACGTCAGGTGCTGACCACACGACAGATGGTGCCCGAACAGAAAATAAAGTAACTGTTCACCCCACAGCATAACAATAATAAGATGTAGCAACAAAAACAACATTATTTGACACGTTTTCAATGTCAAAAATGTTGTTTTTGTTGCTTTTTTATGCCTTAAAACTTCATATTTATACATTTCATCCCAATATACCATATTTGTGGTATGCCATATAACCAATTTGTGCGATTGTAGGGTAGACAGTTTTGCCGTAACTTTGCAACCATGAAAACAAGAAGTCAACAAACACGACTTGCTTCATAATCTTCATATTAGTAAAAACACATTTTTAAAGAAAGGGCAAACACCATGAGCAACAAGAAACTCCACTTCGAAACACTCCAATTGCACGTAGGACAGGAAAATCCGGATCCGGCAACAGACGCACGTGCCGTACCTATCTACCAGACCACATCGTACGTGTTCCGCAACTCACAGCACGCTGCCGACCGATTCGGACTGCGCGACGCCGGCAACATCTACGGCCGACTGACCAACTCGACACAGGGAGTTTTCGAGGAGCGCGTGGCTGCCCTTGAAGGTGGCGTGGCAGGACTGGCAGTGGCATCAGGAGCCGCAGCCGTGACCTACGCTCTGCAGAACATCCTGCAGGTAGGCGACCATATCGTAGCTGCCGACAATCTGTACGGTGGTTCGTTCAACCTCATCACCCACACACTGACCACACAAGGCATCAGCAACACCATCGTCAACGTCAACGACCTTGAGGCGCTGGAGGCTGCCATTCAGCCCAACACCAAGGTGGTGTACGCCGAGACATTCGGCAATCCCAACTCCGACGTGACAAATCTTGAGGCAGTGGCTGCCGTAGCCCACCGCCATAACATACCATTCATCGTAGACAACACCTTCGGCACACCTTATATTATACGTCCGATTGAGCACGGAGCCGACGTCGTAGTACACTCAGCCACTAAGTTTATAGGCGGACACGGTTCCAGTCTGGGTGGCGTTATCGTAGACGGCGGCACATTCGACTGGAAAGCCAATGCCGACAAATATCCCACAATCGCCAAGCCCGACCCAAGCTATCACGGTGCTGTATTTGCCGATGTGGCTGGCAAGGCAGCCTTCGTGACACGCATTCGCGCCGTCATTCTGCGCGACACTGGTGCTACAATCTCACCGTTCAACGCTTGGATTCTGCTGCAGGGACTCGAAACTCTGTCGCTGCGCGTAGAGCGTCACGTGGAGAATGCGCTTAAGGTAGTGAACTATCTGGCTGCCAACCCGAAGGTAGAAAAGGTGAACCATCCGTCGCTGCCCACTCATCCCGACCACGAGCTGTACGAGAAGTACTTCCCCAACGGTGGCGGTTCGATATTCACATTCGAGATTAAGGGCGGTCAGGAAGCAGCATGGAAATTCATTGACCACCTCAAGATATTCTCATTGCTTGCCAACGTGGCTGACGTGAAGAGCCTCGCCATACATCCGGCTACAACTACCCACTCGCAGATGTCGCCCGAGGAGCTGGCACAGCAGCACATCACTCCGTCGACAATACGTCTGAGCATCGGTACAGAGCACATCGACGACATCATCGACGACCTGCAGCAGGCGTTCGACGCCATTTAAGCAGGCGTGCGACACAACCCAACCAGTTAACCACAACAACAAATTAAAACAGAGAAGAACTATGATTGCAAAAAAGCTGACCGATCTTATCGGCAAGACACCGCTGCTCGAACTTGGCACCTACTCGGCCAAGCGCGGCATTGACACGGCAATATTAGCCAAAGTGGAATATTTCAATCCGGGCGGAAGCGTCAAGGACCGCGTGGCACTGTCAATGATTGAGGACGCCGAACGGAAAGGACTGCTCAAGCCCGGAGCCACAATCATAGAACCTACAAGCGGCAACACGGGTGTCGGACTGGCACTGGTGTCGGCTGTGAAAGGATATAAGCTCATTCTGACAATGCCCGAAACAATGAGTGTGGAGCGCCGTAACCTTGTGAAAGCTTACGGCGCTACCGTAAAACTCACACCGGGCAAGCAAGGAATGGCAGGTGCGATACAAGCAGCCGAAGAACTGCGCGACGCCACTCCAGGCAGCGTCATACTGCAACAGTTTGAAAACCCTGCCAACCCTCAGGCTCACTACAACACTACGGGGGTGGAGATATTGGAGCAGACTGAAGGCAATGTGGACATATTCGTGGCTGGTGTGGGCACCGGCGGTACGCTGTCGGGCATCGGCCGCCGACTGAAGGAGCACAATCCCAACGTAAAGCTGGTGGCTGTAGAGCCGGCATCGTCGCCCGTACTGAGCGGTGGCAACAGCGGACCGCACAAGATTCAGGGCATCGGCGCGGGCTTTGTACCCAAGACATACAATGCCGATATTGTAGACGAAGTACTCACCGTGAGCAACGACGATGCCATACGCACGGGCAGACAGCTCGCCGCTGAGGAGGGACTGCTTGTGGGCATCAGCTCGGGAGCGGCTGTGTTCGGAGCCACCCAACTGGCTCTGCGACCCGAAAACCGCGGCAAGCGAATCGTAACACTATTGCCCGATACCGGCGAGCGATATCTGTCGACAGTGCTGTACGCATTCGACGAATATCCACTATAAAGGACAACATTTGCAATGTTTTGGCAATGTGACACCAAGACTTGTAAAAACCGCATTAATATTATACTACAAATACTTTTGTTTGAGGTTTTTTGTATAATTTTGTAACGGTGTGTCAGCAGAACTATTTCTGCTGATACGCCGTTAACCGAAATAACATAATTACAAAAAAACAAAGACAACAAAATCTATGACAGCTTTAACTCTTGCTATCGTCGTAGCCTTCGTGCTGGGATACACATGCATCGCCACCGAAAGCTTGACTAAAGTGAACAAAGCCGCTGTTGCGCTGCTTATGTTCGTTGTGTGCTGGACGCTCTACATGTTCGATCCGCTGCAGTATCTCAACCTTATGCACCCGGACTACACGGGCGGCATAGCCGGAATGGCTGAGAAGGTGACTACCATCATTCAGGAGCACCTTGGCGACACATCGACTACACTGTTCTTCCTTATGGGAGCCATGACAATCGTTGAGATTGTCGACCAGAACGGTGGATTCAACTGGGTGCGCGGCGTGATGAAGACTCACTCAAAGCGCGCATTGCTGTGGCGTATCGCTTTCATGACATTCATCCTGTCGGCTATTCTCGACAACCTCACCACAAGTATCGTGATGATCATGATTCTGCGCAAGCTCGTGGCTGACAAGCAAGACCGTCTGATATACGCATCGCTCGTGATTATTGCAGCCAACTCGGGTGGCGCATTCTCACCTATCGGCGATGTCACCACTATCATGCTGTGGAACAAGGGCCTGATTACGGCAGCCGGAGTTATCATGGAGATTGTCGTTCCGTCGCTCATCTCTATGATTATACCTGCATTCATCCTGCAATATCATCTTAAGGGCGAACTGCACATGCCAGAGGCAAAGGCTGGAGGCAACGATTCGGTAGGCGACTTCACCGACACTCAGCGCAAGGCTGTATTCGTTATCGGTGTAGGCGGATTGATGTTTGTGCCTATCTTCAAGAGCATCACCCATCTGCCTCCGTTCGTAGGTATATTGCTCGTGCTTGGCGTATTGTGGACTACTACAGAGGTGTTCTACCGCCACTTGCACCGCGGACACGACGACGAGGGAACCCAGAAGCGTGTGAGCAACCTGCTCTCGCGTGTTGACATGTCGACCATCCTCTTCTTCCTCGGCATCCTCATGGCTGTAGCTTGCCTCTCTGAGGTTGGCGTTCTGGCAGCTCTTGGCGAGGGTCTGAACACCGTATTCGACGGCAACCACTATCTCGTGACCGGTATCATCGGCGTTCTGTCGAGCATCGTCGACAATGTTCCGCTCGTGGCTGGCTGTATGGGTATGTATCCCGTTGCTGCTACTGGCGACATGGCGGTTGACGGCATCTTCTGGCAGTTGCTGGCTTACTGTGCCGGCGTGGGTGGCTCAATGCTCATCGTAGGTAGCGCAGCAGGCGTAGTGGTTATGGGTCTGGAGAAGATCACCTTCGGATGGTACATGAAGAAGATTACATGGATTGCATTCGTGGGCTATCTCGCCGGTATCATCAGCTACTACTTCATTAGAACGTTTGTGTTTTAAATAGGATAAAGCCAACAAAGCCCTACAAAGCCAATCCCCACAAAGCCCCACCCCCAACCCCTCCCCCGTAGGGAGGGGAGTGATATGCTGGGATTGCTGAAACTATTATAATTGGGGGATACCGAACGACATTTAACAATAAAAAGAACAACAAAAGCAACATTATCTATTCTGAATGGGGAAAAAAGAATGTTGTTTTTGTTGCTCTTTTATTGTTTATGTAGCTGCTTTATTATTGAAATTTTATTTTTGAAATAAACCAAAAATTACTATGATTTATCTGAGTCGATTTACCTTAACGTCCGTATATGATGAAGAAGAATATATAAACAATTTCCCAAGAAACTGTTACGACTCATACTATCCGTTCAACTTTTTCCCTCAAATTAAAAGACTTGAGTCGATGGAATTCTCCGACATCACCATTTTATGCGGTAGCAACGGGTCGGGCAAGAGTACACTTCTGAACATCATAGCAGAAAAACTGAAACTGGAAAGAAAGGCTCCTTACAATAAGACTTATTTCTTTGACCCGTATCTTGAAAAATGCCGATATGAACTGACCGTTCATGACCCGACGAAACTGAAAAGTCTCAAGAAAATGTCAAAGATTATAACGAGCGACGATGTGTTCAATCATATCATCGAGGTACGCGAAAGAAACGAAAACCTCAACTTCAAACGTGAATTGATATTCAAAGAAAAAGCCCAAATGGGATATAGCGGATGGCAAGGACCACGAGGGTTTAACACCGACGACCCTAATAGTATAAGGGCATACAAAGATTATTACAACAAGCACAAGCAATCGGGTTCAAGATATGTAAGAGCTAATGTCGGTGTTGACGAACGAACATATTCTAACGGAGAGAACGGTTTCAAATACTTCACCGATGCCATACAGTCTGGCGGGCTATATCTGTTGGACGAGCCTGAAAATTCCCTGTCTGCCGAGATGCAAATTGAATTGGTGCAATTCTTATTGGGAATGGCAAGGTTCTATGATTGTCAGTTCATTCTGTCAACACACAGTCCGTTTATCCTGTCAATACCATATGCCAAAATATTCGATATGGACAGCGTACCCGTTTCTGTATGCCAATGGACGGATTTGCCTAACGTCCGCCTCTATTACGATTTTTTCAAAGACCATGAAAAGGAATTTGAAGAGTAGCGGTCGATAACAATACAATGATTAATATACGAAAAATGCCCTGTAAAGGCGAAAGCATTAACTGTCAATGCTTCTGCCTTTACAGGGCATAAGTTTATAAGCAAACTGTGCATACCGCTCCCCTCCCTGCGGGGGAGGGGCTGGGGGTAGGGCTTTTGAGTTTTGGTTTCTTACACGTAAGTCTCAAGGAACTTCAGCGTTCCCTCAATCTTCAGAGTTTCGGTTGTAGCAGGTACGAGCATGCTCTCGCCGGCGCTCAGAGTGACAGTGTTGCCTTCGTTGTCGGTGATAGTAGCCTCACCCTTAAGGCCGATGAGTATAACAAAGCTGTCGAGCTCAGAGTAGTCGAGAGTCATCGGCTCATCGAGATCGTAGACAGCTGTGCAGAAGTAAGGACACTGAACGAGGCTCACACCCTGGTTCTTCTGCGGAGTATACTCGGTGCGATAGTTGTCCTCAACATTATAGTTGATGCACTCGGCAGCCTGCTTGGTGTGCAACTCACGATAGTTGCCGTCCTTGTCCTTGCGCTTGAAGTCGTAGATGCGGTATGTCACGTCGCTGGTCTGCTGAATCTCGGCGAGGAAACAGCCGGTACCGATAGCGTGAATACGTCCTGCAGGCAGGAAGAAGCAGTCGCCCTCCTTCACGTCATAGCGTGCAATGGCATCGCAAATGGTGTCGTTGGCAACCATCTCGGCATACTGTGTCGGAGTTATCTGCTGCTTCAGACCGCACAGCAATGTAGCGTCCTTGTCAGAGTCGAGCAAATACCACATCTCGGTCTTGCCACGCTCCTTGCCCTGACGCTTGGCAATCTCGTCGGTAGGATGAACCTGAATAGAGAGGTCCTGACGTGCATCGATAAACTTAATGAGCAACGGGAACTCATTGCCGAAGCGCTCGTAGTTCTCCTTACCTACAAGTTTCTCCTTCTGTTCGGCAACAACCTCGTTGAGCTTCTTGCCAGCGAACTCGCCATTGGCTACTACAGTCTCATTGCCTGGCACGCCAGAAATCTCCCAGCTCTCGCCTACATTCTCCTGCTGCACATTAAGATGCTTGAAAGGGATAATCTTCTCGCCACCCCAAATCGTCGACTTGAGCAGCGCGTTAAACTTCATTGGTTCCATAATAGTTGTATTTAGTAAATGTTATAATTCAAAACTTAAAACGCCAAATTCAAAATTCAGAAATTCAAAATTCAGAAATTCAAAATCGCAGGCGTAAGCCGAGAACAATTCAAAACTCAAAACTCAAAATTCCTAATTCTAATTCTCCTTCCAGAATTGCGGCGTGAATATCACGAGCACACTGAATATCTCAAGACGTCCGATGAGCATCAGCACCGAGCATATCCATTTGGCTGCTATAGGCAGTTCGCTCCACGACATTGTCGGACCAATCTCCGTACCGAGCGTCGGACCAACGTTGCCCAGCGCACTTAGCGTGATGGTAATGGCGTTGGTGTTGTCTATACCCATCGCTATCATCGAGAACGAGCAGAACAGGCACAGAATGAGATAAGTCGAAAGGAAAGCGAGCAGCGTAACGCGCTTCGACGAAGGAACGTTGGTGCCGTCGACACGCATGGGCAACACGGCGTTGGGATGCAGCATCTGTCGGAACTCGTTCTTTATTATCTTCAACAGCATGACGCAACGTATGCACTTGAATCCACCGCTCGTAGAACCCGAACACGCTCCGAAGAACATACAAATTGCCAATACCACCCATGTAACGTGGGGCCATACGGCAGGGTCGTCGGCAAGCAAACCCGTTGTGGTGATGAACGACACCACATGGAACAAAGCACTTCGCACTGCCGGTTCAAATTCATAACCGTTCTTCCACATCAACTCAAACGCTATAAATCCAGCGAAAGCAAGCACCACGAACAGATAGAATCTGCACTCGGCACTCTTCAGAAGCGTGCTCAGCTTGCGTTGCGACACAGAGATATAGAGCATCGTGAAGTTGATGCCCGCTACAAAACAGAAGAAGGTGACGATGTATTGCACTACGGGAGTGAGATAGCTGTAGTCGTTATGGGTGGCAAATCCACCCGTAGCAGCCGTGGTGAAGCTGTAGTTGACACTGCTGAACAAGTCCATACCGGCACACCACATAGCCAACATGCACAACACGGTGATACAGATGTATACCACCCATATCCACTTGGCGTTGGTACTGAGGCGTGGGTGGAGCTTGGTCTTGATAGGTCCGGTGGCCTCAGCGGCAAACACCTTCACACTTCCGCCCACAAGCGAAGGCAGAAGGGCTATTGTGAAGAATACAATACCAAGTCCGCCAAGCCACTGCGTGAACGAACGCCAAAACAAAATGCCGTGCGGCAAGACATCGACATCGTCTATTATCGTGGCACCGGTAGTGGTGAATCCCGACATCGTCTCGAAGAAGGCATCGGTGAACGAGTGCAGATAGCCGCCTAAGAGAAACGGCAGCGTTCCGAACAGCGAGAATACAGTCCACGTGAGCGTCACCACAAGATAGGCATCGCGTCGAGAGAGGGTGTTGTCGCAGTTGCGGGCTATCAAGCGCAGCACCAGTCCGGTACCAGCCGATATTGCTACAGACAATGCAAAAGCCATAAGGTCGTCTTCGTGATAATACACCGAAACGCCAAGACACAACAACAGCATCATAGCCTCGATGAAGAGCAACGACCCTATAATCTTATATATAAGCTTTAGATTTATCATAGGAAGAACTTTTCAATCTTCTTCATGTTGACGCTATGGCAGAACACCATAACTGAATCGCCCGGATGAATCAATGTGTTACCCGACACGAGCAGTCCCTGACCGTCGCGCACCAGTCCGCCTATGGTCATTCCCTTGGGCAGTCCGAGGTCCTTAACGGGCTTTTGTGTAACCTTCGAACCTTCCGACGGGATGAACTCTGCGACGTCGGCATTGGCAGTCATGAGGAAACGCACGTTGTGAACGTTGGCATCGAGCATCATCTGATAGATATGGCTGGCTGCTATCGACTTCTTGTTGATGATGGTACCGATGTCCAGACTCTCTGCCATGCTTACGTAGTCGATGTTCTCTACCATTGCCACCGTCTTGCGCACACCCATTCGCTTGGCTGTAAGACAAGCGAGGATATTGGTCTCGGCATTGCCGGTCAGCGCCACAAAAGCCTGAGTGTTCTTTATGCCCTCTTCAATTAGAAGCGAGAGGTCACGTCCGTCGCCGTTGATGACAAGTGCCTTGTCGTTTTCAAGTATAGAGTTAAGACGCTCGCAGCGCTGCTCGTCAGCCTCGATAATCTTCACGTCCATATAGCTCGGCATGGTCTTCACGGTGCGTACAGCCGTAGCTCCACCGCCCATTATCATCACGTTCTTCACGTCGACATAATACTCCTTGCCTACTATCTTGCGTATGTAGGGTATAAACTGGCGGGTGGTCATGAAGTAAGCCATGTCGTACATCTGCAGACAGTCGTTACCACCAGGAATGATGGTCTCACCCTGACGCTTGATGGCTACTATGTGATACGGGTCTTCCGGTCCGCAAATGTCGCGCATGGGGCGGTCGAGAATGGTGCACGACTCGCGCAGCTTGACGCCAAGCATGACGAGTGCTCCACCGTGAACGTCCCAACGCTGGCGCACCCACGACATCTTGAGTCCGTTGTTGATGTCAATGGCTGCAAGCATCTCAGGATAGATGATTGAACTTACGCCCAATCCGGCAAAGAACTCCTTCAGCTCGGGTTCGATATATTCTGAGTTGTCAATCTTTGCCACTGTCTTTTTTGTGCCAAGAGCCTTGGCAAGCACGCACGACGCCATGTTCTGGCTTTCGTCGGGCGTTACGGCGATAAACAAATCGGCATTTTCGGCTCCTGCCGTTGTCAGTGCCTTGACACTTGTAGACGATGCCTCCATTGTGAGGATGTCGACATCTGAGCCTATATGCGAGAGTCGCTCCTCATCGCTGTCCATGACAACAATGTCGTCGTGGTCGCGCGAGAGCAGACGCGCAAGATGCGTACCGATGGCGTATGCGCCGGCTATAATTATCTTCATAATGAATTGTTGGGGTGATGATATATTTAGTTGTTGATGATTGCTCGCTTTATCGACTCAATGTCGGTGCCGGCGATATGTCGCAATTCGCTTACTGTGCCGTGTTCGATAAATCGGTCGGGCAGTCCAACACGGCGCACTGTCGTGGTCTTGCCATTGTCGCTCAACCATTCGAGCACAGCCGAACCGAATCCACCTGCAAGCTGTCCGTCCTCAACGGTAACGATACGGCTGAAGCGCTGCGAAACGCTTTCAAGCGCTTCTGTATCAAGCGGTTTGCAGAAACGCATATCGTAGTGTGCCACACTGAGCGAATTGCCTTCTTCGCGCAACTGGCTTATGACGGTCTGTACATCGTTGCCCAACGGACCGTAGCTCAACACTGCCACGTCGCTGCCATCGCTCACAAGGCGTGCCTTGCCTACCGGAATGGCTTCCAGCTCGCAATGCCAGTCGTCACGCTTCACTCCCTTGCCACGCGGATAACGTATCACCACCGTGCCCATACCAGGCAACTGTGCCGTGTACATCATCCGGCGCAGCTCACACTCGTCCATCGGCGAGCACAACGTGAGGTTGGGAACGGGACGCAAAGCGGCAATGTCGAACACTCCATGATGCGTAGGTCCGTCCTCGCCTACAAGTCCGGCACGGTCGAGACAGAACACCACCGGAAGGTTGAGTATGGCGGCATCGTGTATAATGTTGTCGTAAGCACGCTGTGCAAAGGCGCTGTATATGTTGCAGAACGGCATCAATCCGTCCTTTGCCATACCCGCTGCAAACGTGGCGGCATGGCCCTCGGCTATGCCTACGTCAAACACACGGTCGGGCATAGCGTGCATCATTATGTCCATCGAACAACCCGTAGGCATGGCTGGCGTGACGCCAACGATGTTGGGATTGGTCTCAGCCAATTCCAGCAGTGTACGTCCGAACACCTCCTGATATTTCAACGGATATGGATCGGCAGTGTCGGGGATGCGCTCACCGGTCTCGGGGTCGAACTTGCCGGGAGCATGCCATACGGTAGCCTCGCGCTCGGCGGGTTCATAGCCCTTGCCCTTTACGGTGTGAAGGTGTAGCAGTTTCGGTCCACGCATATTCTTCAGCTGTTCGAGTATGCGCACGGTCTCGCACACATCATTGCCGTCGAAAGGTCCGAAGTAGCGTATGTTCATACCCTCAAAGATATTCTGCTGATGCGAGAGCGCCGACTTCAGGGCGTTGTTAAGGCGTATGATGCCCTTGCGACGGTCGTCGTTGAGGTAGCCCATGGAGTGCAACCACTTCGACGCCTTGTCGCGCAAGCGGTTGTACGTAGCGTTGGTGTCGAGATTAAGAAGATACTTCTCCATACCACCAACAGCACGGTCGATGCTCATATCGTTGTCGTTGAGCACGATAAGCAGGTCGTTGGGCGACGACGACACGTTGTTGAGTCCCTCGAAAGCGAGTCCACCCGACATAGCACCATCGCCTATTACTGCCACCACATGGCGGTCGTCGTGACCCGTCTTACGGGCAGCGACAGCCATACCGAGCGCTGCCGAAATGGAATTGGATGCGTGTCCACACGTGAATGTGTCGTACTCGCTCTCCATCGGAGTCGGGAATGGGCGTATGCCGTGAAGTTTGCGGTTGGTGCAGAACGTGTCTTTACGACCGGTTAGTATCTTATGACCATAAGCCTGGTGGCCGACATCCCACACAATGCGGTCGTACGGTGTGCTGAACACATAGTGCAAAGCCACCGTCAGCTCGACAACGCCGAGCGACGAAGCAAGGTGTCCGGGATTGACCGACAACTCGTCAACAATGTCACGACGCAATTCGGCGCAAAGTTCGGGCAACTGGGCCACACTGAGACGTCGCAAATCGTCGGGACTGCTTATTTGGTCCAAAAGTTCAGATATGTTGTTCATGAAATAACTTTAGCTGTACAGTTATGCAAAGTTAATGTAAATGAGCGAAAGCGCAAAAGAAAAAACAGACAATCGTCAACCAATAACGTCATAACCAAGACTCATTTTCATTTCATATACCAATTGCCGCCATGCAACACCATTGGCACTACAATCTCCTCCTTGGTGCTGTCGCCGAAGCAGAGCATAAGAAAGGCGCGGCCCACATGGCGGGCAGTGTCGGTCTTGGCGCTCACGGCATGCACAGCCGCGAGTCCGCTGTGATCGTCCTTTATCTGCCCCACATACTGTTTGGCGTTGACTATCAGCTGTTCGCGATAGCTGCCGGGGATGCTGTCGGGACGATAGAATCCGTCGACATAAGCCTCATAATTGCCGGCTATAAGATAGTCGTAATACACCTTGGCGGCACGCACCGCCAGTTCGTTAGGATTCTGCACCTCGGTCTTGCCACATGATGCGACGGCAAGAACCACCAGCGCCAGGACTACATATAAAATGTTTCGCATGTTCTTTATGATTTATGATAAAAAAAGAGGATATGACATTCCTGCCATACCCTCCTAATGATATCTGTCTATTATTTCTGACGTATGAATACGTTGATTGGACATCCGTGCATCGACCAGTTGTCGCGAATCTTGTTCTCCAAGAAACGGCGATACGGCTCCTTGATGTACTGTGGCAGGTTGGCGTAGAACACGAACGACGGAATCTGCGTGTTGGGCAACTGTGTGCAGTACTTGATCTTGATGTACTTGCCCTTGATTGATGGTGGCGGATAAGCCTCAATCAGAGGAAGCATCACCTCATTGAGCTTTGATGTACCCACATGTGCCTTACGGTTCAGATATACCTGCTTGGCTGTTTCGAGCACCTTGTAGATGCGCTGCTTGGTCAGAGCCGAAGCGAAGATGATGGGGAAGTCGACAAACGGAGCCATGCGGTTGCGTATGGCGTTCTCGAATGTCTTGATGACAGCCTGGTCCTTGTTCTCTACAAGGTCCCACTTGTTCACCACAACCACAAGCGACTTGTTGTTGCGCTGAATGAGCTGGAAGATGTTCATATCCTGAGCCTCGATGCCGCGTGTAGCGTCGAGCATAAGTATGCACACGTCCGAATTCTCGATGGCACGTATCGAACGCATTACCGAATAGAACTCCAGGTCTTCCGACACCTTGTTCTTACGACGTATACCGGCAGTATCGACAAGATAGAAGTCGAAACCGAACTTGTCGAAACGGGTGTATATCGAGTCACGTGTAGTACCGGCAATCTCGGTCACGATGTTGCGGTCCTCGCCGATGAAGGCGTTGATGATCGAGCTCTTGCCTGCGTTAGGACGACCTACAACGGCAAAGCGAGGAATACCGTCCTCTACCTCTTCCTTGGTATCGGGCTTCAGCTTCGACAGCACGAGGTCGAGCAAGTCACCGGTGCCGCTACCAGTTGCTGACGAGATGCACTGTGGCTCGCCAAGTCCAAGAGCATAGAACTCAGCAGCGTCGTAAATCTGGTCATTGTTGTCGGTCTTGTTAGCCACAAGGATAACGGGGAGCTTTGTGCGGCGAAGGATTGTTGCCACGTCCTGGTCCCAGTCGGTCAGTCCGGTCTGTACGTCGACGAGGAAGAGCACGAGGTCGGCCTCCTCTGTGGCAACGATAACCTGCTTGCGAATGGCATCCTCAAAGATGTCGTCGCTCTTTACCACCCATCCACCGGTGTCTACAACTGAAAACTCGCGGCCGTTCCACTCGCACTTGCCATACTGGCGGTCGCGTGTAGTGCCGGCTGTGTCGCTAACGATAGCCTGACGTGTCTTGGTCAGGCGGTTGAACAGTGTCGACTTACCCACATTTGGGCGTCCCACTATTGCTACTAAATTTGCCATAATTTTTAGTCAATTCTTTCCTCCGCATCTCACGGAGGCTTGTAGGATGTGGTCTCTGCATCCTTGTTAATGATTTTCCGAAGCTGACCCACTCCGGCCCTCGCCATTCTGACGAGAGTATCCCCTCTTTGCTATTCAGGGGGAAGCGGCGTAGCCGCAATGTTGAGTTTTGAATTTTGAATTTTGAGTTTTGAATTGTCGGCTATGCCGATTTTGAGTTGTTCAATTTTGAATTATGAATTCGTAACTCATAAATCTCAATTCAAAATTCATAAATTCAAAATGCGCGAAGCGCACAATTCAAAATTCAAAATTCAAAATTCAAAACTCTTATTCCGGGTTATATCCGAAGTTGTCGAGTTCGCGCTTTGAGCTGCGCCAGTCCTTGTCCACCTTTACAAAGGTGTGCAGATAGACGCTCTTGCCGAAGAACTTCTCGAGCGACTTGCGTGCCTCGGTCGACATCTTCTTCAGCGCCACGCCCTGATGTCCGATGATGATGCCCTTCTGCGAGTCGCGCTCCACGTATATCACAGCGTGAATGTCGATGTTGCGGTCGGTCTCCTTAAACGACTCCACCTTAACCTCTACCGAGTAAGGAATCTCCTTGTCGTAGTAGAGCAGAATCTTCTCGCGGATTATCTCCGACACGAAGAAGCGTGCTGGTTTGTCGGTCAGCTGGTCCTTGTCGAAGAAAGGCGGCGAGTCGGGCAGAAGCTCCTTAATGCGGCGCATGAGCATGTCGACGCCAAACTTGTTCTTGGCAGATATGGGAAGAATCTCGGCATTGGGCAGCAGCGTGTGCCACTTCTCAACGGTGTCGCCGAGTGTCTTCTGGTCGCTCTGGTCAATCTTGTTGATGAGCAGAAGCACCGGAATGGTCATCTTCTTCACCTTATCAAGAAAGTCCATGTTCTTCTCTGGATTCTCCACAACGTCAGTCACATAGAGCAACACATCGGCATCCTGCAATGCCGACTCCGAGAAAGCGAGCATCGACTCCTGCAATTTGTAGTTGGGCTTCAGCACACCGGGAGTATCAGAGAAAACTATCTGGGCATCGTCCTCGCTGACAATGCCCATAATGCGGTGACGCGTGGTCTGCGCCTTGAATGTGGCAATACTGATGCGTTCGCCAACAAGCTGATTCATCAGCGTCGACTTGCCCACATTAGGATTGCCCACTATATTTACAAATCCTGCTTTGTGCATATTCTTTTCTATAGGGGATAATTTTTTACTATAAATACAAAGTTAGTGTTTTTTCGGGAATATCCGCAGACGCGTATTTGCAATTATATGATTTTTAACAGAATAGACACAAAAAAAGCACATTCGACGATAGTTCTTAAAACTGTCGGATGTGCTTTTATATATGAGATAATATGTTTCTTGATTACTTAGCACCGGCTACTTCCGAGCCGTCGTAAGCCCACTTGCAGAACGAGGCTCCGTGAACGAAACCTGCACCGAAAGCAGTGAAGATGACGTTGTCGCCCTTCTTCATGTTCTTCTCGTTATCCCACAATGCCAATGGTATTGTGGCAGCGCTGGTGTTGCCATAGCGCTCGATGTTGACTACCACCTTATCCATAGGCAGACCGATACGCTTGGTAACGGCCTCGATGATGCGAAGGTTTGCCTCGTGCGGTACAACCCACTTCACGTCGTCGGCAGTGAGTTCGTTGCGCTTCATCACTTCAGCCACGTCGTTGCTCATGTCGGTAACAGCATAGCGGAACACTGTGCGACCCTCCTGATAGAGATAGTGCAAACGGTGTGCAACGGTGAAGTGTGACGGCGGGCAAACAGAGCCACCAGCCTTCATGTGAAGGAATGGGAGTCCCTTGCCATCGGTACGCAGATACGAGTTCTGCACGCCAACACCTTCCTCCTCAGTAGCCTCAACGAGCACTGCTCCGGCACCGTCGCCGAAGAGTACGCAAGTAGCGCGGTCCTGATAGTCGACGAGCGACGACATCTTGTCGGCACCGATAACGATTATCTTCTTGTAGCGTCCGCTTTCAATCATTGTAGCGGCTACGTCGAGCGAATAAAGGAATCCGCAGCATGCAGCCTCAAAGTCGAAGGCGAAAGCATTCTTCAGTCCGAGTTTGCCAAGGACGATAGACGCTGTCGAGGGGAACTTGTAGTCGGGAGTTGTTGTGGTTACAATCAGCGCATCAATTGTGTCGGGATCGACGCCGGTCTTCTTCAGGAGCTGCTTGGCTGCCTTACGCGCCATGTAGCTTGTACCAAGACCTTCCTCAGTGAGGATGTGGCGTTCCTTGATGCCGACACGTGTCATAATCCACTCGTCACTGGTGTCTACCATGCGCGACAGCTCCTCGTTGTTGAGGACATAGTCGGGCACGTATCCGCCAATGCCGGTGATTACTGCGTGTATCTTTCCCATTTTACGGTGAGAAATTATTCAGCTACTTCCTTAACGATAGCAACCTTGCCACGATAGTATCCGCAAGTAGGGCATACTGTGTGGTATACGTAGTAAGCGCCACAGTTAGGGCATACTGCCAATGTAGGAGCTACTGCCTTATCATGAGTTCTTCTCTTAAGTGTACGAGTCTTCGACTGTCTTCTTTTAGGATGTGCCATTTTTCTTTAATCTTTAATTATTGTTTTTAATTTTTCTAATCCATTCCATCGCGGATCTACCGCCTGCTCTCCATCCTCGCCACTACTTCGGGTAGCTGAGTGTTCTTCGAGAACCTTAATCATCGCCGCGTTACATTTTCCAGGTGTATGCACGTGCTTAGCGGGTATGTTGAGTGCTATAAATTCGTAGATGAACCACGCCACATCGAGTATGCCTTCACGCTCGTCGACAGTGATGAGGTCATCATCCTCGGAATATTCTTCTCCAAACTTCACCACGAGGCGGTCGTCCGTCTCAATAGGCTGTTCCATATCGTCCAGACACAGGTCGCACGGAATAACGACAGTGCCTTCGGTGTGAAAATCAAGCTCAAAATAGTTCTCCGTGCGGCGTACATTTATACGCACACGAATATTGCCACGCTTGATTTCGTCTTCATCAAGTGACTCAAACCAAGCGTCGCCCAGACTATATTCAAGGGTACTCTGACCCTCTTTCAAGTCCTTCAAATCTATTCTAAGCAGTTCAGAACTACACATTTGGTGTGCAAAGGTACGAATATTTTCCGACATACGACAATTTTACAATAATGTTTTTGACTTTCTTAAAGGTTTTTTCAGTTCTACGCGGAATGTTGTGCCAATTCCTACCTCAGAATGCTTCACCCAGATGCGTCCTTTGTGATATTCCTCCACAATGCGCTTGGCGAGCGAGAGGCCGAGGCCCCAGCCTCGTTTCTTGGTGGTGAAGCCGGGACGGAACACGTTGCGCAAGTCCTTCTTGCGTATTCCCTTGCCAGTGTCGCTCACCTCAACAACGGTCTTGTTTGCTTCTTGCGCCACGGTTATGGTTATAGTGCCCTCGCCTCCCATGGCGTCGACAGCATTCTTGCACAGATTCTCTATCACCCATTCAAATAGCGATGCGTTTATCCGCACCCTCACCTCGCCCTCGGGGAAGCGGCGTATCATCTGCACGCGCTTCGACGTGCGGCGGTCCATATAGTCCACCACGTGCTGCATCACCTCCTTAAGGTCGGTATCGACGGGTTCGGGCAGCGAGCCTATCTTCGAGAAGCGGTCGGCTATGAGTTGCAGTCGCTGCACGTCGTTCTCCATCTCGGGTATCAGTTCGTCGTCGGGATAAGTCTCGCGCAGAATCTCCACCCATGCCATCAGACTGGATATGGGCGTACCGAGTTGATGGGCGGTCTCCTTGGAGAGTCCCACCCACACCTTGTTCTGTTCGGCACGTTTCGATGTGAGCAGCGCGAAGATGGCTATTACGACAAACAGCATAACTACACCTAATTGTATATAGGGGTATGACGCCAGGCGGCGCAGCATGAGCGAATCGTCGTAACAGACGTCAATATAGTCGGTGCTTCGGTCGTCGTCGAGTGTTATGCGGATATTGCGGTTGGCGGCAAGCAATTGCTTGCCCAAATCATTAAGAAAAGCGGTGGAATCGGCTGAACTTTTGCAATGTTCAATTTCAATGTTGCGGTAAGCCTGTACCTGTCCGTGCGGGTCGAGCACAACTACGGGAATGGTGTTATTGCTGTTTATCACACGCAGCACAAGATTGATGTCGGTATTCTCGTCGGCATTGTTGAGTGTGCGCATAGCCTCAGCCCACACCTCCATCTTGCCACGCTCCTCACTGGCAAGGTCGCGTATGAGGAAGTGCGACACGACGAGCGAGACAACCGCTATCACTACGGCTGCCAGCACAAGAATTATCTTCACACGGCGTATCTGGTCTGTCCACTGCATATAAATGTATAACGCAGTTATCGGCAGATTATTATTTGGAATCAGAAATTAGGATTTGTCTTTCTTGTTTTCTATCGTTACGAGAGCTCATTCCAAATGTTATGAGTCTGCACACCAACCGTTATAAAAGCCCGCACCAATTGATGCAAGCCTCACCAAAGACTGCTATCCATCACCTTATTGGCTGCTCCTGCAGAAACAGAATCGGTGTTTACAGCATCTGCCGATGTGGTTTGGCGTGCGTTCAGCAGCACACCGATGATGAAAAGCAGCACCAATGCCAATGCTACGAGGAGGGCGTTCACCACCGCCAACGACCTGCCCTTGTCTGCCATCAGAAGCCTCACCTGCGCAATGTCAGCAGGACGATGCACACGATCGGCTGCAGCGCACCTCCGCCCTACCCTCATCAGTTGCTTGCTACGTACAGCCTCAGCCATATACTCCAACACCTTGCCAAACGAATAGATGTCGGCACGAGGATCGCTCTGGGCACCTGGCTTGAGCTGTTCGGGTGCCATATAGCCGTATGTGCCAGCCGGAATCTTCAGCACGCAGAAGGTTTCGCTGTCGGAAAGTCCGAAGTCGATGAGCTTCACGTCACCGCCTCGGTGAGTCAGCATTATGTTGGAGGGCTTGATGTCGCGATGGACAGTCTGCTTGGCGTGAATATACTCCATAGCGTCGAGCAACTGGTCGGCTATCTTGCGTGCCTTCTCCTCAGTCATGTTGCCGCCTTTTACAGCCGCTTCAAGCGTCTCGCCGTCCACATATTCCATGACTATGCACTCGCCCAATTCGCCCACAGGCTCCATGCTTATAGTGCGGCATATGTTGGGATGGTCAAGTTGCAGCCCTATCTCGAATTCCTTAAGAAGTGCCTGATGATAAACCGGTGTGTAAAGAAAGTCCGTCTTCAGGCATTTCAGCATGTAGCGCTTGCCATATCGTACGGATGTGAAAAGACGGGTGAAGCCCGACCTCGACACATAGCACTCGCTGATATTAGTAAAGCCACTGTCGGCTCGCGCTACTACAAAATCCGATTCGTTGTTTATGTTTTCCACATATCCCGAAGTAGGGCGGTTTTCACTGTCATTCATAATCTGTCTAAATTATCTTTCTCACTATCGAAAGCCCACCATTGCGTCCTGCTACAAAGGGTGGTGTACGTTCGCCATTACGCTCTATATACGGCAGGTACAGCGGCTGTTCCTTAATGAAACATCCTGTTACAAACATATCATCCGACTGCAACTTGCTGTTATGCGCTTCCACTACACGATATGCACTATCACCTAAGTATTCAAGACGAAGCAGACGATTGGGTGCCCACCCTATCTCCACATTATCGCCTCGCTCCAAATCGCTGCTCACAAGTTGGCAAGCATCAAAAAACGACGAATTGTAGCGTGTGCTGTTCTTCAGCCAAAGCAGAAACGAGGCATAGTCCTTATGTCCTATGTATGCCGACAGAGAGTCGAGGGTCAGCATACGTGGCTTATGGCTGTCGCTGACGTAGCCGTACAGTCGCTTCAACGTCGAAGGCGACACGAATATCTCATGTCGAAGGCGCAGTATCACCGAGAACTCCTCAAAGTCGGTGGTCGTAGTAAGGTGCTTGCCGTAATGCTCCTCGACAAGTCGTTTCAGCTCTTCTATTTCTGGTGTGTTCATAGTCACTTCATTTATATGTCATCAATTATATTCTCAAACTGGTCCCAGTATGACTTTGCCCGATAATACTCCTCCCTGCCTTTCGGCACATGCACGCGGCACGTCTTCAGAAAGTCGGTAGCAACATTGGCAAATGTGTTGTCATAGCATACTGGTGGCAATGCAGCTCCGATGTAAAGGTCAGTGAGCGGACAACTGTCGAAGACATATTCGTTTATAATGTCCACTTTCTTGCCAAGGCGCACCGTGGTAAGGTGGCTACATTTCTGAAACAGACCGGAAGGCAGCTGCTTAAGGGTGGAGGGCAGCACCACTTCCTTCACCTTGCTGTTATAGAAGGCGCACATACCCAACTTGGTCAGTCCGTCGGCGAATACGAATTTCTCCACGCTGCTTTCGCGGAAGGCATAGTCGCCAACGCTCTCTATGGTGGAGGGCAATGTGTATTCGCCCTTCTTGCCCATCGGGAACCAGAGTATGCGCTTGCTGTCACTGCTCAGGAGTACGCCGTCCTTGCTCATGAAGTGGGTGTTGGCTGCCGACACGTCGATGTTCTCCAGCGATGTGCAACCTGCCGATGGACTTACGGCGCTTACCGAAGCTGGGATGGTGATGCTGCGCAGAGAGGTGCAGCCCTCGAAGGCTTCCTTTTCTATCTTGACGGCTCCCATCGGCAGCTTGATGGTATTCAGACCTGTGCAAGCGCGAAACAGACCTACGCCTATCACTCCGTCCTCTGTAAATCGTGATTCGCCATACTCGCCACCACCCGCAACGATGCTTGCTCCCGAAATGTCGAGGTCGGCAAGACGTCCGGCTGTAGGATGGTTTTCCTCATCGCGTCCTGCCATGATGCGCAGCGTGCGCAGATCGTCGCCATTGAGCGGGCCTACCACAGAAAGACTTGTAAGATTGAATATCTGGTCGCCGAGGAGGGTGGAAAGGATGCCTGCCTTACCAAGCACGACGGCTGATGAGGTGGTGAACTGGATGGCTTCGCCTTCCGACTCGCCTATGCTGTTGGCGGCAAATGGCTTGATGGTATACGTTATGTTGGGCTGCAGACCGTCAATAAGCAGACTGTACATTCCCTTGTCGTCAGCCTCTCCGCTCTGCATGATAGTCTTCTCGCCTTCCTCAATGCCTTCGCCCGACACACGGCAACCGCAGGATGTGACGGGGTCGCCGCCATTGTCCGTGATGCTGTAGCCTACGATAAGACTGACCGGAGCACTACTCAGCACTTCTGCCTTGCTTACTGTGGGGCGTTGGTTGGGCTGCGTGGCAAAGCTTACCATCTCGCCAGAGAGCGAGGCTGAGCCATTGGTGCCATGAAGCATATAATAATAGGTGGTGCCGGCTGTGAGCGTAGAGAGACGCATACTGACATTGCCGTCGGCATCAGCCTGCACTTCCTGCCTCTCAGACATGCTCTCGTCATTGCCATAACTGAACCAAAGACTGGGCATGTCCACTCCCTTGTCCTTGACACACTTGCCCGACAGCGTGGCTTCCGTACGGCTAATATTCGTAGCCGGAAGCGTCTGGAGGCGAGGCTCAAAGTTGTACGGACTGTCGCTGCTGCAAGAGCAGACCGTCACGACAGCCATCAACAATAATATATAGAGAAGTCGATTAATCATTATCGGTACGTTTTTTTACTTGCGCTTTGTTATCATTCCCGTCTTTCCAAGGCATATTCCTACACCTATACATCCCTGCCATTGCTTGCCTGCAATGGTCAGTGCCGACGCACTGAAGCTGAATCGTCCTACCGAAGCTACAACGCCAAGCTCTGCCGCAAAGCCTTTATGGCTGAACTCTTCGTTGCGTAGCCAACCGCCGCCCTCGCTGTCGGCAAGCTGCCATGCGGTGGTCTGACTGCCGTAGCCCACGCCTTCGAATATGTTGAACAAGCCATTCAGACGGTGTATAGCACCCACGGTGAGGGCATAGGCAGAAGTCTGCGTGCGTCCGGTATAATAAGGAGTGTTGCCGGTAGAGGGTCGATAGCCGTCGCGATTGCACGAACCTATCGTCGTAGGCGACGAATGCAGATTGGTGCTCACATGCACATAAGCACCATGACGGCGCATCAGGGCTGCCATTACTCCCCACGAGGGTCCGTCGGTATGGAGCGAGGCTGTAAGCAACGTGAAGGCATGGAGCTGAACAATGCGTCGGGGCGGCGCCACGGTTACGGTATCGACGATGGTCTGGGTGTATACTATGGTGTCGTGCTTCTCCACCACAGCGGCCTGTGGCAGACGAAGGCGCATCTCGTAGGTCATGCGGCTCTCAAGCTTCGTGCCGAACTTATAGTCGCGCAGCACTCCCCATTGCGGATGCTTCAGCGTTATGCTCTTGGTGCCCTTAGGTAGGAAAAGCCATATCTCGCCCACCTTGTCACGACGTTCGACAATGCCCAGGGGCGAAGAGAAGGCAAAGTCGGCAGGTGCCACTACCTTAAGCAGTGCGCACGCCTCGCCGTTAAGGTCGCGTACGGCATCGATGAAAGCGCTCACGTCGGTAGGCAACTGACGGAATTTCTCCACCGTAAAGGTGCTGTCGGGCGCAGCCAATGCGACTGTCGCCACCGCTGCCTTAGCATCGCTCAACGACAGACACGACAATATCATAGTATACACCACGCAATGCGTAACTTTACGTAGCGTAAAGCATAACTTTACAAATGCCTTCTTTATACTTTCCATATTATTATTCTAAATTAAAGTCGGAAATTTCAATTACTCCATCACTACCACTTACAGTTGCCGACGGCTGCCACGTGCGCACATGGATGAGTGGCATAGAGGCGTTGCGGAAGTCCCACAGCAGAAACAGCCAGCCGTCGTCGGCATAGCGGTCGCTCTTGTAGCGTTGGCGCAGCGACACTCCGTAGATGCCATCTTTCGTAGGATGGCGCATTATGCGGAAGTCGGAGAAGCGCACATCCACCTTCTTGTTCATGCCGAACACCTTGGAGAGTCGCGAGAGATAGTCGGCCTTGGTATGGAGGGCGTAGCTCACACGGCTGTCAGCGCCCACCTTGGCTTCCTCCTTCGACTGACGTACTACGTTGCCCACGATGATGAGCGCGTCGTCGCTGAACACCTGACGTAGAAAGTCGATGTCCTTCGTGGTGTATGCCGTGCGCAGATGCTCGCAGTAATTGAGTATCTGACGGCGGCGTGTGGCGTCAGTTTCCTCCAGCTTTCCGCTGATTATCTTGGAAGCCTCAGCATAGAACGGACTGTTGTGCGCCATCGTGCGCACGTCCACAGCCGGGAGTCTCACCTCCTTACGGCTTACTTTAGCAGCAGGTTGCTGACCGTGCACGTCCGCCGCCGTACCGTCAATAGCAGACGTCTGTCCCTCCGGCGCAGTTATTGCCGATTGCGATGGGTCGGCTGACGTGGCTGTAAAGACAACGATGCCCTGCATGTCGACATATCCTTCACGACCCGTCGAGAGTTCGCGGAAGCGTAGACGACCGCCACGAAACTGCGTATCGAGCATACATCCTCGCAGCGGAATGCGGAACATCACGTTGCCACGCGCGTCCTCCACCACATACTGTCGTTCGCCGTTGGTCATGGTCTGCTCCACAAGCTGCATGCCCTCGCTCGTGCCGTAGCGCGTCTCGGTAGTCACATTATTATATTTCTTAATGGGCAGCACCCACAAAGCCACTGCCCACAAGGAGAGAATCAGCACAAGGGCTGATAATACATACGTTATTTTCTTCATTCAGAAAGTGTTATTGCCAGTCATTTATCTCACCACCGATTTCTATCTTCACTTGCTCGGGGTCTTTTGAAATGATAAGGTTGACAAGGTTTTCCACACCAGGTTTATAATTGAATCGGCTCTCATAGAAATAGCTCACACCGTTTACCTCCACTTCAAGGAATGGCATACGTGTTGTGATGTTCTGCGGCACGACGATGGCAGAATAGCTGGTCTCGTCGTCCTGATGGGCTATGATGCTCTGGCGTGCCATCCTCGGATTGTACGTGACGATGCCTTGGCGTAGGTCGACGGTGGCAGAGGTTATGGTGCTGTGTATATACACCTTGGCTTTGGTGGGCAGTTCGCCTTCGAAGTCCTCACCCTTTATCAGGCGTATGCGTAGCTTGCTCATTATGTGATGAAACAAAAGAGCAACGGGCGAATCCGACGCTGTGACACTCTTCTGCGAAGCAAAGAGCAGGTCGCTCGCCTCATAGCCGCCAAGCGATGTGGCTGTCTTCGGTGTGTTTTGGTCGAGAGCCACGCTGAAAGGCTGACTGTCGAGACTGGTTATCTTATCCATGCGTGGATAGATGGCATAGACATTGAACGTGCCGTCGTCCCAATAGAGGGGACGGAGTGATGTCCACTTGTCGCCGTCGTAGGTCAGCGCATCGTTGTTGGCAAGATTGCCTCCCAACTCCATTGGTTTTTCTGTGTCTGCAACATACAGTCCTATGCGGTCGCCTATCTCGAAGTCGGTTTCCGTGGCACGTGTCTGCGACGGATGCTTCACAACGAACGTCATCGGCGTCGACTTGGCATCCTTGTATTGCGGATTGGCATCATCTGAGCAAGCCGCAAGAAACGCTGCCCCTACAATGCTGACACTCATGCAAACCCACCTTATTATATTATTCTTCATACTTTGTCTTGTTTATTATTATTACGTTACTCACATTCACTGCTGCAGCCTGCATTACTGCTTCATTTTGCAATGATGTTTTTAAAACCCGACCATGATTCTGACGACTTATAGTCATTTAAAGCAGACCCTGGCACTATAATAGTAAGGTCTTCTAATGGAACTCCATCGAAAGCTGTGCTAATCACAAGTGGAGGAACAGGGCTCTTACATTCTATTACACGAAGCGATTTGCAACCTTGGAAGGCGGCCTCTTCAATTAACTCCAGCTCGCTCGGTAAGATAATCTTTTGAAGATTTTTGCTATTATAAAATGTTCTTTTATGAATACACATAATACCATCAGGTATCTCCATCTCTCCTTCGAAAGTGCAATATGAAAAAGCTCCATCTGAAATGCTTGTCAATCCCTTGGGAATCTTAAAGCTTCCTGAGAAATTATTTCCTTCGAAGTTTCCACCATAAAGTTTTGTAAGACTCTTCGGCAATTCAAGTTCGCCTATGAATCCGTTATTAGAAAATGTATTTTCACCTATAACAGTGATGCCATCATGCAACTGTAGTCTGCCTCCCAACCCACATGATTCGAAAGCCTGCCAGGAAATGCGAGTCAAGGATTTAGGAATCACAAGGTCTCCTTTCAAGCCAGTACAACCACGGAATGCGCCAGAACCCAACTTCTTCAGATGACTTGGCAATATCAGATTGCCATACAGATTCCGACAATTATCAAAACAATCATCTCCAATTTCTTCGATTCCATCTGGCAAATTTAATGGACAGATAAAAGCAGCATTAGCAAAAGCACCACTATCTATCTTCTTCAATGTGGAAGGCAATGCCAGAACACCGGTAAAATCGTTGTCAAGAAAAGCATTATCGCCAATCTCTACCACACCTTCGGGAATATTGAGAGAGCCCGTCAGCCCTGATCTGGTAAAAGCGTTTCTTTCGATACGCTTAAGAACGTCTGGAAGCACAACACTTGTCAGCGTTTTCTTATCACCTAAACAATAAGGAGGCAATACATCATCTTTAGCTTCACCATCATGATACATAATACCTCCTACCATATATCCGATGAAGTCTGTTTTTACGTTTAAGCCTTTGATTCTTACATTCTTTAGGTTAAGAGCCGTAAGCTTTGGCATACTGTCGCGCATAAATACGAAATCGTACGCGTTGATGGTACCGGTCAACTTCATTCGTTTCACCATGGTAAAATCCTTATGCGAAGCGGCTATCGAGTCCTTAAGATATCCAGCAGTGGAGTTGATAACGACATACTCCGTAGCCGTAGCATCATGGCTCTGGGGATCGTTCTCCCAAGGAGCTATGCTCTCGCTTACAAGCGTGAGGCGGTACTTGCCACTACCCTCGGTCTTATCCACTCTGATGTTAAACTTCATCATCTTGCCCGACACATAGGTAAGCGCCTCGTTCTTCGCAAATTTGTAAGGCGCGCCATCTATGGTGATGCTGAAGAGTGTAGTGCCAGCCGGAACAGTCTGAGGCACTACGATAGCACGCCATTCATCGTTCACTTGCGAGGGAATGGTAGCCGACGGCTCCACGTCACCTGCCACTTTCACGGTTCCGTCTGTCATGCTTATGCTTGCCTTACGCGCCAGACTGGTGACAAGCACTGTCTTATCCATGCCTTCCCATTCGCTCTCGGTGAAGCCCTCGCCCTTGAGCAACTTCACGCAAGCACTCGACATACGGTGTCTCAACAGCAGACGCAAGGCAGCACTGGTGGGTGCTACATCGCTCAACTTACCCCAAAGGAAGTCGCTCGCCTCATAACCGCCCATCTTTCCGTCGGCAGTGGCAGTGCTCTGGTCACGCTGCACATTAAAAGTATAGTTGTCGATGCTTACAGATTTGACGTATGGATAGTAGCCATATACGTCTATATGGGTATGGAAGTCTTTCCAGTAAACATCATAGTCAGAATTCCATTTACGGTTGGCTTCATCGTAAGTGTAGCATACATTGTCGGCACGGTTGCCGCTCTGCTGCAGCGTACCAGGTGTGCCAGCCTTATAATCAACAATGTAGATGCCCATTCCATCACCGTCGCAAAAGCCACCATCGTTGACACGCGTCACAGCCACCTGGTCTACCTCGCCTAATAGCTCAATACGACGGGTGCCATGCTGTGTGCAGTCTTCGCCAAACAATCCTTCAGCACAACCAGCACACAACACTACACATACCGTTATGGCAATGTATATAAGACAGTTTATGTGTTTTCTTATCATTCTACAGTTTTTAATAATAAACCCGACCAGAAAGCTGACGACTTATAGTCATTTAAAGCAGACTTAGGCACTATAACAGTGAGATCTTCTAATGGAACTTTATCGAAAGCTGTGCTATTCACTACTGGAGGAACGGTGCTCTTACATTCAATTACGCGAAGCGATTTGCAATACCAGAAGGCATACTCATCTATAAACTCAAGACTGCTTGGCAAGATAACTTTTTGCAGATTTTCACTTGCTATAAATGCTCTTTTATGGATATACGTAATACCTTCAGGTATCTCCACCTCTCCTTCGAAAGTGCAATTTGAAAAAGCTTCTTCTGAAATGTTTGTCAATCCCTTGGGTATCTTCAGGCTTCCTGAGAAATAATTTCCCCAGAAGTTGTTACCTCCAAGTTCTGTAAGACTCTTCGGCAAATCAAGTTCGCCTTTAAATCCGTTATGACCAAATGCACCATTTCCTATAGTAGTGATACCATCATGCAACTGTAATCTGCCTCCCAACCCACATGCGTTAAAAGCGTCCGAGGGTATGACGGTCAAAGATTTAGGAATCACCAAGTCGCCTTTCAAGCCAGAACATTTAGCGAATGCGGCTGAACCCAACTTCTTCAGATGACTTGGCAATGTCAGATTGCCATACAGATACCGACAATTCTCAAAACATACACTTCCGATTTCCTCGATTCCATCCGGCAAGTTCAATGGACATATAAAACAACACTGACGAAAAGCACCAGAGCCTATTTTCTTCAATGTGGAAGGTAATGTCAAGATACCAGTAAAGTCATTGTCTATAAAAGCCCCTGGACCTATCTCTACCACACCTTCGGGAATATTGAGAGAACCCTTCAGACCAGCGCCGGCAAAAGCGCCTACATCAATACGATTAAGAACGTCAGGAAACACAAAGCTTGTCAGCGTTCTTTTACCAGTGAAACTATTAAAAGGCAATACATCATCTTCAGCATAATCTGTCCAATACTCAACACCTCCTACTGTATAATTGTATACTCTTTTGATTCTTACATCCTTTAGATTTAGAGCCGTAAGCTTTGGCATGCTGTCGCGCATAATTATAAAATCATACACGTTAATAGTGCCAGTCACCTTCATGCGTTTCACCATGGCAATATCCTTATGCGAAGCGACTATCGAGTCCTTAAGATGTCCGGCAGTGGAATTGATAATGACATACTCCATAGCCGTGGCGTCATGGCTCTGGAGGTCGTTCTCCCAAGGGGCAATGCTTTCGCTTACAAGCGTGAGGCGGTACTTGCCACTACCCTCGGTCTTATCCACTCTGATGTTGAACTTCATCATCTTGCCCGACACATAGGTAAACGCCTCGTTCTTAGCGAACTTGTACGGTGCGCCACCTATGGTGATGTTGAAGAGTGTTGTACCAGCCGGAACAGTCTGAGGCACTACTATGGCACGCCATTCATCGTTCACTTGCGAGGGAATGGTAGGCGATGACTCCACATCACCTGCCACTTTCACGGTTCCGTCGGTCATGTTTATGCTTGCCTTACGTGCCAGGTTGGTAGCAAACACTGTCTTGTCTATGCCTTCCCATTCGCTCTCGGTGAAACCTTCACCCTTGAGCAGTTTCACGTAGGCACTCGACATACGGTGTCTCAGCAACAGACGCAAGGCAGCACTGGTGGGTGCTACGTCGATCAACTTGCCCCAAAGGAAGTCGCTCGCCTCATAGCCGCCCATCTTGCCGTCGGCAGTGGCAGTGCTCTGGTCGCGCTGCACATTAAAAGTATAGTTGTCGATGTTTACGGATTGGGCGTATGGATAGTAGCCATATACGTCAATATGGGTATGGAAGTCCTTCCAGTAAACATCATAGTCAGAATTCCATTTACGGTTGGCTTCATCGTAAGTGTAGCATACATTGTCGGCACGGTTGCCACTCTGCTGCAGCGTACCAGGTGTGCCTGCCTTATAATCAACTATGTAGATGCCCATTCCGTCGCCGTTGCAAAAGCCACCATCGTTGACACGCGTCACTGCCACCTGGTCTATCTCGCCTGAAAGCTCAATACGAAGGGTGCCATGCTGTGTGCCGTCAGCGCCTAACAGTCCGTCAGCGCAACCGACACACAACACCACACATATAGTTATGGCAATGTATGTAAGAAAGTTTATGTGTTTACTTATCATGCAACAGTAATCAATAAAATACAGATTATTCCTCAGTAGCCGTTCCACCATAGTCTACGCCGTCTGAGTCCCATCCGGTTATGGTGGCGTTCAAGCCGCTGCTTTTCTTGGCAAGTGTTACATTGAACGTATAGCTTTTGCCACTTACAAAATCGAAAGCCTTGGAGAACACGAAGTCACGTCCGTCCACATTCACATTTATCAGATTAGTCTGCGCTACTTGCTGCGGCACCACAATGGCACGATAGACATTGCCGTCCTTGTATGGTGTCATCGGAGTCATAGTCAATGACTCACCATCAGAATTCATAATAGGTTCCACCTTGCCAGTTGCAAGGTCTATATTGGCACTTACGGCTGGTATGTTAAGCGTCACCTTAACGTCCGAGGCGGCAAGCGAAGCATCGGTAAATCCTTCGCCTGGCTTCAAGTCTATAATCACCTGACTCATCACATGCTTTGAGGCAATGTAGACAGTCGTCTGACTTGGCGCCACATTTAACGTAGAACCAATGATGACATCGGAATTCTTATAAGAGTTGACTTTGCTTTGATCAGCTTCTACTTTAAACACCACAGGGTTCTCGTTAACGTGTGCTGCCTGATAAGGATAATACAAATAAAAATCAGCACACGTCTTGTCATCCTTCCAATACACTGTCTCGTCGGGAGTCCAAGTATTGTAAGAATATGTATAACGCATATTGTCAACATAATTGCCCGACGGCTTTAGGTCATTATGCGAGCCGTCATCGTTACGATTCACAACATAAAGTCCTATCCGGTCGCCACTCTCATACGCAGTTTCAGTGACACGAGTTATATAGGTGCTGATGCCAATGGGTATACGCACTGTTGGTTTTTCGGGCTGCGGAGGTGTAGGCTCATCGTCCACACCGTTTTCTGCTCCCGAAGAGCAAGCCAACAGAAAAAAACTGACAGCAGCAATGTATAAGCACTTATTCAACAACTTATTTATTATCATAGATTTCATGTTTTGTTATTGCCGTATTATAATAGTTGTGCAAAATTACACAATTTATGTGAATACGACAAGTTCACAATAGTTCACGATAAGCAAAACTATTGATTTACAGCAACATTCCTTTCCTATTTTTCTCCAAGAAATCTATGATAATGGGACTTATACCTCGAATGTCGCATTTCTTTTAGATTGGTCTGTGGACAGATCGTAAGCAGATAGCATATTTTGGTAGATATCATTCATGTTGTAAAAGTTTTAGAATGGTAAGTATTGATGTTGACTTCTTTCCTGTTTTTGCGTATGCAAGGAATATTTCTGGATTGAGTTGACAGAACCTATCCATATCGAATCTTAGGTTTTCCTCCAAAAACTCTAAGGCTTCCTTTTTATATCTCAAATTGATTCCAGGTTGATTGGCTATCAAATCACATAACGCCTTTTCTGGAGTAGCCATTATATAAACGCTGTTTCCATCTTTTATTTGAGTGATACCTATAGGATAAGTTTCTCTTGAAATATGATAGTAGCAATAATTGCCCACTGGAGTATTGAACTCCTTTGCTGCCTTAAACGTCATTGATTGGATTGTATATACCGCTTCTGGTATTAATCCATAATAACGCAGCGCTGTTTGCATGGAAACATAAGATGGTGCCAACAAATGGTTGGCTATTAATCCTGAAGACAGAGGCATTCCCGTTTCTTCTGGGTTTACTACGAACAAGTTTCGCCTTAGACGGATGATTTCACCCGCCCTTTCCAGCTGTGCTACTTTAGCAAACTTAGTCTTTACATCGGGATAAAGCGAAGCTATGACCGAAGATGTTACTGGAATATTGCCTAATGTGGTTAGAATATTGCTCATGTCGCAGCGAAAGTAGTGAAAATTTTAATAGAAGACAAACTTTCTCTTAGTTTTCTATTAAAATTTTTACTTATTTATTAAAATCCATTCCTACCTTTCTTGCTTAATCCGTCATTACTAAAACCACCTCTTCATCATTTTCCTCAGAAAATCCTTGGTAATAGGGAATCCGGAGGCATCGCCAATTACGGCGTCGATGTGGCAGTAGGGGCATTCGGCTGTCGGTTCTTCGTCGGAGATGTAGTCCGTGATTTCGGATGGCGGGAAAATCTCGCAACAGCTAAAGCAGCCGCAAATCTTCGATTGCTCCAACTGCTGCTTATTGCGGATGCTGCAATCGTGAGCTTGGCGAAGTATTCTGTCTAGCTCCTCCTCTTCTGTCTGCTTTTTCTCAGCCTTTTCCAGATAACCCTTGAATCGTCTCTGAAGATAAAGCGGCACATGATAGTGAGGGGCGAAGACACGCAGCGACGGAACGTGTTCGTGGTATTCATAGCCGGGACCATCTATCACAGTGTAGCTGTCGTCGGTCTCGTCGAAAGGCAATTCATCCAATCCTCTCTTGTCCTTAATGCTCAGGCTCTTCTCCCATATCCATTCCGTAGTAAGCGGAGTGCCTACAACGATGGCAAGCCTCACCTCGTCGCCACTATATACTTCCACGATGTCACCTTTCTGGAATCTAATCTGTTCTGCATTTCTGCCTCGGAAGGTCTCGTCGGGATGGCGGTCGTATTCGGGCGAGTCGCTTACGCCTGGGTAGTAGGTGCTGAATCCCGAGCAGCAGAAGGAGCGGTCAATAAGGTTTCCATCTCCGTCGTACATTCTTTCAGAAAGACATTCGCGGTCGTAGTGCAACAGTCCCATCGGAATCTCCGAGATATAATAGCAGAAGGTGTCGCGCGGATAGTCGTCCTCCCGCTTCATCTTTCTGCGATATTCTATGTCCTGGTGCATCAGCCTCTCAGCCTCCTCAAGGGTTGTGGCGAAGGCTTGCGGACAAAAATTGCTCACCTTATATTTAGGATAATGCGAACGCTTCCCCTCTTCCAGCTCTTCCGTCTCTAATACTTCGAGCTTGAAGATGACAGGAACATCCCGATGCTGTGGATGCTCAGCCAATTGCTTGAATTCGTCATAGGATAATTGTTTCATTGGAAGTATCCTCTTTGTCTTTGCTATTAATGATATTGGTGTATTTTCTTGTATTCAGTACCATCACAGTTAGCGATAGAGATTTCCAGCACCAATCCATCCAACTGATAATCAGTCGGGATATTGATGGCACGTCTCGCGATGTCCATTTCGCAGAAGTTGCTGCCGTCCTTTTTGCAGAGCACAACGTCCATATAGTCTGGCATGTCTGGTATAGTTCCTGGCTCCGACATTTGTGGCTGCAACTCCCCGAACGCTTCCTTCACATACTCATATATTCCCCGAGTATACTTTTCGATGTCCACCCCTACATAGCGTGTATAGGTGTATTTGATAATGCATAAAGACATTTTACCTGCCATATTGTTTTGTTTTTTGTTTATCCTCCTTGTCGTCGCTATGGTCCATCACTATCTGATAATACTTAAGCACTTCTCGCGTAACTTGCACATATTTTGTCGTTGATAAAGACCGAGCCCACTTCACAAAAGCAGGCTCGGTCATAATTGTCTAAACTCTTACACTTATGATAAAATGCAAGGAGTCAGGTTATTTATATTTTTCTAACAGATAATGTTTACACCAACCTTTGTAGAACTTATGCGCATCCTCTTCCAGAACAAAGCCCTTGTCCTCAAGCTGAGAAATTGCCTTCTTCACATTCCACGACCAGATTTTTTTGATTTCCAAGTCATAGTCTACTGAATCCTGACTTGCCTCACCCTCGAGAACACGAATATTTTGGGGATGTGCCCAAATAAACATATGTCCCCAAAGATGATACCAATGTTTCTTCAGATAGACAACGTCACGAATGTCCGTTCCCTCCAACACGAGAGTTGAAAGGTTCTTAAGAATCTCTCTCTTGTAACCACTCTTGAATGCAGTAAAGCCATAGATCGTTCCGTTCCATGCTATTCGGTCGTCACCGATAACCAACGAGTTGCGCGAGCTTAACTTCTTCGCAGCCACTGTAAGCCAATGGTAGATAGAGAGTGTGATAATGCTTAACATCACTCCGAACCAAGATGAGTGGTAAGAAGGTGAATATGTAGCGCCATCCAATTCCTTCACACCGGCGTCTTCCAACTTCTTTTTTATTTCATCTACATCTAATTTTGCGTAGCGTCTGCTTGGTATGATGTTCTGCTCACCATAGATGGTAAACTGTTTTGTAAACATCCAATACATCTTACTCTCATAAGTGGCGATGTTCACCTTGTCGTAAGGCAGGAAGATGTCATCCTCGGTCTTGAAGGTCTTCTGATGAAACACAATGCCCTTGTCTGTAAAGCCAATGGAAGAATGGGTGAACCATAACGACGGGCTGAATATTACGCTGGGCGTAAAGCGGTCGTTGTAGGTTACTTCTGCACCATCAGCGATGTTGCCTCCATGATTCTTAATAAACTTTCGAGCGGCTCTTACATCATCATTCTTAACATTACTGAGACGGATATTCTTCTCTGATCCGACGTACAAGTTGTTAAAGATAACACCTCGTGTGAAAAAGTATTTTATTTCGTCAGTTTTCACACACCATCCATATTTGATGTTCTCTGATGATATTATATGCTTGGGATTCATCCAGAGTGTATTGCGGTTACCGCTCAACAGCTTGTCAATACGATACCAGCGGGCTCTTGTCTTCAACATCTCAGAATTTTCCGAGAAACAAACTGGATCCTTTGTTGCAAGAGCATCTATGAAATCGTCATATTCATCAAAGTCCACATAGAATCTGTCATAAGACACATTGCCACCATTCCAGCCACTATTGTCTTCTTTTCCAATACCAATAGACACTCTTGTATTGCCAAAACAGAACCATGGGAGTCTGAAACTGAAGATTTTCTTCTCCTTGATACAGTACTCCAGGTCTTTTACAGGCAAGCTATACTCACCTATTCTGTTTTTAGTGTAAGATACAGTAATATCTGTGTCTGTCAGAGTGATGTTGTTTTGCTCTACAAAACCTCTCCAAATACCAGGATAGTGACTATCTGTAAAACTAAATGGCCACCAATGGAAGGTCTTTGAAGTGAATGTGATAGAATTATTGTCTTTACTAATCATAATTATTGATTATTTAGTTAATACTGTTTTCTATTAATATAAGTTAGCCATAATCATATTTAGAGCTTATCTGATTGCATTGTACATATTAATGCAAATCTTCTTAATGTTTTCTTTCTCGTTTCTCCAATTCGACCAATCTGGCATATATCTCCATTTGTCTAGATTGCGATTCTTGAGTCCGTTAGAAAAGTTAAAGTGGTATTTGTTTTTTTGGTTTAAGTTTTCAGCTATTTCCCTCAAATGCTTCTTTTGACAATCATCATCAGTACCCATTTCGAATATGAGCTTGTCTTTTTTTAGAGAGATATTTAAGCCAAGAAATATTTTATTCCTTAATGCTATCTTGTGAAAGGATTTATTGTTGTTGAAATGGGCACATGGGATTTCTTTTTCTATATCCCTCATTAATACTTCTAAAGAAGCGAACTGTTCTCTTCTTTCACTACTGAGCATTCTCACATTGTTAGCTTCTTTATTAATCATAGTCGGAACAACAATTTCCTGAAAAAAGTAATATGGTTCACTATCTTCAATTTTCTCAAAATGCAGTTCCAAGGCATAGAATCTGTATTCGTCATTTGTTATCTCGTTAAGAGTCTCTATCGCCTTTATATGCTCGGGACGGAATTTCTCGCATATCCAGACAAAAGTCTTAGCTTGAATGTTTGCAAGATACGTTATGCATTTGCCTAAATGGTCATGATTCGTTACGCCCAATTGGTTCTCAATTACAATAAAGTCACCCGTAACCGTATCTTTATATAACAAATCAGCTCTAAATTCACCTATATTACATTCTCTATCTATAAATTCAAGATCATCCACACCTATAATTTCTGCAATTTCATTACTCACTTCTTCTATGAATGGTGACATACACTGCTCTTCTATACGTGAGGTTTGGGCATTTTCCCACACCTCTTGTGCATTAAGTTGCGTAACCACGTCAGTCTTTCTTTTCATATATTATTATAATTATATTAGGCGATGCCGAATATAGACTGACATCGCCTTGATAAGATTCATATTACATCTGCTGACTCTTATATATACCATTGAATATCAACAAATATAACAATAGAATAATCCCCGATGTGATGATATAATAGCTTTGTGTTATACCAAACACTGCAAAAGCAAACTGAGCAATTACAGAAACCAGCACAACAAGAAAAGAGAACACACGAAGACTAACACCTTTTTTGGAATCATTGTATGATACACCAAAAGCAAACAACAATCCAACAAGAAAGCATATGCTACTCACAACGAAGGCCAAAGTCGCATTCTCATCATTTCCTGCAACAGAGTAAACAGCATACCCAAGAAGTGCCGAAAGCCCCACTGCTATAAGTGAAGTAATAATATTTATTCTCATTTAGGTAATTCTGGAGGGGTTAATGCTACGATTTTAAGTATTGCAGAAACTTTTTCTACTGGTTGCCATCCCAGCATACCGGGCATCCACGCAAGAGTATCCTTTTTGACCTTCTTTTGATAAATCAACTGAGATAGTTCACCTTCATTCAACGGGCCAACAGGCTTATTATCAATAGCAACAAAGTAAATCTGCTGCAATGGTTGAGGAATGGTCTGCCCAGAACCTGGCACATGCATAGTTTGCATGGCCCGATTCATGGTGCTTACCATCTGGTTTGCAACAGCCATACCCATTCCAAACTCTACAAGTCTGTCAATGGAAAAAAAACTGTTATTATCCATATATTTATATATTTATGGCATAGGTGGAGGTGTTGCTCCTGGCACGGGTGGAACAAACAAACTTGATAACTCTGGAATTGTATTAGCAGTAGCCCATTGAGACATACCTTGTTTCCAAACCAAAGACTGACCGGTCAATTGTCCTGTCTGTGCCATCTGCTGCAACTGTTGCATATTGAAAGGTCCTGTCTGTTGCCCATTCATAGCCACAAAGAAAGAAACATTTGGCATAGGAGGTGGCGTATTCATACCATTCTGAACTGTCTGTCCCATCTGATTCATCATACCAGCCATTTGCTGTCCCATGGCACCGCCCATCATCATACCTGTCATCATACCAGCAGGATTCATAGAGCCTCCATGACCCATATCCATAGTGCCCATCTGACCAAGATTTTGTGCTCCCGTCTTGAGAACATCAGCCTGCTGATTGAGCGCATGAGCACCAATGAAGTTAGTTTCTGTCTGTAGACGCTGAGCACGTTGGGCCTCTTCACGCTGGATACGAAGAGTTTCTTCCATATTCTCCGTATTGATACGCTGAGTATCCTTCAAATTTTGGATATTTACGTCTGCCTGAGTTTTTACTGTGCTCTGAGTGATATTAGCTGTTACAGAGCGTAGCTCAACCCAACCTTCACTTTCCTTATCAAGTTCTATACGTGATAGATCAAAGCGCTTCAGATTAACACCAAAACTTTCTAAATCTTCCTTCAGTTTTCCTTGGATTATATCACTGATATCATCTATCTTTCGCTCTATCTGTACTAATGCTACGCCATTATCAATAGGGGCATTTGTTATAATACCCTTAACTCTGCGGATTACTACATCTTTAATCTGTTTTTTAAAAGCTTCAAGGTCAAAGTTTATAAGTCGATTCAACTTAATGAAAGCCTTATAGTCAGCGATATTAAATGTTATGCTACCACCTGCAGCTACGGGCACAGCAAAGTCAGCGTAACGAGGATCTACTACATCAAAATAAGGTACAGCAAATTTTATTTGAATGATACCCGCTAAATTAATGAAATAAACCTCAGCCTGAAATGGAGAATCGCCACCATATGCTAATCCTACTATACTTGAGAGGACCGGAAAATTGGCTGTCTTAATGATCTCATCGAATGGTCCTTCAATGAAATCCTGAATAATGCCATCTTTCTGTTTGTAAACGAAAGCAGCAATTTCTCCATCTTTAACACGTAAGCTACTTCCCCAACGAATAGAATTTTCTCTACTGGTTGAGTTGGCATCCTGTCCTGCAGGACGCCATTTCCAAACCAGATATTCAGGCTCGTCGCAGCGGATCACGTTAATCAATCCGCCCGACTTTCCTTTACTTCCTAATCCAAATAATCCCATTACTATAAATATAAGTTATTTATATCAGATTTCTATATATCAGAAATTTCTTTTTCCAACTTAGATAGTTCTTCTACTTGTTTCTCAGACATATCCAAATTATTCAGTTCTTCTTTTAATTCTTTAAATTTCTCTTCAGCTTTGGATTCCTTTTCATAATAATCAAAATCACCATCATCAATATATTTTTTATGATATTTTACATATTCCTTCACTGCTTTTTTACAGTCTTCCAGAATTTCATCTGCCTTTTTCTCATCACTACTAGATGTTGTGGACTCAGAATCTATTGACGATGAATTATCATTAAGGTCAAGTTGTACACCAACCTCGGCAGCAAGTTCTTTCATCTTCTCTTTATCATAAGATGGTACCTTTTGAATACAAGAGAGAAAGAGGTTCTTAGCCTTTTCATCCTCGCCAACTTGTTTATAAGCACCTATTACCTTAGCCAAAAGGGAACGGAACAATTCACTAACACCATCATCATGAATTCTATTAGAAAAACCACTTAATTCATTTGCAGCAGAATCAATATCACCTGCTTTTAAATGCTTATCAATATTATTGGAAACAACCTTCAAATTGTCCATAGCCTCTACAGCTTCCTTCTCACTAGATACGCAAGATTTCAAGCCAAACAGTCCTAAGCCACCATATAAAGCAATGGCCGCCACAACAATTATTGTTATAATCAATGTCTTTTTAAGCTTTCTCTGCTTAGCTTCTTTCTCTATTTTAGAAATTATTTCTTGAGCCTCAGGTACGTCTTTTAATAGCATTTTGGCTTTTTCTACAACTTGTTTAGATTTAAGTCTCCATGCCTCTGTAATTTTATTATCACTTGCACTACTACTATCGCCAAGGCCTTCACTATTAGAATAACACAATAACAGCATCTCTAACAAGTCTTCTTTAGCGTTTGGTATTGGAAAAGTTTGGATAAGTTGAACTTTTTTAGTTGTTATGGCATCAGTTCCAAAAAACTTACCTATTCCACCAAAGGCTCCATTTCCTTCTGCATCTATCTCTTCTAGTTTTTTTTGAAATTTCTTAGTTGTGATATTTGCATCTACATTTGCAAACTCATGGCCACACTCAGGGCATTTAGTTTGGAAAGATTCAACTATAGCTCCACAAGCAGGACATTTTCTCACATCGCCATACTTATTAGACTTAGGAGCAGACTTCTGTGCTATCTTGGCCTTCTCCATTTCTAATGCGTGCTGCTCGGCCTCACGTGCTTCTTTCTTTTTTAATTCAACCAGACGCGCATCAAGAACCATCTCAAACTCATCAAGATCGATTCCCATAGATTCTGCTTTTTTGAAGAGAATCTGCTTTTCCTTTTCGGTTAATACGCCATCAGCTAATGCCGCACTGATAAGCGATTCCATTTTTTCATTATACATAATAAAAGATTTTATCTAAGTTTTTATCATTATTGTTTAAGTAATGGCAAAGTTATCAGATATTCACGACTTGTACAAGTCCATAATGGTTCATAAGCGAAATTACCTCACCCGAACCACCTCCGCATCATTATCCTCAGGAATTCCTCAGTAATAAGGGAGTTACGAGGCGTCGCCTATTACGGCGTAGATGTGGCAGTAGGGGCATTCGGCTGTCGGTTCTTCGTCGGAGATGTAGTCCGTGATTTCGGACGGCGGGAAGATCTAGCAGCAGCTAAAACAGCCACAAAGCTTCGACTGCTCCAGTTGCTTCTTGTTGCGGAAGCTGCAATCGTGAGCTTGACGAAGGATTCTGTCTGCAACTCCCCGAACGCTTCCTTCACATACTCATATATTCCCCGAGTATATTTATCGATGTCCACCCCTACATATCGTGTATAGGTGTATTTGATAATGCATAAAGACATTTCACCTGCCATATTATTTTGTATTTCAAATTATGCCTGGAATGTTAGATAAGTTCTGTAGAGTTCTTCGGTTTAGCGTAACTATTCAGCGAATGCCATAGCATAGCTGAATAGAAATAAGAAAAAAAATGGTTCATCGGATATTTGGAATGATGAGCCTAAAAAAAACACTCATGGCATTTCGCTTTTCTATCGATATAAAAGCGAAATGCCATGAGTGTAATTGATTTATTGAAGTCTTAATTTTCTAGAACCTGTCCAACTTACTTTGAAAATAGATTCTGAGGTAAGTTCAAGTGTCTTGTAATCTTTGGAAACGGTACCTCGTAGGACAAAATCGTTGGTGTAAATGGTTATGTCATAGCCATTCGCTTCCCATTCTCCACTCCAAGTAGCGTCATCTTGCAATGTTTCCTTTATGCTGACTTTGCCATTGTTTTTGAAGGTGATGCGCAAAGACTCAGTAAATGTGCTCTTATCCAAGTCTCTTTCGTCATCATATACGATGTCGTCTTCTACTTGGCGTGTTACCTTATATACCATTTTTCCTCTTTGTGCAACTGTGTCGCTAAAGATTTTAGTAGAATCTACTTGTGGTTTTACAGGTTTTGCAATGATGGTATCTTTGGTCGCAATACTGTCTGTATTTTCGGAGGCTTTTGGCTGTTTGTTGCCGCAAGCAGAGAATGTAGTAACCAAGCATATTGCTAAAGTTGTAATAATTGATAGTCTCATAATTTTTTATTACTTAATTTCTTTTGCGATTTTTGCTGATTCAGCACAGTCCTTAGCTCTGACTAATGTAAGGTCTTGCTCGTACTTATCTGGCATGACATCGAATTTAAGATTGGCGCAAACCGGCATTCCCATTCTTATAGTATATCCTACATTTGTGAGAAACTTCTTGCCGTTTTGTATCAAAATTAATTTTTCACCTTCATGCATACCGTCAAAATCCTCAATACAGGCTTTCTTTACGCCAGTTTTTTGTAAGGCATCACTTACCTTCATTCCGACAACGAGATTGTTTGCCTTGGCAATACTGTCTGCTCTTGCAATACTATCAGCACGAACTATGCTGTCAACCCTAGCGATACTGTCAGCTTTAGCTTGTGCTATGGCAACTGAGTCTATTCCATTTTCAGAACTGTTTCTATTGCTGTTGGAGCAACTTGTGATACTTGTTGTGAAACAGACAAGCATCATGATTAAAAAATGTTTCTTTTTCATTATCTTGTAATTTTTAATTTGTAATTAACACTTTATAGTAGCCATTTTCCCGTCTTTAGTATAAATTCTTATTATAATCTGAATACAACAGGAACTTTGTTTTTACAAAACGTGGCATTCTCTTGGGTAAATCTGAGAATGCCACATCTATATTAGAAATAAGGTGTTAGAAGTTGAATCTTAAGCCTGCGAAGACGCTCAGACCGTCGCGCTTGTAGCCTGTGGGCTTGAAGAAAAATCTATCGGCATCACTATGTAATGTAGAATCATCCTTGTCGCCTATGTTGTCAAGATTGATGTTGACAGCGTATTCTGCACCTGCAACCAACTGGACGGGATAGAAGATGTTGACATTAAACTTTGCACCTATAGGAATGCGCACTGCATTCGAGAGTACAGACTTTCCGTAGTCAGACGAGTGGTAGTCCTTTATGCCGTCGTTATATGTGGCATTGGGCGACTCATACTTGTTGGCGAAATAATTGCCCTCCCATTGTGCCATCACGTAAGGCATAAACTCAACGCAATGGGCAAACTCAAATCCGACACCATAACCCAAACCTACATTCATAATAACAGGGCTCTTTACCACGTCACCAGTATTTGTGGCATAAAGACGTTTGCTGTTCTCATATGTTCCCATTCCTGCCTTTACCATAAGATACTGAGATATGCCGGCTGTGCTCAGACTCAAACGCATGTCGAAGGTTAGACTGACATCATACGAGTGTTCCATGTATCCGCCTGTGATGCTCAGACTGGTGTTGGAGCTTGCCTGATAGACAGCAACGTCACCTTTCTTATAAGAAGCCTGTCCTCCTGCAAAAGTGTAGAGATTCGCAGTGCTGTCATTCACGTTGCAAGCTCTTGTGGTGCTCACCTTCGACGAATACATCTTGCCGTTCTTTTCCTTTGTACGATAGATGGCCACCTTGTCACACGACTTCAGACCATTGACATGGCCGATATTTGTAGCGAAAGGATTTCTGCCTGTCACCTGTCCACGAATGGCGAAAGCTGGCACCTTCAGAGACATCTTTCTCTTGGTCTTGTTCTTAAGCACATATTCCTGGGTGTCTACGTCATAAGTCATCTTTGCCTTGTCGGAAGCTACTAATGAAACGGGCACGCTTATCTGGTTATACTTGCTCATATCATCCCAGCAGTTGAATACCTGCTCAAGCACATCCTTGTCAATCTCAACTTTATAGGCATTCCATTTCTTCTTGCCTCTCACTGTGCTCACCAGGAAAATGTAGTTGTTCTCCAATATCGGGAGATAATCCTCCTTCAAGATATCTTCCTTTGAAATCACGCCAATCGCTGCACGCTCGTCGTCCGACTTCAGAACATTTTGCAGTGCAAGGTCCTTCAGTCGTTCTTCTGAAAGCGATGTGCCATTATAGCAGAATAGATAGTCGAGTATCTGCTTACCTATTTTCTGGTCGTTGAGAATCTTGCATAGCTGCTTGCCACTGTATGCCGAACATGAAGCGGGTATCTCAACCTCCACCTTGCGGTATTTATTGCCATATGCCAGCAGATTATAATTGCCCGTGATGCAGACAATATTGCTCTTTGAATCGTAGAAAGGCTTTTCCTTTGCTGAGATTGGGGCAGCGAGGAATCCAGCCAGAAGAGTCGCTAATATATATCTTTTCATTGTATCCTATTATAAAAATGCAGTTGATTGTTATTTTGTATGTACGGGGCGGATATTGAATAGATCTCTGAAACCGCCAAGCTTAAACTCCTTGCTGTCGTAAAGATAGACATTGTATACCTCTCTGCCTGTCTGCTCCGACGTGTGATACCATGCACAAGGCAGCACAATGCTCTTGCCAGAAGGTCCGGTCACAACGTAGTAATTGTCATACTTCTTCCATTGACACTTGTCGATAAGCTCTTGCCACTGTGCCTTAGTCGGCATGCTCCAGCCTTCGCCAAGAATGTAAGTAGCGACATCAAACTCAGCATTGCCAGCAATATCCATCGGGGCTTCCTTGGTTCCGAGATAATCCCACATGCCCAGTCCTCCCCAAGGATAACCGTCACCCACTGCAAAGAGATACTTGTGATTCTCATATTGGGTGTTGTTATATCTTTCAATGGCGTTATCATGAGCACTTTTCTTGGCTATACAATAATTGTTGTATCTGTTGTATGCCGAATACAGTTCCTTTATATCCATCGATTTGAGATACTCCTCGTAGGTCATTGTCGTAGGATAAGTGCTGTTCTCATTATTAGTGAATGAAGGCTTTTCCATAGGTTGGAGGCCAAGTTCGTTCTCCAGATCCTGCAAGGTCTGCTCCAAGGTCTTGTGCTCAGTGACTGGACTCACGGAGCCAAGGTTTGAGGAAGCCCACTTCACCGACAGTCCCAAGTCCACATAGCCATAATATCCTTCCGTACCACGACCTTCGGTCGTTTTCTTGTCTGTGTAGACTTCTGGATCCATATTCTTATATTCGGGATGCTTATCGTCAGACTCGGTAAAGCCCTGGGGATAAGTCAAGGCATTGATTTCGTCAATTATTGCCTGACGGTCGGTAAAGAAATTGTCACCCACGAAGATTTCATTGTCGTCACTGCTGCACGACGTGAATATCATTGCGCCTCCAAGTATCAATGAGGCAAACAAGTATTTCTTTTTCATAATAAGTGTTTATTGTTATGATTCTTATATGTTTCTTACCACCAATAATAGTGGTATACAACTTTAGGCTGGCTCTCCACGTATGCCTTTGCCACTGATGCAGCCGCACGTACTGTGGCAATCTGCACCTCCTTCTCGTCCTGTGCTTTCTGCTTCTCAAGCTGGAACTCACGGTCGCTTACAGCCTTAATGCGTGCCGCCATCTCCGTCTGTAGACTCTTAGCTTCAGCCTGCACCTTTGCTGATGGCATCACAAGACTCTTAAGTATATCGCTTGCCGTTGCTGCTCCGCTTTCTGTTGGATTAGAACTCCATGCCGAGCGTGCCTGACGGACAATGTCAAGATTTTTCTTCTCGAGCGACGTGCTGCCATACTGTGCTATGAGCGACTGCGCTGTCTGAAAATCCTTGTTTCCCATCGGTATGGCAAAGAGCATGTTCATCGCCTCGTCATACTTTCCTGCTGCGGCAGAAGCCTTGGCGGTCTGGATGATGTTGGCAGCCATACGGTCATAATATTCCGTGATGCGCTGCTTTCCCTTTGCCACAGCCTCCTGCAATTGTGGCAGAGCAGGATTCAGCTTTCTCACGGCGGCAGCTATGGCTTGGTCCTCAGAGTCGCCAATACCTTTCGCCTCGGTAGAAAAATTAGAATAGAGTGTGCCGTCAAGACCGTCACCTACGTATATGCCTATGCTTACCAACACGGCATTCTTCTGCGGAACGGTCTGAGTCTGCTCGCTTCTCAACTTCTGTATGTGCCCCGTTATGATGAAACGGTTGTCGAAGCCCGAACCCGACATGCCATTAGCTGTGGCTATCTGATTGAGCTTAGTCTTCAGCATGGCGGTGGCTTTCGCTTCAAGACCGTCGTTCTCTGGCACTACAGGATTGAGACATATCACTCCGATGTCTTTCGCCGATTGTGCCTTGACGGTTATGGCAGTGCCGCAGAACAATGCAGCCAATGCCACCACTAAAATCCTTACCTTCATGATAATATGTTATAACGTATTTTTATTTTCCACCAAGCACAACATATGCCTTGCCGATACCTACTGGTACAGTGGCAACAGACACTCCGAACTGAGAAAGGAAAGATGTGATAGGCTTTATGAAGCCCTCCATATTGATGGCCTTAGGCTTTCCACCGAATTTGCCCTTGCCGAAAAGCGGGAAGCGAACCTGCTCATAAGACATTCGATTGCGGGTCTTGCCGTTCTGTGTGAATGAGCCGTTCACGGTGTTCTCGTTCATCCAGTAGTCAATCACTTCGCTCAACTCACCGGTTTCGCCATTCAGAGTAACGTCCGACTCGAAATTGAGAGGACAGTCGCTGGCAATCTTGAAGATAACCGAACCTTCACGACCATTGGCAATCAAATCTTCGAAATGTCTCTGTATGCTTCCGGTAAAATTATCAATGAATCCTAATACAGACTCTTCTAGCAATGTTGAGATCGGTGCACCAGATGCCGAGCTGCGACCCGTCTCACCGCCTATCTGCTTGCTTGTAGCTGCGTCAATTGAGGTAACACGAAACTCCACCATATTGCGCGGACCATGAGCGGTGCGTGTGAAAGCTATATTAACAAGGATGTCAGCCTGAGCCACACGCGTAAGCTGATCGAGCTCGTCCTCCACAATCTCTCCGTCTGCCTTCGATGTAAGAGCCATATCCATCGCACCCTCGTTCTTAAGTTCGTCGAGCGCACTCTGCAAGTTCTTCAACGGATAGCCACGCTCCTGCATAATACCACCCATCTTGGTGATGACGTTAAGCACATCATCATTTAGAAGAGCCTTTTCATAATCAGGTGTCTTTGGGTCGTTACTCTTGACAAAACCATTGTTCACACACCAAGCTTTCTCAGGAATAACCATGATAATAGGTTTCATGGCCTTAGGTTGATTGGCTGTGGTCTGAGCAAAGGTTAATACGGCAAATAGGAAAGCCACAAAAGACAAAACAATTCTTTTCATTATCTATGATTTAATTTGAATTAATAATTACCATTATTATATGGGATTAAAAATAGCTATTGAGCTTCTTGATGATACCTTCATCCTCCAGAAGCTTACGAAGATTGTCATACATCACAACAACAAAGATTCCGACTTTACGTCCTTTACCCGTCTTTACATTGTTTTCACCAGTGGGATAACCAGTGTTGACATTCTTCACATACTGAAGGAATTCGCCCTTCTTAAAAAAGGTATCAAAAAACTGCTTGTGCTCTTCGTAAACGCTCCTATCAGCAACAAGTGGCGGAATCTTACCTGCTATCTCGTTTCCTTCCACCCCAGTAAAAATACAAGCTGCCACAGCATCCTGCATAGCCATATCAATAGCCTTATCCGGAGAACTTGCAACACCCCAAGCTTTTAAGAATTTTGTGCCCTGCTGGGCAACACGAACAATCTGTACCTCATAGCTATGCGCCATATCAAAATGATAACTCTTGGCATTAAGCGAACTGAAAGCTATGATCATAAACACAAATAAAAATGCGATTCTTTTCATGTTATGTTTTATTAATTTTTATTATCATTAACTTTTGTGCAAAGTTATCAGATATTTATGACCTGTACAAGTCCATAATGGTTCACAAATGAAAATTATACAGACAAGGTAGTCTATAAAAACAACTAAGGCGTTAAAGTAATCGTTTCGTCAAAATGAAACAGACTGCTTTAACGCCAAAATATAAAAATAAAGACTATTTTATTAATTCTCTGAACTTGCGAAAGTTCAATTAATTAATTTAAACTGAAAGTAATTGGTAATTGAAACTTCACTGGCACAGGCTTTCCATCCTGCTTACCTGGTATCCATTTGGGCATAGCCTTTACAAGACGTAATGCTTCTCTGTCAATAGAAGGGTCAACACTACCTCCTATTCGCACGTCGGTGAGGCTACCATCAGCCTCGACTTTAAACAATACTATTACCCTACCTTGAATTCCATTTTCTGCAGGAACAGCTGGATATTTAAGATTTTCTTTAAGGTAAGTCACTAAAGCTTTTTCACCACCAGGAAACATTGGCATCTCTTCTACAACTTGGCTTGATTTGGTTCCCTCGGTTTCTTTAGCCTGCTGATTTGACTGACTAAAAGCATGAGAAGTAGCGAGCACACTTAGAACTGCAACAAAGAAAAGTTTTACTACTACGTTTTTCATTTTTTAATAATTATAATAGTTATAGTTTTATGATGACAAAGTTAATGGATTTTTATTTTAAATTCTGAACGGTTTCGTCTAACCGTTTGATGAATAAACATTTAACGGAGTATCTGAAAAGTAATGGTAACGACTAGGAAACCGTGCGATTTTCAGCGTTTTGCGGTGTTTTACTATCAAATAACTCTTTCAGGTGCAAAGATACGACAAATCTTTGATATAGTATCCAATACAAACAGTATTCGCCATTTTTTGCCTTTCGATATATACCTATTTGCTTATGCCGTTATTTTTTGCAGATTTGGATAAAAAAGGAAAGGCAAAATTCAGGAAGCATTGAAATTCTTTACTTTAGTTAGTGCAAAAATCGAATAATTTATTGTAACTTTGCAGCGGATTCGGTGTGCATATAATACCATCCCAATTAAGATAAGTCGCAACATATATAGTGGTTTTCAATATGATTATGAACAATTGTACAATATTAACAGGTAAAAACACCGTTAATATTGCATATCATAAACCTTGGTAATTTTTCCACATTCAAATCTAATTAATTCGATTTGAATGTCATTGTCTTTGTAATCCGGCATGCTATTTCAGGCTTGTCGAGAGATTTTTTGTGCTATAAAATCAAGAAACATTCAAAAGATAAAAGGAAAAATTCAAATGGAAAAAATCAGAAATTGGAAACAAGATTTCTATACAATATGGGCGGGGCAAGCTGTGTCCCTGATAACAAGTGGGGTTCTTCAAATGGCCATCATCTGGCATCTGACAAATACAACAGGGTCTGCGATGGTGTTGTCAATGGCGACCTTGGTTGGGTTTCTACCTCAAGCGGTTTTAGGTTCTGCAATCGGAGTACTTGTTGACCGCTGGAACCGGAAAATGGTCATGATTGGTGCAGATGTCATCATAGCTTGTGCTGGACTGGTACTTACCGTAATTTCCCTGTCAGCGGAACTACCTGTATGGATAGTAATGCTCATCCTCTTCATTAGAAGCGTTGGCACTGCATTCCATTCCCCTGCGTTAAGTGCGGTAACACCTCTTTTAGTGCCTGAAGAACAGTTAGTCAAATGTGCCGGCTACACCCAGTCCATCCAATCGGCAAGTTTCATCCTAAGTCCGGCAATTGCCGCTTTTCTCTATGCAAAATGGGGGTTGAATTCTGCGGTTGCCCTTGACGTATTCGGAGCAATAATTGCCTGTATCACTGTTGCAATGGTTCACATCCCAAAACAACCGATTGAAGCGCTGCAGCAAGAAAACTTTTTCACCGAACTGCGCATTGGCTATAACGCAATACGACAAAATAAAGCTCTTTTCACATTGCTTTGGATAGGAGCAATCAATATGTTCATTTATATGCCAATCAATGCGCTATTTCCGCTGATGAGTATGAATTATTTCGAGGGAAGTACCTTGCATGCTTCCGTGGTGGAAATTGTTTTTGCAGTTGGTATGTTGTTGGGCGGACTTCTATTGGGCGCATGGGGAGGTTTCAAAAAGCGCATGGCAAATATCATCGGCTCTATCTTTCTTGTGGGAGTGTCATTGACTGTTTCCGGCTTGCTACCAACCAATGGTTTTATGATATTTGCGATATGTTGTACGTTGATGGGCTTTTCTGCCCCATTCTATAATGGAGTACAGACCGCGCTATTTCAAGAACAGATACAACCCGAGTATTTAGGGCGTGTTTTCGGACTTCTTGGCAGCATCATGTCGTTTGCCATGCCGCTTGGGTTGGTAGTGTCGGGTGCATTTGCAGACCAAATCGGGGTAAACCGTTGGTTTTTGTTCTCAGGTATGGCTATTCTGCTTCTCGCTATAATAGCCTTATGTCTTCCACAACTTAGAAAGGTCGACAATCAAAAACAAAAATCATGATTTATGAAACGTAACTAAATCTAAACAGCAATAAGCCTCTGATAGGGAAATACGATTATCGGAGGCTTATTGCAATCTGTTTTAACTACTTATGTAATTCCTCTACTTTTCCTTTGTGGTTGAATTGGCTGTCGTATGCTCTGCCGTAGCCTGTCGAACTGTTCCCTGAACCATTCGCCTATGGGCTGGCGGTTGATTACGAGTGTCAGTTTAGACTTGTCCGCAGGGTCTTTCACCACTTGAAAGCCTGCTCTTTCTGTCGTAAAACTCCGATTATGTTCCTCCGAATAAAGTTTGCCCTCGTATATCAAAGGCTTACCATAAGTCAATGTCGTGGTCTGCCTTTCATTGAACCCGACAAGGCGGCACAGGCTCTCTATTCTCATAATTTCCTTTGCCATAGGAAACCATGCACACAGCTTTTCGATAATGCGTTTCAAACCTGATACTTCATCTTTGTGTCTGACACTTTTTTCCGCCATCTCCTTACGGTGATTCTGCTGTATTTCCAACAACTGGCGGTTGTGCTCGGTTTGCATCGTGTGTATGCGGTTTTGCAGTATCTCAATGGTTTCCTCATGGGTGGCAACTTCCCGATACAGGGCGGTGTTCTCCCTTTCCAAAGTCTTGACCTTGTTGCTCCCGAAAAGAGAACCGACACTTTCAGCTATGTTGGTCGCTGCGGTGGTGGCTGCACCTTTCAGTTTCTCGGTCTGTACCTCTTTCTTGGCTTGTCTGAGTTCCTGTTCGGTTTCGGTTTTCTGCTCCTGTAACCGCTTGTTTTCTGCATCAAGGGCAGCGTTCTTTTTCTGTATGTCCCGATAATACTGTGTCGTGGTGGTGTGCCGTGCTTCGGAACCTCGCACACCTCGCTGTAATCCGTATTTAGCCATAACCCTTGCATAATTGTCGTGGTACGCAATCAAGGTCTGACGGTTGAACAGGTCATCGGCACACAAACGGACGGTATTTGCTTTCTTGTGATACTTCCGTTTGCCGTCTTCCTGCTCTTTCTTGGCTTTGCGCCTTTCACCTGTCACGATGGGAACAATGGCTGCATGGATATGCGGTGTCTTCTCGTCCATGTGAAGATGGGCGGCAACCACGTTCTCCCTGCCGAATGTGGCTTGCAGCCATTGGATGCTGTCGCTGCACCATTCGTCAAGTCTTCCGTTTTCCTGTATGTCCATCATGTCCTCATGTGTTCCCGACAGAACCACTCGGACTACACGGACTTGGTCATGTGTAATCTTCCGCTTGATGCCTGCCGTGTTCAGCCTGTGGGCAATCGCTTCATCCCTGCCATGAACGCCATCGGGGTATTCTATAAGTACCCTGTTCAGATGCGTTCTTGTCGGGTCTGCGTTTTTAGGTATGATTCTTCTCTCTATATGGTCGGATTGTACGGTGTCCGATGAACCTTTTGCTTTCTTTATGTCCAATGAAAAATATCCCATGTAGTTTGATTTTTACGGTTATTGTTATGAGTGTATTCTCTGCCTGTGGCATTGGCTCTCAGGGTTTCCAAAGGGATTTCCCTTTGGCTCGATAGGGAGTTTTTAGCATTACCGTGTAATGCGTGAAGAAAACGCCCTATTGAGCTATGGTATTTCTGTCTAAATACCCTTGGGAAAGCGAACCTGTTCCCCTCTATATTTTCAGCCCTTTCTTTTTCGGTGGCTGCATCATCCGCCTTGCGGATTGTACTTGCTTCTCCTCCTTTATCGGCTCTGTCGATTGGGACAAGAGTTTTTTGCACAGGTACTCGTTCAAGTCATTATACCCTGCATAGTGAACCGACATATCCTGCAAGCGGTCACCCAACATCCGTTGCAGGTTGGCGTATGCGTTCCGTCCTGCTGTGTCATTGTCAAGGAAACAGCCGATTCGGGTATAGGTTGCCAATATGCTTTCCGCTTTCGAGAGGTTGGAAACGGAGTTGAGAATGACGTAATCCTGTGCATTCAATCGTGGGTGTTGCGGATTGTTCTTTACTCGGATGGTCAGGAACGAGAGATAATCCATGAAGCCCTCGAAAAGATAACAGACGGTTCGTGGCTCTTTTTGCTGTCGGATATGGGTGATGTCCTTCGGGGCGACACATCCCTTGAAGTATCTATTACGCACTTCATACCCTCTTGCCATATTCGGGAAGCCGATGGCGAAATAGGGTTTGTCGGCATTCTCAAACCGCAGTTCCTTACACTCCCTTTTGGCGAGTTCAATGTCTATCCCCCTTTCTTGCAGATAGGCAATGAGCGCAGGTGATGACAGCTCGCCAACTCTTAATACCCGATAAGTGCGGTTGTCGGATTGCTGCTTGCCAAAAGAAAACGATGCAGGGCGGATGTATGGTGTCCGTTCCTCTATGCGCTTCAACAGGCAGGTTACATCTTCCGTATGGTAGAGTTCCGCTGCCAATGCGATGATGTTACCGCCCTTGCCAAGTCCAAAATCGTACCATTTGTTGAGTTCTGTGTTTACCTTGAAAGATGCGTCCGTTTCCTCTCTCAGCGGTGATTTGTACCAAAAGCTGCTGCCCTGTTGCTTGACGGGCGTGTAACCCAAACTTTGCAGATAGTCTGCGATTCTGATTTGTTTAACTTCTTGTATGTTCATGATATTCTATAGATTTGATGATGATTGTAAAAACGTTGATTTGTTGAATGGCTTATATAACACATTTATTTACAGAAAGATATTTGCTCAACATCTTCTCAACAAACCACTCGCCAAAAGAGAAATCAACAATCGGGTGCTGTTCCTCTCTCAACTTCTCTTTTCGATTGTTGAGATTTTGTTGAGAGTGTATATTGTTTATTGTCAGCATAGTTATATCCTTATTCATCAATTCAACAAAAAAAAGAATGATATTACAGGGATTCAAGTTGTTCCCTCGTGACAGAATAGAAACGACCGACCCGTTTTACAGGCTCATACCGACACTCCCGATTGTAGTTGAATTGGTAGGTGGTATAGGTCAGTCCGTTGGGTGCAGGCGTAAGTTTCCAACACTCCTGCAACACCTTTCGGACTTGGTGCTTCTCCACTTTTACCTGCGAGTGTACCAGCAACAGAAGAATGTCGTTGTAGCAGAACGAGAATGTGTCCGTGCCGACACTATCCATGATGTCAAGTATCAGCTCGTGCATCTCTATCTCCAGTCGGTTACGGTTGCTGCGGATTATCTTCTGCAAGGCTTCGGTATGCAACAGCGATGGAGCAAACCACATACGGCTTTCCTTTTCGGTGGATAGTGTTCTGTGTTGCAGGAAATGAAGAAAGGCGGGTATCTCCGCTTTCAGCTTTTGCAGGAAGTCGGTATCATCAGACTGCAAGCGGTCTATCTTGCGTACCCAATAGCGTGTTTCCCCTGCATCAATGATTACAGGCAAGTACTCGTTGTTGGAGCATAGCACGAACTTGGCGAAAAACGCTATCTCGTCACGGTCTTTGCCTTTGGCTTCCACCTTGTAGGAAAGTGTGGTGCTTAGGTTCTTCAACCGCTCGCTGTCCTCCCTACGGTTGAGCAGCACCTCGTCCACCACGATAAGCAGTTTGCCGGCCCAGTCGGAATTGAATTGGCTACGGAAATCCTCGTTGGTGTTAAAGGTTACATTGTTCTGAAATAGGAGTTTTAGAAAATTCAGAAATGTGCTTTTGCCTGTGTTGCGTTCCTCTGATACCAACAGCAGGATAGGCAGCTTTTGAATGGGGTACAAGTAGAGCAGTTGTAGGTAGTCCATGCCCAACTCGTATTGCTCCCCGAAGATGTGACCTACCAAAGATTGGATATGCGAGAAATCGCCCTCTTTAGGTTGGTGGTCTATCGGTTCATAGAGGTTAAGGAACTTGCCGACCACGGGATGGTAGCCGATGTGTTCGGGTACGGTGCAGAAGCCGTCATACTTGGGAACGCTGCCGATGTAGTCCTTGCCGTAGTCTTGGCGCAGGGTTTCGTTGTTCCATGCTATGCGTTTCCTTACATACCCTCCGTTCAGTTTGGGCTGCTCCACAATCTTGTAAAGCGTAGTCCCCACTCGGATGAATTCCTCCTTTGCCATGCCACCATCCGATGGCGGTCTGTGGCTGTCTTGTTGTTTGTTAGCTGACATAATCAAATGGTTTTAAGTTTGAAAAATACCAGCTACAAAAGTATAAGAATTTATCGGATAAGTTGTTACGCAAAACGCGGCAGAACGGTGACAAATAGCCCCCGAAGAAAAAACTTTCAATGGTTTGGAACGGAAGTCGGGCAGGACAGACGAAAAAACTCCCAAAAAACGAATGTGGGGATTACGCTTTTCGGGAGAAAAAATTGGAGTTCCTGTTGATATGTCGGTCAGATTATATGCTGACACGCTGGCTTGATTACTCTATTCGTGACTGAATGAATGGATTCCGTCAGTCGTGCAACCAATTCAGCTACGAGAAGTATTCGGCTTTGGCTATGCCGTTGGTGTTCAGCGAAAAGAAGATGCTTGTTTTCTCTTTTCGCAAGTACAGTCTTTCAAGAACGGCATTGCGCACCTGCTTCGCACTGTATGTGCCGATACGGAACGCAAGGGCGATTATCGTTTCAAGGCTGTAAACCTCCATGCTGCACTTGTCGGACAGTCGGATGGTATGCCTTATCTCACACTCATTCAGAATGCCGTTCTTGCAGAGTGTCTTTATCCCTGCCCTGATAGTCGGGGCGGTTACATTGAACAACTCGCAAAGCTCCCACTCACTCATGGCGGTTGCCTGTATATCTTTCGGCATAACTACATTGCCGAACTCGTTCATTGTTATGATGTTTCTTTCCTCTTTCATTATCGTTTGATTTAAGGGTTACTGAATGGCATTGCAAATGTTCTTTTCCATATCCTCCAGTTTGTGCGACAATGTTTCCATATCCTGACTAATCTTTTGGGCTGTGATTTTTGCGTAAATTTGGGTCGTTTTTATGTTGGTATGTCCCAAAAGTCGGCTGACGGTTTCAATGGGTACTCCGTTGGATAACAGCACAGTGGTCGCTGCCGAATGTCTTGCTACATGATAGGTCAAGTGGACTTTTATACCGCACAACTTGGCAATGGCTTTCAGCTTCTTGTTGCAAGTCGTGTTACTCGGCATGGGGAATACTTTATTATCTCTTGTCATACCCCTGTACTTCTCTATTATCTTTCGGGGAACATCCAACAATCGGATATTGGATTCCGTGTTAGTTTTCTTTCTTCGGGTGATAATCCACAGATTTCCGTCAAAGAATGTTTGCAGGTTGTCTTCCGTAAGGTTCTTGACATCGGAATATGCCAAACCTGTAAAGGTGGAGAACAGAAATAAATCCCTGACAAGCTCGTGTGTCTTGTCGGGCATATCGGTGTTCATCATTGTGTGTATCTCCTCTCTCGTAATATACCCTCTGTCCACGCTTTCGGGAGAGTTGATGTACCCTGCAAAGGGATTGAACGGCAGACGACCGTCATTCCTCGCTATGGAAATAATGTGTTTCAGCACAATCATGTAGCCCCAAATGGTATTGGTGCGGCATTTTTTCTCAGTACGCAGGAAATACTCGAAGTCGTTGATGAACGAGAGGTTCAACTCTTTTAACGGAATATCTTCACGCTTGTAGGTATGGGGTAGGAACTCACGGATGTGCTTGCAGACGGTAACATAACGTCGGAATGTTCCTTTTGCCCTGCTGTGTCCCACTTTCTTGGCAAATTCGCTGTTGTGTTGTTCAAACAGTTTTAGCAAGGTTTCCTGTTTGATACCGATGCCGAGATAGGCATCTTTCAACTTGGCAGCAGTGACATAACCGTCCGTCTGCATCAACTCTTGATAACGGCGGTTTATCTCCACTCTGATTTTGTCAACGGCACGGTTGATTCTTTGCGCTTCGGCACTCTTACCCGAAGCACGGTTGTTCTTCACGTCCCACAGGCGCAAGGGAACATCCATCTTGCAACTGAACTGCTTAATCTCTCCGTCCACCGTAATGCGACACATCAAAGGCAGGTTGCCGTTGGGTTTCTCACTGCCTTTCTTCACGTAGAACAATACCTTAAATGTACTTCTCATAACTCACTTTTTTTTGGTTACAAAATTAATTCATAGTGAGTTACCGACAGATACGACACATAACGCCAAACGATGCAAAATTTAGGTTTCGCAAGAAATTTGCATCATCGCACGGGTAATGATAAAGTAACTGAACTTTTGCTGCGTTTGTCCATATTCTGTCTCTTCTTGGCTTTTGAACAAGAGAAAAATATAGCGTAACGAACGCTTTTTCAGTCTGTTCGCTACGCTTTACTCAAATTTGCTATTCCGTTAGGTGTTTATTTTACAAACAAGTCCATAGTAGTTCATAGACAAAACTAAATAGCAGGATGTACGCTTCGGAATATATAGCGTAGGTGAAGGAAAATATAGATACATAAAAAAAGGTCTCCAAAGTCGTTAGACCTTGAAGACCTCAAGTAAAAGAAGGCAGCCACCTACTCTCCCGCATTGCATTGCAGTACCATCGGCGCAAGC
>OLFV01000132.1_pt1 | contig 87527 bp, 77 predicted proteins | sample 1605551 | NCBI WGS metagenome assembly OLFV01 (sample SAMEA3888922, study PRJEB22519) | human gut metagenome | biome: human gut; feature: human-associated habitat; material: faeces | place: Denmark | collected 2011
TCTCTTTCGATTCTTTATATATAGCCCATGTCTGATGGCATGGGAAGAGAATTCATGTATCTCTCTTAACATGCAACTAATCGCTATCTTATCCCGAATTGGGGTATATCTTCTTGATTTCGGCACCACGATAGTAGTGGAGCAGTATCTTGTCATAACTGTAGCCTTGTTCGCTCATGACGGCGGCGCCTATCTGGCAGAGGCCGACGCCATGACCCCAGCCTGCGCCGAGGATGTCGAAGCGCTCGGGCACACCATCGATGTCGCCGTGGGGTTCAACCACAAATGCCGAACTGTAGAGGTGGCTCTCGCTGAGCGTACGGCGTATCTCGAGTTCCTTGCCGATGATGTACTGGCGCTTGGTGCCCACGATGCGCAGACGCGAGATGCGTCCGCTGGCGCCACGCTCCAGAGGCTCGAGCGCCACGATGTCGCCCATATCCATCTTCAGACGGTTGGCTATGAGTGTCTTCAGCTCCTGTTGAGAGTAGCTCACGCGCCAGCGGTAGAAGTCTTTGGTCTCCTGGTCATAGTCGTTGAGCACTTGAGAGAGTATGGTGGCGTCGGTGGTGTTGCAGAATGCGTCTGGGCTTTGCCTTATCCATGCCTCGGCGTTGGCCTCTATGGTCAGGTCTGGCTCTACAGCGTCGGTCTCCACGCCCTCGGCATTGTCGCGCACCGCCATGAGATAAGGTTTGTCTATATCCTCCCAGCAGTAACGGTAGCGTTCGGTGATGCCGCCACAACACTTGGAGAAGCGGGCATCGCATATCTCGCCGTCGTGTTGCAGTATCTGTCCGCCGGTGGCAGCCACAGCCTGTCGGGCCTTGTCGCTGGTCTCGCGGGTGATGCCCTGGTAGCGCTGGCAGTGGTCGTCGGCACACACGTCAAAGAAGGTGTGGTCTTCGCGGTCATACCAGCGGGTGAGTTCGTCATCGGTCTTGGTGAAGGAGAAGAAGCCCGAACCGCTCTTGCCGTCCATCTGCTGTCGCTTGTGCATCTGCGCGAGCAGCCAAGAGCGCGATATCACCGCGTGGGCTTTCAGCAGTTCGATATTGGATGTGGCGCTCATCTCGCTCGATATGACGCTCTCCAAGTAGCGTTCCACGGGCAGCTCGTTGATGGCACATATCTTGTCTTCCTCGACCACCAGTCTCAGCGTGCCGGCAAACACCTGTGTCTCGGTGCGCTCCCAGTGGAAGTTGACGCCGATGGTCACATCGCTGAGGGCAAACGACGCATCCTCATGCTGTGGATGGAAGGTAAGTTGGCTATACAGGTTGCCGTTCCAACTGATGCCGCCCTCGGCGAACTCCACTTCCTGTCGGCCCTCAATCTGCTGGCCCTTGGCCATATAAGGGCGGTTGAGGTCGAAGCAGATGCGCTTGGCGCTCACGATGCCTACCGACACCATGGGTTCGGCTGTGGCTTCGGGCTCGGCAACTGCCTCGGCGGCGGCAGTGAGGCGGGCGGTGATGCGTCCGAATTGCTCTGCCCCGACACCACACTCGCGGAGGATGGCTACCGCTCTGTCGGCGTCGATACGGTCAAAGTCTGTCTGGCGTGGGGTGATGATGAGGCCGGCCATGTCTATAGCTCCCGGGCTGACCAGATACTGTGCGTCGCCCTCGGCCGTGTAGCAGTCGGGACGATGCTTGGCTCGAGGGATGACGACAGTGACGTGGCTCTCGTCCTGCTGCCATGAGATGACGTTCATCATGGGCTCGCCGCTATCCTTGTGGAGAGGCATAGCCTTGTAGATACGGTCAAAGAGAGCCTTGTCGGCGGTGGCGTCGGTGCTGACGATGGCCAGCAGCGGCACCACATATCCGCCCACGGCATAGATATGGTTGTCGTTGTCGTATTCATACACCATCTCTCTGCTGTTGGCCAGCCTTGCCCAGTCGTTCTGCAGCGGCAGACGGCCAGAGCATACGGCTTGCAGATGAGCGTGGTCGGGGGCAGAAGCTCCACAGTGGGGACCGTTGTAGAATACGGTGAGTTCGGGATAACGCTCTACCATGCGGAATATCTCGCCATAACACGTGCGTATGCGCTGCGGGTTGTGGCGGTTGAGCGGGATGGTAAAGTGGACGGGCAGAATGGGGAAGGGGTTGACCAGCAGCGTGAAGTCGTTGTCCAGGCGTTTGGCCATTTGCTCCTGCGGACGGTTGTCGGCGCAGAGGAAGCAGGGCCGATGTGCTATGCTGCGGGCATCGATACACGCACCGGTAGAGACCATGCGGGCAGGGTTGAACTGCACCTGCAGCAGCGTGTCGCCGCTACAGAGGTTGCGCTGCTCTACATTGTTGAGGTCGCGGAAGCGCTGGCGGGCGTCGCTCCAGAGCTCCAGCTGGCGGTCAATGAAGCGGTTGAGCTCGCGGCAGTTGCCCTCGGGCTGGCTGTTCAGCTGCTGGCGGGCTTCGAGCTCGATGGTGCGCAGCCGGTCTTTATAGAGATTGTTGGCATTCTGGCGTTCTATGCTGAGGGCGGCGTCTGAGTTGCCCTCCCAACGGCGGCAGAGATAGAGCTCGTCGTAGATGCGGCCTATGCGGTAGCGGCGGCTGATGGCCAGACCCATAGCATAGTCCTCGCCATAACTGGTGTTGGGGAAGCGTATCTCTCTGACCACTGGGGTGAAGAAGGCGCGAGGCGCCCCGAGCCCATTGATGCGCAGCGCATTGTTGGGTCCGTTGTGGTCTGTCCATTCCCGGTGGTCTATGATGCCCGGTGGCAGGGTGTTGAGGGCAAAGTCGCACATGCGGTAGGCGCCGATGACCATGGCGGCAGGTTGCTGGCGGAACTCGTCGACCACGCGCTGCAGCGTGGAGGGCGAGGCATAGAGGTCGTCGCTGTCCAACTGCACGGCGAAGCGGCCGCAGCGGCTGTCGTTGACGGCGGCGTTCCAGCATCCGCCGATGCCCAGGTCGTCGCGTTCGGGGATGAGGTGTATCAGTCTGTGGTCGCTGCGCGCCAGGTCATTCAGTATCTCGGTGGTGCCGTCGGTAGAGTGGTTGTCGACCACGATGACGTTGTAGTCAAACCGTGTCTGCTGGGCCAGAGCCGACCCCACGGCGTCGGCAATGGTGCGACAGCGGTTGTAGACGGGGATGACCACCGAGGCTTCGACGTCGAAGTCCTGCTCGTCCAGGTCTACAGGCTCGTAGCGATGGGTGTCTACTATCGCGCCCACAGCTTCGAGATGCCTGGTGGCTGCATCCTCCATCTCTATCTGGCGGTCGCGGTTGCGCGGGTCTACATAGTCAAACTGGCGCACACCGCTGGCGCGGCTGTCGGTCTGCTGCTGGGTGTAGAGATACTCGTTGAGGTGGGTGATGGCGGCTTGGCGCGAGATGTAGAGGCGCAGGTCGTACCACGCAGCCCATCGGTAGTCTGGGGCGGCGGGCTGCTGGGCCATATAGCCCTTGAGCAGCGCCGTGCTCACAAGCACAGCCGGTCCGAAGTCGAAGTCGTCGCGCAGCGCACCCTTCTGATAGTCTATCGCGGGGTGTGCCACCAGTTTGCCGTCGGCGGTGGCCATCCGGCTGTCGGCATAGACCATGCCCGCGCCGGTGTCGGCTGCCGTCTCCACCATGCGCTCTATGGCGTGGTCGCCCCATAGGATGGGCTGGGCCTTGAGCGTGAGCAGCACGTAGGGTGCCGTGGCACGGCGAGCTATCTCTGCCAGCGTGGCTGTCGACGTGAGCGACTCTGTTTCGATTACTTGTGCTTGGGGATATGCCTGTGCTGTCTGCGGCTCTATCATCAGGGTGATGTCTCTTACCGAGACGCTCCATGAGAGGGTCTCTATCGTCGCCTCGGCGTCGCCAGCCGAAGCAATGGCTACAAAACAGTCTATCTGGTTTCTCATCATTTCTGTTTCTTATATATTAACAATATGTAAAGGTCGTATTTTTCGCCGAATTAAGCAAATTTTCGCGGCTAAAAAATACGACCTCGGTCAATATTGTGGCTCTGATGAGCACAGCGTCAAGCAAAGGGGAAGAGCAGGGGCAGTATGAAGGTCATCACGATGCCTATGATAATCTGCAGAGGCAGACCCACCCACACGTAGTCCATGAAGGTGTAGCGGCCCGCCTTCATCACCAGCGCGTTGGGCGGTGTGGAGAACGGCGAGGCAAAGCACATGCTCGCTCCCAGCGTCACGGCAAACATGAAGGAGTAGGGGCTCACGCCGGTCTGGGTAGCGGCAGCCATGGCTATGGGTGCCATGAGCACCGCCGTGGCGGTATTGCTGATAAACATGGTCATGAGCGATGTGGTGAAGTAGATGCCTGCCAGCAGGGCGTAAGGCCCGATGGCGCCCAGGCTGCTCACCAGATTTTCTGACACGATACTCGACACGCCCGTCTTCTCCAGGGCTATCGACATGGGCATCATGGCGGCTATCAGGATGATGCTCTCCCAGTTGATGGTCTTATAGGCGGCGTCGACGCTGCGGAAACAGCCCGAGAAGACCATGAGCAGTCCGGCCATGACCACGGCGATGACGGGGCTCACGGGGATGAAGTCGAACACCATGACCAGTATCATCAGCAGCATGATGGCTGCCGCCACGGGTGCCTTGAAGTCGAGCGACACCTTCTCCATCTGCTTGTCGGGGCGTCCCAGCACCACCCAGTTCTCGTTCTCGTGGTTCATCTGCATAATCTTGTCCCACTGGCCTTGCACGAGCAGTATGTCGCCATTGCGCAGACGGTGGTCGCTCAGCTCTTCCTTGATATAGCTTTCGTCGCGGCGTATGCTGAGGATGTTTACCGAATAGTCTTCGCGCAGTCTGGAGTCGCGTATGCGCACTCCGGTGAGCCGCGAGGTGGGCAGAACGATGATTTCGGAGATGCCGATGTCATAGAAGTCCAGTCGGGTGGTCTTCATCCTTATCAGGTGATAGTCGCTGGCAAACCGCTCCATGGCATCCTTGTCGCCATAGAGGTAGAGTATGTCGCCCTGGGCGATGACGGTGTCTGCCCACGCCATACTCTGGCGTATGTCCATGCCGAGGGCCTTCTTCTTCTCGTTGCGTATCTCGAGTATGGTGAGTCCATACCGGTTCTGCAGGTCGAGCTGCTGCACACACATGCCTGCGAGCCCGTTGTTCTTGTAGCCCACACGCAACTTGTACAGATTGTCGTGCAGCTGGTACTGCTCGGCCAGGTCGTTGAGCGTCTTGCCGGCAGTGCCCTTGTGGTGCTTGCCCTTCTTCTTGATGAGCAGCAGACTCATGGGCAGCAGCACGGCTATGCCCAAGGCTATCACTATCAGACCGATGGGGAGGAAGGTGAAGAACCCGAGCGGCGCGAAGCCATGCTCTTCGAGGGTCTCGCTGATTACGAGGTTGGGAGGCGTACCTATCAGGGTGAGCATGCCGCCGAGGCTGCCCGCAAAGGCCACCGGCATGAGCAGACGCGAAGAGCGTATGCCCGAACTGGCTGCCATGCTCATGATGATGGGCATCATGATGGCCACGGTGCCGGTGTTGCTCACAAAGGCGCCGATAAACGAGGTGGCGAGGACCACATAGATGAAGGCGCGCGTCTCGTTGCCCTTGGCCATGCGCGATATGCTGTTGCCTGCCGACTGGGCAAGACCCGTCTGCAGGATGGCGCCGCCCACGACGAAGAGGCCGGCCATCATAATGACTATGGGAGAAGAAAAACCGCTTAATGCTTCGCTGGTGGTAAGAACTCCGGTAGCGGTAAGTACCATCAGGGCCGATAGGGCTACGACATCGCCACGTACGCGTCCCCAGACAAACATGGCTATAGTTACAATCAGAACAATTATAGTTATGGTCATGAATCAAACACAGATTAGTGGACTACAAATATACAATAATCCCGCCACAATCACGAACGCCGCCAGGGCGATGGCGTCTGATTTAATAAAACCTTAATAAGTTTTAGCAATTATTATTGTTTGGCTCGCGGTGACGGTCGTGACGGCAGCGAAGGTTGGCGTTGTCTCTTCTGCGTCTGTCTTCATCTCTCTGGTGACGGATATCATCTCGCTCATTTCGGATGTCATCGTTCTGGTGGTGAATTTCATCTCTTCCGAGTCGGATGTCATCTCGCCAGTGATGCCGTTAAAGATGATTTCAGGACTTGAAACGGTGATTTCACGCTTGGATATTATCGTTGCAGACACTGAAATCACCATTTCATGCCTTGCAATTGTCCTGAAGGGCCTCTCCACGAACTTGCGGATGGTCGGCGTGGGAACCAACAAAAACTCTCTCCCGCTGGGGCTGGCATCGTGTGCCGTGTTGACCCCAGGGGAGAGAGTGACTTATTTTACTAATAACGCTATGTCTTTATCTGTGGCCACCGCCGAATGAACCACCGCCAGAACGGCTGCTTGAAGAGTGGCTGCCGCCAAAGGAGCCTCCTGCACGACTGCTGCCGCCACCGCGGTTGCCACCGCCGAAGGAGCTGCTGTTGCTGCTGCCACCCGAGCGTCCGCCGAAGCTGCTGCCCGAAGAGCGAGAGGGCTGCGAGGTGGATGGAGAGAAAGTGCGGCTGGGCTGGCTATTGGCGCGTCCGCCGAACGAGGGCGAGTTGTAGTCGCTGGAGCGGCGCTCTACGGTGGTGCGGGTCGAGCTGCGCACGCCTCCGTCGGCTCGGCTGCCGAATGTACGGTTGCTGCCGCTCACGCCCGAAGACTGCCGGTTGGCTCGTCCGCCAAACGAAGAGCTGCTGCTGTTGCGGTTGTACATCTGGTCGCTCTGCTGCGAGGCACGGCTGCCAAACGAGCGGTTGCTGCTGGAAGCGCCGGCAGACTGCTGGTTGGCACGTCCGCCAAAGCTGCGGTTGGCATTCTCACGATTTATGTTGGAAGAATTGTTGTTGCGTCCGCCAAAGGAACGAGTGCCGTTGCCGAATTCGCCGCGGTCAAATCTGTCGCGCATACCGAAGCTCCTGCCGTTGTCACGGTTGATGTGTCCGGCAAAACTGCGTCCGCGATACCAGCTGCGGTTGCCGTTGTTGTGCCAGCTGTGTCCGCCGCGATATACGGTGACAAAGTGGGGACAACCGAAGTAGTAATAGTCACGGTGGGGGTAGCGGGCGTAGATGCCGAAGTGCCAGTAGTAACCGTCCCAGCTGAGCGGGCGGTAGAAGTAGTGGGCGGCGCAGAAAGCCCGGTACTGCCAGTCCAGGAGTATGTAACTCAGGTCCATATTGCGACGGGTCCAATAGACTCCGTAGAGGTCGTCATAAGTATTGATACCCATCAGATAGTCAAGGTTTATCTCGTAGGCAGCCTCATACTGAGCGTCATTGAGATTGAGCTCGTAAGCCATCTTGTCGGTCAGGAACAGAGCCTGCTCGCGTGCCTGACTGTAACTCATTGCGCTGGCTGAAACGACCATTGTCATCATTGCCATCAGGGTGAATATATACTTTTTCATAATCGTAAGGATTTAGTTGTTTACTTTATCTGGTGCAAAGAAACAAAGAAAAAGCAAGGTGACAAAGGGTTTTTCCCTAAAGAGGGGGAGGAAAATCCCTACAATGACGTATCGTTATCCCCGAGGGGGCTGCGGCTGGCGCAGGGATGACTGGAGCAGGGTGGGAGAGGAGATGGGCTTTTTTCGGGTTGGTTATAATAAATGTCGGGTCTGTGCGTTATATATATAATAAGGTGAAAAAATATCCACAGATGAAGATACTAAGACTTATAGTGGCGCTGATGCTGCCTGTGGCTGCCCATGCCCAGTATGCCTGGCAGGACGGCGCCGAGGCAGGTCGTCTTGACCTCTCTCGCGATGCCTCATGGCAGGTGGAGATGCAGGGCGGCTATGCCAAGGGCAAGACTCCGCTATGGCTCAATGCCAACTGTTATGGTCTGAGCACGCTGGACCGCGGCAATGGCTATCTGCGTGCCAGCGTGGTGCGCCCGTTGCAGGCAGACTCTGCCCGCCGCTGGGGTGTGGGCTATGGCCTCGACCTCGTGGGTGGTGTCAATTATGGCACCAACCCCATCGTGCAGCAGGCTTACGCCGAGGTGCGCTGGCTGCATGGTGTGCTCACCGTGGGCAGCAAAGAGTATGGCATGGAACTCAAGAACAACCGGCTCAGCAGTGGTTCGCAGACGCTGGGCATCAATGCGCGTCCCGTTCCCCAGGTGAGAGTGGCTATTCCCGAGTATTGGACGCTGCCCTTCGGTGGTGGTTGGCTGCAGCTCAAGGGTCATATCGCCTATGGCATGATGACCGATGACAACTGGCAGCATGATTTTACCGGCTGTCAGCGCGACTATACCCATCAGCAGCATATCTTTACCGACAATGTATTATATCACAGCAAGGCGGGGTATCTGCGCATCGGCAAGGACGAAGACCTCTATCCCCTGTCATTGGAACTGGGACTCGAGATGGGTGCCCAGTTTGGTGGTACTGCCTATATGTCGCAAAAAGATGGTACGATACAGACCAAAAAAGGCAATACCGGGTTGCGCTCGTTCTGGAATGCCTTTATCCCTGGTGGTGGCGACGTGGGCGAGGGAGAGTATGCCAATGTCGAGGGCAACCAGCTGGGCAGCTGGCTCATGCGTATCAACTACAACGCCGATACCTGGCGGCTGGGGCTTTACGCCGACCACTTCTTTGAAGACCATTCGGGTATGTTCATGCTCGACTACGACGGCTATGGCGAGGGCGACGAGTATATGGTGAAGAAGGACCGCCGTTTCTATATGTATGACCTCAAGGACATCATGCTCGGTGCCGAACTCAATCTCAAGTACTGCAGCTGGCTCCATAATGTGGTGGTAGAGTATCTCTATACCAAGTATCAGAGCGGCCCTCTCTATCACGACCATACCATGAACATCCCCGACCATATCGCCGGCAACGACGACTACTACAACCACGGCACCTATCCCGGTTGGCAGCACTGGGGTCAGGTAATGGGCAATCCGCTCTATCGCTCGCCCATCTACAATGACAACGGGCGCATCCATGTGGAGAACAATAGGTTTATGGCTTTCCACCTGGGCGTCGATGGCAATGTGACGCGGACGATAGACTATCGTCTGCTCGCCACCTGGCAAGACGGACTGGGCACCTATGACCAGCCATACCTCAAGAAGCTCCACAACGTGAGTTTTCTCGTTGAGGCAGGTTGCCGGCTGAAGCACAACTGGCAGCTGCGTGGTGGCTACGCCATGGACTTCGGTTCGATACTGGGCCACAATGCTGGTGTGCAGTTTACCCTGAGCAAGGGCGGTCTGCTGGAAAAGAATACTAAGAAAAGAAGATGATGAGAAGACATATACTATCCATAATGATGGCAATGGCCCTGACTATGGGTGTTGCCTCGTGTGAACTGGAGCGCGACCACAACGGCGACCTCGCCGGCTATTGGCACCTGGAACGAGTAGATACGTTGCAGACGGGCGGCGTGAAGGATATGAGCAGAGACCGTGTGTTCTGGGCAGTGCAGGGCAAACTGCTCTTGGTGCGTAATACAGTGGAACCCTACACCGGCTTCTTCTTCCGCTTTGACAACTCGGGTGATTATCTGATATTGTCCAATCCTCACAGCAATGGCGGACACCAGACCGATGGCGCTGAGGGTGACCAGCCGATAACCGATGTTAAGTATTTGGCTCCTTATGGCATCAATAGCCTGGAAGAACATTTCCATAAAGACCAGTTTACCAGTTCGCGGCTTACCCTTTCGACCGACAAGCTGCGGCTATACTTCAAAAAATTATAATGGCTACACTATAGGCGATACATCCACTTACGAATGTATCGCTTATATTATCTATAGAGTAAGAAGGCTTTATTCTGCCTTGCTGATTTTGTAGTTGATTAGCAAGTTGATAGATGTGTAAAGTATGATATCAACCAAAACTACGCCCGTGATGCCAATCAAGCCAAAAAGCCACAAATTGAGCGGGATGTAGAGCAAGGCCATTGCCAGTATTACCAACAGCGCCTGGTGCATGGAGCATCCTGCGCGCATTAACTTATGATGGATGTGACTTTTGTCTGCTGTAAATAGGGGAGAATGGTGACGCAGACGGTGCAGGATAACTCTGATAACATCGAAAATAGGGATAACAAGCAATGTATAAGCCAAAAGTAGACGATGGGCATCGACGGGCATGGCATGGCCATTGACCATCACAAACTTGATGACCAGGAAACTGAGCAGGAATCCCAGAGTAAGGCTGCCGCTGTCGCCCATGAATATCTTGCGGTTCTTCTCGGCCTTGCCAAACAGGTTGAAGTACAGATAGGGAATGAGTACTCCAGCCATGCCGGCTATGATGATGCAGTAGGAGTTGATCCCCTGCTGGGCATAGCCATACAAGAGTCCTAACAGCGCAATGAGCGAAAGGTTGGCAGCCAGTCCGTCGATACCGTCTATCAGATTGATGGCGTTGCTGATAAACACGATGACAAAGACCGTAAGCAGGGCGCCAATAAAAGCAGGTATCTCGTAGATGCCGCAGAAACCATGCAGATTGTTGATGGTAAGACCGGCAAGTGGCATCAAGGTGGCGGCGACAATCTGGGCGACAAACTTAATGCGGGCACTGAGGCCAAACAGGTCGTCGATGATGCCCACGACATAGATGATGAGCAGGCTGAAGAAGAAGATTATCGTCCACAGGTTAAGCGGTATGCGCTGCTCCAATGCAGGGTCGCTGTCCAAGGTGGATATAGCCACGAGAGCAGCTATCACCATGCTTGGAATGAAGGTAATGCCTCCAAGCCGGGGGATGAGGTTATGGTGCAACTTGCGGCCGTTGGGGATATCATAGAGCCCCTTGGCCTTGCAGAAATTGAGAGTAAGCGGTATGAACAGGAAACCGCAGAGTATACTGATAATAAATGTACCTATGTCGAGTAATCTATCAATAGCCATTATAATGTAGTCTATATGTGTTGTTATTGATATAACTACAATTATACAGTTTTATTGCCTTTCCCCCTTTTCTTTTTCCACTCGTGATATAAAAGAGATGGCAATGTAGCCAAAATCATAGCGCAACGACGTATCTGCTTGCGTGGTTCGCAAAAGATGCGATATACGAATTCCAGATGATGGCGCAGCATCCACTTAGGTGCACGTCGGGCATTTATACCACTGAAGAAATTGAACGCAGCTCCTACGGCAATCAATACGCCGCGATTGAGGTGAGGCTTGAGCAGAGACATAAATATCTCCTGCTTGGGAGCGCCCAAGGCAATCCATACGATATCGGCACCGTCGTTGTTGAGCATCGCACCAATAGAGGCATAGTCGAACTCTTCTACCTTGCAGAAAGGAAGTTCGTAAAATGTCATCTGCTTCACAGCTGGGTTCATCTTTATAAGATTCTGTTGCAGTGCGTCAAGTGTGCATTGATTGGTGCCAAGAAACGCCATGCGGTATTTCTTTTCGCTTATAATATCTTGGAAGATATCGCTTCCGCAATACTGTTTGTATCTTTTGCCGTAAATCAGGCGCAGATAGAGTGGCACATAACTGCTGTCACAAATGGAAAACATGCCATCATTGACTACCTTCTTATAGGCTTCATTGCGATTGACCGTATTGAGTATCACACCGTCGGCCACACAGATATAGTCAGCTCTTCCGCTGGCTATTTGGTGGGCAATAGCATTGTGGACTTCGGTCTTGTCAAATTCGTATCTTATGTTGAAGTATGTATTCATTTCATTATTTGTTCAGGATAACTGTAAGTATCTTGTAGCTGTTGGTATATCTTATTCATTGTAACCAGTTTGTTTTCCCATGATAGTTCCCTTTGCCTTTGCTTGCAGTTATCTGATTTTTGTTTTATCTCGTCTCTATTAATTATGATACGACGGAGGATGGCAGCGAAATCTGTGCTATTCTGTTGAGGGTTGGTCAATGGGACTTTCCATCCAATAGCTTCGTTGACTAATTGTCCTTGTCCACAGGTATCTATACACAGAATGGGAAGGCAATTGGTAATGGCTTCCAATACTACATGAGGAGTACCTTCTAAAACACTGGTAAAAAGGAACAAGTCCATTTGATTCATCATTTCTTGTACCTTCTTGTTAGCCAACTTGCCATACCATTTGATATTATTGCTAATGCCCATTTTATCTGCCATCTGTTGGTACATAGCGTTTTCAGTATCACTACCGTTTCCCACAATATGCAGGAATACGGGTAGGTCTTTGACTTTGGCTATGGTACGGATAGCGATGTCAAGTTTCTTTGTATCTAGAAAGCGACCAACCCACAGGATATCTAATTGGTCCTTGTTGAAATTATGGGCAGTATGTTGTTCTAATATGGTACATCCTGCCTCATTCATATAGACAGGTTTGATATGGTGCAACTTGACAAAACTGTTATAGGTGCCTTGTGTGGCTGCTATGACAATGTCTGCCCTATGGATAGCTTTGCACACTCTTGTAGAATATCGTATCTGCAAGTGGTTAAGCATATTCTTGACAATGTATTTTGTCTTTTTAGATAAAGGCATTCCTGACAGATAACTTAATGGTACAATTTCCATACCTCCAACAGGCCCCCAGATATAATGGGTGTCATAAATGTTCCATAGATAGCCAGGCTCGCGAAAGCCAATCATGTTGAGTTGGTGTATGATATCTATCCGATGTTCGCTGCATATCTGTCGGGCTATGGTCAGCGTCTTCTTCTGCCATTTGCGATAATACCAATAGAAACGCCAGTCTCCCTGATTCCAGCACATGGAACGAATCTTGTCAGAGACGGGATTATAATAGAAATGGATATTGTCTTTCACATCCAATAGTGCGACAGCCTCTTCTATCTCTTTCTTCCATTCGCCCTCTGTGATGACATATAGGTTGTGCATCTTGGCCAGTTCTGTAATCCAGTGCCAAGCCATACCTTGTTCGCTACCCCAATTGGGAGCACAGGCGTATGCATTGATAAGTATATTCATTTATTGTGGTTGTTTGTGAGAAAACTTAGATGTAATTCCTTCTCTTGGAGATTGCGAAATCTGTCTCTAATCTTCTTGGCAGGTACGCCACCATGGATTTCACAGGGAGGAACGTCCTTAGTCACAACGGCACCTGCAGCAATGATGCTACCGGCTCCAATCTTCACGCCTGATAATATGATGGCTCCGGTTCCTATCCATACATCATCTTCGACGATTGTTGTTCCATTGTCTCCGCGCTTTCCGTTCCAAATGTATTGTCCGGGAATATTGTATGTGTGGTCTTCTTTACCCACGAAATTGACGCGGCTGGCTAACAGAATGTTGTTGCCGAAATGGACATTGCTCGCAATGTTGCAATAGTCTCCAAACTGGACATTGTTGCCGATGACAACATCCATATTGCGGGCAAACACACATCCGAGCATGACACGGACAAAGCCATGATACTTGATGCCTTTGAATCTGAAGTGGAAAAGATACCAAGTACGTAATATGTTGGCAAAATATCTAATTGTAAAGTAGGCCTTTCCCATGCCATTGGGCATATTGTTATAATTGACTTTCATTATAGTATCAAGTTAGGGTACTCAAACAAGTATTATATATTCTTTGTGCGGCCTTGTCAGGAGAATATTGGCCTTCTATCTCTTTAGAAGTTCTTCCCATATTCTCCAAATCAGCGTGATGGAATTTGTCCAATGCTTCCAAAATGGATTCTTGGTTGTATGGATCAAAACTATAGCCGTTTTCGCCGTCTTTGACCAATTCGCAGGTCCCGCCATTGTAGATAGAGCAGCCGATAGGTTTGCCACATGCCATGGCTTCAGGAACTACCAGACACCAGTTGTCTTCCAGTGTGGGCATAAAGAATACATCGCAAATCGCATAGTATTTATGTAGTTGGTCATATCCTATACCACCTAAGATGTGAACGCTCTGTATGTGCCCGTATTCTTTCTGCAGTGTATCATACAAATGTCCTTTGCCTATCACCAAGAGAGTGTCGTGGGGATAGGCGGCGATATGGTTTTGCCATGCTTGCAGGAGTTGGAGTATTCCCTTGCGTTCTACCAATTGACCAACAAACAAATAGGTCAATCCGCTATCTGAATGTAGTTTACCTTTTAGTTCGGCTCTTTCCTCTGCATTGAATTCTGCTACTTCTTTGGCCAGTTCGTAGCTGTCGGCACACATGCAACCCTTAGTGATGGGCTGGTGTTTGACCCCAATTTTGCTCTTCAGATATTCTTCTGTCAACCTGCCGTTTACCAAAAAAGCATGTGCCAGACGGGCAATGGCTTTTCGGTATAAGGTCAGAGGCCAAGGGGTATTACGTTCTATATAGGAAGTGCGCTCGTAAAAGATGCAGAGCTTCTTGCGATGCAAGTATGAGTATAGAACAGCCATGGGAGCCCAACTGCCAAAACCTTCGACAATAACCACATCAGGATTCTGCTTCTTGATAGCACTGTAAAGTCCTGGTTGCCATTTTAATACAAGGCTGGTATTGGCAAAAGTCGTTTTGTCATTGCCTATAGAGAAGCGCTTTTCACCAGTCAGGATGGTCAAGTTGTCCTTCAGTTGTTTTTTCAGTTTCTCTCTTACCAACTCGGAAGTTTCTTCTTTTAGGCAAATCAGGTGAAATCTTCCTTCTGTATATTGGTTCAGATAGCTGTATACCGGCACTCGATAGTTTCCGAACCATGGCGTTACCCATAATATTTTGGGCGATTTGACAGTTTCTTTCATATCTTTACAAAATAGAGGATGGGATTAGTTATTATAATATCTGACAGATTAGCATACTTGAATGTACCGTTACTGAAGTAATAGCAGAAGTATGGAAACATCAAAACAGATACCAATAGTTCTATAATATATATATACCTAAACTGGACGTATCTCAGAAAGAGCAGCAGCAATACCGACTGGAATGTGTAGATAAAGAATTGGTATCGCATGCACAGGTAATAGGCTTCCGTAAAATTGCAGACAAGCACAAACATTATGATGACAAAGGTGATGTTGGTAGTTGCCATGTTACCTTGGTGGCATATATTATCCAATTCCTTGCTTTTATAATACCTATAATATATATAGGCAATCATGACAAGCAATAGGGTGCAGAGTATAAACGATTGTGCATTAAGGCCCACCTCTACTTGCCAACTGTCAGCACTCGTCAATTGTGAAGTGTCTTCCAGTCGTGCGAAGATATAGCCTATGAACATGACCTTTGACAACAATCCTGACATGGAAAGAAAGGCAAAGGAAAGAATAATGATGGACAGACTCAACAACAGGAGTCTTTTTGGAGTCATTGGCTTGCGTATGAAGGGGATGATGCCCAAACCGATAATAGGGATAGACGCGGTGTGGACTCCTAAGGATATGATGGCCAGAAGCCAATTGTATTTCTGGTTGTAATACAGCTGTATCAAAAATAATAATGCGAACGACTGTGATATGCTCTGTCGCAGCATGTTGCCGTTCATGGCAAATGTCTGGAAGAAAAATGCTGTAAAGACGAGCACTGTAATAACATGATATTTGGAACAGTCGGTCTTTTTGGCTATCAGGATGACAGCCTCATAAATAGCCATATAGCTCGCAGTGGTAAAAAATGTCACATAGATAGGCCAATTGGCATCGGTGAGTCGACAGATAACCCAAGAGAATGTATAGTAAACGGGCTCCTTGGCATACAAGAGCAAGTACTGTAACAGAGAACTGTTGAGTGCATCACGGTAGTATTCATTGTATGCCAGAAAATCACCGTAGAGTTCTTTTGTCGTATTGACAAATCCAAGGTAAAGAGACAGCAGTAATGCCAACCCCCTGAGTGCAGTCCAAGAGGTCCTATCGATATTTCTCAGTGCCACCCATATCCATGAGGCAATGCCTGCTATGGGGTTGAGAAGGAATATGAGAGATAGTAATGGCATACTTTATTTGTCTTTTGTTTGTTTACATATTTGTTGATAATAATGCTCCATCATAGGGAGAATGTGATTGGCCGAAAACCTTACGTCAATTGTTTTATGTGCCATGGTTCGCATTTTCTCGACCTCGTCATCCGTCATCTGTAGTGCTTTTAGAAGCATATCCTTGATGTTGTTGATGTCTTTTGGTTGTAAGAGCCAACCGTCCTTTCCGTCGGTTATCATTTCTGACATACCTCCGGACTTGCTGCCAATCACGACATTTCCTGCAGCCATGGCTTCCAAGCATACAAAAGGGAGATTTTCCCAATGAGACGGGAAACACGATATTTTGGAAGACCGATACAGGTTATCCAGTTCTGCTCGGGGAAGATTGCCGGTAAATCTGCACCATGTATAGTTGTTATCTTCAGTTTCGGCTTTGAGTTGCAGCGCATAACTACCCATTTTCCCTGCAATGGTAAGCGTGATGGGATAACCCTCTTCTCTCAGTATAGCACAGGCCTTGACAAGGTCTCCCACTCCTTTTTCCTCCATTACGGTTCCTACATATAAGATGGAGTTCTGCAAATAGCTGTTGTGTGCCTTGCTTTTATTCCATTGGCTGGTATCAAGAGGATTATATATTACTTTCCAATCTCCTTTGACTTGTGGGAAATACAGATTGTACCATGCCTGTAGGCTGTATGAACATGAATTGAAATGGGCAAAATGTGTAAGAGTTTCGATCTCTTTCTTGGCACTCCACTCGAGATAAAATTTGCTGATGGGATAGCGTTTTACTCCAAGGTTGGTGCGGTCAAATATGGAGGGGGTATGCATGCGGACCACCACAGGGACGTCTTGGCGCCATAGATAATACCCCTCGGCCCCGAAGTCAGCGACCTCAATGATGTCTATATTTTCCAGATTCTTGATAGTTTCCAGTATTCGTTTGCGATAGGAGAAGAAACGATAGATTATCCGCAACTTCTTGATGGAGGTAAACCATGAAGTCTCAACCGATGGGATAATGAAGTCTCCGCCTTTTAGTCTAATGATACGGATCCCGTTTTCCATCTTGTCGCTTGTAGTGCGTGTGTCGTCAGATGCACAGATGACGGTAATCTGATGGCCGCGTGCAACCATAGCCGATGCCATATCCTTGACATAGGATGCAATGCCGCCACCTCTTTGGGTAGGTACAAACTCTCTGGATATATATACGATATGCATTATTTCTTATGGATGAATGATTTGAGATAGTTACGCTCTGACGGCGACAATAGTAGGAGGGCAGTAGCGAGGCAACTGAGTATGCTTGTGGCTGAAGTCAGCACAAATCGCATAAAGCCATCCAGGTCGGTATAAGTACGCATAATCCAGCATACTGTCATAGATGTGACAAGCAATATTAGTGGCGGGCATACCGAGTGGCGTATGTAATGTGCAATATTCAGGTCGATTTGCTTATGGATGTCAATAAGACAATAGCCACAAAACGCCAAATCGGTCGCAATGATGGCGAATATGGCCAATAATGGATTGGCAGAGTAGGAAAGGGCAATGTAGCCAATGGGCAGTGCCGCAAGGGTGATGAACCTTCCATATATCTGGATGTTTTTGATGCGTCCCGTAGCATTGGCCGCAGTAGAGAGAGGTTGGAAAAAGATGTTGATGAGCGAGTTGACAACCAACAGACGGGTGAAGACAACTGTATAATCGGGTACTTGTCCCAACCAGATGTGCAGAATGTATTCGGTTTCCCATATGATAGGCACAGCCATGGTGCACGCCAGAAAAAAGGAGAACTTTGAAACCTTCTCTATGATACTGGTCATATAATTGATGTCTTTCTCAGCATACGATTTTATAATCTGAGGGGCTGCCGCTGTTATTAGACTTGAGGAGAAACGATCAATGGTGGCACTTACTTGTAGGGCTATGGCGCGTGCGGCATTGATAGCCGGTCCGAAGAAAATATTGAGGACGATGTTCATGCCTTGATTGCTTACCGACCATGCCAGACATCCAAACATGGTATATCCGATAAAGCGTAACATTTCTTTGACAAGGTTAGATTGCCATATCCAACTGATGCGGCACTCTTGGAAAGATATGCGATCGTAGAGTATGTAGGATATCAGCGTGAGTATGGAAACTGTAGCAGAAAGTGCGCTGAAAAGAATAAGTTTGTCACAGTTCCCGATAGCCAGGAGAAAGGCTATGACCAGTCGGGCAAAGGATTCAAACAGGCCGATATAGGCATACATCTTCATCCGTTCGTTGGCAATGATTGCAGCCAAAAAGGGAACTTGGAGGATGGAACAGACTACAGATACTACAGCAAAGTGGTAGGCCCATACTGCTGCATCCAGTCTCGATGCAGGGATAGACAGCTGAGTGTAGACCATCCATAGACCGACAGTTTCGGCAAGTACAAAGATTGCGACAGAGAAAATCACCATCAAACTGAAACTCTGCCTGAAGTATAGTCTGGTTTTGGGCGTGTTGTGTTCGCCCAGTCCTATGCTGAGATAGCGTTGGGCTGCGTTAGACAGGCTACTGGAGAAGAATGCCAATAACGAGACGATGCCCGCCACTACGTTGTTGATGCCGAAGTCGATTACGCCCAGTTGCTGCAATACTACCCTTGATGTATAGAGCGTTACCAGCATGACTACTATCATGCGGATATATATGGCGCCAGTATTGTTGGCTATCCGTTTGCTCTTTTCGGAAGTCTGCGTCAATGACATAAGCGATAAACTGATAGTTTTGGGAAATAATGTCTTAGAAACCCTTGATGAACAGTTGTTTCAGTTCGCCGCGGCACACATACAGTGTAGTAATCACCCATGAGAGTATAACCATGAGTAAGATGAAGACCATGCGCTTGGGGGCTGATGGCTTCAGGGGCACAGAGGCTCCTTTGATTACTGTAAAGACAGGTGTCTTTTCCTGAACTTTGGCTATGGCTTGCTCCATTTGGGTGTTGAGCGTGCTGTAGGTGTTATATTTCAGCTGCATGTCGTTTTCCAAATCGGTTTGCTTGGCTTTATAGCTTTCCAGTACCACTTCAGAGTTGGCGTCGGCGTAGCTGCCGTAGAGCTGTCGTGCCTTCTCGTATTTTGCTTTGGCTTCGGCGGTCAGTTTTCGGTAGTAGTCCAAATCTACTTGAGCTTTGCTTGTGCGATAGTTAGTGATGCTTTGTTGCAGTTCGTCTTTGGCTGCATTGGCAATAGTGGCCGTAATGAGCGGATCCTGATCCTGTACAGTTATTGTGATGATGCACGACTTGGCGTCTATTTTGCAGTTGATGTTTCCGCGGATTGTGGTCAGCACATTGGCTTCATCCTCGGTCAGGACAAAGAGATTGATGGTATTATCCTGCTTCTTGGCAGTCTGCTTCTTGGCAAACATCTTTTTGATGGCACTGATTAGCTTGCCTGGGAACCCCCATGGACTTTCTTTCTGGTGATGCAGCAGATAGTCATAGTAGGTGGTGGTCAGTTTCCCATCTTTTGTGGTTACCTTGTGGTCTACAAGGTGGGCCGCAAAGTCATTGGTACCCATCAACTGAGGGTATAGATCGGGATAGATGGCATCGCCAGTTGAGGCGTTGCCGATATTGAATCCGAATGAAGATGCTATAGACGACAGACCGCTTTTTCCGGTAATGTCACTTATCTCTGGTGCCAGCAGAATCTCCGTAGTGTAGGTCCGGGGCACCAAGAAAATGTATATGGCTGATATGATGGCTGTTATGATGCCGATACTTGCAAATCGCTTCTTGTTGCTTATTATGCGCTTTGCGATTAGAACTATGTTGACGGTTTGTTCTTCTTTCATCGTTGTTGTTTCTTTTGTCTTACTTCAACAGATTGGCGAGCGAGGCTATCATGGTGGCGAGCGAGGCTACCGATGTGCCTATTCCGAGCCACTGGCCTACGGCCGAGGCATTGCGCTTGGGTTTGCTGGGCACCACGATTTCGCATCCGGGGCGTACCTTGGCGTTGTGGGCCACACGACCTACGGTGCCGTTCATATATATAATAATGGTACGGCTCTTCTTGGCGCGCTGGCCGAATCCGCCCGCCTGGTCGATGTAGTATGAGTAGCGGCGCCCCTTCTCGTAGGCCACAGTGTTGGGGAACATCACGTCGCCGCTTATCTTCACCGTTCCGTTGTATTGGGGGATGATGATCTGGTCGCCTTCGCGCAGCACCAGATCGGCATCGCTGCCGGGGTTGGCCAGCGCTTCAGCCAGTTCGATACCCACGGGATAGGTGTCTGAGAGCTGCAGCAGCGCCACATTGATGGAGTCGCTGTTGGCGCCCTGTCCTGCCAGCAGACGGGTCACGGCCTGCATCTTGATGCGCTCCGATTCGGTGGTGCGGCGCATCAGTCGCGCACCGTTGATATAGGCCAGGTCGGTCACTCCGCCAGCCTTGCGCAGCACGTCGCTCAGTCGCTCGTTCTTGTGCGACAGGGTGTAGGTGCCGGCAAACATCACCTGACCTTCGATGGTCACGTTCTGTGTGGTGGCATAGCCAGGACTGCGGCGTACATAGATTTCGTCGTAGGGCATGAGGTGGAATCCGGCCTGTCCGTCGATGACGAACCCGTCGCGCAGTGCCAGACTGTAGGTGCGGGCGATGATGCTGTCGGTCTGGGTGGCTTTGGGGTCGCGTATGCGGCGTGCCACGTCTACCTTGACCGTCGAGGCCTGGTCGTTGAGTCCGCCCGCCTGGAGTATCAGGTCTTCGATGGTCATGTTGGCGGCATAGCGGTAGATGCCTGGATAGTGTACCTCGCCGTGCAGGGTGAGGGTCTGTTCCTGCATCAGCTCCTGGCGTGTGGGCACAAAGAGTATGTCGTTCTTCTGCAGGGCTACGTCGGCTACGCGTCCTTCCATGATGCCGTCTATGTCAACGGGGATGACCTCGAGACTTCGGTCGGCGCGCATGCGGTGCATCACGGCATGGGCGGTGAAGGCTTGTTCGGTCACTCCCTCGGCATGCTCGAGCAGCGAGCGCACGCTGGTAATCTCGCCGCCCACCTGGTATTTGCCGGGACGGAATACGGCTCCCTTGACCTCGACCATGTTTTCATAGCGGTTCAGGATAGAGTCGACGGTGATAGAGTCGCCATCGGCGATGTGGAAGGAGTTCATGTCAAACTCACCCACGTTGTAGACCGAGTATTCGCGGCCGGTCTTGCGTATCAGGCGCACCGAGCGGGTATAGGCGTCGCCGGTAAACGAGCCGGCATATTTGAGCAGGGTGCCCACGCTCTCGCTCTTCTTCATCTCATAGTACATGGGGCGTTTCACCTTGCCGGTGATGTTGACCAGACAGTCGTAGGGCCCCACCACGATGACATCGTTGTCGGTGAGGTGGATGTTGCTGGCCTTGCCGTTGAGTATGTAGTCATAGACATCGACATGGGCGATGAGGCGGTTGGCACGGAATATCTTGATGTCGCGCAGCGTACCTATGTCGTTGGGGCCGCCCGCCATGTAGAGTGCATTGAACACGGTGGAGAAGGCCGACAGGGTGTAGGTGCCCGGCATGCGCACCTCGCCCATCACGTTGACCATGATGGTCTTGGTCTGTCCCACGGTCAGTCTTACCTTCGAACTCTGGTAGCGGCTGCCCAGTGTCTGGCGCAGTCGGGCATTGGCTTGTGCCACGGTGAGACCGCTTACCTGTACGGGGCCGAAACCTTCGATGGTCACATCGCCGTCGGGCGATACGGTGTATTGGTAGCTCTTCTGCGAGGCACCATAGATGTCTATGATAACGGCGTCGCCCGGCCCCAGACGGTAGTCGCCGGGGGTGGCGATGTTCATATTGGGCTCGAAGGTGAGCTTCTTGTTGTTGAAGATGTCGCGGCCGAACACTTTCTTCGTCTTCCGCTCGGCCATCAGCTGCCGGTAGAGGGCAATGGTGTCTGTGGGCAGTATGGCCGACAGTTCGCGCTGGAACTCAGCCGTCTGCTCGTCGTCTTCTATCTCTGTGCGCAGATTGTTTTCCTGCTGTATCAGCGTGCTGGTCTGGCTCTTGGCCTGGGCAGCCTTCTTCTTTTCGCCGTTGGCTGTGCGCATGCGGCTGTTTGCCTTTTCCACTGCCTGGTCGGCCACTACGCCCATACCTTTATTCTGTATCTGGCGTTCATACTTGTCTCTCACGCGGCGTATCTGCGTGATGTTCACGCCGCGCTGCATCAGCTTGGTCACTATCTGTGCCTGCGATGTGCCGGCATTGTGCTCTTTTACCACAAACTGCATTACCTGGTCGTCGGTCATTGACGACTGTGCCGATGTGGTGGCCGCAAAGGCCATGAGCGCGATGAGTAATATAACGTATCTTTTCATATTTCTTTTAGAATTTCCTCCCTGTCACGATGCTCAGGGCTGTCTTGATGATAATCTTGGTGTCGAGCCAGAGCGAGCGGTGCTCCAGATAGCTGATGTCCATGTCCAGCCGGCGTAGCATCTTCTCCATCGTGTCGGTGTAACCGTTGTAGAGCGTAGCTTCCGACGTGAGTCCAGGCTGCATCAGGTAAATGAGGCTGTAACGCGCATCCTGCTTCATAATCTTGTCTATGTAGTATTTGCGCTCGGGGCGTGGCCCTACCAGCGACATGTCGCCTCTGAGCACATTCCACAACTGTGGCAGCTCGTCGAGATGATGGCCGCGCAGAAACCGCTCAAGTCTTGTCGATGTCAGCTCGTCGCCTTGGGCAATGAGCTGCGGCCCTTCGTTCTCGGCTTCGCTGCTTAGTGTGCGAAACTTGAATATCACAAAGGGCTTGCCGCCTTTTCCTATGCGCACCTGGCGAAAGAAGATGGGGCCATTCTGTTGTAGTCTTATCGACAGCGCCACTGCCAGCATTACGGGCGAGAGAACCACCATGCCCACCATGGCGAACAGGATGTCGGTTGTCCGCTTGATGGCGAGTTCCATTTTGCCCATTCCGTCTGTAGCCTGTTGTTGAGTCATTTGTTGGTTGTCCTACATTATATAATATAATAACTCGTTTTTTGCCGATTTGTTGCATGATAGCCCAATTATTTTTTTGCCATCTTTCATGGCGGTTGCGGTTGCCACCACGTCGTTGTGTATATCTTGTTAGGGTATAGGCGGTTATAAAAATGGAAATGGAGGCTGCCTGTGCCTCCATTTCCTTTGACTTTTTATCTTACTATGACCTTTTTGACACTACCATCGCTCATGCGGATGATGTGTTGTCTTTCATGGCCAGCATGGGAGTTGTCATTATAGTCGCCTTTATAGATATAAGGAGTGTGCCTTGATGCTTCAAGCCAGACGTTTGTCTGAAACGTTTGTTTACGGCATCATTTCTCTTATGACAGCCTCTGCCATTACCCTATCGACGAGCGCATAGTAGCGCATTTTGGGCGTGAAAATGGATTTTTTCCGCTTTTTTCTTGTTGGTTTCGCAAATAACCCTTATCTTTGCAACTCATATATCATTGGGGTTGACTGGATTTGACGGCGGCTAAGATGGTATGTAAGCACGCGGAGACTCGTTGGCTATCTCCTTAATCAGAGTCATCGACAAATTAATTGGCGAAAACAATTACGCTCTCGCTGCCTAATCGAAGCATAGTAGATTACTGGCTTTATCCCGCCACCAGGTGACGGGACGAGACATCGCTCAAGGGCTCTTTTTCCGAAACTCCTTGGTCAAGCGGTGCAGTACAGTCGGAAATAGTCTCTCGAAAGCCTCGCATCGGAGATGAAATCTTAGAGGATAAGGCATTGGTTGGTGGTCCGGGTCTTGCCAATGCACGAAAACCGAAGGCCGGAATAAGCGTGTAGAAAGCATATGGTTTTACTGTGCGGACGAGGGTTCGAATCCCTCCAGCTCCACTCCATCAATAGCATTACGTTGGCAGGATTGTGTGCCGGGGTAATGCTTTTTTTATGCTTGGGAGTAAAAAAGTGGGCGACAATGGCTACTCGCAGCGTTTTTTTGCTTATTTTTGCAATGTTATCTTAATCCTTAACATTAAAACCTATTACTGCTATGTCTCCAGAAATACCCAAAGAGGTGAATGCCGATGAGAGAGTGACGCCACAGACTGACCCTGTAGCTCAGCCAGACGATGCCCAGAAGACCATAACCATAGATATCGTGCGCCACAAGCGCCTCTTTGAGCTCCTTGAGAGCCCGAGGTCGCTGTGGAAGGTGATAGCCTCGCTCTTTGTGATAGTCATCGTGCTGTTTGTAGGTCTGGCCTTTGTGGTGCTGGTGGTCAAGAGTTTCTATCCCTACAATGTCATCAAGACCAATACCTATTGCGCCACCATCATGCAGACCGAAGACAAGGAGGTGATATACTGGCTGTTCAACACGGCAGAACTGTGGGCCAACTCGGGCATCGAGGTCAAGAAGAACGAGCGTATATCCATCCGGGCATCGGGTGCAGCCAATACCGCCATACACTATCTGGTCGACGCAGCCAACGAGGACCGCCAGCCTGGCTTCGGCTGGGTGGGTACTGAGGGCTTTGAGCGCAAGGGAGGCCACAATGACTTCAGAGACAAGTACAAGCTGGCGCCCGACGAGCCTTTCGGCGTGCTGCTGATGCAGGTCATCCCTTATGAGCACAGCAAGAAGGATATAGGCTGGTACAAGAACCCCGACAATGATGTCTATCTCGATGGTCTGGAGCGTGGCAGCCTGCACACCACCATCTCTGTCATCTCCAAGGAGCGTGTCGACTATGTGGTGCCTTGCGATGGCGTGCTCCACTTTGCAGTCAACGATGTGGTGATGACCGACACGGTCATCCGAAACATGTATCTTGCCAGCATGAAGACGCTGAGAGACTCGCTTGCCACCCCCGACGCCTCTCTTGACCGGGTCATCGCGGCGGTAGAGCAGCACGGACTGGACGCCACGATGAAGGAGACCCACACCATAGCCTTGCCGCTCAAGCTCAAGGACGGCACCGTGGCCGATGCGGCTGTCCTCAAGGCCCGGTCGTATGGTATGGGATATTATTACAATGGTAGGGAGGTCGACAAGACTAATTATCCCGTCAACAACGAACTCTATTATTATAAGGAGAAGAAGTTCCGCGACCCCTGGTTTGCCGACAATGTGGGTTCGTTTCTTGTAGTCATCGAACGTAATACGCAGCAAAAATGAATGTCAAATCGCTTATTGAGACCATCACGAGTGCCATCACCACCACGGGCTTGGCGCGATACGTGATCAATGACAGGTCGTTTCTTGCCGAGTTGCTGTCAGACAGGCGCCCCACGCCGTCGGGCCCGCAGACCGATGCCGAGGTGCTGGGCATCAAGCCATTCATAGACTACCGCCCCACCGACCGGCTGCCGGTGACCATGCTCGTGGTGCGCATGGTGTGGAAGACGCTCATGCTCCTGCCGTGGCTCTGCTATAGAGGCGCAGCCGTGGCGGCAGCCCTCATGTCTGGGGCGAGGGTGAAGCGGCTCGCCGACTGCCCGTCCAAGGTGAGGTCGGCACGCGTCAACTTTGTCATCTTCTTTGTCTCGCTGGTCTTCGCCATCGTCTTGCTGCTGGTCATCCTCTCGTTCTTCATCCGGGGCGTGCTCTTCTTCGACCCCTCGCAGCGCATCAATGAGCAAGGAGCCATCACCATGGCCCAACCCTGTGGCAGCGAGCGCAATGTGTTTCTCTACAACACCGGGCAGTGCTGGGCCAACACCGGCATACAGGTGGTGCGGGGCGACAGAGTCGAGGTCACGGCGTCGGGTGCCTACTATGGCCGCGTGGCCGACCTCTACCATTGTGCCAAGGACAACTGCGTGCTGCCTTTCGACATGGTGATGCCCGGACTGTCCTATGATGTCGCCGGCAAGGACAAGCAGGACATGCGCTCAGCCCAACTCACGCGGCTGTGCATGTACAAGGGTGAGACCCGGCGGCTGCTGGGCATGGAGTGGACGGCGGTCGAGCCAGTCTTTGGCTCGCTGCTCTACCAGATACGTGCCTCCAACGAGTCGCTGCTCTACGACAGCGACCGCGATGCCGACCACCGTCGCATGATACAGGGCAACCACGACCGCGGCCGTGTCTTCAGCTTTGAGGCCCGCCACTCGGGCGACCTCTATGTCTCGGTCAACGACATCTATCTGGACCGCCGCGTGCTGGACATCATGGACTCCTGCCGCAACACGGCTGTGGTCACCTCGCTGCTCGAACGCTACGGCCCCGCCATGACCAATGGGCAGAAGATAGCCATGCTGCGTGCCGGACTGGGCAGGAAGTATCTGCCCGAGATGTGGTTTGCCGACAATATGGGCGAGATATTGTTCAATATCACCGTCCACCGCAATGTCATCCGCGAAGCCAATACGGCAGAGTCGTTCTTCGCCCACGTCTACCGCCACATCGACCGCTTCTTCGACCAGCGTCCGGGCGCCATCCTGCTTCAGGTGGCTGTGGCACTGGCGGTTATAGTCCTGCTGTTGTGGGCCGACAATAGGTTCATGCACCGCAGCCCTAAAGAATAAACAAAAGTAACGACAATAAAAACAATAGTAATCATGCAAGAAAATGAAAAAGACCCTGAGGTGCAGCCTGTAGCAGAGCCAGTGGCAGCCAAGGCTGTAGCACCCGTAGAAGAGAATTCCGGCAATGGTGCAGAGACGACGCTCGTAATTATCGCCAACATCGTATTGGTATGTGGCATCATCGCCTCGATTATCTGCTTATTCAACATTGTCTGGGTACAAAATCCCGAGTACCAATACATCGACGACAAGATATTCAGTCCCAGGGGATTTGTGACCACGGTCATGGTGCTGGCCTCCTCGCTGATTAGCTGGAGCTTTATGCGGGTTCTGGCCAATATCTCGGTCACATTGAAGGCTATGAACAAGAAGATGAAGTAGTCTGCTTCTCCGATTGCCGGCAATCCCCATCTGTCCTGTAACGGGATGGATGTGGATTGTGGTTATGTGGCTGCCGCTGACCGCGTCATCGCGCCCGTTGTCAGGGCTGCGCTGCACGGAGGTTGTGCTGTGGTCGTCAACGGTCAGCAAGGCATTGGTTGTGAGTGTGTTCGGCGGTGTGGTGACCATCATTGCTGGCGCGTATCGGACGGCGCGGATGTACGTATCAGACGGTACGGATGCTCGTTTCGTCCGATACGGAAGCTCGTATCGTCCGATACGCGTCGCCCGAGGTGGTCAGCAGCTGCGTGGAGGTACCCTCCAGTTTTGCCGGGATGCCCTCCAGCTTCGCCAAGGTACCCTCCAGCTTCGCCGGGATGTGCTCCAGGCGGGGTGGGGTGCTTCCGCGTCTTGCGGGGACGATAGCGGTGGGACGGAGTCGGGGCTTGGATGTAAACGGGATGTGCTCGGCTGTGCGCGGGATGTGCTTGGCTGTGCGTGAGATGGGCTCGGCTGCGTGCGGGATGTGCTCGGCAATGCGTGAGATGATGTTGGTAGTGCGTGGGATGGGCTTGGCTGCGTGCTTGGCTGATTGGGGGAAACAAAAAAAGCAGTTCCGAAGAACTGCTTCTTATGGGTGGCAGATGGGACTCGAACCCACGACATTCAGAACCACAATCTGACGCTCTAACCAACTGAACTACAGCCACCATTTAGAGCTTAATCTCATTAAGCGAGTGCAAAGGTAATGGAAATATTTGTTTCCTGCAAATTTTTTGCCCATTATTTTCGCGCCGCCTTGTATTTTCTGCTTCCACGGGGGCTGCGCAGCCTGGAGGCTGTGCCTTCTCTTGCGCCCGTCGGCGTGGACGGCTACAATAAAGCCCGCTCTGCGTCGGGCAGAACGGGCTCATATTGCGTACCGTCGGTAACTCTTACTTGTTGTTCTCGGCTGCGGGGGCTGCGGGAGCCTGCTGGGCATTGCCCTTGGTAGGCTGGGTTGCGCCGAAGCCAGGCATGTTGGTAGGATTGGTAGTCTCTGTCTGGGTAGCTGCCTTCTCCATTACGCTTTCCTCGGTGATGGCCTTGGGAGCGGTGTGGGCGCAGATTACGCTGATGACAACCATAACGGCGGCCAGACCCCATGTGATTTTCTCTACCAGGTCGGTAGTCTTGCGAACACCCATGAATTGGTTGGAAGAAGAGAACTGTGAAGAGAGACCTCCTCCCTTAGACTCCTGGATGAGCACGATGCCAATCATCAGGATAGATACCAGTACGATAAGTACTACGAATAATGTGTAAATCATCTTGTTGTTTATTTTTTTTGTTATTATTTGCTCTATATCTTATGGCTTTTTGGCCTTGCTGTTCAGTATCAGCTTCTCCAAGAACCGTATTTGGTCTGCAAAGTAAGCATTTTTTTTTGGAAAAATCAAATTTAAGCGCGTAATTATTTCCAAAGCCTTCTCAAAACGGCCTTGTTGGATGTAAATTCGTGCCAAAGTCTCGGTGCAGTAGCTTCCGTCCACCATATTTTCGCTGTCTTTTGTGTCATTGCTTTCGGGCACATACTCAGGTTCTTCCTTGATTTCTATCTTGCCCTTGTCGTTGTTGATGAAGTCGTCTATGAGCGACTGTCCTTTCATCAGCGGAGTCTCGGGGCTCTCTTCGTCTTCGCTCTCGGTGTCGAGCAGGAAGCTCACGTAGTCTATCGCTGCGTCGGCAGCCGTTGGCTTGCGTTTCTTCTTCTTCGGCTCTTTCTCATCGGTGGCGGGGATGGTGTCCAGAAAGTTGTCAATGAGCGAGATGGTGCGGTCGGCGCCTGGGGCGTTCTTTGCCTGGCTGTTGTCGGTGGTGGCGCTTTTGATCTTGTAGTGTGCTGCCTCTATCAGCCTGAATATCATCTTGCGGTCGGTGATGTATATGGCTGCCTTGCGCAGTTCTTCATCAAACGAGGGGTCGTGCAGGATGTAGAGGTTTTGCAGCATCAGCAGACGTGCGGTCTGGAAGTAGGGATAGAGCGCAATGAGGCTTCGGAGGTCGTACAGGGTCTCCTTGTCCATAGTCTGCGGATGCTTGATGAGTTGCTCTAAGTCCAGTTGCATATCTGTGGTGGTTGGGGTGGTTTACCAGTTGGCCACGGTGGCGTTGAATATCTGTTCTACGAGGTCCTTGGTCATCTGGGTGACCAGTTCTTCCTGTACCGAGTTCAGGTTCTGGGTCGACTCGTATGTCTGCGAGGCTGAGAACTGACGTTCAAAGTCTTCCTTGTGGTTCACGTTGTTGGTAAACCTTACGCTGACGGTCATGGTGAGCTCTACCTGTGCCGAGTAACCTTCGCTCGACACCGACTTGTTGCGTTGCGTGTATTGTATGATTTCTCCCTCTATCTTGAGGTCGCCGTTGCGCTTGACCTGTACCAGACGGGTATGGTTGGCAAATTCGTCTTTGAGGGCGTTGTTGAACAGAGGGCCCATGGGTCCCCATACATAACTGCTGCGTATGGGAAAATCGTTGATTTGTATGGTCTTGGTCTTGGTGTAGTCTATGCTGGCACCGTTGAACTTGTAGCCTTTGAAGGCGCACGCGGTGATGGTGGTCAGCACGAATGCCATCAGTGCGAGGTGTATGTATATGAGTTTTTTCTTCATTGTCATCGTTTAGTCGAGTCCGTATTGTTTGAGTCTGCGGTAGAGTGTACGGTCTGAGATGCCCAGGGCTATGGCAGCTTCGCGTCGTCGGCCGTTGGCCTTTTCCAGTGCTTCCATTATTTCCTTTTTGTCGTGCTCTTCGCGCGTCATGGGCTCTGCGGGTTCGTTTTTTATCTCTTCTGCCACCGCGTCTTCTGCCTGTACTGTCGCCATCTGTCCGTTGGCGATGTGTGGGAGCGAGTGGCCGTATTGCTGGGCGGTCATCGTGCCGTGCTCTCCCAGTTGCTTCTTGAGCGCGTCTATCTCCTTCTTCAGCTCGGTCACATTGCCGCGCAGCTCGTATAATACCTTATATAATAGTTCGCGCTCGCTCTCGTAGGAGTGCTTGCCTGTATTGTCGATAGTGGCCAGCTCGGTGCTCTCGGGGTCTTGCGGGATAAACTGCGACAGTGTCTCGGCGTCTATCTCGCGCTTCTCGCTGAGCACAGAGATTTGCTCGGTGATGTTCTTGAGCTGTCTCACGTTGCCGGGCCACTTGTATTGCATCAGCAGGAGCTTGGCCTTGTCGGTGAGCGTTATCTTGGGCAGCTTGTACTTCTCTGCCGTCTGCAGGGCGAAGAGGCGGAAGAGCAGGGGGATGTCCTGGCCGCGCTCGCGCAGTGGCGGCATCTGGATGGGGATGGTGTTGAGGCGATAGTAGAGGTCTTCGCGGAACTTGCCTTCGCTGATGGCCTTGCGCATGTTGACATTGGTGGCGGCCACGATGCGCACGTTGGTCTTCATGATTTTCTGACCGCCCACGCGGATATATTCGCCCGTCTCGAGCACACGCAGCAATCGTGCCTGGGTGGCTATGGGCAGCTCGCCCACCTCGTCCAGGAAGATGGTGCCGCCGTCGGCGGTGCCGAAATAGCCTTCGCTCTCGCCTATGGCGCCGGTAAACGAACCCTTCTCATGTCCGAAGAGCTCGCTGTCTATTGTTCCCTCGGGGATGGAGCCACAGTTGATGGCAAAGTATTTCTCCTTGCGTCGGGGGGAGTTGTCGTGGATGATGCGGGGTATAATCTCCTTACCCACACCGCTTTCGCCCACGATGAGTACCGACAGGTCGGTTGGGGCTACCTGCAGGGCGATGTCGAGTGCACGGTTGAGCCCGTCGCTGTTGCCGACAACATTATACCGTTGCTTTATCTTTTGCAGTTCAGAAGTGTCCATTGGAGTACAAAATTACTCATTTTATTCAACATAATGGTCGTTTTCGCCGTTTTTTTTATTGCTGGCATCCAAAAACTTATGCCCGCTTTGGCCGTGGTGGTTTCCCGGGTATAGATGCAGCCATACCCATGAGGCGTCACTGGTTTGCACAATTATTGCGCAAGTCGGTGACGCCTCAGGTGGCAACTGCCGTCGTGTGGCAGGTTGGGGCTGTATGCCTTATGGTTGTCTTGGGATGCCATCTCTATCCACGGGCGGTGGCAGATTGATGGCGACGGGCTGTAGAGTGGTGGGGGTGCTGACGAGTGAGGTGAAGAATGTGACCGTCAGAACGGATAACCCACCGCCAGATGGAGGCTCTGCGCATCGGCAAAGCTGCTGACATTATAGAAACCGCTCTTGCCAGTGTCGTAGGGCACGTGGAGACCTATACCCCAGTCTACGCGCAGCACGAAGATGCCCACATCGTAGCGCAGACCCACACCGGTGCCCACAGCCATCTGCGAGAAGAGGTTGCGGGCTTCAAACTTGCTGCCGGGGCGATTGCTGCTGTCGCGCAGTGACCACACGTTGCCGGCGTCGAGGAAGAGGGCGCCGTAGAGCGAGCCCCAGAGCTGCGGGCGGTATTCGAGGTTGCCCAGTATCTTCAGGTCGCCAGTCTGCTCGATGTACGAGAGCTTGGCGTCGCTGGGATGGTAACGGCCCGGACCGATGCTGCGCACATTGAGGGCACGCACGCTGTTGGCACCGCCTATATAGAACTGCTCATAATAGGGCGCACTCTGCGCGTTGCCATAACTGATTACGGCGCCGGCATTGACATGGCCCAGCAGCGACGACTTGTCGGTGACGCGCCACTTCTTGACAAAATCGGTCTGGAGCTTGACAAACTGGGCGAAGGGGTTTTTGAACATCGTCTTGTTGCGCTCGGCCCATCGTTCGCCCATCATGGTATACGCCGCAGCCAGCAGGTTGCCCGCCTCGCTGGCTGTTATCTCCCAGCTGATGGGGTGGCGCATCGTAGAAGGGCTGTTGTAGGTATAGGTATAGGACATCTTGGGTACAAACTGGTCGCGCATGGACACGCTGAGATACGGGTTGCGCTCCAGCAGGTCGATAAACGCCTGGGTCTGACGCTGCATGTACTCATAGGACAGTATGAGCGGGCTGAACTGATGGCGTGACTGTGGCGACGACTGGAACGCGTAGGTAAGTTCGCCCGAGAGCACGTGGCGCTTGAAGTACCCGCCACGGTGGAGCACGTTCTTGGACGCCTTGATGGTGGTAGTGGGCACACCGTAGCGATACCAGCGTCCGATGCGGCGCATGCGCATCTTGTTGGGAGTGAAGAGGCTGCGCAGGGTGAGCATGCGGGGGAAGACCAGAGCCACGTCGCCGCCATATTCATACGACTTGATGCCGCTCTGGCTGCCCTCGGCGCTGTGTCCTGTCTGCATCTCGTAGGAGCCGTGGATATTGATGTCGAGGCGCTCGCCGCCGCGGAAGGCGTTGCGCTTGACGAGACCAGCCACCAGCTCGGGTCCCATGCGTCCGGTGGTCTTGCCCTTGGCGTTGGCTTCGATGTAGAAGTCGTAGGGCTTGTCCATCACCAGGTCGAGCTGCAGGTCGAGGGTGTCGTTGTCGCGTGGCGTAAACCTGAGGGTGCTGTAGCTGAAGAGTCCCGTGTTCTGGATGGCCTTCATCGTCTGTGCCTCGTCGTCGCTGCTGTAGAGTCTGCCGTGGCGCAGCTTGACATCGCGCAGTATGACGCCGAGACGCACGGGCGAGCGGCGTCCGTTGAAGCGGGCGGTAAGGTGGCGGAAGTGGATGGAGTCTTGCAGCACGTCGCCAAACTGTCGGCGGAAGTCGATGCCGATGTTGCCGATGTGCCATTGCAGCATCACCTGCGGCGACAGACTGTCGGCCAGCTGCAGTCTTACGTCGACCTGGCCCGGCTTGTTGATGGTGTCAGCCAGATAGGTGGCGTAGCCGGGCTGATAGTAATAGTAGCCGTGGGTGCGGAAGAGGGTGCTGAGCCGCTGGCGTTCCTGGTCGAGCGAAGCCACGCTGAAGGGGTTGCCCCTGCCTATGAGCGCCTGGTCGTCGGCGCTGTGGAGCAGGCTGTCGGCATGGGTGGGGAAGCCCACATACTGGATAGAGTCGTAGCGCCACAGACGACCCATATCCACCGTGTAGGCCACCTTGGCCTTCTTGGGGTTGGAGCCGGTAATCTCCTGGGCGCTGACATGACTGTTGAAGTAACCGTACTTCTTCAGTTGGTTCTCGGCCACCGACACGCGCAGGGCGGGGTTGACCTCGCTCATCAGCTTGGGCTTGGTTCCGAAGGCGCGCGTAATCCACCGCGCCAAGGGCGAGCTGCTCTGCGAGAAGGCGTTCCATACCCACAGCTTGGGTTGGAACGGCGAGCGGTAGTAGCTGCTGCCAAAGAGGGCGCCGTTGGGCGTAGAGGCAAGCACCGACTCCATCTCTATCTTGGTGTCTTCGGCATGCTGGCACGGCTCGTAGTTGGTATACTCGATAGGCTTGAGCCCGGTGAAGAGCTGTTCGCCCTCGGGCAGCGCCCGGGTGGTGGAGCAGCCAGCCGCCATCAGTGCCGCCACAGCCAGCGCCATGCCGGCGGTCATCTTATTTCTTGTCTTTCTCATTGTCTTCCTGATTAGTGGGTTGAGGGGGTGTGGGTTGCTTGCCGTCGGTCTGCTTGGGGGCGGGGGCGGGCATGGTCTCCTTCTTGTCGAGGAAGAAGATGTCGCGGAAATGGCGCAGCTTGCGCTTCCATACGAAGCCTACGCCATACTCACCCAGCGGGCCTTCGAGCCAGTCGTACTTGTTGTTGTCGTAGAACACGCGCAGATACTTGCTGGCATTGCGGTCCAGGCGGTATTCGAGCTCTACCTTGTTGAAGAACATATCGTTGTTGCCCTGCTGCATGTCGATGTCGGCGCCGGTCGACACTTTTCCGCCCACGTTGACGCTGAAGCGGTTGTTCCACAGACGCTTGGAGAACTTGAAATTGTAGTCGGTGTGCATGCCGTCCGATGTGTTGGTGTTGTCGATGCTCATGCCGAGATCGAGTCCCATCGAGCGCATCGCCTTGCCAGCCACATTGTTGATTTCGTTCTGGAGGAACGACGACAGGGCGTTGTTCATCGTAAACTGGTTGGTGTTGCCGTCGGTGAGATACATGCCCGAGGCGAGCATGGTCACCGCCACCTTGCTGCGACCCTCGGTGGTGAGCGTCTTGAGCTGGTCGCTGATGGTCATGTCGTTAGGGGCGTCGATAATGAACTCGAGGCCCAGATTGCTGAGCGTCTGGGTGAGCTTGACACCACAGTCAAAGTCTACGGCACGGCTGCTGCTGCCCTCGCTTACGGTGGTCTTGACGCTCTCGGTAGCGGTGATGTGCAGTTGCGGGTTCATGGGGTCGCCCGTGAACTCGATGTAGCTGCCATCCTGTATGGCAAAGGTCTTGAGCGGGATGATGGGGAGCGAGTATTTCATCTCGCCGCTGTAGAGGGTGTAGCGGCCGGTGAGGGTGAGCTCGTCGGTGGGGTTGTAGCCCATGCGCAGGTCGCCGCCGCCTATCAGAGAGATGTAGTTGGAGTGGTCGGCGTTGAGCATGCACATGATGTGGGCCGACTCGTCGACCGACATGCTCAGCTGCATATCCAGGCCGCGAATGGCGGGGCGCTGCACGGGCTCTGACTTGGTGGTGTCGCGGAAGTTGGTAAACTGCACCAGCTCGTCGAGCTGCGTGTCGGCGGTGAGTTCGGCGTCGCGCATCACGTAGGTCATATCGGTGTTGCCCAGTACGTCGAGCTTGCCGCGCATGCGCAGGTTGTCTACCGGGCCGTTCATCATGCCGTAGAAGTTGACGAAGGCCTTGCCGTAGGCTTCAGATCTGGCGTTCTCCTTGGCGTCGATAATCTTGAAGTTTTCGGCGCGCATACGGATATCGAGCATCATGTTGCCGAGGTCGGTAAAGTCGAGATTGCCCGAGATGTTGAGCGGCGCGTCGTTGTTGGCAAACATCTCAAAGTTTTCAAACAGGAGCCGGCTGCCGACGATGCGCACGGGGTCGTCGGCAAAGCGCATCTGCACGCCATAAGGTTCGCTGAAGAGGTAGGTAGAGTCGAGATATACCTCGCCATCGACGATGGGGCTGCTGAGCTGGCCGCGCACGGAGAGGGTGCCGTCGCCATAGCCGCGCAGACCGATGAGGCGGTCGGGGATGAAGCCGTTGACGAGCTGCATAGGCATACGCTGCAGACCCATGGTGGCATCGAGCCATCCGTCGCCCTCCGACTTGTACGTACCCTGTATGGTGCCCACCTCGTTGCCGTTGCAGAGCAGCATGCCGTCGACATAATGAGAGCCGTCGTTCTTGGGCATGTAGACAAACTCGCTGCCGAGATTGCCCATGTCGCACTTCTCGTACTTCATGTTGTCGACCGTCACGGCAGAAGATACCGACAGCTCGGTTTCGGTCTTGACGATGTGGAAGTCGCCGTTCATCATGCCCTCAATGTCGGGCATATAGGGGATGACCGAGAGCACCTTGTGCAGGTCAAACTTGGCGAGCGAGAGCGTGAGGTCCTGCTGGGCGTCACTGTTGGTGTCGTCTGAGTAGAGCTGCACACCCATGCCGTCGGCAGCGGTGAGCTTGAGGTTGGCCTTTATGCGCTCATTGTCGCCAAAGAGTATAAAGTTGTCCTTGTTGGCAGCAAACTGCTTGTAGCCCAGCACGGGCGGCTCGCCATAGAGGTGCAGCAGTATGCCCTCGGTCTGCATGGCGGCAGCCAGTCCGAACCGCAGTCCGAGCCGGTTGCGGGCATCGAAGACCTGGGCGGCGGCATAGGCGCCACGCTCAAACACGCCGCCATTGAGCAGCGCCGTGAAGGTGTAGTCGGGGTTGCGCTTGTTGTTGCTTATCCGTGCCTGGTAGCGGGTGCGCACCGAGTCGCTCGTCACCGCCACCCTCACGGTGTCTATCAGGAATTTGGCAGCCACCACCGAGTCGGCGTCTATGTGTCCGTTTATGCCCTGTACAGGCGAACAGTTTACGTCGACCAGCAGCCTTGCGGTCTCGTAGCCCTTCCACTTGAGGAAGCGCGAGAAGGCGTTGTTGCGCCCGCTGCTGAGGAAGATGCGCGCCTCGGGCAGCTGCTGGCGCAGGCGCACCTGGTCGATGTATCTCTCACGGGTCTGGCGCTGCATCTCCTGGCTTACCAGTTGGATATGATGCAGCAGCACGTTGTAGTCGCCACGCGCGTCGGCATCGAGTCTGAAGTCGCCGCTGCTGATGAGCGCATGGGTGGTGTCGCGGGTGGCGAGCACGTCGAAGTCTATGTCTTCGGGGCGGAAGGTATGGTTTCTGGAGTGGATGCGTATCTCGCCCACGTTGCCCAGGATGCTGAGATGGTCTTTGAGATTGGTGTTGATGTCGATGTGGGAGCATACGCCCAGGTCGAGGGCATTGTCGGCGATGCCCAGACGGTGCAGGTCGGCCTTGTCGAGGTCGCAGGCAAAGGTGCCACGGATGCGGCTGCCGTTGGCGATGCCGGCAAACGACAGCTGGCCGTCGAAGAGGGGATTGTTGCCGGCGGCGTTGAGGTGGATGTGGCCTCCCGCCATGTCGATGGTGGCGTGGGTGTCGCCGATGCGCTGTCCAGCTACGTCTATCTGGCCCAGTTCGGCGCGCGCCTGCAGTCGGGTGCGCGGACTGAGCATGTCGGTGCCCGTGCCCCGTGCCGTCAGCGAGCCGGTGAGGGTACCTACGCCCGCTGAAGGTACAAAGTGTGCCACCTGCAACCCACGTGCTGCCATCCGTGCGCTGTATGCCATGCGCCGCGTGTCTATCTCTGCCTTGCCCTTGAGCGCTCCACGACCCTCGGTCATGTCGAGGGTGGCGGCATAGTGGGGGCCGTCGGCGGTGATGTGGCTCTGCAGCCGCACGCCGCTGGGGATGCGTATCTGCCGTGCCACTGCGGGCGCGAGGGCTTGGGTGATGAAGTTGAGCTGGTGGGTCAGGGCCTTGACCTTGATGTCGGCGCTGAGACGGTCGGTGTCGTTGAGATTGCCAACAAATCCGTGGGCACTCAGGTCGACCACCGTGGGCCACGTGATGTCCATGCGGGAGAGGCGCGCCTTCTGCATGTTGCCGCTCATGGCCACACTGATGTTGACCGGATGGTCGGGCAGACTGCGCAGCAACGCCTTGGGCATCAGCGACGATGCGCCACAGACGATGTCGCCACGGCCAAGCGAGGCACGCAGGTCTATGTTCATCTTGCCGGGATGGCGGCTGTCAAAGGCGTTGAAGTCCATATCCACGCGCCCCTTGACGCTGGAGTGGGTGGTGGTGAGGGCGAGAGTGGGGAGGTGCATCGTCAGCGAGTCGATGGCTATGCGCGTGGCGAGCGAGGTAAGGCTGAGCCCGCTCTTCTCGGCAAATGCCGCGCTGCGCACTACCGCCTCGATGTGTGGAGCGCAGTAGAAGACCGAGTCTACGGCCAGCGACAGATGGCTGAGGGCGAGGTGGTTGTAGTCGAGCCCCTCAACGGGGTCTATGGCGCGGTTGTCATAGCTCACGCCGCTGTCGTCGAGGCTGAGGCTGCCCACGCGGTAGAGGCCCTTGTCCAGGTCCAGATAGCCCTGGCGCGCCTTGAGAGCGGTAATCTGTGCCCCTATGCGCAGGGTGTCGCCGGGCATGTGCAGGGTTAGTGCCGAGCGGTTGATGTCGAGCTTCTCCACGGCAATCTTCCACACATTGGCCGACGGTGTGGTGTCGGGTGGCACGGTGTCGCTCAGCTCGATATCGAGCAGGGCGCCGTCGAGCAGGGCGCGGTCTATCCTCATGTTGCTCCGGCAGAGGTCTACGCCGTGGGAAGCCAGGGTGAGGGCGCCGATGCGTCCGCTCACCCGCGCCTCGTGTATCAGGGTGCCGGTGTTGAGCAGCATCTTCTCGAGCGCCAGTTCATCTACATTGACTACACCCGTGAGCAGCGGCCAGAACTGCACGTCGACCACGGCGCGGTGGATGTAGGCTATGGTGTCGGTGGCTTGGGTCGAGTCGTTGGGCTGTACCACGTGTATGCCCTCGGCCTCGAGGTCGAGGGGGAATGCCAGCTGCACATGGTCGATGCCGATGTCCATGCCCGTAGCCTCGGAGGCGTAGGCAGAGACCTGGCGCACCGCCCAGTTCTGTACGGGTGGCAGGTAGAGCAGTATGGTGATGAGCAACAGCAGTGCCAGCAGCGAGGCGACGGCTATCCCCGTCGCGCGCAGCACCCGCCGTGTGTAGTGTTTCAGTGTATCTGCGTGAGTCATACTTCTTGTTTGTTGAAATTCTGTGAAAGTGGTGGCCGTAGTGGCTTCTTTCGCATTGACAGACAACCTATCAAATTACAAAATTAGGTATTTTTTTCCTAATCATAGGCCCTTTGCCGCCGAAAATGTTGGCGATGATGGAGATTGGGGCTGTCGCGAAGGTAAAAAAGCGGGCGTCAGTTGTTGGTCTTGGTGCTGCGGTCGGCGACAAACATGCCCAACAGGATGCAGGTGGCTCCGGCGAGGAAGTAGGGAGTAATCTTCTCACCCAGCACCCACGAAGCGAAAATCATGGTGGTGATGGGGTTGAAGTATACCCAGTTGGTGGCTTTCACCGCGCCCAGCTTGGAGATGCACCAGTTCCAGGTGAGAAAGCAAATCATCGACGCCAGACAGCCCAGGAATGCCAGGTTGCCCATTACCACGGGTTTGGTGAGCACGGCAGCGGTGGGGAGCGTGGGGTAGAATATATAATAAGGTAATATGGTCAGCACGCCGTAGAAGAAGACCTTGCGGGTGATGAAGGCGGCACCATACTTGGCTGATACCCACTTCATGAGCAGCGAGTAGACCGACCAGCTCAGACAGGCGGTAAACGCCAGCGCGTCGCCAAGGGGCGAGAGGTGGAGCACAAAGCGCCCGTTGAGCACCACGATGACCATGCCGGCAAAGGCGAGCAGCGAACCGCCCAACTGCATCATGCTGATGCGCGTGGTGGAACGGTAGACCAGCCTCACCAGCAGCGTGGCAAAGAGCGGGCACGAGCACACGATGAGCGAGGTATTGGTGGTCGAGGTAAAGTTCATCGCCTCGTTTTCGCTGAGGAAGTAGAGCGAACCACCGCTGATGCCGAGCAGCATCATCTTGAGTTCGTCGCGCCACGAGTCGGCCCACAGCCGTGAGTGATACACGGCGAGCATCATCACATAGGCGATGAGGAAGCGCAGCGTGAATATCTGCGCCGGCGAGAGCCCGTTGAGCATCAGCACCTTGGTAGATACGAAGGTGCAGCCCCATATCGCTACGGTGGCAAAGGCCACGAGGTGGTATGTCCATGTGTTGTTGCGTGCCATGACTGTTAACGGTGTATGAATTGGTGTTGCAAAGTTACTTATTTCCCTTTAGGCAGACAAGCAAACCGCCCCTCTTTTTGCCGTGGCAGGATATAAGTGGGTGGCAGCAGACGCCAGACCGCTGCCCATGCCCATAAAACCGCTGCCGGTTGAACCCACCGCGAATGACATGCCCATAAAACCACAGCCCATGACAATAAAACCACAGCCCATGCCCATAAAGCCACAGCCCATGCCCATAAAGATGGTTTCGTGTCGTGAAATCGTCATTTCGTACCTTGCCACAATGATTTCACACCCCGCAATAGTCATTTCGCGCCCTGCAATCAGGATAGAGGACGTCACGGCGCTTGGGGCGGCAAGCTCCGACGGGTTGGGGTGGCGCCGCAGTCACTTCGCGGTGATGGCGGCACGTGGGGAAACAAAAATCCCTCTGCCAGGGTGGGGCAGAGGGATGGCGTATGTCAATCGTGTCTGACGGTTACTTGTTCTCGGCGTCGATGGCCTTAATCTTCTGACGGATAAGTTCGAGGTCGTCCTTCAGCTTGTTGACCTTGCGGTTCATCTCGTCTATCAGGCTGTTGCCCTTCTTGCTGCTGGCGTTGAGGAAGCCCAGGTTGTTCTCGTATGTCGTTATCTCCGACTTGAGCTGCTCGTATCTGCGCATGAGTCGTCCACGCTCATTGTCGAGCATATCTTCGCCCTGCTTGGCCATACTCTTGATGCTGGACTTGAAGTTGTCAAGCCGCTGCTTGCTGGCAGAGATGTTGAACTGCTTGTAGAGGGCGTCGACCACCTTGTGGTATTCCTTGAAGAGCTTGTCTTTCTCCTTGAAGGGCACGTGGCCTATCTTGCCGTATTCGTCGATGAGCTGCTGGAGCGTGGCCTGCACGTTGTCGGCGGTGCTGTCGAGCAGTTCCTTGAGCTTGGCTATGATTTCCTTCTTGCGGTCCAGGTTCTGCTGTTCCTCGTTGCGTGTGCCGGCGGTGGCGGCATTGCGGGCTTCAAAGAACTTGTTGCAGGCGGCTACAAACTCGGCCCAGAGCTGGTCGCCCACCTTCTTGGGCACCATGCCGGTGGTCTTCCACTCCTTCTGCAGCTTGATGAGTTTGTCGGAGGTGGCTTTCCAGTCGGTAGAGTCCATGAGGGCCTTGGCCTGTTCTACCATCTCCTTCTTCTTCTTGGTGTTCTCGGCGAACTTTTCCTTCAGAGTCTTGAAGAACTCAGCCTTGCGGCCGAAAAAGTCATCGCAGGCGGCGCGGAAGCGGTCGAATATCTTGACATTCATCTTCTGCGGAGCAAAGCCGATGGTCTTCCATTCGGTCTGGATATCTATAATCTGCTTGGTGTGGTTCTCCCAGTCGGTGGCGTTCTTGTTTTCCTCCTTGGCAATGGCTTCCACCTTCTCGCAGAGTGCGGTCTTGCGTGTCAGGTTTTCCTCTTCCTTGGCGCGCAGCTCTTCGAAGTGCTGCTGGTGGCGCTTGTTGATGACGGTAGAGGCTGCCTTGAAGCGTGCCCAAATCTGCTCGCGCAGCTCCTTGGCCACGGGGCCTATCTCGCGATACTGCTGGTGGAGCTCCTGCAGCTGGTGGAAAGCGCTGACGGCATCGGGTTCGTCGGCGAGTTTCTCTGCAGCTTCGCAGAGCAGTGTCTTCTGCTCCAGGTTCTTCTTGAAATCATACTCGCGCAGCTCGCGGTTGAGGTTGAGCAGGTCATAATACTGCTCGACATAGAGCTGGTAGTTGCGCCACAGCTCGTTGGCCTTCTCGGCGGGCACTGCCTTGATGTCTTTCCATTCCTGCTGGAGCGCCTTGAAGTCGTTGTAAGACTTGTTGGCCTCTTCGGGTGATGTAGACATCATCTTTATCTTTTCTATAATCTGCTGCTTGCGCTGCAGATTTGCCTTCTTTTCCTCTTCCTGTTGCTGGAAAGCCTTGGCTCTCTTCTCTTTGATGAGTCCCATCTCGGCCTTGAACTGCTCCTCGCTGTCGTCGGTCTTCATCACGTAGGCTTCGGGGTCGCCACCGTTCTCGATGAATGTCTTCTGGTCGGCCTCGCGCTCGGCGAAGAGCAGCTTGTAGAACGCCGTCTTAAGATGGTCTACCTCGTCCTTGGCGGGAGTCTCGTCGCTGTGGGCCAGCTCCTTGACACGTTCGAGTACCTCGTGCTTGGAGGCATACATCTTCAGCGGTGCAGCCTCGGTATCGGGCTCGCTGTCCACTGCCGTTGTCGCGGGGGCATTGCCGGCTTCGGCCACGGTATCGTTGTCTACGTTGGCAGGCTGGGCTGCCACTGCTTCTTCAGTAATGTCCTGTTTCAGGACGTTGTCTTGAGAGTCCATCATATCACTGTTTAGTTTATGATTATCGGTTTCCACTATATTTGTTATTATGTAGGATGCAAACTTAATGAAAAAGTTCCTAATGACCTAACAAATATTAATATTTCTTATCGTTTTGGGGTTATAATAGTCGTTTGAAGCGCAATATCCACCACGTGAAGCCCGAAACGAGTATGGAAATGATGATGGCGATGATGAAGCCATAGGGGTAGTTTTCCATACCGTTGATGAGGTTCATTCCGAAGAGTGAAGATATCAGCGTGGGCAACATCATGACGATACTGATGGAGGTCAGCGTACGCATGGTGGTGTTCATGTTGTTGTTGATGATGCTCGAATAGGTGTCCATGGTCGACTCGAGGATGTCGGAGTAGATGTTGGTGGTCTCGCGTGCCTGCGACATCTCGATGTTGACGTCCTCGATGAGGTCGGCGTCGAGCTCGTCGACCTGCAGCTTGAATTTCAGCTTGGACAGCAGCGTCTCGTTGCCTCGGATGGATGTGATGAAGTATGTAAGTGAGTCCTGGAGACGCGACAGGCCGATGAGGCTTTCATTGTTGACGCCATGGTCCAGGTTGTGCTTGGCCTTCTCAATGAGCAGACTTATCTGCTTAAGCCGCTTCAGATACCAGACGGCACTGGAGAGGAAGAGGCGGAAGATAAGGTCGACATAGTCGGTGAAACCCTGTCCGCGCTTCTGCTGGTAGGAGACAAAGTCAATCATCATGTTGGTCTCGTAATAGCACACGGTGATGGTCACATCGCGCTTGTGGATGATACCCAGTGGCACGGTGGTGTAGGGAGTGCGTGAGCGCACCTCCTTGACATAGGGAATACGCAGGATAATGAGCATCCATCCGTCGTCGTACTCATAGCGGGCACGCTCGTCGGTATCGCTGATGTCGGAAAGGAAATAATCGGGGATATTAAACCGCTGTTCCAGCTCTTGCTGGTCTTCATCGGTGGGACAGGTTACTTGTATCCAGCAGTTGGGCTGCCACTCCTTGATGGCAGTCAGATTCTTGTCTATATTCCAAAATGTCTTCATGTCGTTCGTCTCCGTGTTAATAAATGGGTAATGGGTCGGAGCATAGGCACATGAAGCTTACTCCGGCTTACAGATTAGAATTTTCCGCGTGATAATCGTCCATATAATGTTAATAATTGATTTGTTGTCTGCAAAAGTACTAAAATTCTCCGTAATGGAACGGCGTTTCTCGATTTTTTTCACTGTCGCCATCAAAAAAAGTGTGACAGGAACGGTCTGCTCCTGCCACACTTCAGTGGTTGTATGCCTGTTGGGGCTTGTTATTTCTCGGCTATCTGCTCCAGAGTTGCTGTCAGCAGCTTCCAGAAAGGAAGCATGGTTGATATCTGGCAGCGCTCACCGGTAGTATGGGGTGAGCAGAGGGTTGGGCCAAGGCTCACAACGTCCATATTGGGATATTTGCCCAGGATGACAGAGCACTCCAGACCTGCGTGGTCTACCTGTACCAGTGCATCCTTGCCGTTCTGCTCCTTGTAAATCTTGCGCAGCAGGTTCAGAATTTCGCTGTCGGGGTTGGGGTCCCAGCCGCCGTAGTCGCCGCTGGTCTCTACCTTGATGCCGGCCATGTTGAAGCAACTCTGCAGCATGTTGACGGTATACTCCTTCATGTCCTCGCGCGAGCTACGAACCAGAATCTTGAACGAAGCCTTGCCTCCCTCGATGTCGATGATGGCGAGGTTGCTCGAGGTCTCTACCACGGTGGGGTAGACGGGTATCATGCGCACCACGCCGTCGTGGCAGGCGTAGATGACATCTATCAGGTTGTCCTGGATTTCTACAGGTACCTCGGTCTTGGGTGTCTCTACATCCTCGGTGTAGAGTTCGATATTGTTTTCGATGGTCTTGTACTCGTCTTCGAAGTCAGCCTTCCACTCGGCTACCAGTTCCTTGAGTGCCTCTACGTTCTCCTTGGGGAGGGTGAGCACGGTCTCGGCCTTAAAGGGGATGGCGTTGCGCATGTTGCCGCCATGCCATGTTGCCAGGCGTGCTTCACATTCCTCGATGGCTTCACGTACCAGGCGCACCATCAACTTGTTGGCATTGGCGCGGCCCTCGTGAATCTCCAGTCCAGAGTGTCCGCCACGCAGACCCTTGATGGTAATCTTTACCGCCACATCTTCGGGGTCGGTCTCCACCTCCTTGTAGGCGAGAGAAGCGTCGATGTCTACGCCGCCAGCCGAGCCGATGACGAACTTGCCCCAGGCTTCAGAGTCGAGGTTAAGCAGGATATCGGCGTTGAGGATGCCCTCTTCCAGGTCGTTGGCGCCATACATGCCCGTCTCTTCGTCGGCGGTGATGAGCGCCTCGATGGGGCCGTGCTTCAGATCTTTGGCTTCCATCACAGCCATGATGGCTGCGATGCCCAGACCGTTGTCTGCGCCCAGCGTGGTGCCTTTGGCCTTAATCCAGTCGCCGTCTATATAAGTCTCAATGGGGTCGGTCTCAAAGCAATGCTGGCTGTCGGGTGCCTTCTGGGGCACCATGTCCATGTGGGCCTGCAACACTACTGTTTTGCGTGTCTCCATTCCTGGTGTAGCGGGCTTGCGCATGACGATGTTGTTGCCTTTGTCCTTGAAGGCTTCAACTCCGGCTTGTGCGGCGAAGTCCAGGAGAAACTGCTGTACTCGTTCCAGATGACCAGATGGACGGGGAACCTTGGTGAGGGCGTCGAAATGCTTCCAAACGCGCTCGGGTGTCAAATTCTTAATCTCACTCATGATATTTTAGTGTTAAGTTGATTGTACAATGATACGTCGCCGGGTAAACATCAGCGCTATCCAGGCGTAAACTCCTATCAGCACGACGAGCAGGGTCTGCACCGAGTGGACGATGAGCACAAAGTAGAGCGCGTCGGTATCGGTTACGCCATAGAGGATGAGCATGGTCTTGACGGCGAAATGCCAGGGGCCGGCGCCGTTGGGCGTGGGCACGATTACTGCCACCGAGCCGACCACGAAGGTCACCAGCGCACACGAGATGCCCAGGTGTGAGGTGGCGTCGAAGCAGAAGAACGTCAGGTAGTAATGCAGGAAGTAGCAGCCCCATATCGCCAGCGTGTAGACGATGAAGAGCCCGCGGCGGTCCATCATGCGCAGCGACGTGATGCCTGTCCACATGTCGCTGATGGTATTCTTCACCTTATTATATATAGTATACTGACGCAGCAGTGCCAACGTGGAGATTATCGCCACCACGCCGCAGATGGCGGTGACGATGTAGCCCGTGGTCGAAAACTGGCAGAGCATGGTGTCAAGCCTTGTGCCGGTCTGGTTGAAGAAGGTATGGAAGATGGGGAACTGATAGAGGAAGGTGGCGAGTATCAGCAGACCGATAAAGAGCGTGTCGATGACGCGCTCGGTCAGCACCGTGCCCAAGGCTTTGGCAAACGACACGCCGTCGTAGCGCTTCAGCACGCCGCAGCGGGTAAACTCGCCGATGCGGGGTATGAGCAGACTCAGCGCGTAGGACAGGAAGACCGAGTTGACGCTCGTGGAGTTGCGCGGATGCTCGCCCAAGGGGTCGAGAGCCAGCTTCCATCGCCAGCCACGGAATGCCTGTGCCAGTATGCCAAAGGGTAGCGACAGCAGCATCCATGTCCAGTCCATCTGATGCAGCATCACGTCGCCCAACTGGGCAAAGTCGAAGCCGCGGTACATCCAGTAAAGTATGGCCCCGCCCAAGATGAGCGAGAACAGTATCTTCAATATGTCACTACTTGTCTTCTTCAAAACCTCGTTATTTTTATTGCAAAGGTAGTGCAAGCTGAGAGAAATACAAAATAAAATTCCCTATTTTTTGTGTCCGACTTGCTGTATGATAAGTTATTCTGCAGACCGACGGCGGTCATCTCCGCCCCGAGCGAGGTGGCAGCCATGATGACAAAGTCTAAAACCAGAGTAGGAGAGATGCTGTCTGTCTCCCTCGCTTGGCTCATTGTCGCCGCGTCATGAAGTGAAAGCAAATTGTATGAAGTGTACGGCGCGAGCCAAGCGAGTAGTCTGTGCAATTCTCAAGTGTTTCAAGTTTTTTATGGTCGTTTATACTGGTTTGTTCTGTATGTCTGATGTCTTGGAGTGCTGCAAAATTAATCAAACGGTGGTTAAAAAGAAAACCATGATACCCTTAAAAATGGTCAAAATGATAGTTGAAGTCAAAAAAAGTGCCTTAAAAACAGTCAATGTCCGTAAAAATGTTTAATTTTGGGGACGCATAAAACAATCGCAGTCACAATGAAAACCTTCTCAACCGACGACCGAGAGTCTGCCACTATCCGTAGCGGCATCAGCGGGCTTATGCATCGACGCGAGCCTTCCTATATCGGTCACCACCGCCTGGTTATCCTCTCAGTCTATTACATTGCCCTCGTCCTGCTGCTCTCGTCCAACATCCTGGGCATCTCGGGCGCCTTCCATCATTTCTTCAGCGTGAGCAATATGCTGCTGCTCGTCACGGCGAGTGTGGTGATGGCAGCCTATCTATGGCGCAGGATAGAGATAGTCACCACCCTGTCGCTGATGACCGTTGCCACCCAGCTCTCGCTGTCGGCCGATACGCTCTACAGCGCCTTCGAGCCGGCGATGGACCACAAGTATATGGTCATCATCATCAACATGCTGTTGCTCTCGGGCAATACCATCGTGGGGCTCTCCACCTATCTCACCCGTATCACCCAGGTCAATACCGCCATCATGTTTGTGACCTACACCGTGTGCATTATTACGACCAATAACTCCACGCTCATCGACTATTACTTCATGCTCTTTGTGGTGCTGGTGTTCTTCAGTTTTCTGGGCTTCCATATCGCCAAAAACGCCCGTCGCCTCCAGGTCGAGAACACCGAACTGCGGCGCGACGAAGCCGAACTGATGCAGATACTGCGCCTGAACAAGAAGCAGATCAGGGCCTATGTGCGACTGGCGTCAGACCGCTATGGTGCCGAGCATACCCGCAATCTGCTCGACATCCTGGGCGAGACTTCGCAGAAGAACCTCCTTGCCAACGTGGCTGAGTTCATGCGCATAAGCGATACCGAGAAGTCGCGCATCGACGAAATCTTCCCCGAGCTTACCACCTCCGAGAAATCCATCTGCCAGCTCATCCTCCGTGGCAAGAAGTTGGGCGACATCTGCAGTCTCCTCGGCAAGACCGAGAGCAATGTCAACACCCAGCGAGCCCACATCCGCCGCAAGCTGGGGCTCGCCACGACCGACAACCTGCGTGAGGCGCTCGAGGAGCGTATGGCCCGAGCGAGCGACCGTTAACACCCCGCGCCAGCCATCAGTCCCAGGCGGCAGCCGTTAGAAGTGGGTGACCACCTCTATGACTATCTTGTCGCGCTCGGAAGGCTTGGCGATGGCGCCTGTGGCGTAGAAATACTTCTCATAGTTGATGCGGATGTCGCTGACGAAGGGCTTGTCGAGGCTCAGCGTCACGCCACCCGTGACACGGCTGCGGCGGTAGTCATTGACTATCAGGCTGCCGCCCTCGTCCTTTTTGCCGTCAAGATACCGGTGTCCGTCGCTGTGGTCGGTCATGTGGTCATAGCGCAGCAGCGGCGAAATCTTGGTAAAACATCCTTTCTTCATCGCGATGTCGTAATTGACGAAAGCATCTACGGCGTGTACCGGTTTGAAGGCCCCGTCGTCATAGTGCTTGTAGAGATATTCGGCCTCCACCACCCATCCGCGGCGGTGGAAGTTGAGTCCGGCGTCATACATCATGATGTCCGTCGCCTCGGGCTTGATTTTCTGTGCGCTCAGCACCACGTTGAGCCCCACGGGGAGCATCGCCTGCATCTTGGCAGAGAAGTTGATGCCCTTGGTCCAGTAGTCTTTCTGGTCGGTAAGTCCCGAGCCGTTGTACAGACCTGCCTCGATGACGACAGGGAAGCCCATCCTGAAGTTGTAGCCAGCCTTGGCACCCACATCGCGGATGTTGCCCACCTGCTTGGCGATAAACGACCTGTTGGCGAAGTACTGCTGGTGGGGCGAGCGGTGGGCGTCTATCGTGAACGGCACGCGCATCTGGCCTATCGTCAGTGCCCACCGGTCTGAGGGAGTGATGGTGGTATAGGCGTCGAGCATCTTGATTTTTCCCTCGTCGCAGAGGTCTATCTCCGCCTTGTACGACACCACCGGCGAGAGCGTGCCCGACACATTTACACGTGCCGTGCGCACCTGGAAACGGCCCTCCCCCTCGCTGGTCTGATATTCATACTTGGAGCGCAGGGTACCGCCAATCTTCATACTTCTTTTCTGGTTGTCTTGAGCCACGGCTTCTGCGGTGGCAGCCATGCCACATACCGCCGTGCATAGCGTAAATATGAGAAATTGCTTTGTCATAAGCGTTTTAGAATTTTGCGCAAAGTTACGACATGGTTGTTTCAGCCGTGTTACAACCATGTTGAAATGCAGTTTCAGCATCATAGCTGCCGTCAGCTTCGTCCCGACGGGGCGGGAGGCCCATGATGGAGCCGTGGCTGACACCATTACGCCTCTCCTGACCGGCGTTGGCGGCTCGTATCGTAAGTTACGTGCCCCCGTGCCGTAAGATACGTGGGCACGTAACAATAGGCACGAGCCTTCGTGACAGATGTTACGCGCCGGCAGAGGGCATCGGCAGGTCGCCGTCTGTGGCCTCTGCGGTGACGGGAAGATGCTCTGCGCCTTGCCTGGCGAGACATTGCCTTTGCCGGGGGCACCCCGGTGCTTCGCTCGTGCCCATAGAGCGGGGTAGAGGTGGTCTGCGCCGCTCCAAAGTCCCCGGCGCTCAGTCTGATGTGCCACCCCTTATATATATAATAAGGTGTAAAAAGGCGGAAGAAAATGAATATTACACGCAAAAAAGTTGCGTAAGTGGCGGAAAAATATTACTTTTGCGCCCAAATAGCATTTAGCGAACACAATACAATAAAGATAACAGACAATGAATATTTCTTATAAGTGGCTGAAGGAGTATGTTGACTTCAGTCTTACTCCGCAGGAAACCGCAGCAGCCCTCACCTCTACCGGCCTCGAAGTGGACGCCCTCGAAGAGGTACAGTCTATCCGTGGTGGTCTGAAGGGTCTCTATGTGGGTAAAGTGCTTACCTGCGAGGCCCATCCCAACTCGGACCACCTGCATGTGACCACCGTAGACCTGGGCAAGGAAGCTCCCCAGCAAATCGTCTGCGGCGCCCCCAATGTGGCTGCCGGCCAGAAGGTAATCGTTGCCGACCTGGGCTGTGTGCTCTATGATGGCGACAAGGAATTTACCATCAAGCGCAGCAAGCTGCGTGGTGTAGAGTCGCTCGGTATGATTTGTGCCGAAGACGAGATAGGAGTAGGCAACAGCCACGACGGTATCATCGTGCTGCCCGAGGACGCCCCTGTGGGTCAGCCTGCTGCCGAATATTACCACCTGGAGAGCGACTGGCTCATCGAGGTGGATATCACCGCCAACCGTTCTGACGCCCTGTCACACTATGGTGTGGCGCGCGACCTCTATGCCTGGTTGCGCCGCAACGGCTACGAGACATCGCTCCACCGCCCCAGCTGCGATGACTTCAAGGTAGACAACGAGTCGCTGCCCATCGAGGTAGAGATTGATAATACCGAAGCCTGCAAGCGCTATGCCTGTGTGAGCATCACCGGCTGCGAGGTCAAGGAAAGCCCCCAGTGGCTCAAGGACAAGCTCAGCACCATCGGTCTGCGTCCTATCAACAACATTGTCGATATCACCAACTACGTGATGATGGCCTACGGTCAGCCTCTCCACTGCTTCGACGCCGATATGGTCAAGGGTCACCGCATCGTAGTGCGCACCCAGCCCGAGGGTACCCCATTCGTCACCCTCGATGGCGAAGAGCACCTGCTGGGCGAGCACGACCTCAGCATCTGTAATGCCGAAGAGCCCATGTGTATCGCCGGCGTCTTTGGTGGCAAGGGCTCTGGTACCTATGACACCACCACCAACGTGGTGCTCGAGAGTGCCTACTTCCACCCCACCTGGATTCGTAAGAGCGCCCGTCGCCACGGTCTCTCTACCGATGCCTCTTACCGCTTCGAGCGCGGCATCGACCCCAACGGCACCATCTATGCCCTCAAGCAGGCCGCCATCCTCTGCTGCCAGTTGGCTGGCGGCAAGGTGTCCATGCAAATCAACGATGTCTATCCCGCCCCCATCGCCGACGCCCAGGTGCGTCTCGACTATGAATACTGCGACCGTCTGATAGGCAAGGCCATCGGTCACGACATGATACGCCAGATTGCCGAAAGCCTGGAGATGAAGGTAGTGGCTGAAGACGCCGAAGGCCTCGTGCTCGACGTGCCCGCCTACCGTACCGACGTGCAGCGCCCCTGTGACGTGGTCGAGGACATCCTGCGTATCTACGGCTACAACAATGTCGAGATTCCCACCCAGCTCAAGTCTTCGCTCACCGTGCAGACCGAGCAGGATGCCGAGTATCGTCTGCAGAACCTTGTCGGTGAGCAGCTCGTGGGTTGTGGCTTCTATGAGATTATGAACAACTCGCTCACCAAGGTGAGCTATTACGAGCAGGCCGGCCTCAACGCCTATCCCTGGGAACAGACCGTCAAGGTGGTCAACCCGCTGAGCGCCGACCTCGGCGTGATGCGGCAGACGCTGCTCTTCGGTGGCCTGGAGAGCATCGTGCGCAATGCCAACCGCAAGAACGCCAACCTGCGCTTCTTCGAGGTGGGCAACTGCTACCACTACCATCAGGACCGCTGGAGCTATGAAGACCCCAGCAAGGCATACGTCGAAGAGGCTCACCTCGGACTGTGGGTTACCGGCAAGCGCGTGTGTGGCTCGTGGGCCCATGCCGACGAGGACAGCTCGTTCTGTGAACTCAATGCCTATGTGCAGAATATATTTGCCCGTGTGGGCCTCACCAAGAACATGATGGTGGTCGAAACGAGCGACAACAATATCTTCGCCTCCGGTCTGAAGGTGATGACACGCGGCGGCAAGACCGTAGCCGAGCTGGGAATACTCTCCCACAAGCTGCAGCGGGCTGCCGACATCGCCAACCCCGTATACTATGCCGACATCCACTGGAATACGCTGATGAAGGCAGTGCGCAAGAACAAGCTCGAGTATCAGGAAATCTCCAAGTATCCTGCCGTAAGCCGCGACCTGGCACTGCTCATCGACAACAGTGTGAAGTTTGCCCAGATAGAGGAAATCGCCTTCCAGACAGAGAAGAAGCTGCTCAAGCGCGTGGAACTCTTCGACGTGTATCAGGGCAAGAACCTGCCCGAAGGCAAGAAGAGCTATGCCGTAAACTTCATCATCCAGGATGCCACCCGCACCCTCAATGACAAGGCCATAGACGCCATCATGACCAAACTGATTAATAACATTAAAAATAAACTTGGAGCCGAGCTCCGATAAAACACTAAACCCAATGGGAAGAGCATTTGAATATCGTAAAGCTACGAAATTGAAGAGATGGGGTCACATGGCCCGTACGTTTACCAAACTGGGCAAGCAGATTGCCATTGCCGTAAAGGCCGGTGGCCCAGAGCCCGAAAACAACCCTACACTGCGTGCTATCATCGCTACCTGTAGACGTGAGAACATGCCCAAGGAAAACATCGAGCGCGCCATCAAGAACGCTATGGGTAAAGACCAGAGCGACTACAAGGAGGTGCCCTATGAGGGATATGGCCCCCACGGTATCGCAGTCTTCGTAGACTCACTCACCGACAACACCACCCGCACCGTGGCCGATGTACGTTCGGTGTTCAACAAGTTCAACGGCAACCTGGGTACCCAGGGCTCGCTCAGCTTCCTCTTCGACCACAAGGCAGTCTTTACTTTCAAGATGAAAGACGGCATGAGTATGGACGACCTGATACTCGAACTGATTGACTTCGGAGTGGATGACGAGTTCGACGAGGACGACGAAGAGGGTGAGGTTACCATCTATGGCGACCCCAAGAGCTTTGGCGACATCCAGCACTATCTCGAGCAGAATGGCTACGAGATTACCAGCGCCGAGTTTACCCGTATCCCCAACGACCTCAAGGACGTCACTCCCGAACAGCGTGAGACCATCGGCAAGATGGTAGAGAAACTCGAGGAGTTTGACGATGTGCAGAACGTGTACACCAATATGAAACCCGCTGAGGACTAATAGACGATGAAGCATTATAGCTATATCACCCAGGGCACCTGCAGCCGCCAGATAGACATCGATGTCGATGACAACGGCTGTGTGCAGAATGTCAGTTTTATGGGTGGTTGCCACGGCAACCTGCAAGGCATCTGCTCCCTCATCCGCGGTATGAAAGCCGAGGATGTCAAGGCCCGTCTGCAGGGCATCCGCTGCGGCGCCAAGCCCACCAGTTGTCCTGACCAGTTGGCTACGGCTCTGGAAGAGATGGGATTCTGACACGGAGACCCTGATAACGGAAACGGAAAAAGCGAACGCTGATGATTAGGCGTTCGCTTTTTTGTTATTAATGCAGCTATCATTGTTCCGGTTTGGGCTCCCGGTAGTCGTCGGGACCGAAGCTGTCGTGGTAGAGGGTGAGGTCGGGGTTCTGGTCAGACTTACATTCGTAGACGAAGATAAAGCCAGCCTGCTTGTAAGCCATGATGTCGGTCGATTGGCGCAGGCCCTCCAGCAGATGGTTATGGATATACTGGCGGTTGCGGTCTATCACCTCTACATTGTCCATCTCGTCGGTGATGGTACAATAATATATGTACTCGCGCGTGGCCCGACGGAACACGATGCTGTCTGTGCGTATATAGTCCTTGGTCGGGGTGGGGCAGAAGCGGCGGGTAAACTCGCGAGCCTCGCGCTCGGCCCTGTCTTCTATCGACTCGTGGCATGCCGCGAGCGTCATAGCAAGCATTATGACAATCAATACTCTCTTCATGACACTATATATTATATATAAATAGGTGTGCAAAGTTACGAATATTATCATTATAATCGTCAAGAAAGTGAAAAACTTATTCGTGAGGCTGATATTTTTTTTGTGGCAAACCGACAATATATCACCGATTTTCAGTAACTTTGCACTCTAATCAGGAATTATCACAATGAAGCATATACGCAACTTCTGCATCATCGCCCACATCGACCATGGCAAATCTACCCTCGCCGACCGACTGCTGGAGCGTACGCAGACCATACAGATTACCGAAGGACAGATGCTCGACAATATGGACCTCGAGCGCGAGCGCGGTATCACCATCAAGAGCCACGCCATACAGATGGAATATCTGTCGGGTGGCGAAAAATATATCCTCAACCTTATTGATACTCCCGGACACGTCGACTTCTCTTACGAAGTGTCGCGCAGTATTGCCGCCTGTGAAGGCGCTCTGCTGGTGGTCGATGCCACTCAGGGCGTGCAGGCGCAGACCATCTCCAACCTCTACATGGCTATCGAGCACGACCTCGAAATCATACCCGTCATCAACAAGATAGATATGCCCAGTGCCATGCCCGACGAGGTGGAAGACGAGATAGTGGAGCTCTTGGGATGTAAGCGCGAGGACATCCTGCGTGCGTCGGGCAAGACTGGAGAGGGTGTCGACGAGATTCTCGAGGCCGTGGTCCAGCGCATCCCCAGTCCTACGGGCGATACCCATGCTCCCCTCCAGGCTCTGATATTCGACTCGCTGTTCAACTCCTTCCGCGGTATCATCACCCTCTGTAAGGTGGAGAACGGCTCTATACGCAAGGGCGACAAGGTGAAGTTCTTCAATACCGGCATGGAATATACTGCCGACGAGGTGGGTGTGCTCAAGATGGACATGATTCCCACGCAGCAGCTCTCTACCGGCGAGGTGGGCTATATCATCAGCGGCATCAAGAACGCCAAGGAAGTCAAGGTGGGCGATACCATTACCCACGTCGACGAGCCCTGCGATAAGGCTATCGCCGGTTTCCAGGAAGTCAAGCCTATGGTGTTTGCCGGTGTCTATCCCATCGACCCGTCTGACTATGAGAACCTGCGCACCTCGCTGGAAAAGCTCCAGCTCAATGATGCCTCGCTCACCTTCATGCCCGAGTCGTCGGTAGCCCTCGGCTTCGGTTTCCGCTGCGGCTTTCTGGGCCTGCTCCACATGGAGATAGTGCAGGAACGCCTCGACCGCGAGTTCAATATGGACGTCATCACCACCGTGCCCAACGTGTCGTATATGGTCTATGACAAGCATGGCAATGCCAAGGAAGTACACAACCCCTCTGGTCTGCCCGAGCAGACGCTGATAGAGCATATAGAGGAACCCTACATACGCGCCACCATCATCACCGATGCCAACTATATCGGCCCCATCATGAAACTCTGTCTCGACAAGCGTGGCGAACTGCTCAAGCAGGAGTATGTGAGCGGCAACCGTGTGGAACTCCATTTCATGATACCTCTGGGCGAGATAGTGATAGACTTCTACGACAAGCTCAAGTCTATCAGCAAGGGTTATGCCTCGTTCGACTACCATATCGACAGCTTCCGCCCGTCCAAGTTGGCCAAACTCGACATTCTGCTCAATGGTGAGTCGGTCGATGCCCTCTCCACGCTTACCCATGAAAGCAATGCCGTGACTCTGGGTCGCAAGATGTGTGAGAAACTTAAGGAACTCATTCCCCGCCAGCAGTTCGACATTGCCATTCAGGCAGCTATCGGTGCCAAGATTGTGGCCCGCGAGACGGTGAAGCAGGTGCGCAAGGACGTTACAGCCAAGTGCTATGGCGGCGACGTGAGCCGTAAGCGCAAGCTGCTCGAAAAGCAGAAGAAAGGAAAGAAGCGCATGAAGCAGATAGGTAACGTGGAAGTGCCCCAGAAGGCTTTCCTCGCCGTCCTGAAGCTCGATTGATACGATACGGGCAAAGAACGCAATATTCACCCACATCATGTCGCGTGGCCATACTGTCAGCCATCCCATGGTGTGGGTTTTCGTTTCCGTATTGACATTATAAAACTATTGCAAGAGTATAAAAAATATATTAAAATGCGTTGAGTGTTAGTTTTTTTTATTATCTTTGCATTGAAGAGTGTAATATGCACCGAAAGAATGTAGTTCTTGGTAACCCCAGGGTTCGTGAATGAAATTTTCGTCTTAACCTTCTGATGTTAACGGAAAATCTTTCTGTACTACTATACTTATCAACAATTAAGTTAACTCCTTATTATGGAAAAGTTTAATTCAACACGTGACGTAGCCCGTGAGTTGGCACGTAAATACAGTACAATGACCCATGGAGAACTGGATATTCTGGAGAGTATTCTGGTACCTCGCAAATACCTGAAGGGACAGATGATACTGTCCGAGGGCGATATATGCAGAGAATTCCTGTATATATCCAAGGGTATGACGCGCCAGTTCTACTTCAAGAACGGCAAGGAGCTCACCGAGCATATCGCCCTCGAGGGCGGAATCGTCATGTGTATAGAGAGCCTGTTCAAAGAGGAACCCACACAACTGCAGATAGAGGCGCTGGAGCCCACATGGGTCTACGCCCTGCCCAAGGCACGCCTCGAGGAGGTGGCTCTGCACAATGTGAATATCCAGATACTCTATCGCAAGATACTGGAAGAGAGTCTTATCACCTCCCAGATTCATGCCGACTTGGTGCGCTTCGAGACATCGCAGGACCGCTATCAGAAGTTGTGCAAGATTATGCCCCAAGTGATACTCCGCGCGCCGCTCACCTATATCGCCAGCTATCTGCAGATGACTCCCGAGACGCTGAGCCGTGTGCGCACCGCAGCGCTGAAGAAGTAAAAACCGCTATTCCTTATAATGCCAACAGCCCGACACGCTATCATCATGCGTGCCGGGCTGTTGGCTTTGTTGGGGATGTCAATAGACCCGCTCGCCAAAGATGGCGGTACCTACGCGCACCATGTTGGAGCCGTGGTGGATGGCGATGGGGTAGTCGTCGCTCATGCCCCACGAGCGGTAGCGGAACGAGGGCTGGTCGGCAAAGTATTTGCCCCGGACCTCGTCGAAGAAGCTGTGGGCGGTGTCCATCTCGCGGGCTATCTGGTCGTGGTCATCGGTGTGGGATGCCATCATCATGAGTCCGCATATCTCCACATGCTCCATCTGCTGCCATTCGCCGTCGGCGAGCAGACTCCGGCAGTCGTCGGGGGTAAGTCCGTACTTGGTGGCTTCCTCTGCGATGTGCAGTTCCAGCAATACGCGGATGCGGCGACCGCATCGGGCTCCCTGTTTCTCTATCTCGCGGAGCAGCCTGATAGAATCTACCGACTCTATCATGCTGATATAGGGAGCTATATACTTCACCTTGTTGGTCTGTAGGTGTCCGATAAAGTGCCAATGGATGTCTTTGGGCAGCGAGGCGGCCTTACGGGCAAGTTCCTGCTCATGGCTTTCGCCAAATATGCGCTGCCCCACATTGTAGGCAGCGGTGATATACTCGTCGGGGTGGAACTTGCTGACAGCCGTCAGCTCCACTCCTTCGGGCAACTGGGCCTTGATGGCCAGCAGGTTTTTTGCCACGTCCACCATTATTTCTCCTCCTCGTATTCGGGCTTGTCGTCGCGTTCCTGTTTCTTGGGAGCGTTGTGTTCGTAGACATCCATGATGCGTGTCTCGCTGATGTTGGCGATAACATAGTCTATCATGGTTCCGCCCATCACTGTGTCGATGTTCTTGATGGCGCCGTTCATGTTGGCAGCCTGTACCAGATAGTTTACGTTGCTACGCTTCTCCTTGCCGCTCTTTTCGTCGAGGGTGATAAACTGCAGCTTGGCCTTGTACCAGCGGTCGTCATTGCCGTTCTCGCTGAAGAATATCTCGCCATAGGCAGCAGGGTTGATGTTCTTGATTTCGAGTTCGCCGCTTACGTATGCCGACATCTCGCTCGCGATGGACTTCTCGGCGTCGCCGAAGCTGACTGCGTCGACCACATAGAGTTCACTTATTTTTTTCTGCATTCCGTCCTCCATAGTCTTCTCATAGCGGACGGTGGTTTCATACCAGTTGGCTGTTCTACTTCTCATATTCTTTATTTCTGTTGTTGTCGTGCAAAGGTAGTTACTTTTTTTCTATACGCAGCCAGTTGCGGGTAAAAAAATGTGAACTCCCCTCAGCCTGTCGACGCCTGTCTTCGGCCGAAAGGAATATGCGAAGCCAGCGGCGGTGCCCCGATTCGCCCCGCCTATAACCTATTATAATATAGCCGCCCTCGGTAGCGGAAGCCCAGTGCCGAGGGTCATGTTGCCGATAATGCCGATAAAGATGGTTTCAGGATCTGAATTGATGGATGCAGGGTCTGATATCCCGATTTCAGCCTTCTAATCGATTGTTTCGCGCTTCGGAATGATGTTGCCGACGCTTGCGGCGGTCGCCATCCTTACGGTTGCCTATGCCAGCTGCTGCTCGGCTGGAGCAGGGCTGTCCTCCCTGGTCCTGAGACTTGTCGCCAATCAGTTTTGTGGGCTTGGCGCACAAGTTTTTGCGGTAAGTGTAAGGTTATTAACAAAAAATGGTTACCTTATGCACCCATAAGAGCAATTTGTATTATGCCAGAAATTTCCATTTGTGGACTCGAAATGCCCGAATCGCCAATCAGTAAATTGGCACCGTTGGCTGCTGCAGCCAAGGCTCGTGGCACCAAAGTTTATCACATCAATATCGGTCAGCCCGACCTGCCCACCCCTCAGTACGGACTTAGATGTGCCATTGCAAAAAAAAGTTGAAAAAATATTGCATTGGTAAAAAATATTTGTAACTTTATGGCCACCAAGCATAATACCACCGTATGAAGGCATTAATATCTCTGAAAAGCGTATTTGTGTTAGCCATCGTCCTGTTGGCTACCAGTTGCCATGAAAGTTAAGGGATGCGGAGTCATGCAGACTTGCAGACTATGCCCTCAGACCAGATACTTACTCGGGTGATGGCTTATGTGCAAGCTCACGAGCAGCAGATGGATTTTCTCACTGAGCGCAATTTTTCGAGCAAGGACATGATGTTTCGGCATGCTATGTATCATATCAATATATAACTATAAAATATTGTCCATGATTATGAAAAAAATTATTCTGTTATCTGTTGTTTCCTTTGCCGCAATTATAGCGATGGCGCAGAGCTTTCATTATTACCCCTTAAAGGATGTGGGAGACACGATAGAGTATCTGAAACTCAATTTTGACAAGCAGGCAGATTATTTCGTGGGGCGCACCTTTGACGAGTTCTGGCAGATAATAAGGCGCGATATCACACCAAAACTTCTTAATATTAAAGATACATCTCCTTTCGTAGATCCCCATGGTGTGCGCTATGTGTGTGGTGCGTATGTGGCGTGTATGGATCTTAGTGGTGTGTCGCCAGATACGGTTAGGACACCAGCTGCTCATATCAGAATGTATTTTAAGCCGCCATTTAAGGTCAATGCAGATAGGCTGTTTTATAAACTCCCAGAAAATATGACTGTTGATGGTCGGGCCAAATATTTGGCTAATTTTGTTATAGACGATATATGGGTGTTTGTCGTTGATCGCAGGCGCAGTCGATAAGACAGTTGTCTGGTACAGGCTGTCAATGTGCTGGTAAAGTTTAAGCCTCCTTATACAGTCTGTCTATACAAACTTTTTCTCGCCGCTGCCATACAATGTCACCGTTGACACTCGCGCAAAGTTGCTATGCAATTATGTAATAGAAGAAATTTGGGTATCTACAATAGACCGAAGGAGAGGATGGTAGTTATATACGCATCTTAGAGTCCAATAAACCATATATGATAAAAAACACTATGCGACGTATAATTCTTTGGATGTACCTGTTGCTTGCCACCACGTCTCTGCTGGTTAGCAGTTGCTATGAGCGTGAAGGGGCGATTGGACAATCGGACTTGCAGACTATGCCCTCAGCCCAGATACTTGCTCGGGTGATGGCTTATGTGCAAGCTCACGAGCAGCAGATGGATTTTCTCACCGAGCGCAATTTTTCGAGCAAGGATATGAAAGTTCGGCAGGCTATGTATCGGCAGACGAAAGACACGACATGGTTGCTTATACCCATCGTGCGCACTTTGCGCGACTCTATGGCCACAGCCGATAGCCTCTATTTCGCTCCCCGTCGGCTCTTTGCCCTCTCCTTGATAACCCGAGACAGTGCTCGGCCACGGCTGTGGTTTGTGGAGCAAGAACCCACCAGAGAATTTCATAAAGCCAACCGCACCGCCTTCCTTTATCGCCACTTCACGGGGCGGCAGGACACTTACACCGAAGCAGGGCAACTGGTGCATGCCATCAAGATATACAACGGATGGTATGACACACAGTTAACCATAAAGCCCGCGGATAGCAACGATAGTACCTATGCTAAGAACTACGATGGGCAGGTGGCTGCCCCTTGGAGAAGAAGATGAGTGTGGCCGTTTGGTGGTGGATAATGGCTGCGTCTGTAAGTTTTTTGTGACAGGATGTAAGGCTATTACAAAAAAATAAGTAACTTTGCATCCGTATTAGCAATTAGAGTTATGCCAGAAATTTCTATTCGCGGACTTGAAATGCCCGAATCGCCAATCCGTAAGTTGGCACCGTTGGCAGCTGCAGCCAAGGCCCGTGGCACCAAAGTTTATCACCTCAATATCGGTCAGCCCGACCTGCCCACCCCTCAGTGTGGACTTGATGCCCTCAAGAATGTTCACCGTCAGGTGCTCGAGTATTCTCCTTCGCAGGGTTATCTCAGCTATCGACAGAAACTTACAGAGTATTATCACAAGTATGACATCGAGGTTACTGCCGACGATATCATCATTACCTCCGGCGGTTCTGAGGCCGTGCTCTTTGCCTTTATGAGTACCCTCAATCCCGGCGACGAGATTATCATCCCCGAGCCCGCCTATGCCAACTATATGGCCTTTGCTGTGTCGGCAGGTGCCACCATCCGCACCATCGCCACCACCATAGAGGAAGGATTTGCACTGCCCCGTGTCGAGCGGTTCGAGGAACTCATCAACGAGCGCACCCGCGCCATACTCATCTGCAATCCCAACAACCCCACAGGTTATCTCTATACCCGCCGCGAGATGCACCAGATACGCGACCTGGTCAAGAAGTACGACCTCTACCTCTTCTCCGACGAGGTCTATCGTGAGTACATCTACACCGGTTCGCCCTACATCAGCGCCATGCACCTCGAGGGCATCGAGCAGAACACTATCCTCATCGACTCAGTGTCCAAGCGCTACAGCGAGTGCGGAATACGCATCGGAGCCCTGGTCACCAAGAACGCCGAGGTGCGTCGCGCGGTGATGAAGTTCTGTCAGGCCCGCCTCTCTCCACCCCTTATCGGACAGATTGTGGCCGAGGCGTCGCTCGATGCTCCCGAGGAGTATTACCGCGATGTCTACGACGAGTATGTGGAGCGCCGCAAGTGTCTCATCGACGGCCTCAACCGCATCCCCGGCGTCTATTCGCCCATCCCTATGGGTGCCTTCTACACTGTGGCCAAGCTCCCTGTCGACGACAGCGAGAAGTTCTGCCGCTGGTGCCTCGAAGAGTTCAGCTACGAGGGTGAGACCGTGATGATGGCTCCTGCCCAGGGCTTCTATACCACCCCCGGTGCCGGCCGCAACCAGGTGCGTATCGCCTACGTGCTGAAGAAGGACGACCTGGAGCGTGCCCTCGTGGTGCTGCGCAAGGCCCTTGAACTCTATCCCGGTCGCGACGACAGCGACGAATAACCCCACGCGCCACACTTACGCCCATGAATTTCCCACTCTACATAGCCCGCAAGATATACAGCTATACCGGCGACAGGCAGAAGGTCTCCAAGCCCGCCGTGCGTATAGCCATAGCCGGCGTGGCCATCGGTCTGGCGGTCATGATTATCTCCGTGAGTGTAGTCTTCGGCTTCAAGCATACCATCCAGGACAAGGTCATCGGCTTCGGCTCCCACATCCAGGTGGCCGACTTCATGACGCTGCAGAATCAGGAACAGTATCCCATCCAGATGAACGACTCCATGGTGCGCGTCATCCGCGACATCCCCGGAGTGGCCCACGTGCAGCGCTATGCCATGAAGCAGGGCATACTCAAGACCGACAAGGACTTCCTGGGCGTCATGTTCAAGGGCGTAGGTCCCGACTACGATACCACCTTCCTCCACAAGAACCTCGTGGAAGGCACCATTCCCCTCTTCTCCGACCAGAAGAGCAGCAACCACATCCTTGTCTCGCGCAAGATGGCCGATATGCTTCAGGTCAAGTGTGGCGACAAGATTTTTGCCTATTTCATCGACCAGCAAGGGGTGCGCGCCCGCCGGTTTACCATCCAGGGCATCTATCAGACCAATCTTACCCAATACGACCGCACCACCTGCTTCATAGACCTTTATACCGCCGTGAAGCTCAACGGCTGGGAGTCCGACCAGGCATCGGGTGCCGAGGTCACCGTCGCCGATTTCAGTCGCATCGATGATACCGAGTCGCTCTTCATCGACCGCATCAACCGCTCCATGGACAGCTATGGAGCTACCTATTCCTCCAAGACCATCCAGGAGATTAATCCGCAGATTTTCCAGTGGCTCAATCTGCTCGACCTCAATGTCTGGATTATCCTCGCGCTGATGCTGGCGGTGGCAGGAGTCACCATGGTGTCGGGCCTCCTTATTATAATATTGGAGCGCACCACCATGATAGGCGTGCTCAAAGCCCTCGGTGCGCGCAACAAGACCATCCGCCACATGTTCCTTTGGTTTGCCGTGTTCATCATCGGTCGCGGACTGCTGTTGGGCGACGCCATCGCCCTGGGGCTGCTTCTGCTGCAGCGCTATACCGGCGTGGTCAAGCTCGACCCCACGACCTATTATGTCGAGACGGCTCCCGTCGAAATCAATGTTCCCATCATCATCGCCCTCAATGTGGTAACCCTCGTGGTGAGCGTCTTCGTGCTCATCGCCCCCAGCTACTTTGTCTCCCACATCCATCCCGCCAAGAGCATGCGTTACGAGTAGCGTGCCCGAAATAGCCACCAATCCACCCGTAATAAGGTAGAGAAAAGTACAAATTATCGTGATTTGTGTAAAATACTGCACAATATGTTTTGCAGTGTGCAAATAAGATAGTATCTTTGCACATAAATTACTCTTATGTGCAATGGATTTGACACCGAGCTTTATTGAATATATTGAAAAGGCTGTCGTGGAGAACTGGGATAGAGACGCCCTCACAGACTATAAAGGAACCACTTTACAGTACCACGATGTAGCCCGCAAAATCGAAAAACTGCACATTCTCTTTGCCAATAGCGGTATAGAGAAGGGCGACAAAATAGCCCTGTGTGGTCGCAACAGTTCCAATTGGGCTGTGGCGTTTTTGGCTACACTTGCCTATGGCGCTGTAGCCGTTCCTATACAGAATGAATTTACTCCCGACCAGATTTACAACATCGTCAATCATAGCGAAGCCAGACTGCTCTTTGTGGGCGACGTGGTGGCTACGCAGATAGACGCTTCGCAGATGCCCGCATTGGAAGGCGTGTTCTATCTGCCCGACTTCTCGCTCACGCTCTCGCGTTCCGAGCAGCTCACCTATGCACGTGAGCATCTCAACGAGATGTTTGGCAGCAAGTTCCCCAAGTTCTTCCGTCGCGAGCATGTGGCCTATCACCACGGTGATGCCGAAGACGTGGCGCTCATCAACTATACCAGCGGTACCACCGGCTTCTCCAAGGGCGTGGTGCTGCCTTATCGCGCGCTGTGGAGCAACTTCGACTTCCTCAATGGGATGATGGGCAAGCATATCCCCCGTGGCAGCAACTGCGTGTGCATCCTGCCCATGGCCCATATGTATGGACTCATGGACGATGTGCTCTTCCAGTTCTGTTTGGGCAGCCATATCTTCTTCCTTACCCGCATGCCCACTCCCACGCTCGTGGCCGAGGCTTTGGCCGAGATACGTCCGCGCCTCATCTGCTCGGTTCCCCTTGTGGTCGAGAAGATTGTGCGCAAGAAGATCTTCCCCGAATTCCAGACCAGCATGGTGCGCCTGCTCATGAATATGCCCCTCCTGCGCGACAAGGTCAAGGAGCGTATCTGCGAGCGTGTACGCGAGGTATTCGGCGGCAATCTCTACCAGATTATGGTTGGTGGCGCCAGTCTTAGCCGTGAGGTCGAAGAGTTTTTTGTCAGCATCGGGTTCCCCATCACTGTGGGCTATGGCACCACCGAGACCGCCCCGATGATTACCATGAGCAACTGGGACGACTTCGTGCCCGGCTCTTGCGGTACCCCTGCCACCCACATGGAGGTGCGCATCGCCAGCGAAGACCCCGAGCATGTGCCCGGAGAAATCATTACCCGCGGCTTGAACGTGATGCTCGGCTATTATAAGAACGAGGAAGCCACCCGCGCTGTCATCGACGCCGACGGATGGTTCCATACCGGCGACCTCGCCACCATGAGTGCCGACGGCCATGTCTTCATCCGCGGCCGCATCAAGAACATGCTGCTCGGAGCCAACGGCCAGAATGTCTATCCCGAAGAGATAGAAGACAAGCTCAACTCTATGGCCATCGTCGGCGAGAGCCTTGTGGTGCAGCGTGGCGACCAGCTCGTGGCTTTGGTCCACCCCGATGTCGAGGAGGTCAAGAGCATGGGCTTCGACGATGCCGACCTGCGCGGCGTCATGGAGCAGAACCGCATCGAGCTCAACAGCAAGCTGCCCCATTTCTGCAAGATTGCAGCCATACGGCTCCATGCTACCGAGTTTGAGAAGACACCCAAGAAGAGTATCAAGAGATATAAATACCAACAATCTATATAACCAATTAATAAGAAGCATTATGATGGAAATTCCAAGCTTCAATGCTCTCATTGAGAAGAGCATCATCGACCATTGGGACAGTGATGCACTGACCGATTACAAGGGCATAACGCTACAGTATCATGACGTGGCGCGCAAGATAGAGAAGCTGCACATCCTGTTTGAGAACAGCGGCGTGCAGAAGGGTGACAAGATAGCCCTTTGCGGCCGCAACAGTTCGGCTTGGGCCTGTGCCTTCCTGGCCACGCTCACCTATGGTGCCGTAGCCGTACCCATCCTGCACGAGTTTACCCCAGACCAGATATACAACATTGTCAATCACAGCGACGCCAAGCTGCTCTTCGTGGGCGATGTCGTCGCCACCCAGATAGATGGCACCAAGATGCCCGCTCTTGAGGGCATCGTCTATCTCCCCGACTATTCACTGGTGCTCTCGCGTACCGACAAGTTGACCTACGCACGTGAGCATCTCAACGAGATGTTCGGTCACAAGTATCCCAAGTACTTCCGCAAGGAACATGTGTCCTATTACAAGGAGCAGAGTCCTGAAGAACTGGCGCTTATCAACTACACCAGTGGCACTACAGGCTTCTCCAAGGGAGTGATGCTGCCTTACCGTTCGCTTTGGAGCAATGCCGACTTTGCCCGCACGGTAATCGGCAAGCACATTGCAGTGGGCGACAAGGTGATAAGCATCCTGCCCATGGCCCACATGTATGGTATGGCCTTTGAGTTCCTCTTCGAGTTCCTCTCTGGCTGCCATGTCTATTATCTCACCCGTATTCCCAGCCCCGCCATCATCGCCCAGGCCTTTGCCGACGTGCGTCCACGCATCATTATTGCCGTGCCGCTCATCATCGAGAAGATTATCCGCAAGAAGGTGTTCCCCAAGCTGCAGACCAACAAGATGCGACTGCTGCTCAATATGCCCGTCATCAACAAGAAGGTCAACGAGAAGATTTGCGAGCAGGTTACCGCCGCCTTCGGAGGCAACTTCTATGAGATAATCATCGGCGGAGCCGCCTTCAACCAGGAGGTAGAGAACTTCCTCAACCGTATCGGCTTCCGCTACACGGTGGGCTATGGCGCTACCGAGTGCGGACCCATCATCTGCTACTCCGACTATGCGTCTTTCGCCAAGGGCAGTTGTGGCCGTGCAGCCCTCCACCAGGAGGTGCGCATCGTGAGCCCCGACCCAGAGAATGTGCCTGGCGAGATACTGACCAAGGGCCCCAATGTGCTTCTGGGCTACTACAAGAACGAGGACGCCACCCGCGCCGCTATCGACGAGGACGGCTGGTTCCACACCGGCGACCTCGGTACGATGGATGCCGAGGGCAACGTGTTCATCAAGGGTCGCTCCAAGAACATGCTGCTCGGTTCCAACGGACAGAACATCTATCCTGAGGAACTCGAAGACAAGCTCTCTTCGATGCCACTTGTCGCCGAGAGCGTAGTCATCCAGAAGGGCGACAAGCTGATTGGCCTTCTCCATCCCGATTATGATGAAGCTAAGGTTATGGGTCTCAAGCCTTCTGATATCGAGAGCATCATGGAGCAGAACCGTCATGACTTCAATGCCGTGATGCCTGCCTATGCCCGTCTCTCTGCCGTGCGTATACAGGAGGAGGAGTTTGAGAAGACTCCCAAGAAGAGTATCAAGCGCTATCTGTATACAAGCTAACAATTATCTGCGGGCATCGTGTGTCCACAGATAATTATCTCAATAACAAAGAGCCTTGTCACTGCCCATTTCCAGAGCTTTGACAAGGCTCTTTCCGTTGGTCTCTCGTCATACGGAGATGGCTGCGTGTTCATTCTATCTGCATCAGCCAAAGTTTCCCCCGGGCTTTTATACATATCGTGTCAGACATGCTCCAGACACAAGTGATATCTTGGTTGCCAGTTTTATCTGGGCCAGGTACGTCAATGCTGCTCAGATACTGACCGGAAGATAGGCTATATCGGTCTAATAGAAAGCCGTTATGATTGCTTGGAACTCTGTAGGACAATACAAATACGATACCACTCTTGACACAGGAAAAGAGATTGGAATTATGTGTTTTTCCACGTTCATACAGATAATAGTTTTTGTAGCGAATGATGGAGGGATGAGGTATGTCGTCCTTTGTGTGGATTATTGTTATAAGATGACCGTTAAGGGAGAAAATATAGATCCAAGGAAAATGTGCAAAACTATAAGTGATGTGTTCTCCATATTTTCTAAATATGCCACAGTAAGCTATTTTACGTTCTAAGTTATTATTGTAATTGTCGGCAGGCAAACTGAACAAATTAGTGATATCTCCATTACTGTCTTTTATATAAAATGCATAGGTGGAGTCATTCCCTGTTTTATAAGAGTCAAGTATGAGTCTCTTATTGCTGTCCAATGCGATAGAATTTCCATAGTCACCACCAGAAGTAAGGTCTATTTTTGAGTTGTCAATCACGGCCGTTAGCCTAACGTGTTCTCCGATATAAAAAAAACGGCTAAAGGAATAACTGTTATTGATATTTCCAAATTTCCGAGTTATCAGGGCGGTAACTATCGTTATAAAAGTAACCGTTAACAACAGAATGCAGATTAGCTGTGACTTATTTACTACGCTCCTCATAATATAATAATAAACTGGTTGTTAATAATAGACAGATATTTATCAGCAGATGCCAATGAAAAGAAAGTCCATTAAGAATGCCTCCACATCCACAGACTTCATAACGATGTAATATATATAATACTATGATGTAAACCGTAAAGGCGAACATCATGATCCATGTGAGAAAAAAACCTATACGCCTTGTGAATACCATGAATAAGATGCAAACTGATTCTGACAAAAGGGCCAAATAAGCGATTACATCCACCCAGACACCATGAAACAAACTTGTCTTCGCGATGTTCAACTTGAAATTCTCCACCTGAAGCAATTTATTTGCCAGAGTATACGAGAAAAAGATAATCAGTGCTATGCTTAAACACTCCATCAATGCTTTTTTTGTTATAACAATATACTTCATAATAATAATTTTGCTTATAATTCTGCAAAAATAAAATAATTTTGAGAAAATCGATAATTTTTTTAGTGTTTTTTTTGTAAATACGGAAATAAATTCTATATTTGCAATGTTAAATATAAAATTAATAATCATGAAAAAAATTAAAGTTGTTAGCGTAATATGCGGGATGCTATTAGCTACATTCATTGCAGTACCTCATTCAAAAGCAGTCGTATCGCCGGAAATTGAAGATTATACTAAAAGCAACATTTCTGGTCGGTGTGTAGATTCTGGTTTTTGTGGAATAATGGACGGAAATAAGATCGTATTTGGACGATGGAGAGAGTGAAATTCACATTAAACAAGGACTTGTGGCTTGATCGTCCACAAGTCCTTTTCCTTTTCTTGTTTGTTTTTGCCCAAGGGGTAAAAGCACAACAGCGGGGATTGACTATAGCCGTAAAGGATGTTGACGGCATTCCCATTGTCAACGTACCTGTAAAGTTGACTACCTGTAATCATACATATACCATAAAGACCAACCGACAGGGAGAGGCCATTATGGACAAAGAGGTGTGTGCGAACACTCGGCTGACTATAAGCAGCAAGTTTTATGTTACTAAGGACACGTTGCTCAGCGAAGTGGCGCCGCATGTGACCATAACGCTGAGGCCCAATATACAGGAGATAGATGAGGTGAGCGTAAAAGCTTATCGTCAAATGGCCCAAAGCGATGCCGAAAAGACCATTTACACCATCAATAAAGACGGTTTCCTGAAAAATACACGTGCAAACCAAGTACTGCAGTTTCTTCCGGGTGTGACCGTGGTGGGAAATACCTATAAACTTCAGGGCAGAAACCAGAACGCACGTATAAAGATAGACGGCGTAGACGCTACGGTAGACGATTTGAAAACGGTGGATATAGCCGATATTGCCCATGTGGAGGTAAAAGAAATATCTCAGGATGATAACAGCAGTACGGCCGGAGTGATAAACATTGTGAGAAAACGGCAGGAGGTGCCCAAGTTGTATACCAGTTTGAGTGGTACTGAAAATCTGATTCATCGTATTTTGTATACTTACGATATTTTTCAGTTTCAGAGCAAGCAGTGGGATTTGAACATGAATATCAACTATGTCGGCAGCGACCAGAAAAGTGTCTCGAACATTGATCGGTATTATACCGATGGTACTCCTGACGAACACATACACGAGCACAGAACTAATGATGCAAACCAGTTCCTTTCATACTTAAAGATGGGCTACTATCCTGTATCGGGGAAATATCAAATTACGGCCAGGCTGTCTTACGACTTTATTAAGACCGACATCTTCGCTCATTCCGAACATGACAACGGTGTATTATGGCAGAAAAAAGCGAAGGAAAAGACCGATAGTTATCAAGGACTGATCAATATGGTCTACAATTGGGACAAAAGCAATAGTCTCACGTTGAAGGGAAACGCCGTGACCTACAAATATATTGAAGATGCATCCTGGTATGAATCTAAAATGCTTGAATATACCGGTGAAGCGGTGTCGGAACACAATCATGTGAAATGGTTAGGCGGTGACAATGTTACTATTGGATTTAAAACCGTATTCAGAAGTAACCGTCTGTCTTCGGCAGAGCGTTGGAGCTATACAACCCATCGTTTTTATCTGGCTGATTTCCATAAATGGGGCAAGAGATGGTCTACCTATTTAATATTAAAGGGCGAGACCGACAATATGGGGGCCATCCGCAAATATGATTTCCTGCCTTCTTTGAAGATTAACTACAACATGGGCAAGCGTGGAAACCTCTCGGCCTATTACCAACGCAACGTTATGAGGCCGAGTGTTGACTATCAGAACGCCGATACTCTGTATGTGAGCGACTATAAGTTGAAGGTGGGTAACATGGGGCTTGGCTATGAGCATCGGGACAACTTCAGCCTGTCGTATAACAGGCAGATCAAGACCTCGTTCCTCACTCTTTCCCTATCGTACGAGCATCGGAAAGACATTATTGGCGAAGCCTGCATGGACCCGGATAACTACAATGTGTATACGTACGAGAACTTGGGTGACGGGAAGATTGCCAGACTGACCGCCGGACTGACGCAACGCCTGGCAAAGAACCGGCTTAACCTGTCGCTGACGATTGGCGGATTGTATCATCATTACAACCTGCGTGACGACTTCGACCGGCTCACCACTATGGCGCCCGTCCATGGCTGGGGATACAGCGCCCTGCTCAATAGTTCTTATCTTTCAACCCGTGGTTGGCAGTATGGCCTGACGCTGGTGCAAAATCCATGGGGTTACTCGCTCAATACACAAGAATACAAACATCCAATGGTGATGGGATCGGTTAGCAAATACGTATGGAAAAGCCACCTCAAACTGAGTCTTAACTTCATGAATCCGCTGGTTTATAACTGGTCTTCCCGCAGCGAGACCATGTATAAAAACATGCAACAGCATTTTTCTCGTAAAATGTACATGAACGAAGTGTCTGTGTCGGCCACGCTCTACCTTGGCAAGCAATTCAGAAATAGGCAGGAGGCCTCTGAGGTAGATAATAATGACCTGCAGCTCAGGCTTTGACATCGCCATCAGAAAGAATATCATTATGACAAGTGCGGGAAGCTATCTCTACGGTGGCTTCATGTATTGGTTATGGCGATAGGGTAGGAATGACGGTGCGGAAGCGGGCGGCGAGGCGCACAGTAGTGATTATTATCCGTCTATGTACGGTGAGTGGTGGATGCGTCGGGATGTACGGCAGGATGACAATAACATTTTTTTTCGATGAAAATATTTGTGTATTTAAGGGGAAATTCCTAAATTTGTCGTATTGATAATAAACTATAACATTATGATAGACGTAAAACAGACTTTGAGCGATGCTGAGGAGCGTATGGAGATGGCTGCCATGTATCTGGATGAGCAGTTGGTACGCATCCGTGCCGGCCGCGCCAACGTGGCCCTGCTCGATGGAGTAAGAGTTAACTCGTATGGCTCTATGGTGCCCCTCAACCAGGTGGCCACCATCACCGTGCCCGACGCCCGTACCATAGCCATCCGTCCCTGGGACAAGAAGGCCATCAAGGATATAGAGAAGGGCATCATGGACAGCGACGTGGGCATCACCCCCGAGAACAATGGTGAAGTGGTGCGCCTCAACCTGCCTCAGCCCACCGGCGAGCGCCGTCAGGAGCTGGTCAAGCAGTGTAACAAGATAGGCGAGCGCGCCAAGGTAGAGGTGCGCAACGTGCGTGGAGAAATCAAGGACAAGCTCAAGAAGGCCATCAAGGACGGTCTGTCTGAAGACCTTGAGAAGGATGCTGAGAACGATTTGCAGAAGGTTCACGACAAGTATATCAAGAAGATAGACGAACTGCTCGATGCCAAGCAGAAAGAGATAATGACCGTATAGTGAAGGGACTCGTCATCAAGAATACCGGCAGCTGGTACACCGTGCGCACCGACAATGGCGAGACGGTCGAAAGCAAGATTAAGGGCAATTTCCGTCTCAAGGGCATACGCAGCACCAATCCTGTGGCAGTAGGCGACAGGGTCGAGATAGCGCTCAATCAGGAGGGAACGGCATTCATCACCGCCATCGAAGACCGACGCAACTACATCGTGCGCAAGTCGCAGAACCTCTCCAAGCAGAGCCACATCATTGCCGCCAATGTCGACCAGGCGTTCCTTATCGTCACCGTGAGCCATCCGCAGACCTCCACCACCTTCATCGACCGCTTTCTTGCCTCAGCTGAGGCTTACAGTGTGCCGGTGGTGCTGGTCTTCAACAAGACCGACCTGCTCTCTCCCGAAGAGTTGCACTATCAGGCGATGATGGTGAGCCTCTATGAGACGGTGGGATATGAGTGCCGCCAGATTTCGGCTGCCACAGGCGAAGGAGTGGCTCAGCTCATCGACCTGCTTCAGGGCAAGGTGACCGTGCTCAGCGGCAACAGCGGTGTAGGCAAATCCACGCTCATCAATGCCCTTGTGCCTGGAGCCCAGTTGCGTACCGCCGAGATTTCCGATGCCAACGATGCCGGCATGCACACCACCACCTTCAGCGAGATGTTGCAGTTGGCCGATGGCGGATATATCATCGACACGCCCGGCATACGCGGCTTTGGCACCTTCGATATGGAGCCCGAAGAAATATCCAGCTACTTCAAGGAAATCTTCCGCTTCTCCAAGGATTGTCGGTTCTCCAACTGCACCCACACCCACGAACCCGGTTGTGCTGTGCTTGATGCGGTAGAAAATCACTACATAGCCGCGTCGCGCTACCAGTCCTACCTCTCCATGCTTGAAGACAAGGACGATGGCAAGTATCGCTCGGGCTATTGAGTCCACATTTATCTGATAAGACCGCTGTCTGTCACGACAGCCATTCCATACTGTCCGCAGTGCCGATACCTTTGGCATTGCGGACAGTGTTTTTCTCCCCGTTCTGATGGTGTGCGTCCTGCGTGTCCAGCCCTCTTCATTCAGCCTGATAATATCCACGCTTGGGCGACGCCACTCTTCCCTCGGCCTTCAGCCGTCGCAGCGCGGCATCTATCGTCTTGCGCTCTTCGCCCATGAGCTGGGCCAGGTCGGCAGCCTTGATGGGGCTGTCCAGTTGGCGCATACGGGCATAGACTATATCTGCCGCTTCCATATAGTAAGGGTCGTCGCCGTCGCCGAAGAGCTTGATGGCGATGGCAGCACAGGCTTCGGCGTCGGCCAGTGCATGGTGATGGCGCGACAGGTTGTAGCCACACCTCTCGGCTATGACATCGAGGTTGTGACGCCCTGTGGGCCATACGCGTCGCGACTTGACGAGCGTGCAGCAGAATGGGTAGTCGGGATAGTCCATCCCATAGCAGCGGAAGACCGCCTTCAGACAGTTCTCGTCAAACGCCTTGTTGTGGGCCACCAGCGTGAGCCCCTCCAAGCGTGGCGCTATCTCTGCCCAGACTTCAGGGAAAACGGGAGCCTTGCGCGTGTCGCTCTCCGTGAGCCCGTGCACCTGGCTGCACCAGAAGTCGTAGTACTCAGGCACAGGCTTGATGAGCGAGTAGAAGGTGTCTGCCACCACGCCGTCGCGCACGATGACCACGCCCACCGAGCATACGCTTGTGGGCTCCGAGTTGGCTGTCTCAAAATCTATTGCTGCAAAGTCTTTCATTGCTTATATGGTTTTTGTCATGCAAATATAGCACATCATTCTATCATTTGCCTCCGTCGGGATTGTTTTTTTCGCGAATAAGATAAAAAACAGGCAGATTGCAAGCCGTTTTCGTCAATTATTATTATATTTGCAAGGCAATAAACAGTTTACCTATATGGATATGACATTCACGCTGCACCCTGGCGACAATCTTCAGGGTGGCAAATACCGCATAGAGAAAGTGCTGGGTCAGGGTGGCTTCGGCATTACTTACCTCGCCATTCAGGGCGGGCTGGAACGTACGGTGGCTATCAAGGAGTTCTTCATGCGCGAAGCCTGTTGTCGCGCCAGTGACAGTCGTGGCGTGACCCTTGGCACCGAGGGCAACCGCGAGACGGTAGACCGCTATCGCCAGAAGTTTCTCAAGGAAGCCCGCAGCATAGCCCGGCTCAACCACCCACACATCGTGCGCATCATCGATGTGTTTGAGGAAAACGGCACAGCCTACTATGTGATGGAGTATGTCGCCGGTGGTTCGCTGTCCGATAGGGTTGGGCGCCAGGGAGCCCTCTCTGAGTCCGAGGCCACGCGCTATATCCGTCAGGTGGCCGACGCCCTGACCTATATTCATACCCAGCGCATGACCCATCTCGACGTCAAGCCAGCCAACATCATGCTCACCGATAAAGACGAGGTCGTGCTCATCGACTTCGGTCTCGCCAAGCAGTACGACTCTGCCACGGGCCACCAGACCAGCAGCACCCAAGTGGGTATCAGTGAGGGCTACGCTCCGCTGGAGCAGTATATGCAGGGCGGAGTGGGCGAGTTCTCGCCCGAGACCGATGTCTATGCCCTCGGAGCTACATACTACAAACTGCTCACCGGACAGACGCCGCCCAGCGCTTCGTCTGTCAATGAGGACGGTCTTCCCCTCGAGCCGCTGAAGTCTCGCGGAGTCACCCCTCAGGTCATCACCGCCATCACCCATGCCATGGAGGGTCGCCGGCGCGACCGCCCCAAGACCGTTGCCGAGTTCCTGGCCGAGTTTGATGGCGTGGCCGGGCAGGCAGCCAACCCCAAGCCCCGTACCGATACCTCGCATGAGGCGTCGGGTTCGGGCGATGGCGATACCACTCTCAAGAAGAAAATTCCCACTCCCCAGCCCAAGCCTCAGCCCAAGTCTCCCGCGCGCCCCGTGGTCAGCCGGAAGACGATGATGGTGGCAGCCGCTGTCTTGGCGGCAGTCCTCGTCGTGGGTGGCATCGTTGTGGCCATTTCCCAGGCATGGCCATCCGAAGAGACGGCGACCGAGCCTCAGGACAAGCCTGCCTTTGTAGCCAAGAAGATTACCAAAGACTCAGAGATGTTCTCCGTCGGCGGCGAGAACTTCATTATGAACTATATAGAGGGAGGCTCCTTCGACATGGGCGCCACGGCAGAGATGGATACGGTCGGCTTTGGTCTGCAAGACGAGAAGCCCGTGCATAAGGTTTATGTTGAAAGTTTTGCCATAGGCGTCTTTGAAGTGACGCAGGAACTCTGGCAGGCTGTGATGGGCACCAATCCGTCTTATGACAAGTCCAAGTTTTGTCCTGTTGAGAGTGTCAGCTGGAATGATTGTCAGGAGTTCATCCAGAAGCTCAATGCGATTACCGGCAAGCAGTTCCGACTGCCCACCGAGGCCGAGTGGGAGTATGCCGCACGTGGCGGCAAGTATGCTAAAGGTTGCCGTTACAGCGGCAGCAACAATCTCGGCGAGGTGGGCAAGTACTATGGCAACTCGCATGGCTCTCTGCCAGTCGAGGGAAGCCGAAAGCCCAACGAGTTGGGGCTGTATGACATGAGTGGCAGCGTCAATGAACTGTGCAGCGACTATATGGGCGACTACTCTGCCGAGGAGCAGGTGTGTCCTGTTGGACCGGCTGCAGGCAGCGAGCGTGTGATGCGTGGCGGCAGCTTTGGCGATGAGCCTATCAACTGTCGTATCTCAGCCCGCTTTGGTATAGCGCCCGACAAGAGGGCTTCCAACGTAGGCCTCCGTTTGGCCCTTTCGCTCTGACATTGCTTCTACCGGCAGACAATAGAAAGCCGCAATAGCTCCTGCTTGTGCAGGGATGGCTATTGCGGCTTTTGCTGTTTGTGTGGTTGTGTTATCCGATGCGGATGGTGTATTCGCTCATGAAGCTGGCACCGGGCTGCAGGCGGTTGATGAGGTATTTCTCGCTCAGGTCGCCCGTAAACTCAGCCCAGTCGTGTATGCCGTACCAGGGCTCTATGCACACGAAGGGCGCGTTCTTGGCGGTGGGGCTCCAGATGCCTACTGCCGGCGAGCGGAAGCCTATGGTCACCACCGGACGGCGCTCGCGGTCGAGCAGAGCCACCTCGTGCAACTGCGACTCGTCGAAGATGAGAGCGTCGTCGTCGAAGTCGGCGCAGGTGAAGTGCCACACGTTGCCATCCATCTCCAGCGGATGATGACCAGGGGTGATGCAGCCGTGGGTGTTGCCATAGAGACGCTCGGCATTGGGGTTGTCGAAGCGCAGATAGCCGTCCAGCGGGTCACCGTCTTTCATTCCGGGCACGTTGAATGCGGGATGGCCACCGATAGAGAACAGCAGTTCGCGGCGGTCGGTGTTCTCCACGTGCCAGATCACGTGGATGGTGTTGCCGTCGAGCCGGTAGGTCACGCTCAGATTGAAGTGGAAGGGATAGACCTTGAGTGTCTCTTCGCTCTCAGTGATGGCAAAGGTGACGCGGTGGTCGGTTTTGGCGACGAGAGTGAAGTCGCTCTTGCTGGCAAATCCGTGGCGAAGCATGTGATACTCCTTGCCGTCGAGATGATAGGTGTCGTTCCAGAGTCCACAGACGATGGGGAAGAGGGTGGGCGAGTGCTTGGCCCAGTATTTAGGGTCGGCCTGCCACAGATACTCGTGTCCCTGCGCGTCGCGTATGCTCTGCATCTCTGCACCACGCTCGGCGATGGTGACAGAGAGAATGTCGTTGCTTAGTGTCTGCATATATGTATGGTTTATATCTTGGGTCTGAAGTTGAGTATTCTCAGTCGGGTGGTCTTGCTGCGGTCGCGCCGTCTGTATACGCAGACTACGGCTGCTGCCGCATTGGTGGCCATGGCAGCCAGACAGATGATGATGGCCGTCTCGGCGGCTGGTCTGCAGGGGAGATAGAAGGCTGCCAGCACGACACTCACCATCGCCGCCGCCAGGCATACGCCCATCGCGCGGGTGTAGGTGACCATCACCCGCAGCTGCTCTGCCGCCGTGATGGTCATGGGCATCTCTATGCGTGAGAGCGGGTGATAGGCTGCCCACAGGGCATAAAGCGCCAGATAGGTGTCTATGCCGCCGAAGGTCACGGCGCCAGCCCTGTCGTGGAAGGTGAGGCTGGTGTCGAGCCATGCCTCGGGGCCGGTGCTGAGCGAAGTGGGGCAGACCAGTGCCGTCAGGATGAGACCCCATGCTACAACCAGCATGACGATGGTGGCAGCCTCTGAGAGAGTGCCTGTCAGGGTGCGGTTGACCGTGAAGAACGCGCCGTCAGATGTTGTCGTTCTTTTCATCGTTGGTAGTATTCGATAGTTCACCGTTGCCCCCGTTCTTGTGCTTGGGCAGCCTCCTGGCCTTGCGCAGCGCCTCGTTGACAATCCATTGCAGTTGTCCGTTGGTGCTGCGAAACTCGTCGGCAGCCCACTTCTCGACAGCCGCCATCGTGGCGCTGTCGAGTCGCAGTACAAAGGGTTTGGTTTTCTCTTTTGTCATGTCTGTCTATTACATGTTGAGCGTGCCTGTGTTGACTACTGGCTGCGCCGTATCGTCGCCGCAGAGCACTACCATCAGGTTGCTAATCATGGCAGCCTTCTTGTCGTCGTCGAGCTCTATCACGCCGCCTTCAGCCAGTTTGTCGAGCGCCATCTTGACCATGCTCACCGCACCTTCCACTATCTTCTCGCGGGCGGCGATGATGGCGTCGGCCTGCTGGCGGCGCAGCATCACGGCAGCGATTTCGGGTGCATAGGCCAGATAGTTGATGCGGGCCTCTACCACCTCGATGCCAGCCATGGTGAGCCGCTCTTCCAGCTCGCTCTTGAGCACCTCGTTGATTTCGTCGCCACCGCTGCGCAGTGTCAGTTCGTCCTTGTTGTCGGTATTGTCATAGGCATACTGTCCGGCCATTTGTCGGAGGGCGGCGTCGCCCTGTATCTTGACAAAATTCTCGAAGGCGCGCATCATGCTGTTTACGTTGACACCCACCGAGGCAGCGTTGCTCGCCATGGTCTGGGCGTCGATTTCAAACATGGCCTTGTAGGTGTCTTTGAGTTTCCACACCAGCACCATGCCAATCATCACGGGGTTGCCCTGCTTGTCATTGACCTTGATGGGTTCGGCGTCGATGTTGCGGGCGCGCAGCGACAGCTTCTTTACACTGTAGAAGGGGTTCACCCACGAGTATCCCACCTTCTTGAAGGTGCCGTGGTACTTGCCGAAGAACAGCATCACGCGGGCCTCGTTGGGCTCTATCATGATGAAACCGCACATGGCGACGATGGCAGCCAGCAACAGTACGCAGCCAGTGACAATCTTGAAGGCATTCTCATACTCGATGCCGAAGCCGAGCAGCAGGCCGGAAATTACCAGTGCAGCCACAATGGCAAACAACATCACGAAACCATTCAGGGTAAATCCCTTGAAGTCAAACTCTTGATTCTTCATAATTATAGCTGTTTAGAAAGTGATATTAATTTGATATTGCAAAGATAGCGACTTGCGTGATAACTTCCAAGTATTTTTCCAACTTTTTTTCAATTATTTTTCCGACCGTGCCTACAGCCCTCCCGATGACGGTGGTCGTCGCTGCTGCATCGCAAGGCCCAGAGGGAAGCGTGGGAGGGTGGCTTGGCGTCATTATGGTCGTCATGGCATCCGCCGTAACCTCATTTGGCGGCTCGTAACGTAAGGCACGAAGGCTCGTATCATTTGTTACGTGGGCTCGTGCCTTATGATACGTGTCCACGTAACATACGATACGAGCCGCCAAAGGTGGTCGGCACGGTTCTGAAAGCCATGACAGCCAGGAATATAAATAAAGAAACCGAGACCGCCCGTAAATTCGGGACAATCTCGGTCGATACACACGTATATAAATATAATCCTATGGGCAGACATCTGCGCCCGGTATGTCGGGCTGTGGTCTCGCGGTCATCGCATCTGTAATGCCTGTCTCTGCCCGGGCTTGCGCGCCGGGCGATGGTTGGCCAGACGCTTCATCATCCGTCGTTCGAGAACGTAGACACGCTTGATCTGGTTTTGGGTGAGAAACTTGCTGTATTCGGCATAATACTTCTGGCGAATCTGCAGCAGCTTTTCGCTACGCTCAAACTGCCGGGCGATGTCCTGTTTGGCCTCGGCTTCGGTCTGCTGCTGTGCGTTGGCCTGTTTGCGAGCGCCCTTCATGCGAGTGCCCAAAGCCCAGATTTCTTTCTGGCAGGCAGTATAGGTCTCGACAAACTGCTTGGTGGTGGCTTCGTCGAAAGCCATGGTCTGGGCGATGTGCCGTGCCTGCTTGTCGGCCAGTTCTTCGCGCGTCAGACGCTGGCGCTGGTTGTTCTGTGCGCTGATAGTGGTTGTGCCCATCAGCATCAAGGCTGCTACGAGCCATAACTTCATAATGGTCTTCATCTTGTTATGTTTTTTATTCGTTGATAAATATGTCTTCCTGATACACCGAGAGGATGTAGGTCTGGTCGTCGTTGCTCAGATTGTCGAACGCCTGCTCCACATGGGCATAGTCTGTCGTGGATAGGGTAGACCATCTGCCGCCTATCATCACTACTATGCCCGTCACGGCTGCAGCTGCCAGCAGACCGGCTATCGAGCGGCGCAGGGTCATTGAGCGGTGGCGCCTGGGGCGCGATTGTGATAGGTTGCGGGCAAGTATCTGGCGTTCCATGTCGTCGAAGAAACCTTCGGGCACGCTGTAAGGCATGCGTTTGCCAATGTTGTCGAAATCGAATTGATGTTCCATATCTTTAGTCATGATTGTTCATATATCTGATGATTTTCTCCTTGGCGATGTGATAGTTGGTCTTGGCCGAGGCGGGCGTGGAGTCTGTCACGTCGGCAATCTCGGCAAAACTCATGTTATCGTAGTAGCGCAGGTTGAAGGCCAGCTGCTGCTTGTCGGGCAACGCGAGGATGGCACGTTGCAGTCTGACGGCTTCGGCGTCGCTGTAGTCGATATAGCTGTCGGCTGCGCGCTCGTCGAGCAGCGCCATCCTGTCGTCGGCCGAAACCTCATCCTGCTTCCGTTGGCCGATGATGCGCAGCGCCTCGTGGGTGGCAATCTTGTATATCCACGCCGACAGCGAGCGGATTTCATCGTAGTTTCCCACTGAGCGGTAGATGCGTATGAAGGTCTCCTGCATGGCGTCCTGGGCATCGTCGTGGCTCACCACCATGCGGCGTATGTGCCAGTAGATAGGCTCGGTGTAGCGCTTTACCAGCAGGGCGAACCCCTTGGCAGTGTCTGCCTTCAGCTGCTTTACTATGTAAGTGTCGTCGATGGACATGGTCGTCTTCTCTCGTTGTGAGGTTTGGGTGATTATATCTTGCTATATACCTTTTTGCTACCTGCGGTCTGGCATTTCAGCATGCCGTTGGCTCTGGAGCAGAAGGAGTCGAGCTCGGCTTCGGCCATCTGCTTGCTGAGTCCCGTCATACGGGCGTAGTGCTTGATGGTGAGGTATCTGTTGTTCTGCAGATAGGCCAGGGCCATGTGCAGACGCTGGTTCTGGGTGAGGTGGTTGCTCACACGGGTGGCCGTTGTCGGCACCGTGCGTACTACGACCATGGGTCTCGGAGTCCACAGGCGATGATGGCAGCCTGGGCGGCGATGGCCCGAAGCCGGCAAGCATAGCAGCATGGCCATTAGTGCTGTCATCGATACGATGGTTGTTTTGTAATGTCTCATATTCGTTGTCGTTTGAGGTTGAAATTGGGTCCGTTGTATGAACGCCGTTCATATATATAACCCCGAGAAGTGGGAAAAGTAAAATGGGTAACCGTCATTTTATTCATTTTTCTCTTTTTTACTGTTTTTTCCGTTTTCCATGTCCTGACTGCAGAGTACAACGATACGTACAGGCAATACGAATGCCTGCACATTATATAAATATATGCGCTCGCGATGTAATTAATAAGGTAAAAACCAATGCAATTTCGTTTTTTTTGAGTACTTTTGCAGATGATAATGTGCGTATGTCCCGTTACTGCAGAGGCGGGCGGGGCAAAGGCGCATGCCAGTATGAATGGAAAGTAAATAAAAACAATATATATGAACGTATTAGAACTTAGCGAACAAGAGATTGTACGCCGCCAGTGTCTTGAAGAGTTGCGACAGATGGGTATCAATCCCTATCCCGCAGACGAATTTCCCGTAAATGCTTATTCGACCGATATCCGCGACAACTTTGTAGATGGCGAAGAGCGCGAGGTAGTTATCGCCGGCCGTCTGATGGGCCGCCGCGTGATGGGTAAGGCCAGTTTTGCCGAGCTGCAAGACTCCAAGGGTCGTATCCAGGTGTATATCACCCGTGATGACGTGTGCCCTGGCGACGACAAAGACTTGTACAACAAGGTGTTCAAGAAACTGATGGATATTGGTGACTTCATCGGTATCAAGGGTTTCGTCTTCCGTACCCAGACCGGCGAAATCAGCGTTCACGCCAAAGAGCTGACGCTGCTGAGCAAGAGCCTCAAGCCCCTGCCTATCGTGAAGTATAAGGACGGTGTGGCCTACGACAAGTTTGAGGACCCCGAGCTGCGCTATCGCCAGCGCTATGTAGACCTCGTGGTCAACGACGGTGTGAAGGATACCTTCCTCAAACGTGCCACCGTGCTGCGCACCATGCGCCGCTTCTTCGACGAGGCTGGCTATACTGAGGTAGAGACCCCCACGCTGCAGAGCATTGCCGGCGGTGCCAGCGCCCGTCCGTTTATCACCCACTTCAATGCGCTCAATATAGATATGTACATGCGTATCGCCACCGAGCTCTATCTGAAGCGACTCATCGTGGGCGGATTTGAAGGCGTCTATGAGATAGGCAAGAACTTCCGCAACGAGGGTATGGACCGCTTCCACAACCCTGAGTTTACCTGCATGGAGCTCTATGTGCAGTACAAGGACTATAACTGGATGATGTCCTTCACCGAGCAGCTGCTCGAGACCATCTGTGTGGCTGTCAACGGCAAGCCCGAAGTGCAGATGGGCGACAAGACTATCAGCTTCAAGGCTCCCTTCCGTCGTCTGCCCATCCTCGATGCCATCAAGGAGAAGACCGGATATGACCTCTACGGCAAGAGCGAGGACGAGATACGCCACATCGCTGTAGACGAACTCAAGATGGAAGGCATCGACGCGAGCTTCGGCAAGGGCAAGCTCATCGACGAAATCTTCGGCGAGTACTGCGAGGGTACCTACATCCAGCCTACCTTCATCATCGACTATCCTGTAGAGATGAGCCCGCTCACCAAGATGCACCGCAGCAAGCCCGGACTGACCGAGCGCTTCGAGCTGATGGTCAACGGTAAGGAGCTGGCCAATGCCTATTCTGAGCTCAACGACCCCATTGACCAGGAAGAGCGCTTCAAGGAGCAGATGAGACTGGCCGACAAGGGCGACGACGAGGCAATGGTCATCGACCAGGACTTCCTGCGTGCGCTGCAGTACGGCATGCCCCCCACGAGTGGTATCGGTATCGGCATCGACCGTCTGGTGATGCTCATGACCGGCAAGGAGTACATCCAGGAAGTTATGCTCTTCCCCCAGATGAAGCCCGAGGCCAAGATACCTCAGAGCAGCATCAAGGAGTGGGCTGCCATTGGTGTGCCTGAGGACGAGGTGTATGTGCTGCGCAAGGCAGGCTTCAACCTCATCAGCGACATCAAGGACCAGAAGGCTCAGGGACTGCAGCAGAAGTTGGGCGAGATACACAAGAAGTACAAGCTCGAGTTTGAAAAGCCCGGTGTCGATGCTATCCAGCAGTGGATAGACAGCGCACAGGCCTGAGAACAGCATAAAATAACCCCAAAACAAGATTTATGTTTAGCGTAGGAAAAACAGCCATCATCGGTGGAGGCTCGTGGGCTACAGCTATCGCCAAGATAGTGATAGACCACACCCACCACCTGGGGTGGTACATGCGCCGCGACGACCGCATCGAAGACTTCAGAAGACTGGGTCACAACCCCGCCTATCTCACAAGTGTGCACTTCGATGTGGACGAAATCTTCTTCTCTTCAGACATCAACAAGATAGTTGAGGCTTACGACACGCTCGTGTTTGTCACTCCCTCGCCCTATCTCAAGAGTCATCTGAAGGAACTCAAGACCCGTATCAAGGACAAGTTTATCATTACCGCCATCAAGGGTATCGTGCCCGATGAGAACCTGGTGTGCTCTGAATACTTCCATAGGGTCTACGACGTGCCTTACGACAATCTTGCCGTCATCGGCGGTCCGTCGCACGCCGAAGAAGTGGCGCTGCAACGCCTCTCTTATCTCACTGTGGTATGTGCCGACCAGGAAAAGGCCCAGGCCTTTACCGAGGTACTCTCGTCGGAGTTTATCAAGACCAAGGTGGCGTCGGATGTGCTTGGCATAGAGTATTCGTCGGTGCTGAAAAACGTCTATGCCATCGCCGCGGGCATCTGCTCGGGCCTGAAGTATGGCGACAACTTCCAGGCGGTACTCATATCCAACGCCGTGCAGGAGATGAACCGGTTCATGACCGCCGTCAATCCCATAGAGCGCAATGTCTATGACAGCGTCTACCTGGGTGACCTGCTGGTCACGGGCTACTCCAACTTCTCGCGCAACCGCACTTTCGGTTCGATGATTGGTAAGGGCTACAGCGTGAAGAGCGCACAGATAGAGATGGAGATGATAGCCGAGGGATACTTCGGTACGAAGTGCATGAAGGAAATCAACCGCCACATGCATGTCAATATGCCTATCCTCGACGCGGTGTACAACATTCTCTACGAACGCATCAATCCCCAGATTGAAATCAAATTATTAACAGACAGTTTTAGATAGACTAAAATGAAAAGTATTTCTTTAGACTTTACCAAAGCCGCTTCCTTCCTTGGTGAGGGTGCGGTAGAGGCGTATGAACCCAAAGCTAAAGCCGCTCTCGAGGCATTGGAGAACAATACTTGCCCCGGCAACGACTTCTTAGGATGGCTTCACTTGCCATCAAGTATTACTCCTGATTTCCTCGATGAAGTCCAGGCTGTTGCCAACACCCTCAGAGAGAAGTGTGAGGTAGTAGTGGTAGCCGGTATCGGCGGCAGCTACCTCGGCGCGCGCGCTGTCATCGAAGCCCTCGGCAACTCGTTTGCTTGGCTCATTCAGGACAAGAAGAACCCGCAGATTCTCTTCGCCGGCAACAACATCAGCGAGGACTATCTGGCTGAGCTCACCGACTATCTGAAAGGCAAGCGCTTCGGCGTCATCAATATCTCCAAGTCGGGTACAACCACCGAGACCGCCCTCACTTTCCGTCTGCTCAAGAAGCAGTGTGAGGCCCAGATGGGCAAGGACGTGGCTCGTGAGGTGATAGTGGCTGTTACCGATGCCAAGCGCGGTGCCGCACGCACCTGTGCCGACAAGGAAGGCTACAAGAGCTTCATCATTCCCGACAACGTGGGTGGCCGCTTCTCTGTGCTCACTCCCGTGGGTCTGCTGCCTATAGCCTGTGCTGGTTTCGACATCAAGGCTCTCGTGGCTGGTGCTACTGATATGGAGAAGGCTACTGGCGTGAATGTGCCTTTCGGCGAGAATATCGCTGCACAGTATGCTGCCGTGCGCAACGCTCTCTACAATGAGGGTGGCAAGAAGATTGAGATTATGGTCAACTACCAGCCCAAGCTCCACTTCATCGCTGAGTGGTGGAAGCAGCTCTACGGTGAGAGCGAAGGCAAGGATGGCAAGGGTATCTTCCCCGCATCTTGCGACTTCACCACCGACCTGCACTCTATGGGCCAGTGGATTCAGGATGGCGAGCGCTCTATCTACGAGACGGTCATCTCGGTAGAGACTCCCAACCGCGAACTCGACTTCCCTCATGACGATGAGAACCTCGACGGTCTCAACTTCCTCGCCGGAAAGCGTGTGGATGAGGTCAACAAGATGGCTGAACTCGGTACACGTCTCGCCCACGTGGATGGCGGCGTACCCAATATCCGCATCAGCGTGCCCGTGCTCAACGAGTATTACATCGGTCAGCTTATCTACTTCTTTGAGATAGGTTGTGGTATCAGCGGCAACATCCTTGGTGTCAATCCGTTCAACCAGCCCGGTGTTGAGGCTTACAAGAAGAATATGTTTGCCCTGCTCAACAAGCCTGGCTATGAGGCTGAGAGCAAGGCTATCCAGGAGCGTCTGCAGAACGAGAAGTAATCGCAACGCCTCTGGGCTTGATACAATAACAAGGGGGGAGTAACTTCCTCCCTTTATTATTATAATAATGTACGAGAGAGAGATTAACAGATACCTGGACCGTATGGTCGATGGCCATCAGCTCGCCAGCAAGGACGAGTGGAAGGGATTCCGCTGCGTGCTCTTCGATATGGATGGCGTGCTCTACAACTCCATGCCCAATCATGCCGTGGCATGGCAGCAGGCTATGAGCGCCAATGGGCTCCACTTCACCGCCGAAGACTCCTATGCCACCGAGGGCATGAAGGGTGTCGACACCATACGCATCTATGCCGAGCGCCAGACGGGAAAGAAACTCACCGAGGCTGAGGCCCAAGCCATCTACGACGAAAAGGCGCGACTGTTTCACCAGATGCCCGAAGCCGGGATATTCGATGGCGTCGTAGACCTGATGAAGCAGATACGTGAGGCTGGACTGACCATCTGTGTGGTTACCGGGAGCGGACAGAAACCCCTCATCCAGCGCCTTGTCAACGACTTCGGAGACTTTGTCGACGAACAGCACATCGTGTCGGCATACAATGTGAGCCACGGAAAGCCCGCCCCCGACCCCTATCTGAAAGGTCTGGAACTGGCAGGCAACATGAAACCCTGGGAGGGTATAGTGGTAGAGAATGCGCCGATGGGCGTAAGAGCAGGCGTGGCAGCCCAGATATTCACCATCGGCGTCAATAGCGGTCCGCTGCCCGATGAGGTGCTGGCCGGCGAGGGTGCCAATGTCATTCTGCCCAGCATCCGCAGGCTGGCCGATGACTGGCAGCAGCTGATGGCGTATGGCTCGGCCAAAAGGGGATAAACTGCTGCGCCTTGCCAAATTAATTATAAATTGGTAGGGTAGTGGGTTAAATCATCTTAATAACCCATTGGGCTAAAGCAGCAATATACTATCTTTGCTGCCCCTGTAGACGATGATGTAGTAAGTATGCTCGATGCCCAGCTCAAGAGCAAGGACCCCAACGAGCTGATGAAGACCCTCGCTGCCATCAAGGAGAAGTATGCCCAGCTGGTCAAGGCGGGCAAGCTCGAAGAAGCCAAGGCATATATGGCCAAGGCTCAGACATATCTGAAGGAGCATGCGGCACAGATTACTACCATCGCTGGCGAAGACAGTGAGGTGAGCAATCTGGTAAACAGCGTAACCAGTATGCCCGAAGCCGCGCAGAATACTGCCGAAGAGGCTGCCAAGAAGGTAGATGCCAAAGCCAAAGAGGCTGTCGAGACTGCCAAGTCTGACGCCAAAGCCAAGGTCAACGAGGCAGCTGCCAAAGCCAACGCCAAAATCAATGAGAAAGCCAATGAGGCTGGACAGAAGGCCCACGAGGCTGTAGGCAAAGCGGCGGCAAAGGCGATGAAGGAAATGGGACTCGAATAGAGCCTGATACATACCTAAAAGGCGGCAGTGCGAGTTCCGCATGGGCCGCCTTTTGCAGAATTACAAACTCAATAGTAAGATACTTGTCATGAACTATCGTGTACTCTTTTCGCTGCTATGCCTGTTCTCCGTGTCGGCTTACGCCCAGAAGAAAGTGGTGATTTATGACCTGGAGACCCGGGTGCCCATCCGTCAGGTGAGGGTAAGGGTCGACAAGTCCAGAACCTACACCACGCCCTATACGGGCCAACTCGTTCTGCCCGAGAAGTTTGATACCATCACGGTGAGTCATCCCAAGTATCTCACCCACTCGATGGGCTTCAAGGAAGTGGGCGACTCTATCGGTCTGATTCCCCGCACCCGCACCCTGGGCGAAGTCGAGGTGGTGGGCGAGGACTTGTCCAAGCGTCTGCGTGAGAATGTGGAGCAGTGGGGTGTCACCGACCCAAAGGAACGCCAGCTGCTCAATCCCAAGACGAGTGTGGTCGATTTTGATCTCGTGAAAATCTTTGACTTCAAAGGCCGGTCCCGTCGCCGACGTACGCGCAAAGTCAAGCAGGCTCTGCAGAAGATGGACGAGAAGGACCCCGTGAAGCGCGCCTATGAAGCCACGGTGAAAGACAAGGGTGAAAAAAAAGAAGAGACTACTACAAAGTAATCTCTCCTGAACCATAACAGCGGTGGTGCTCGTGGTCGTAGACGACGCAGAACTGACCCGGCGCCACGCCATGTATCTTCTCAGCCGAATAGACCATATAACAGCCATCCCCACATTGTCGGATGGTGGCGTGATGGTAGTCGGGAGTATGGCGTATCTTGAACGTCACGTCGGTTTCATCTTTGTCGAAACCGGCTGTGAGGAAATGAAAATCATGTATCTTGAATTCTTGCTTGTACGCAGTCTCCGGGTCGTAACCGTGACTGACGTACAGGATATTCTTTTCCACATCCTTCTTGATGACAAACCAGGGACCGCCGCCCAGCCCGAGGCCCTTGCGCTGGCCGATGGTGTGGAACCAGAGTCCACGATGGCCGCCAATGCGCTTGCCGGTTTCCCATTCTATCACATCTCCTGGGTTCTCACCCAGGTATCGGCGTATATATTCGTTGTAGTCTATCTGCCCCAGGAAGCAGATGCCCTGGCTGTCGCGGCGTCGGGCGTTGACCAGATGCTCGCGCTCGGCTATCTGGCGCACCTCGTCTTTCTCATAGTGACCTATGGGGAAGAGCGCCTTGCGCAACTGCCAGTCGTAGATTTGGGCAAGAAAGTCGGTCTGGTCTTTGACCGGGTCGGGGCTGGTGCAGAGCCATTTGCGTCCGTCTATGATTTCCGTCTGGGCATAGTGGCCGGTGGCAATCAGGTCGTAGTTGTGCCCCATCTTCTCGTCGAAGGCGCCAAACTTGATGAGCCTGTTGCACATCACGTCGGGGTTGGGCGTATAGCCCGCCTTGACTTTCTCCATGGTGTATCGCGTCACCTGGTCCCAGTATTCGCGGTGGCAGTCTATCACCTGCAGGCGGCATCCGAACCTTCCGGCCACAGCCGTGGCCATCTCCAGGTCTTCCTCAGAGGTGCAGTCCCATTCCTCCTGTTCCTCTGGCCCTATCTTGATGTAGAAGCAGTCGGGCTTGAGCCCCATGCGGGTCAGCTCGTATACCACCACCGAACTGTCGACGCCGCCCGAGAGCAGCACGGCTATCCGCTTGTCCTTTATCTCGTTTATGTCAATCATATTGCAAAGGTAGTGCAAGCCGAAGACAATACAAAGGAAAAACGAATGTTTTTTCAATTTGTATTGTTGAGGCGCCGCCTACCTTCATGGTGAGCCATAGAGTAGTGCAAGCCGAAGACAATACAGCGAATGTTTTTTCAATTTGCATGGTTGAGGCGCCGCCTGTCTTTGTCGTAATCGCCGTGATGACCGAAATCGATGCAAGCCGCAGCGTGGTGGTTGGCAAGATTTCGGACATTACAGACAAAAATAGGACGATGGCATAAATTATCAGTAAAGGTGCTGTGTATTCCGATTTTTTTTGATTACTTTTGCATGGTGACTATAACTTAACACATTATTATATAATATGAAACCTACATTGTTACTTCTTGCGGCTGGTATGGGAAGCCGCTACGGTGGGCTCAAGCAGCTCGACGGTCTGGGTCCCAATGGTGAGACCATTATGGACTACTCTATCTACGACGCCATCCAGGCTGGTTTTGGCAAAATCGTCTTCGTAATCCGTAAGGACTTTGAGCAGGATTTCCGCGATAAGGTTCTTTCCAAATATGAGGGACATATCCCCGCCGAGATATGCTTCCAGTCTATCGACGCGCTGCCCGAGGGCTTCAGCGTGCCCGAAGGCCGTCAGAAGCCTTGGGGTACCAACCACGCCGTGCTCATGGCCAAGGATATCATCAAGGAGCCTTTCTGCGTCATCAACTGCGACGACTTCTACAACCGTGATGCCTTCATGGTGATTGGAAAGTTCCTGTCAGAGCTGCCCGAGGGCGCCAAGAACGATTATGCTATGGTGGGCTTCCGTGTAGGCAATACGCTGAGCGAGAACGGTACCGTGGCTCGCGGTATCTGCTCTAAGGACGAGGCTGGTCACCTTACCACCGTGGTTGAGCGCACCGAGATTATGCGCGTCAATGGCCCCGTATGCTACAAGGACGAGCAGGGCCAGTGGGTAGCTGTCGAGGACAACACGCCCGTAAGTATGAATATGTGGGGTTTCACTCCCGATTACTTCGACTATAGCGAGGCTTACTTCAAGGAGTTCCTCAGCGACAAGAAGAATATGGAAAACCTGAAGGCAGAGTTCTTCATCCCATTGATGGTCAACAAGCTCATCAACGAGAAGACCGCTACCGTCAAGGTGCTCGATACCACCAGCAAGTGGTTTGGCGTGACCTATGCTGCCGACCGCGATAGTGTGGTAGCCCGCATCCAGAGCCTCATTGACGAGGGCGTTTATCCCTCACACCTGTTCTAAAGAACCCATCATCGGCTTGCCTGCTACCGCAGCCATCAAGCCGTCAACATCTGCGCTATCCGCATGGCCCACAGCGCTCTCCACAGCGCGAAAGAGGCAGTACGGATAGCGCCTTTTTGTTTCGGGATGTTTCGGGATGACCGATAATAGAACTGTTGCTATATTATGGCTCACCCGATATATATCTGGGCCTTACTGTGGCTCACCCGATAAACCAAGGGGATTAGGCATATAGTTTTGTAAGTCTGAAAAGA
>OLFV01000133.1_pt1 | contig 87508 bp, 75 predicted proteins | sample 1605551 | NCBI WGS metagenome assembly OLFV01 (sample SAMEA3888922, study PRJEB22519) | human gut metagenome | biome: human gut; feature: human-associated habitat; material: faeces | place: Denmark | collected 2011
CAGGGGGAAAAGAGGAGTTGACAAGACGGCGAAGCCGCTGAAATCCTTTTCCGTACCCCCTCCCTTCAGGGAGGGGCAATCCGCACGCCCCCTGTCCGTCTGCTGCCTCAGTCAGTCGGCGGATGGGGCGACTGTAGATTGAAACATTTGCCTTCTGTCTTGAAGCGCTTTGAGCCTGGGGAAGATTATGGGCTTTGATCCGCGTACCTGTCTGGAACTGCTGCACTCGGCCCAGCCCATGCAGTCCTTCGGCAAGGTCAACAAAGTGGTGGGGCTGGTGGCCGAAGCCTCGGGCATCAGCGCGTCTCTCGGTGCGGTGTGTCATATTCTGCCCGATGACGGCGGAGAGCCCGTGGCGGCGGAAGTAGTCGGTTTCCGGGACGGGAATATCCTGTTCATGCCCTACGGGGAAATGCGTGGAGTGCGCCCGGGCAGCCTGATCCGCAATTCCAGCCTGCCTCCGGTGTTTCCGGTGGGGCCGGGCCTTCTGGGGCGGGTATTTGACGCTTTCGGCAAGCCGCTGGACCGCAGGGAACCCATTACGCCGGAAGACATGGTTCCGCTGTACGCCAAGCCTCCCGCGCCGCTGGAAAGGCCGCGCATTGCCGAAATGCTGGATGTGGGAGTCCGCGCTGTAAATGGCCTGCTGACCCTGGGCAAGGGGCAGCGCGTGGGCATCATGGCCGGTTCGGGGGTGGGCAAATCCACGCTCATGGGCATGATGGCCCGTTATACGGAGGCAGACGTCAATGTCATGGGGCTGATCGGCGAACGCGGCCGTGAAGTTCTGGAGTTCATGGAAAAGGACCTGGGGCCGGAAGGCATGGCCCGTTCCGTGGTCATCGTGGGCACTTCGGATCAGTCCTCTCTGGTGCGCATGCGTGCGGCCTATGCGGCTACGGCTGTGGCGGAGTATTTCCGGGATCAGGGCAAGGATGTTCTGCTCATGATGGATTCCGTGACGCGTTTTGCCATGGCATCGCGTGAGGTAGGGCTTGCCACGGGCGAACCCCCCACCACCAAGGGGTACACGCCGTCGGTATTCGCCCAGCTTCCCCGTCTGCTGGAACGGGCAGGCAAAGTGGAAAAGGGCAGCATTACAGGCATCTATACCGTACTGGTGGATGGGGATGACTTCAACGAACCCATAGCCGATGCGGTGCGTTCAATTCTGGACGGTCATATCGTGCTGACCCGGCAGCTTGCCGACCAGGGACATTTTCCGGCCATTGACGTGCTCCGTTCCATCAGCCGCCTGCGCAATGACATCTGCGAGAAGAGTGTGGTGGAAGCCGGGCGGGTGATCACATCCCTCATGGCCAGTTACAAGTCGGCAGAGGACATGATTAATATCGGCGCCTATGCGCAGGGCTCCAATCATGAAATTGATGCGGCCATCCGCATGCGTGAGCCGATAAACGAGTATCTGTGTCAGGATGTGGCAGACAGATCCACTCTTGCGGATTCCATAACCGGACTGCTCAATCTGGCCGCGCGGGCAAAAGGCTGATGGAACTGTCCGCTGCCTGCCTGCCTGACGCCGCAGCGCTTTTTTTCGCCGGGGGGATAGCCCTGTTGTATCACCTGTTCATCGCTCGCAGGCGGAAACTCTGTCCTCTGCGCACTGTACAGGGCGTAGCCAGCGCCGCCCGGAAGGACTGGGTGGCGAGCGTGGTACGCGGCAGAGACGGCATCCTGGGTGTACAGACGCTGCGCAACTCAACCATGGTGGCGTCATTCATGGCGTCCACCTCTTCCGTACTGGCGCTGGGAGTGCTTTCACTGGCGGCATCGGCGGGCGACAGGACGGGGGCATGGCGGCTGCTGCACATATTCGGAACCCCGTCTCCGGATCTGCTGGTGTTCAAGGTACTGGCTCTGCTGCTGGTTCTGTTTTTCGCCTTTTTCTGCTTTGCCTCTTCCATTCGTCTGTACGGTCATGCAGGCTTCATGATCGGGACCTGTTCCGCCCCCGGCGAGGAAGAGCGCAGAATACACGTCTCCGCCGCCTGCCTTGAGCAGGCTGCCCGGCAGTTTCATCTTGGCATGCGGGCGTTTTATTTTCTGGTGCCTCTGGTTCTCTGGCTGTTCGGGCCGGTGTTTCTGGCGCTGGGCGCAATGGGGATGCTGCTGGCCCTCTACCGCCTGGATCGCATGCCGTCGGGCGTCGAGCGAGGAAAGCTCGAACTGCCCTGCCGCAAGGATATCGATTGTCGAGGATAGGCGGGAAGGCGGCTGAGTGCATTTCCTTTCCGCAGGAACGGGTGACTCCCGGGGAGCCCGGAAAACGGAGCCCGGACGGATTCCCTTGCCGGAAGCAATGGTGTATATGGGCTGAAGAGCCGCCGTATGCGGGGAAAACCCGCCGCGAATCTACATCCAACAGTCAGGAGACTCCATGAAAGCTCTTTCCATGAATGATGTCGACCTCGCCGGCAAGCGCGTGGTCATGCGCCTGGATCTCAATGTCCCCATGAAGAATGGGGTGATCAGCAGCGATAAACGTATCCGCGCCGTGCTGCCCACCATACGTCTTGCCCTGGACAGAGGGGCTTGCGTTATCGCGCTGTCCCATCTCGGACGGCCTGTGGAAGGGGAGTTTGATGAGGCTTTTTCCCTGAAGCCTGTGGCCGCCCGCCTGGGCGAACTGCTCGGGATGTCCGTGCGCTTTGTCGCCGATCCCTTTGCCGGGCTGGATATCAGACCGGGGGAAGTGGCGCTGTGTGAAAATGTACGTTTTCTCAAGGGTGAGAAGAAGAATAATCCTGAACTGGCCGCAAAGCTTGCCGGACTGGGGGATGTGTATGTCATGGACGCTTTCGGGGCGGCGCATCGTGCGCATGCTTCTACCGAAGGTGCGATTCGCGCGGCGAAAACAGCCGTTGCCGGGCCGCTTCTGCTGGCGGAGATGGAGGCAGCCACACAGGTGCTGGAACATCCGAAGCGTCCCCTGTATGCCATTGTGGGCGGTTCCAAGGTATCCACCAAGCTCACCGTGCTGGAAAATCTGCTCAGAAACGTGGACGGACTCATCGTGGGCGGCGGCATCGCCAATACGTTCATGCTGGCTTCCGGAATGGATATGGGAAACTCTCTGGTGGAAGAGGAACTTGTTCCCGATGCCAGGCGCCTTATGGAACTGGCCGCCGCGCGGGGGGTGAAGCTTCCCCTGCCTTCGGACGTGGTTGTCGCCCCCGGCCTGGATCAGCCCGAGAAGGCCGAAGTAAAGAAAGCCGGGGAGGTGAAGCCGGGCGATTGCGTGCTGGACATCGCAGAAGGCAGCGTGCAGGAATATGCCGCCATGCTGTCCGATGCCGGCACCATTGTGTGGAACGGGCCGCTGGGCGCGTTTGAGACAAAGCCCTTTGATCAGGGCAGCCGCGGCGTGGCCGCGGTACTGGCCGCTTCTCCCGCTTATACGCTGGTCTGCGGCGGTGATTCCATCGCCGCTGTGGAAAGCTTCGGACTGGGCGACAGAATGGATTATCTGTCCACCGGGGGCGGCGCTTTCATGGAGGTGCTGGAGGGCAAGGTTCTGCCTTCCGTGGCGGCCCTGGCCGATCGGATCAGAAGCTGAAAACGTCGTGTGGTCTGTTGCCGGACAGTTTTACTGCCCGGCATGGGGCTGTTTTTCATATGCCGCCTGTGGGCCGGATGCGAGTCCGATCCCCAGGCGGTTTTAGAGCATTTCGCTCATGAAATGCTCTGCTCCGCAAGCGCTGTGCGCTGACGGCCAGAGGCGCGGCGACACCTGCGAGCCGGAACACAGGAACTGGCCGGCAGATATTTTCAAATGCAGAACACTCCGGCTTCCGGATCAGGAAAAGGCGGCCCGTCCGCAGACGCGCCGCCTCAGCAGAGTGCTTTATGATTGGCTCTGTGCAAGTTTACGGTTGATAAAGAGAAGTATGCTCCCTTGCCCCCTTCGCCTGGAAGGCGGCATGGAGGGGAGGCTCAGAGTGCGAGCGCCGCGTTTTCCGCGCAAAACGCAAGCGAGAGCGAGTATCGGCAAGCCCGGTCGGGCGTCATCCGGAGATTGCGGTCAAATGTCTCGAAGCACGGCCGAGACCGGCGAAGCCGCGCGGGACGAAGCTCGCCGGGCCTTGCCGAAGGGGCCTTTCACCGCGCCCAAAGGGCGGCTGCCTTCACGGCAGCGAATGCTGCCGCTGAAATCGGGCAGGTGCGACCTCCGATTGCTGCATCAGCCAGGAACTTTGACACAACCTTATGTTTGAACATACCTGCAGGCCCCGCATTCTGACGCGAAGCTTTCACGCATGAAAGCGGAGCCTGTCGCAGCCAGTGAATTGGCGGCACCGGACAGAGAGACTTGCAATAGCAGAATGCTCTAGTCCGCCTTGCCCATCCACTTCATCTTGATGGCCTTTTCCGTACCGTCGGCTCGAATGGCCGCAAGCCCCTTGTTGATGTCGTCTTTCATACTGGCGTCTTTCATGCGGAAGACAAAGCCGGCATCCTCGCCTTCCGTGGTGATGAAGGCCAGCTTCATGAGATCAGAATAACCTTCCTTGCGGTTGGCATAATATGCAGCCACAGGATCGTCGCACATCACGGCGTCAATGCGGCCGACTTTCAGATCCTCAAAAGCCAGACCGACATCGTCATAGGCGGCGATGTTTTCGGAAGGCAGAGCCTTTTGCAGCACAATGTGCCCTGTAGTGCCGATTTGCGCGCCCACGCGCTTGCCTTTCAGATCATCCATACCGGTGACAGATGATGCGGCGGGGACGACGCAGGCCTGCCTGAATGAATAGAAGGGATCAGAAAAGAGATATTTCTTTTTGCGGGTATCGGTGATCGTGACACAGGAGGCGATGATGTCACAGTTGCCGGATTCCAGCAGGGAGAATATCCCGTCCCAGGATGTGTTCACGAGTTTGACGTCATAGCCTGCGGCCCTGGCGGCGGCGGAAACCACATCCATTTCATACCCGATGACATTCTTGTTTTCATCCACCATGGTCATGGGGGGCCAGAGGCTGGTAGCGACTACAAGCGTCTTTTCCGCAGCGGAAGCAAAGGCAGGAGAGGCAAGCGCAGCGACGAGCGCCAGCGCGGAAACAAGATGTTTCATCAAAAATTCCTTTATGGTTTAAAACCTCAGGGAAACGCTGATTGAAGCGTTTCCCTGAACGCCCGGCCTCCGAAAGAGACCGGGCGAAACGGATGGAAAGCGGAAGTTTGTCTATTTGCCCATTTTCCACTGTTTGAGCAGTGCCTGTTCCGTACCGTTGGCGCGGACGCGGGCCAGAGCTTCATTAAACTTGCTGACCAGTTCGGTATCGCCCTTGCGGAAGGCAAAGCCGACGCTTTCCCCTTCCTCGGTGAGGAAGGCAAGCTTCAGACTATTGGCATAGTCGGCGTCATGATTGGCATAATATGCAGCCACGGGATCATCGCAAACCACGGCGTCAATATTGCCGTTTTTCATATCCTGAAAGGCAAGGCCGACATCATCGTAATTACGGAGCTGAGCCTTGGGGGCCAGCTTTTTCACCGCAAAGGAACCAGTAGTGCCGAGCTGGGCGCCGACCTTCTTGCCCGCGAGGTCATCCATGGAGGCAATGGCAGATCCGGAAGGCACCACGCAGGCCTGCTTCAGGGAGTAGACCGGATCGGAGAAGAGGACGGCCTTCTGGCGTTCTGGAGTGATGGTCATGCAGGCAGCGATAAGATCACAGTTGCCGCTGGCTACATCGCTGATAAGCCCGTCGAATTCCGCGTTCTTGATAGTGATGTCGTAACCGGCTTCCTTGGCTACGGCGCGTACCAGATCCATCTCATAGCCCGTGATCTTTTTGTCTTTGTCCACAAACTGCATGGGCGGGAAAGTCGCGTTGGTGCCGACGACCAGAGTTTTTCCGTCTGCCAGGGCGGACGGAGCTGACGGGACGATGAGCGCGGCGGTCAGCGCCAGCGCCGTGACAATGCCTTTCATGAGCGTTCCCTCGCGTTGAGTGTTTCAATCCGCAGTCGGAACCTGCCGCCGGACGACGCGGTCTCCGGCAGATGGTCATGCGGATGGTCCCTCCATGGGAGGAGGAGAAAAAAGAATTTCATCGGCCTGACCGTCTTGTCAATCCATTTTTATCTGGAAGGACAGAATCGCGGGCTGGGCCTGCATATCGCACGAGCTTATAAATCCGTGCGCGGCGCTGTCAAGCTGAAGGAACCGCGGAAGGGTGCGGGGAGCGGCGGACGTCGGACGGGAATTTAATTCTGGAAAAGGAATATATGAAATTGACTTTCAAAATCATAAAAGATAGAACTTTCCCATGCGTTACGGGACTGCGCGGCAGCCCGGCGGCAGGCACTTTCCTCTTGGAAATGTCCGCGGGATATGGCGCTGGCCGGCAGATATGTTCAAGTGGAGAATACTCTGAAAAACTGAGAAGGAGAAAAGTATGTGCGCGGATTTTAAGATGAAATTCAGACATAGCGAAGGCAATCTTCATGTTCGCGCCAGCGGCGGATTTGATGGCGATTCAGCATGTGAGCTGCTGGCCCTGTTCATGGAGGAGTACCGGGCCGGGGGAAGAATTTTTGTCGATACCACCGGGCTGAATGAAATTCATCCTTCCGGCCGCGTCGTGCTGGACTCCGGACTGGGGCGGACGCGGGTGTCTCCGGCATCCCTGTTTTTTAAGGGAGAGAAAGGATTTCAGGTCGCACCGTCCGGCAGCAGAGTGATTGTCATGTCCCGCAAGGCGCATGAGCGCGGAATATCGGCGGAAACGGCGGAACGCCCGAAACACAGGTGCTGCGGAAAATGTGCGCACTGCACCTGTCATGGGCATGAAGACGAGGGCGTTCGTCCGGCAAGGGATGTTCCTTCCTGAACCTGGCCCGGAGCATCGCGCCGAGACCAGGTTCAGGAAAGAACATTTGAGAAGTTTTTTTGTGTTGAAAGTGTTCCCTGAGTCGAACATGGGCGACCATGGCGCTGCGATGCTCCCATATCCGGATCTGCCGCAAGCGACTTGCGGCGCCAGGCGTGAAAATTCTTGGCCGGGGCTTTGCGGAAGAACGCACTATTCCGATATCCCGAACTCCTTTGCATAAAGCACGGTTCCACAGACGGCGCGCGCGTCCCTTATCAGTCTGACGGCCATGAAGTTGGCGGCCGGGATGCCCGCAGGAGCCCTGATTCCGAATGTCCCGGCCGGAACATAGCCGAAGCGCTGATAATAGTTCACGCTTCCCAGAACAAGCGAATATCCATACCCCAGCATGGCGGCGATTCTGTGTCCTTCGCGGATCAAGGCTCCGCCGACGCCGCGTTTCCGGTATCCGGGCAGTACGGCGAGGGGAGCCAGAACCAGCACAGGCTCTCCGCCGGCTCTGGCTTTTGTGAACAGAATATATCCCGCGATTTCACCGGCGATCTCCGCAACCAGTGACAGTGCGGGAATAAAGGCCTCGCTTTTTCTCAATGCGTCAACCAGATCCTGTTCGTTTCCGTCCGCGTGCTCGGCTCCGGCAAACGCTGTTTTGACAAGCTGGTATACCGCCGCAAAGTCCGTCTGTTTTTCCTGTCTGATCAGCATGGATTCTCCTTCCCGGGCAAGCGGGGCGATCCTGAACGGCATAAGGCCGGAAGCGCTCTTCCGGCTCAGGCGCGCAGGCTCGCCAGATAGACCAGAAACGGCAGACCCTTGCGGCGGCAATCCACATAGGCGAGGGCGTACTGCCGGAAGGTAAGCATGTTGTCGTAAATACGGTAGCGCCGTTCCTCCCCCGCAAAGGGCAGACCGAATCGGCGGCCCACGGCGGGATGGATGGGCAGATGCAGATGTCGGTCGCATTCCAGCGCATCGCCTTCCTTCTCCAATATGGAGGGGGGGAGCGGGGACAGTCCGAGTTCCGCCAGTACGGCGTCCGCCACCATGAGGGAAATCTTCGGCACGGGATGGTTGACAGTACTGAACAGTTGCTCTTCACGCCAGTGCGCGTCGATATAGTCTTCCAGAGAGACAAGAGCGCCCGCGTCTTTTGCCTGCTGGTAGTTTCTGGAATTCTGAATGCGTGCCTCCAGATTATAGACGGCATCCAGCCTGCCATGCAGATAGACATGCATGATTTCCGCCGGCGTCAGCCCCTTGTCGGTCAGATAGTCAAGGTAGATGTCGCCGAAGTTCATGGTGCTGTCGCTGGTCCAGAGCGGCCAGTACCCCTGGAAGAAAAGATTGGGCAGCCGGATGCTTCGCGCGCTGACCGGCAGGCGGGCAAGCAGTCTTGCGGAAGCAAGCTCGCCCCATTGCGGACCAAGGTGCTGGTACAGGAACAGATCGCAGCTTTCCAGGGCATCAGCGGGTATCGGGGTGCGATCGTAGTTGGGAACATGAAGAATGTCCCAGCGCCGGGAAAATTCGGAGGACGCGAGAAGCAGCCTGCTCAGGGGGCCGCCCTGGCAGTTCGCGTGCAGAATGCAGATTGACAAGATGTTTCCTTCATGCGGGGCGAAAGCGGATAAACCGAACACAGATCATGATAACTGGAAAAAAAGCCGGTCACAAGGGCGAATCGTGAAGGAAGATTCGGCTCTTCTCCCCTTGTCTGGGCGGACGATGGCTGGTATGAAAGGAAAGGTTTCCGGGGGGACTTCTTCGCCGGGAGCGCAGGCGGCATCGTGACGCCGCGCGGGGGCCGGACGTCTGTCCGGCTGTGCCGGGGGAAAGCGTCGCAGAAGGCCGCCGGGAATGTTGGAGGATGTACAGTCATCAGTCCGGACCGGGAGGGTCCGGATACCAAGCGCACGGCTCAGGCCGCCAAGTATTCAGGAGAATGCATGTTTGCCAGACTCTTGCCCCGTTCCGCGCCTTATTTCGAGTATTTCGCCCGGCAGAATTCCATATTGCAGAAAATGACTTCTCTGCTTTCCGGCGAGCTGACGCCGGGCAGACAAATGGAGAGCAATGTCCGCGACCTCACCAGCCTGGAAGCCGAAGCGGATGAACTTCAGCATACCATCATCCACGAACTTTCCCAGACCTTCATCACTCCCATCGACCGGGAAGACATCTACGCCATCAGTACCGCGCAGGAACGCACCATCGACAGTCTGAACAGTCTGGGGACGCGTTTCTATCTTTTTTCTTTCGTTCATGTGCGCTTCCCTGCCAAGAAATGTGTGGACGACATGCATCAGATGGCGCTTGCCGTGGGGGAAATGCTTGATTGTCTGAAAGAAAAGCGTCCGCCGGCAGAGCCGGTGGCGCGGATTCACGGGTTGAAGGAGAACTGCGAAATGCTCCTTGGTGTGGGGCTTGGCGAACTGCAGGATACCGAAGTGACCAGCTTTGAGCAGGTCAAGCAGCTCATGGTCTGGACACAGCTCTACGAGCGCATCGAGCAGACGCTGCTGCTGTTTTCCGAACTGACGGATACCCTTGAACAAGCGGTGCTCAAATATGCCTGAACTGCCGCTTCTGCTCGTTCTCATCGTTGCTGTGGCGCTGCTGTTCGATTTTACCAACGGCGCACACGATTCGGCCAATGCCATTGCCACAGTGGTTTCCACCAAGGTTCTCAGCCCGCGTACCGCTGTACTCATGGCCGCAGGTCTCAATCTTATCGGAGCCATGCTGGGAGATCAGGTCGCCACCACCCTGGGCAAGGGAGTGGTCAACCCCGACATGCTGAACGGATCGCAGTTGCTGGTGCTGGGGGCGCTGCTCGGGGCCATAGCGTGGAATCTCATCACCTGGTATGCGGGAATTCCTTCTTCTTCCTCACATGCGCTGATTGGGGGACTTATCGGTTCAGCCGTGGTGCACGCCGGTTTTTCCTCGCTTAATGGGCAGTCCATCATAGATAAGATTCTTATTCCACTGTTCATGTCTCCGCTGTGCGGTTTCCTGGCCGGATATCTGCTCATGGAACTGATCAAGATCGTGTGCTGGCATTTTAACCGGCACAAGACCAACAGTTTCTTCCATCATTTTCAGATATGTTCGGCCGCGTTCATGGCCGTCAGTCATGGACTCAACGACGCGCAGAAAACCATGGGCATCATTACGCTGGCGCTCTATCTTTTTGGAGAGATTGAAGTCATTCATGTGCCGTTCTGGGTCAAGCTGCTCTGCGCCACAGCCATGGCCATGGGAACCGCCGTGGGCGGCTGGAAAATCGTCAGGACCATGGGACACAAGATTTTCAAACTGGAACCCGTGCATGGAGTGGCGGCGGAAACTTCTGCGTCTCTGGTCATTGTGGGGGCATCAATGTTCGGCGCGCCTATCAGCACCACACATACCATTACAGCCTGCATCTTCGGTGTAGGCAGCACCAAGCGTCTGAGTGCAGTGCGATGGGGGGTGGCGGGCCAGTTGGTCACGGCATGGATGCTTACCATTCCGGCCGCGGCCGTCATGGGCGGTTTCTTTTTCTGGCTGCTGCACGCGCTGGGACTGGGCTGAAAAATCCGTTTTTCAGGTGCGCATGGACAAAAGGCGGGAACAATATGCGGTTCCCGCTTTTTTGGTTAAACGAAAACCCCCAGCTAGGCTGGGGGTTCAAAAAAGCTTTCAGCTTTACCTATAAGGAGTAAATATTTTAGAAGCCGAGTGTTGTCCCGATCATATACATATGCTGTTGGAGATTCCACCAAAAATGAGCGTGTCGAGTTTTATGGGATACTTAAAAGGTAAAAGTAGTTTGATGCTATATGAACAGTTTGGCGATTTGAAATTCAAGTACCGCAATCGAGAATTTTGGTGCAGAGGATATTATGTAGATACGGTAGGTAAAAATAAACAGAAGATTCAAGAATATATACGAAAACAATTAGACGAGGACAAGCTGGGAACTCAGTTATCCATTCCGTATTCGGGGAGCCCGTTTACGGGCGGCAAGTAACAGAAATGCAGATGCCAGACCCATATGCGCCTGTTAGGGCGCTGCTGGTAAGAGAGCCTTACAGGCGCATATGGAGAGACCCACCGGCTAGGCCGGTGGGTCTCTTTTACCGGAACCGGCAAAGGGAGACTGCTTCGAATGGCGAGATCCTCTACAGTCCCTTATTCCGCAGTTCTTCTTCCAGCTTCTTTTCGTCTTCCTTCACCAGTTTGAGAACAACCGGAGTCAGAAGCAGCAGTCCGATCAGGTTGGGAATGGCCATGAGCGCATTGAAGGTGTCGGAGATCGTCCACACGGTATCAAGCTGGGAGAGAGCGCCAATAGGAGCGACAATGGTGAAGATGATGCGGAAAGGTTTGAGCGCCCGGTCTCCCAGCAGATAGACCCAGCACCGTTCACCATAGACGCACCAGCCAAGGATGGTGGAAAAGGCGAAAAAGGCCAGAGAGATCGTGACCAGAAATGAGCCTGCACCGGGCAGAACGGCATTGAATGCCACGGAAGTCAGGGCCGCCCCATTCGCGTCCGGGGCTGTCCATACGCCGGTGACGAGAATGGAAAAGGCCGTCATGCTGCATACAATGATGGTGTCGATGAAGGTGCCCAGCATACCGATGAAACCCATGGCTACAGGGTTTTCCGTGGTGGCTGTGGCATGGGCGATGGCCGCGCTGCCCAGGCCCGCTTCGTTTGAGAATACGCCGCGCGCCACGCCGTAGCGTATGGCCATCCATACTGTCGCGCCGAGAAAGCCGCCCTGAGCCGCCGTGGGCGTGAACGCCTCTTCGATAATCAGAACGAAGATGCGCGGCACATCTTCAATATGTATGGCTATGATGACCAGCGAACATGCAATGTAGAAGGCGGCCATGAGCGGCACCAGTTTGCCGGAGACCGCGCCGATGCGGCTGACTCCGCCCAGAATGACCACAGCCAGCAATATGAAGATGACCGCAGCCGTAAGCTTTGGGGAAATACCGAAAGCGGTGGCCAGTGACCCGGAGATGGCGTTGCTCTGTGTCATGTTGCCGATGCCGAAACAGGCGATGCCGCCAAAGATGGCGAAGGCTGTCCCCATCCACGTCCATTTCGGACCAAGACCGTTTTTAATGTAATACATGGGGCCGCCTACCACGTTTCCGGCCGGCGTGACCTCACGATAATGCACAGCCAGCACGGTTTCCGCAAATTTGGTCGCCATGCCCACCAGAGCGGTACACCACATCCAGAACACCGCTCCGGGGCCGCCCGCAAGAATTGCGGTGGCCACGCCCACAATATTGCCCGTGCCCACGGTTGCCGCAAGCGCCGTCATCAGCGCATTGAAGGGGGAAAGTTCGCCCTCCACTGAATCGAGCTTGGAGCGTCCCTGCCAGAGCAGTCTGAATCCTTTGGGGATGGAGCGCAGGCTCAGGAAGCGCAGGCGAAGAGTGAGATACAGACCGGTGCCGACCAAGAGAATCAGCATGCCGGGTCCCCAGACGATGGAGTTCAGGGTTGAAAGGGCGTTTTCAAAAATCGTGAACATGGAACACCTGCCGGAAGAAACGGTTGGGACAAAATTTACAATAATGTATAATTATGAAAATTGAATGAAAAGGCAAGAAAAAATATTGTACCTTGTGTAACAAGATAGATATACATTCCGAATAGTAAATATAATGTCAGATATTTTGGATGAATAGAGATAGAAAGAAGTTTTGGGGGAAGAACGTGTCGATATGTATAGGACTATATGCCATATCAATATGCCCGGCTCACGGTCAAATTTTACAAAAATGTTATCAGGGGCAATTTAACTTCAAGGCTCTGTCACAGCGTGGAACTGAGAATGGCCGTGATCGCCGGAGGCGCGAGCGCAGCGAGCCTGGAGACCTGCAGGGGCGTGCCTGTTGTCGGGCAGAGCGGGCATGCGGCATCGGGATCAGAGATGAAGACACGCCGCCGCGTGGTAATGCGGCATCTTCGGGGACAAGGAGTGCGAGCGCCGCGTTTTGTGTGCAGAACACAGGCGGGAGCGGGTATCGACAAGATCGGGCGAGTGTCATCAGGAGGCCGCGGAAGCAATGTTTCGCGGAGCAAAGGCGAGGGGGCGGCGCCGTCAGGCGGCGCAGGAGCCTTGCGGATGGAGGCGGTAAAGATAGCGCAGCTTCACGAAGGTGCAGACGATCCGAACGTGGAGACATGCCGGAGACATGCTGCGTCTTGCCGTGGGGAATACGGGCTGTCTTTGCGGCAGCATGCGTTGCCGCCCGTGCCGCAGCGAAAATGTGCGCTCCGCACGCGCTATCACTCTGGTCCCGGAGTAGAGCTGACTTTGAGAGTTGCCCATGAAGCCGGGCGAAGCGAGACTCCGCCGCCCTTTCTCCGGAACTGTCGCAATTTACTTGCGGCGTCAAGCTCCGGCTCAGGTTTCAGGCGTGAAGGCTGCGGGGCAGAACATAGGGGCGGATCGGCAGATATTCTCAATGAGAGCATGCCCGATCAGGATAAAAAAGGATGGAATGGAGAGTAAAAGTGGTTCGCCTCTGAAAACCGGATAGCGCAGTATGCTTCAGAGTCCGGCAGGGGGGCCGCAAAGGTTCAGGCGTTCCCGAACATGCCTGCATCCTGCGCCGCCCGCAACTGTCCGCAGGCCGCCTCAATATCCTGTCCCTTGCTTTTGCGTACGATGGCCGTGATATTTTTGTTCCAGAGCATTTTTTCAAAAGCCAGCAATCCCTCCGGTGAGGGAGGGGAGTAGGGCGAGTCCGGCGTGGGATTGTAGGGAATGAGATTGAGCTTGGCCTTGAGGCGGGAGCAGATGCGCACCAGTTGACGAGCCTGCTCGGGGCCGTCATTGAGCCCTCCGATGACGAGATATTCCAGGGTAATCCGTTCCCGGGTCTTGAGCGGATAACTTTCCAGAGCGGCAAGCAGATCGTCCAGATGCCAGCGGGCCGCGCGGGGCATCAGACGTTCCCGGAGTTCCTGGGTGGGAGCGTGCAGAGAAACGGCCAGATAGGCCAGCCCGCTGTCGCCAAGTTCCCTAAGTCCGTTTTTGATGCCGCAGGTGGAAACGGTAACGCGCCGGGCGGAAAAGGCCAGTCCGCGCTGGTGGTGCAGGGTTTCCAGCGACTTCATCACTTCCTTGAGGTTCAGCAGCGGTTCGCCCATGCCCATATACACAAGATTCCGGATGATGGGCCTTTCCGGCAGGGTGTCACCCAGCCATGCGCGGGCGGCCTGCACCTGTCCGAGAATTTCTCCCATGCTCATGTTGCGGGTAAAGCCGAGCTTGCCAGTGCTGCAGAAGGTGCAGGCCATGGCACAGCCTACCTGGGTGGACAGACACTGGGTCATGCGCGTTGTTCCGGCCTTGTCTGTACTGGGGATAAGCACGGTTTCCACATGTTCGCCGTCGGCCAGACGCAGCAGGAATTTGACGGTGCCGTCTTCGCTTTTTCGCACCAGGGAAATTTCCGGCCAGACAATGCGGCAGCGCTCCGCAAGCCGGACGCGCACATCTTTTGCGATATCCGTCATGTCGTCAAACGCGCGGGCGTTTCTGCGCCAGATCCATTGCCATATCTGGAGCGTGCGGAATCTGGGCAGACCCAGCTCTCCGGTGACAAAGGCTTCCAGCTCTCCAAAGGCGAGATCGCAGATATTGACCTGATCGTGCATGGCCTACCGCAACGGCTCAGGCAGGTTCGCCCGAGGCTATGGCATTGATGATGTCGTCAAGTTCCGTCCATTCCGTACATTGAATAAGACGCCGGCGCAAGTTCCGCGCTCCGTCAAGGCTCTTGAGATATCGTGGCACAAAGGTGCGCATCTTCAGAAGGGCGGTGCGCGGAGCCAGCTCCCGGGCCAGTTCGGCATGACGGCGGATCAGTACCGCCAGTTCCTCCCTGTCAGGCGAAGGGAGCGCGTGTCCTGCCTGCAGCGCGCGATGCCGGGCGAAGATGCCGGGATCGGCCATGGCCCCCCGCGCGTACATTACCGCTGAAACGCCGCACTCTCGCAAAACGCGTATGCCGTCTTCGGCGCTGAACAGGTCTCCGCTGGCGATAAGCGGCAGGGGGAGGTTCTCTGCCATTTCAGCCAGGGCGGAGCAATCCGCCACACCGGAAAAGCCCTGCCGGGCATAACGGGGATGCAGCGTAATCCAGCCGGCCCCGAGGTCGGCAAGGCGGCGGGCGAGTTCATGGCAGATCGGACGCTGACCGGGAGCGGGTCTGTCCCACCCAAGGCGCAGCTTGAAGCCCGCGCGGCCGTGGCCCGCAGCGCGAATGACGGCTTCGGCCACTTCAAGCGCCAGTTCCGGGGTACGGAGCAGCGCTGAACCGGAGCCGGTCTTGTTGACCTTGGGCACGGAACAACCCATGTTGACGTCGAACCATCCAAATCCGCGTTCACGCAGCATCCGCACGGCCTGTTCCATGAATGAGGCCTCGGAACCGAAAACCTGCACGACGAGCGGGGCATCATCCTGCCGGGTGGCAAGCAGTTCTTCCGTATTTCTGCCGCCGTAGACCAGTCCTTTGGCACTGACCATTTCAGTACAGCAGACGGCGGCTCCGCGTTCACGACAGAGCAGGCGGAAGGGCAGATCGGACCATCCCGCAAGCGGGGCCAGCCAGGGGGATTCAGGATTGATGGGAAGTTCCGTCATAACGTCTTGTGGCATAACAGGCGCGCGATTCGCTGGCAAGAAGGGTTCGGAGCAGAGCGGAATATCGCGGCGAAGTTCCCCCTGTCCGATGTCGCCTTAAAGCACTTGCCTTCCGACGCCCATACTGGGGCGTATCTCGTGTGCATACGGCAGCAGGATATGCCGATACAGCCATTCAAGGGCAGGATGCCCTAGAACGCCAGCGCCCAGTAAACCGCTGTCATGGCGATCATGCTCAGGGCGCGCAGGCCCTGATTGATGACGATAAGCTTTATGGCCAGAGCGGTGGGGTAATAGGCCGCGTAGGAAGGGAGCTGATGACGCAGCCCGCGCATCGGGGTGGACAGCACATTGCCCACCAGCAGCGCCAGCACCACTTCCGGTGTGCCCAGCCCCCCGCCGTGCAGCAGTGAGCCTGCTGCGGCCACAGCGGCTCCCAGTTCGGCAGCCATATACAGCACGATGACTCCCAGAGCCTCGGGACGCAGAACGCCCGAAAAACCAGCGTGTTCCGCCAGCCATGCCTCGGCGGCCTCAAAGAGTCCGGCGCGCTGGAGAAAGAACATCAGAACATAGATGGGTACAGCCATATACAGCAGCCGGGGCAGGCGGCGGCGGAAGCGTTTCAGAGCGGAATCCAGCCCCTTGCGCCAGAAGGCGGCTGAAAGCGGCGAGCAGGAGCCGGGAGGTGTGCAGCCGGGGTCGGCTTTCTTTTCCTTTTCCGAAGGCAGGGGCGGAAGCAGCAGTCTGCCCAGGCCCACGGTGAGCAGTGTGCGCATTGCCGCGGCCAGCAGGGTCAGCGCTGTATAAATGACTGCGGGGAAACCCAGAACCGGCCATGTAAGAAAGAAGATGGAAGGCGTATGCGTCAGCCATGAGGGCAGGCTGTTGAACAGGTTGGACAGAATCACGGCCCGCTGGGAGAGTTCGCCCCGCGCATGGGCGTCGCCCAGCAGCGCGTTGGCCGAGGCGGGCGAGAAGAAGGCCAGTGCAAAGGCCGCCGCCGGAACATCCCCCAGCCTTGCTCTGCGGATCAGGGGCGCGGCCAGTTTTGCCAGATGGCGCGTCCACTGCATGCCTTCAATGAACGATGCGGCAAAAAGCCCGGCCGCGAGTCCGGTGAGAACGCGGCTCATGGGGGCGAGCAGAGAGACGGCAAGTTCTGTCCATACGCTGTCCATGGAATCAGTATCCTCCTGTGTCATGGCGGCCGGCGCGGGCAATCACCACTGCATCCACGCGGACGGCTCCGGCCCGGATCAGTGCTTCTGCGCCCTTGCGCAGGCTGGTTCCCGTTGTGGCGGTGTCGTCCACCAGCAGCAGACGCAGTCCCCCGGCAAGGGGCGAAGCGGCAAAGACATGGTTGAGGTTGGTCAGTCTGTCCCTGCGGGAAAGAGATGTCTGAGGAGGCGCACTGCGGGTTCTGAGCAGCAGGTCGTCGCGTATGGGCAGTTTTCGGCGGTGCGCCGCAAGGCGCGCCATTTCCCGGCACTGGTTAAAACCGCGGGCGCGCAGTCTGGCCGGGTGCAGGGGCATGGGAACAATGGCGTCCGCTTCAGGGAGTTCCCGGCAGAGACTGTCAAGAATGGAGGCAAGCAGAGCAAGGCAGGCGCTGTCTTCAGAGAATTTGGCGCGGTGCAGGGCCTCGCGCAGGGCGCCTTCAAACACGCCATGGAAACGGAAGTCTGCCCAGGGCGGCGTTTCGTTCAGGCATCTGCCGCAGGGAGTACAGGGGGCATGCGGGTCAGCCGTGAGTTCCCCGCAGTGCGGGCAGTATCCGGCATCCCTGCGGGGCATGGAGGCCCGGCATGCGGGGCAGGCCGCCGCCAGAGGGCCGGAGTGATCCGGCGCAAAGACGCCGTGACAGATGGGGCAGCGGCTCTCGACAAGACCCAGCATGCTTCCCGGCCTTCCGGAAAATTCCTTGATGCGGCTTCCGAGGAGACGCGGCGCGTTCAGCATGCGGCGGAAAAGGAAGTTCATTCCGGCATCAGGACAGGCTGACGAGCGAACGGGCGTATTCCCGCACCCGGGCCTGTGCTTCCCCGTCGCGGGACAATGCGTCCGGAGCGTCCAGACCATACAGCGTCAGAGGCTCGACAAGTTCCAGCCCCAGAGCGGAAGCGACATAGCGCAGCGTCAGCAGTGAACCCTCAAACAGTCTGGCTCCCCGTCTGCGGGCGGCCAGCAGCACGACGGCGAGTTTCGCGTCACGCCCCGGCTTTTCTCCGGGAGGCAGATGCCAGCTGTACTGGCTGCGGTCAAGCAGCGCCTTGAGCCGTGCGGGGAGATGATAAAAATGAATGGGAGAAACGATAACGCTGACGGGCAGCTCCGGGCTGGGCGCACAGAGGGCGGAAAGCAGCCGGTTGGTTTCATCCAGTCCGGCCATTGAACACCTGCCGGGATGGGCGGCACAGTAGTCGCATGCCGTACAGGCCCGGATATCGATGTCGGAGAGCCTGCGGACGGAGAGGGAAAGCCCCGGCCGCCGCGCGGCAAACTCCCCGCCGACAAGTTCGGCGGCGCTGTCGCTGTTTCCCGCTTTGCGGGGGCTGCAGGACAGCACCAGAGTGTGCCGGCCGGAGGAGGAAAAGCCGTTCATATGCTGCAGAAGGGGTTGTGCGCCGCTTCGTCGCCCACAGTGGTGACGGGGCCGTGTCCCGGGTACACCACAGTGTCGGAGGGCAGCGTGTAGATGCGTTCGCGCAACGTACGGCACAGGGTATCCGCATCCCCTCCGGGAAAGTCGGAGCGCCCGACGGAACGGTAAAACAGCACGTCCCCCGCAAGCAGAGCCTTTTCTTTCGGAATGTAGAAGCAAAGGCTTCCGGCAGAGTGTCCGGGCGCGTGAATGGCCCGGCATTCCATATCGCCCCAGACATAGCTTCCGGGAGCGAGAATTTCGCCTTTGAAGGCGGGGACTTCAGGAAGACCGAAGCGCATACCGCGTGAAAGCAGGGTATCTTTCATTTCCCAGTCCTCGGCTCCCACATATACGGGCAGACCGACGGCTTCGGACAGGGCCGCGCAGCCGGAGGCGTGGTCAAAGTGCAGATGGGTGAGCAGAATGGCGCGCAGGGTCAGGCCTTCACGTTTCAGCGCGTTCAGCACAAGGGACGTATTGTCGGGCGGATCCGCCACGATGGCGTCCCTGCCGTCATGTACAAGATAGGCGTTATTTTCCAGAGGGCCGTAAGTAAAGGTCAGGACTGGCATGTTCACCTCGCGGAAGTTTTCAATCCACAGCCGGCGGACAGGGAGCGCGCGGCGCGTCCCTCTCCGAGGGAAGGACGAAAAGGGATTTCATCGGCTTTGCCGTTTTGTCAAGAAGGCGTTTCCCCCGAGATATCCGTCTTTTCAATGAAAACTGTATGTTAACCATATGAAATTCAAAACTAGTTTTTTAGAAAATCCTTGGAAGGGAGGATGTCTCTTTCCCTCTGAAGGGGCAGGTTATAAAGGAGCCTTCATGATGAAAGGCAGGATAGACCGGATGTCCGCTCCCTTCAAGCGGTATTCGCTTCCCGCCTGTTCCGGCTTTTCAGAAGAGGGGAAAGACGTTATGTTTCGCGCATGACGCAAACATGTTCCACTCCGGCAAAGGACGCGCTGACAAAACGCGACATACTGGCATATGAGCAGCTTCTGTGCAGCGACATGGCCCGCATTCTGCAGTTTGAAGCGCATGCCCTCTACTTTCCCCGCGCGGAAGAGGTGCCTTCTCCTGTCTGGATCGGCGGAGAATCCCGTCTGCTTCTTCCCTTGCGGCGCGGGGGTGTCTTTCTGGGGGTGCTTTTGCTGCGCGGCGTTGAACCCGATGCGGCGGAGCGCCTTCTGCCGCATATTTCCGCCATCGTGGAGCTGTGCCTGGACAATATCGCGCAGCACAAGAGGGCGCGCAGCGACGCGCTTACCGGGCTCGTCTCGCGGGATGCCCTTCTGGAGCGGGTAGCCGGGGAAATCAGTGGAATACGTCGTTCCTTCGCATCCGAAATGGAGCACGCTCAGACACTGGATGACGCGTCCGACAAGCCCTCGGCGGTCTTTGAGGAAGGGCCTCCGGAAAAGGCGCGGGAATCCGGAACGGACGGGGAGCAGCCCTGGCATGCCTCGCTTGGACTTGTGGTTTTGCGCGTGGCGGGCCTGCGCCGTATTCAGAGAAGCTGCGGCCATGCCTTTGCGGAGCGCTTGCTCGCCCGTATGGGAGACGCGCTGCGTTCGGTTCTGCCAGGGGAGGCTCAGGCCGGACGCAGCGGGGACGCGGAATTTGCAGTGCTTCTGCCGGGGGCGTCCGCGCGGAATGTCGAGGCTTCTGTGCGGGAATGGATGCGGGCCATGGAATCCGTGCGGGAACGCAATGCCCTTACCGGCGTGGAAATAGCCGCTGCGGTATTCGCCGGATATGCGCTGTTTCCGCAGGACTGGGAGGGAGGCAGGGTTTCCCGCGAACCGGAGGAGGACGCCGGGCTGCTGCTGGACAAGGCGCGTCTGGCCGCACACAGGGTCCGGGCCGGGGAGCAGTCCGGTCTGACGCCGGGCGACGGCCGGGTGCTGGGCTACGGCATGATTCTTTCGCGCGGCGGTCTTGTGGATCAGATACTCCCCCTTTCCCGTGCGCGCGTCACTCTGGGGAGGGATGTTGGCGCGCGGGAAGGACAGCGTTTTTCCGTGTGGTCGCTGGATTATCCTGTGCGGCAGGGAGCGGCCCCGCATGAGAATGAACGCGAACCCCTGTTCAAGGGGGAAGTGGTGCTGGTGGATGTGCGGGAGGATTTTTCCCTGGCCGATATTCTGCTTCAGGGGGACCCTGCCTGGCCGCTGGAGCCGGGCGACAGGCTGTCTCTGCTCCCGGAGGAATACAATGCGGATTTCAGCGGCGGCCGCGCCTTGGGAGAAGAGGATGCGGACGCCTCCTCCCGTCCCGACGCGCTGACCGGACTTTATCGTCACGGCGATTTTCTGGCCCGTCTGGCTCAGGCCGCGGAGGATCATTCCGTCTTCGCTCTGGTGATGGCCCGTTTTGATCAGGCTCCGGTGGACGCCTCGGGGCGCAGACTCGATGCGGAACACGCGATGGCTCTTGCCGCCCGCACTTTGCGGCGGCTGCTGGCGGAGCGGTCCGGGGAAGCTGCATCCGCCGGAGAGAGAGAGGCCGGAGACCGGGAAGAATGTTGCCCCGCGGGGCGGGACATGCTGATGGGACGCTACAGCCTGAACAGTCTGCTGGCGTTTCATCCCGGATTGACGGCTTCGGAGGCGTGGAAACGCTATGGCGGTCTGGCCGCGCGTCTGCGCGAGGAACTGGGCGTGGAGCTTGCCATAGGCATCTGCTGCCTGCCCTTTCTCAATTTCCGGGCCGCGGACGCGCTGGAATGCTGCCGCAAGGCGCTGGAATATGCGCTGCTGCTCCCCCCTCCGCATGTCGGCGTTTTCGACAGTCTGGCATTGAATATCAGCGCGGACAAGAAATACAGTCAGGGCGATCTGTTCGGCGCGCTGGAAGAGTATCGTCTTGCGCTGCTGGCTGATGAAGAGAATACGCTGGCCTGGAATTCGCTTGGCGTGTGTCTGTCCGGTCTGGGCCGGAAGGGCGAGGCCATGCGCGCCTTTGAAGAGGCCGTGCGCCGCAGGCCGGATGACGCGGCGGCGCATTACAATCTCGGAGCCGCCTGTGTTGCCTCCGGAAATGTCGAAGAAGCGGAAAAACGCTTCCGAAACTGCCTGAAATTGAATCCGTCCCATTTCTACGCCCGTATCAGGCTGGGGGAACTGGCCGAGAACAGGGGAGACATGACGGCGGCCCGCGGGTTTTTCCGGGCGGCGCAGGAGACCGATGGGACAAGTCCCCTGCCGCACCGCTGCATGGCCCGGATCGAGCTGAAGAGCCACAGGCCGGACAAGGCCCGTGAGTGCCTGCATCAGGCGTTGCTGCGCAATCCTCAGGATGCCCTCAGTCTGCACCTCATGGCCAGGATGTATCTGGATGGCGGGGAGGACGCGGAACTGGCCGAGGCTCTGGCCCGGCAGAGCGTGGCTCTGCGGCCCGAGCGCCGTGCGGCGTGGCTGGAACTGGCACGGGCGCTGGAAGCGCAGGGACGGGAGCGCGAAGCGCAGGAAATCCGCATCCGGGCTGCTGGCGTGTAGTCCGGGGAAGAAGTGCGCAGGAGTGTGAGGGAAGGGGGTTTTTTGAAAAAGCCCCCTTCCCTCACACTCCATTCTGCAAAACTTTTTTCAGAGCATTTTGCCGTTGAAATGCTCCTGGAGTCGAGCGGAGCGAGACTCCGCCGCGCCGCCCCTTCTTCCGGTTAGCCGCGATTCACTTGCGGCGTACATCTCCGGTGGAGGCGTGAAACCTGCGGGCCAGGATACAGGGTCCTGGCTGGCGGATATTTTCAATAATAAAATGCTCTGGTTGTCGTTGTGCGAGAATATATGAATTTAGTGCCGCGGGGAGCCCGGATTTTACTGCATGCCTGCTGCGGCCCTTGTTCGCTTATGCCGGTTCGGCATCTGCGCGGGGAAGGGCTGGATGTGACGGCATATTTTTTCAATCCCAACATTCATCCGGCGGATGAATACGAGAGGCGTCGCGTCGCCATGCGGCAGGTAGGGGAAATGCTGGATCTGCCGGTGCTGTTCGAGCCGCAGTCTTCCCTGCCGGGCGCATCGGCTGTGGATGTCGCCGCCTGGGTTGGAGCGCTGGAGATGGAAGTTCCGCGTTGCTTGGCCGGGTATGAAAGTGATCGGGAAGGGGAGATGACGCGTCTGTTTCCTGCACAGGCCGGAGAAAGAGCCTCTTCGGAACAGCGGGAAGGGGGAAAACCGGATGTTCTTCGGGAAGGCGTGCGCTGCGTATGGTGCTACCGTGTCCGTATGGAGGCAAGCGCCCGTCTGGCAAAGGCGCGGGGGTTCGCTGCATTCAGCTCCAGCCTGCTGTATTCGCGCTACCAGCATCATGAACTGATCGTCGCGGAAGCGGAACGGGCGGCGCGTCTTTTCAAGGTTCCCTTTTTCTACCGGGATTTTCGGACATACTGGCAGCAGGGTATTGATTATTCCAGAGAACTGGGCATCTACCGTCAGAAGTGGTGCGGCTGCATCCTGAGCAGGACGGAAGCCGAGGCGCGGAAAAAGCAGCGCGAGGAACGCCGTGCCGCTTTGCGGGCCGCACGCCGGGCGGAACACGAGGCCAACGCCGCACGCAAACGCGGGAGGGCAGGCATATGACCAGCGCATGCCCGTGGAAGTGGAAAATTCTCAGGTGTCGCAAGAATGTGCTTGACTGTTCGAGTCATCCGGACTATGTTGTCAAAACAATGTCGCGGGGTGGAGCAGCACGGTAGCTCGTCGGGCTCATAACCCGAAGGTCGTAGGTTCAAATCCTGCCCCCGCAACCAAGAAATTCAGGCACTTACAGTTTTCTAAACGTAAGTGCCTTTTCATTTTTCTAACCTATTTCTAACCAGAGACAGTTTTTATGGGATGGGATTTGTCTTTGATTGAAGCGGATTGAACGGAATTGATGGACTTTCAGGGAAAAAAGGGAGGGCTTGCCAAAAGCGCGGCCAAGCTGGAGAGACAAATGGGAAAATAAGGTCATGCCCTGCCTTGGCCGTTCCACCTCCTGTTTTCTAACCAATTTTCTAACATTCAGCGGCTCGAAAATCTCGGTACCATATTGATAGAGGGAACCCCTCTGTCCGTGGGCCGGGAACAGCCCTCGCATACTTACCGCATAACGATATTCGGCAGCGTTGCCCTCTCTTGCCGCCTTAAATTCCTCCTGCTATGATGAGGGACAAGCGCCAAGGAGCTGAAAAAATGTCTTATACTCCCATATCCATAGACCGAGAAACCCTGACCATTATGGGTGTCCCCTTCCCCTCACTGGAAGCATGGGAAAGTGCGGCAACGGCCATCGGCTCAAATATGTTCGAGGGCTATGAGCCAACCTGGCGGGGTATTGAGATCATCCGCGACTATACGACCGGTAAAATCAGTTTTGATGCGTTTATTCGGACGGCGGTGGATAAAGCGTATGCCAACTAGCTATACCTACTAATGGGATGGATTCGCTTGTCTGATTTATCAAGGAAAACAGGTAGCTGGGAGACACCGGCATTACCCACAGCCAAATACCGATTAAACTTTCTATTCAGGGGATTATATGGCTAATATAATAGCATTAATATGGGATTTTGATAAAACATTAGTCGATGGATATATGCAAGATCCTATTTTTAATCACTATGGCATAGATGCAAGTGAATTCTGGAGAGAAGTAAACTCTCTGCCAGAAAAATACTTTAATGAGCAAAATATACAAGTGAATCGTGATACTATATATTTAAATCATTTTATTAATTATGCAAAAATGGGCAGACTTAAAGGGCTTACCAATAAAAAACTCGAAGAATTTGGGAAAGAACTTAAATTTTATCCTGGGATTCCAGAAATTTTTAAAAAAACAAAAGAAATCGTAAATTCAAAACAAGAATATAATGAGTATAATATAAAAGTAGAGCATTATATCGTTAGCACGGGAATGGCTGCGATCATAAGAGGTTCACAAATATATGGAGAAGTAGAAAAAATATGGGGATGTGAGCTACTAGAAGATGAGTATAATGATGAAAAAATAATTAGTGAAATTGGATATACTATTGATAACACAACAAAAACACGCGCTATTTTTGAAATTAATAAGGGCATTCCACAAAATTCTGAAATCAATGTGAATGTTAAGATGCCTGAAGATATCAGAAGAGTTCACATAAATAATATGATTTACATTGCTGATGGTCCAAGCGATATCCCAGCTTTTTCCTTAATAAATAAAAATAAAGGATCAACATTTGCTATCTATCCTAAGGGAAACCAAAAAGCTTTTGAACAGGTAGAAAAAATGCGAATGGATGGGAGAATTAATATGTATGCCGAAGCAGACTACCGTGATAACACAACTGCCTATATGTGGCTTTGTTATAAAGTTAAAGAAATAGCTGATAGAATAAGGAATATTGAAAAATCAAAAATTACTTCTTCTATATCGAGCGTTCCTCAACATCTTGTTTAGAAACTTGATGAGTTGTGTGGGGGTACCCATTTCTCTTGATTTGTACGGCAAAAATCCGTATATATTCTCCCAAGTCTGTAAAATTTGTGGTGAACATAACCGTATCGTTTGGCAGTCACAGATATTTTTACTTTCATTGATCGCGCCGATTTCATTAAAGCTAAGATATTGTTTGGTATTATTAAAATTATTTTTCTTGATACTGAAAAATAGAATATGATTATTAGTAGTTGTGCTATAGTCTAAATATAAAATTATACACAAGGCATATTAGAATAAATTTTACCATTAAGTTCTCTTCCATTTTTTTTCTTTTGTACTCCTCCCCATTGTTTGAAGAAGAATGGAATATTATAGTTGTCACATTGATTTTTTATATCAATGACCCATTCTTTTAACATTGGTCTAGCTTTTGGCCCGGATTCACCTCCTACAATGACCCAGTCTATACCCTTTAAATTTATATTAGGCATATCTGACAATAATGGTTCCAATGATAAAAATTTAATAGCTGCTGGAGTAGCCAACAAATCATTAATTCTATGCATATAATCTTTTGACTCAATAGTCACTCCCATCCAAACATTTTTAGGCCATTCCAGTTTATGGGCGAGATTTTTTAAATTATCTGATCGCTTCGTTAGTATCTGAAAAATATGCCAATTTGCCTCTTTCATGACAGAAAAAATATCCTGTATAAACTCGAATGGTACATCTTTATGAAACATATCACTCATGGAATTAACAAATATAAGTTTTGGTTTTTTCCATAATAGTGGCTTAGTTAATAATTCATGATGTAATGTAAGATCAAACCCATTTATATAACTTTTATTTCCCATAGCCTTAAGTCGTTTAGCAAGCCGTAGAGCATAGCAATTTTGACATCCATTGCTCATGGGGGTACAACCTGTAATCGGATTCCAGGTCGCTTCTGTCCATTCAATAGAAGAATTTTCTGACATTTTTATCTCGTTGGAAAATGAGCTATGACAGTATCGGCAAACGCATTGGACTTCTGACGAGGGCCTCTAGTTGCAGTAATTTTTCCTTCTTTTTCAAGAGTTAAGAGTGCAGCTTTATAATTTTTACTGATAAAAGGAGTATCTATGCTATGTTTTTCATATATTTCGCGCATTGATACAGATTGGCCATTAAATACTTCTAGAAGATTATTTCCTAAATCTTCAATAGGAGTTGAAAGTTTAAAAAGCAAGCCTTGCTTTATTCGTGTTCTGTCCACTGGATTATATTCAAATGAGGGAACACCTTCATCGGATGAAGATGATTCTTTTGCCATAATTTCCTTCATTATCTCATACCCCTTAAAGTCTTTACTGACAAATATTAGATGATGACTTGTGCGCTTGCCTTGTGGAGCCTTAAAACGAAATGGTAGTGTGAATTTTCCTCCTAATTCTTTTAATGCGGCGCATAATTCCTCAATAATCAGAAATTCACGATCTGCTGGTTTTGTACACATTGAAAGTTTTGTCCTTACACATTCTGCGCGTTCTTCACCGAACAAAGCATCTATATGTTGTCTGACGAATGGATTACTTATCCCCATGCTGATTCTATTATAATTAAAGAAGAATATGCAGTCACATCCCCAATCTTTCAATACAGAGTTTATTAGCTTCAGCGAAAGTCCTTTGTATCCCCACGGATCAACAAAAAATAATGTAGGCACAAAGCGCATACTTTCAAACATTCTTACAATATCTGTTCCGACCTCATAAGAATATACAATCGGTTTGTATTTCAATTTATTAATTCCAGGAATTTTATTTATAACATTTTCTAATTCATGTGCGTTGTCCTCATCCTTGTCATTGAACATGCAAACCAGATTATCACTATAATTATCAATAGCTTTTTTTATTATCCTTACAGGAGTAGAAACAGTGCCATCTTTATATCTTCCAGGCCCAGCAAATAAATCAATATAAGCAATTTTTTTGTTGGCATTTATGTTTTTGCGTTGGACACGTGTAATTACACCAGCCCAAGCATCAAAATATTTGGTTACTATGGTAGATTTTACCAGAGATTGCTCAGTTTGTTCATCAAAGAAATGTTCAGTTGCCATAATAACTCCCTAAGAAAGAGTGTCAGGATTTTACCATAGCATTAAAAAAAGGTAGAATTTCATTCATATGAGCGATAATACGACGTTGCTCATCAATAGGTGGAACTGGAATAAGGGCATCATAAAAATTTTTATCTGTAATAGCTGGATATGCAATACCTTTTTGCGCATAAGAAACATAGGATATAAAGTATGGCGACAAGAGAAATAAAAGGAAGTAATGGGACATTAATTTATCAGAACATGATACAGCTATAAATGCTGTACTACATATCATTTCATCATAATGCTTGTCTTCTATTATACATGTATTTAGTAAATATGGACGGACAGTCGAATATAACACCATCCCTTGCTTAACTATTTTTCTAGCCCGAGACGGCGCCTTATGGGGTTGTAATATTTTTAATGAGTTCTTTAGCTTGTGGCATATATTATCGATTGACGAAACATCAATATATAAAAAATCTCTATCTGGAATTTTTTGTTCACATGGTGTAACTAAATTTTTAATTTTCACCCACTTCCACTTTTCGGGAATAGCAAACGGTACTTCTTCAAGTTCTTCAGCGTCAATATCAACGGCAGGTTCATCATCCAGTTGGGGCACAAGCTTGCCCATAATGGCCTGTTGTAAAAGTGAAGCTCGCAATTTTCCGGGCAGTTCCGTTTCCAGCGCATGCAACCCGCTCTGACTTTTGCCGTATTCCTCCACAATGGATAGAAGTTCGTTCAGGCGAGCCACAATGCGGCGTTGTTCGGCTACGGGTGGAATGGGTAATGGAATATTTTCCCATGAAGATTTTTTTATTATTGGTGTTGCTGTTCCAGAAGCATGATACCATACAGATTTATAAAAATAATTTGATAATAATACATAAAATACATAATCGGATATGGCAATATTTTTTTCAGGAGTTATTGAATTAATTTGTTGATTAAAACTTGCTTTCTTTTTTATGAGACAAACTTTTCCTATACTTCCACCTATACATACCATTAAAATAGAATTGCAATCGGCAAGCCTCCCTACTTGAGCACCTTTATTACTTAAACCGTATTCTCTATAGATAACTGTATTATTTATAATATCTCCTGGCTTAATAAAAGGGATATCACTCCCATAATAAGTTTGGTCTGATGTTGGGGGTGTTGTGCCAGTTTGTGTAAATCCAATATCCTTAAGTCTCACCCACTTCCATTTCTCAGGAATAGCAAACGGCACGTCTTCCGGCTCTTCAGCGTCAATATCAACGGCAGGTTCGTCATCCAGTTGAGGCACAAGCTTGCCCTGGATGGCCATTTGCAGCAGGGAGGCTTTGAGCTGTTCAGCTGTCATGCCTGCCCCCCTCAATCAGGGCAAGAATTTTGTCGAGCGCCTCGTCCATAATTTTTTCATGCCGGACACGTTCCGCCTTGTAATGAGCAATAAGTTCGGCAGGCGGCAAAATTTCCTCGTCCTCCTGCGCGAAACCGCAGAGGTCAAAATTATATTGCAGGGCCTCCAGCTCTTCCTTGCTGTACTTGCGGGCCTTATCCGAGCCGTTTGCCTCCAACGGCTCGCGTTTGTTCCACCATGCGTCAAGTTCAGCCAGATGCTCCAGCAGCATGGGCTTTGTCTTGGAGAAATGCTTGTAGCCTTCCGGCATATCCACCCGGTAGAACCATGTTTCTTTTGTCGGTCCGTTGCCGTCAAAGAAAAGCACATTGGTGGCAATGGAGGTATAGGGAGAAAACACGGAGGTTGGCAGACGCACGATAGTATGGAGATTAAAGTTGTTCAGCAGTTCCCGCTTGATTTCCGCCTTGTTACCGTCGCCAAACAGAAAGCCGTCCGGGATGACCACAGCGGCCCGGCCATTGGACTTAAGGCGGGCCATAATCAGGATAAGGAAGAGATCGGCGGTTTCCGCACTGCGCATGTTGGATGGAAAATTTTGTTGGATAGTCAGCTGCTCGCTGCCGCCGTAAGGTGGGTTCATCAGAATCACGTCAAACTTGTCCGCCTCGGTATAGTCGCCCGTACTTTTGGTCAGGGAATTGCCGTAGCGGATGAGCGGCTCGTCTACACCGTTCAACAGCAGATTGGTCACGCAGAGCAAATAGGGGAGAGGTTTCTTTTCCGTGCCGTAAAAAGAGTGGGCCAGAATTTCACGTTGTGCGTTGGTTTTGGCCTGTTCTTCCAGCCATGCACGGGCAGAATTCAGAAAGCCACCCGTGCCGCAGGCAAAGTCCGCCACCTTGTCGCCCAGCTTCAGCCCAACGTGCCGGGCCATGAAATCCGTCAGGGCGCGTGGCGTATAAAACTCGCCGGAACTTCCCGCGCTTTGCAGCAACTTCAGAATGCTTTCATAAATGGAGCCAAAGGCATGGGCTTCCTGCGGATCGTTGAAATCGCATTCGTTGATCTCCGTGAGCAGTTGGCGCAACTGAACGCCATCTTTCATGAAGTTGTGGATGTCTGTGAACACGGTCTTCACAATGCTCTTGCGCAGAGGGCAGTTGGGAGGAATGGGCAAATCCTTGAGGGTCGGCAGCAACGTGCCGTCCACAAAGCGGATCAATTCATCCCCCTTGAGGGCCTTGCCCGTATCTGCCCAGTTGCGCCAGCGGCATGGATCGGGAATGATGGAGACATAGTCATGTTCCAGAGCTTCCCAGTCGTATTCGCGGTCATCGTAAATTTTGAGGAACAGCATCCAGGTGATCTGCTCAATACGCTGGGCATCCCCGTTGATGCCCTGATCAAGGCGCGTGATGTCGCGCATTTTCTTGATAAAGCTGGCAAGGCTCATATTGTCTCCATGCTCGATCTAGGCTGCGGCGTCATACAAAATGTTTTCCATTTCCCTGACCGCGCTCATAAAGTTTTCCTGATTGCCGAAGGCCTGAAAAATCTTTTTCATTCCGCCCAGGTTGCCGCAATAGGTTTTCAGAGCGGCAAGGTCGTCAATTTCGCGGATGCCGTTGCTGGTGTAGGCGTCCAACAGCTGTTCCAGCACGGCTCGAGCGGTATCCTGATACTTTTCCAGAAATTTCGCACCGCGCACCTTGCTGGCACGTAGCTGGCGGGTCAGCATCGCGCCGCCAAAAGCGATGTGCCGGATCATGTCAAACTCGTCAAGGTCAGGGTTGCCCAGTTCTTTTTTCAGGTGTTCTACAAGGATACCGCGCTGTTGCAACTCCTCAATAATGATTTTCTTGGCTCTTCCGCCGTTCCATGCCTGCCGGAATGCTTCCTCCGTGGGGAAGCAGGACAGGATATTCTTGCGGGTGTAATCCTCGAATTTTTCCGTCACAAGATTACCGTTTTCGTCAAGATAGCTGATGGATTTTCCCAGTATAGTGATTTCCACGCCGTCTACTACGATCATTTCACGCGGCGGCTGGTTATCTCCCCCATCCTGGCCTGTATCGGGATCGCCATCTTGTCCCTTGGGCAGAGGGTCAACAGGGGGAGTTGGTGAATCATCGCCATTCGGTCTGCGTGGCCTGACTGGCGGATCGCCATTACCATCCCAGTTGGTTTCATCATCAGCGGGGCCGTCAAAGTCAGGATCATGGAACAGGGCGCAGGCCCCGCGAAAATCAAGAATGGTGAAAAAGGTCTTGTCAACGTCAGGCCGCAGGCGGGTACCCCGTCCGATAATCTGCTTGAACTCGGTCATGGACTTGATGTTGCTGTCCAGAACAATCAGCTTGACGCACTTGGTATTTGCCCCGGTGGTGAGCAGTTTGCTGGTGGTGACCACCACGGGATAGGGGCGGTTTATGCTGATGAAATCCTCATACAGACCGCGCCCTTCTTCATCATCGGCGGTCATGCGCACGGCATAGCGATGGTCAACGGCGGCAAGATCGCGGTTGCAGGCGCGCATGGCATCGCGCATGTTGGCCGCGTGGCGTTGCGTGGTGCAGAAAATGATGGTTTTGGACATCCGTCCAAGATGCTGGAGATAATTGCTGACCACCTCTGCCACCTTGTGAGTGCGGCTGCGCAGCTCTATCGTCCTGTCAAAATCGGTAAGAGTGTACTTGCGCATGGGCACGGGCTTGCCCTCTTCATCCACGTCTCCCTCTTCCGGTTCCCAGCCTTGTACGTCTTTATCCAGATGGACGGAGACAACCTGATAGGGCGCAAGAAAGCCGTCCTCAATGCCCTGCTTCAGGGTGTAAGTGATGAGCGGCTCGCCAAAGTAATCCAGATTGTTGGAACCGTCCTTTTCATTGGGGGTGGCGGTCATGCCTATCTGTATGGCTGGCTGGAAGTAATCAAGAATATCACGCCAGCTGCTCTGTTCGCTCGCACTGCCCCGATGGCATTCATCCACAATAATCAGGTCAAAATAGTCCGGCGGCACCTGTTTGTAATGCTCTGCCATTGACTCAGCCTGGTCGCCTTTGAGCTGTTGGTACAGGCCGAAATAGATTTCATAATTCTGGTCTATCTTTCCTTGTCGTATTTTGGTGGCCGTGTTGAATGGGGCGAAATCATCGGCCAAGGTCTGATCAACAAGCTGGTTGCGGTCGGCAAGATACAGGACATTTCTGACAACCCCGGCTTTTTTCAGTCGCCAGACTATCTGGAAAGCCGTGTAGGTTTTGCCCGTGCCTGTAGCCATGACCAGCAGTACTCGTCTGCGATGCCTGCCGATAATGGCGTCCACCGTGCGATTGATAGCCTGCATCTGGTAATAGCGCGGCGTGTGTCCATCGGCGGAGGTATAATAAAGCGCGTTTTCCAGTTTCTGCCCATCTTCATCCGCTATGCCATGCAGTTCGCGCCAGCGCTTCCACAAGTCATCCGGCGAGGGAAAAGCATCAAGAGCAATGGTGCGCTGTATGGCTGTGGGGACTTCGTATTCGATGAAATTGTGCCCGGCAGAGGCATAGGCGAAGTCAACGCCAAGCATGCGCGCATAGACAATAGCCTGATCAAGGCCGTCCTGCGCACTTTTTGCAGCCTTTTTTGCCTCAACAACCGCAAGGGGACGGTTAATGCTACGGCAAAGGATATAGTCAGGTTTTGTGCGGGCTGACTGATTATCTTTCTGGGCAAAATTTTGTCCGGGGATTATGCGGTAGCGATCAGCCTTGAGGGAGTATTCCATGAGTATCTGATCCGCCTTCCAGCCCGCCTTCTGAATGGCGGGAGTGATGCGTCTCAGCTTGGTGTCTTCTTCGGATTCATTGCCGAATTGTTTTATTGGCATACGGGGCGTCCCCCTTCACGACTTGAGATAGGTACTTTCACTCAATGTTAGACGGAACAGGCATGGAGCGCAAGCTATTGGTTCTCTGAACAGGAATAGCTGTTACAGTTCATCACTCAGGGTATCAGGAGCAATGAAGCTGGCGCTTTGTTCGTTTTCGGAGGAGGACGGGGGCGTGTCTCTCTTTTGTGTTTTCCGGCCTTCCCTCTGCCGTCTGGCCTCGGTCAGATACTTGGTCAGGGTTTGTGGTTTCACCTCAATCCCTTTCTCGTGCAGCTTTTCGACAATCTCCTGAGTGTCGAAGCCACGCTTCTTCATCCGTTCCAGTGTCGGGGCAAGGGTGAAAATGGTCTGCTTCACGGTCATGACGCGGTTTCCGTCCAGCGTGACGGAGGCGGGCTTGAGTTTGGCGAACTCCTGTCTGATTTCCTTCAGTTGGCTGGCTGTGATGGTCATGGCGTTTTCTCCTGTGGGTGGCGGGGCATGTCCCCGGTTTTGTCTTTTGTCTTTGGCGGTCAAGCGGCACGCTTGCCCACTGGTTTACGCAGTAAACCCTAGTGGGCTATGGCTCGCCTTCGAGTCGAGATTACCGCCGGACGGTCAGCGCATCCTTGAGCGATGACGTTGCGGCACAGCCTCCGGCTCCTGCCGGATTTGCTGCTCGCGCTCAAACTGCTGGCGGGCTTCTGCCTCCTGACGTTCGCGTTCCTGTCGTTCTTCTTTATCCTGCCGCCGCTGTTCCTCCTTTTCCTGAAGGTATGCGGCATGGAGCGGCATGATTTCCGGCTGGAGGGTGAACTCCTGATATTCCTCCAGCTCATCCCGAAGCTCCCGCTCCTGCTGCATCAGGCTGCGCATGTTATGGGCGTTGGCGTCCCGTTCCTGCGCATACTGCGCCTTGAGCAGGGAATGCTGCTTTGAAAGCTCTTGCAGCCGCTTTTCCAGCGCCGCATTTTCGCCCTGTAATTTTTCTCTGGCGGCCGCGATCATGCTTTTCTCGGCAAGAGATTTTTGCTGCTGCGTCATGATCGTCTGTGCCTGTTTCAGCACTGATTTGTAATTGAGCAGGGATGGTTGCGGAAGTTCCGGCATGTCCGATAAAATGGCTTCCGCCTCACGGGCCTGCTGTTTCATGGATTGCAGGCGTTCCTGCAAGGCTGTCTCCTGCTTCCGTCTTTCGATCATTTCTCCGATGAGTTGCAGGGCTTCGTGCGCCACGGTGTCAGACTCACGCCGCAGACTGGCGAGGGCCTCCTGTTGCTGTTTGAACTCCCGCGTATCCAGATGCTTTTTCGCTGACCCCGGCTTCTGCTCGATGCCGCGCTGAATGTCGAAGCCACGGCTTTGCAGATAGATGGGCAAGTCGGTTTGCAGTTTTTTCAGACTGGCGCGGGTATAGATGCTGTTGGCGCTGAGTCGTCCGTCCGGCGTCACCGGCACATGAAGGAAGTGCATGTGCGGCGTCTTTTCATCCATATGAACCATCGCGGAGATGACATTTTCCTTGCCGACAAACTCGGTGAGGTACGTTGCGGCTTCCTCGAAAAAGCGTCTGGTTTCCTCCTTGCCCATGCGGGTAAAGAACGACTTGTCCGAACTGACAATCAGGCCGCACATGTGAACCGCATCTTTTCTGACAGCCTTGACCATGAGCAGGTCGTCAATGCGGTTTTGGATGGCCTGCGCGTAGTTGTCTGAGGCGGCTTCATGCAGATCGTAATTTCCCGCGCTTCGGCTGTAGTCGATGTCGGGGTTGAAATGGCTTTCGCGTTCGCGCCGGTTGTGCGACTGGATGCCGCGAATGGCGTCTTTCTTGAATTTGTCCATATGCAAGACGAGATAGGACATGGCCTTTTCTCCTGTGGTGCTCTTGTATGGTGACAGCGGCGACAATGGCGACAAGCTATGAATACCAACACAATTCATGTCGCCGGTCGCAATTTGTATAATGGCGACAGCGGTAAAGCGGCGACAGATGTCTGTGTCTCCGATCCGTCGCCGGTATCCGCATTGCCGCTTTTGTATTGGCGACAGGAAAAACCTTGGCATTATTGACTTGTCGCCACTGTCGCCATTGTCGCCGCTTATGCAAGACAGGCGGAACGGGCTATTCCCTCTCATCATCTTCAGGCAAAACTACAATGTACGCCCGAACCTTGCCCAGATCAGGCAATCGTCTCTCACACTTGAGCCGCCCCACCTGTGACAGCTTCAGCCATCCGGCCTCGGCCAGCACGCGGGCGGCACGCCGCTCGGAAAATCCCTTGCAGACCTCAACGCGAAAGGATTCCGGCAGAATAATGAACTCCGTGCAGCCGCCTTCACCTTTTCTCCGAAATCCCACACGGTTGACGCAGGTGGACATTTGGGTGTCCAGATCCTGAAAACGGCTTGCTCCGTGCTGTTCGATGAACAGGCGCACAGCGGCCAGAATGGCGGCATCCTCGAAAGCGCCGATGCCGCCGCGAGCGGCCAGCCAGTCATGGAAACAGCGTTCGGCACAGCCCGGAGCGTCAAAGTCAGGGGGCAGAATCTCCATCTGCACGGCCAGGCCTCCGGCCAGTCCACAAAGCGCGAAGCGTTGGGCCACGCGCCGCACCTGTCCGTCCGCTCCGGCGGGCACAAGACGATTGACCGTGTTGGCAAGAGCCGGTTGCAGCTCGGACAAGACCGTGGTCATGGTGTCGGGTTCGGTCAATTTGTGCAGGAAGACGCGGCCCGCGTGGCCGTAGTGAATGGCGGTCAATTCTTTGAGACGGTTAACCACGGCTCCGGCATGAGGGAAACCGTGCAGTTCGGTGAGCATGGACGTATCCACGGGAAGCCCGACAAAACGGACTTCCTGCCCGCCTCTGGATTTCAGGCCGTTTTCAGCCAGCTTGTCGGCAAGGCCGAGTTCGCCGCTGGAGAGAAAGAGCAGACGCCAGGAATGGGATTTGCGAAGATTGCCCTCGCGGCTGGAGCGCCCCTTGCCCTGACCGTTGGACAGCATGTAGGCGCATTCCGCCAGAACCTTGCCGTTGACCTGCCCGACTTCATCCAGAATCAGCACATTGTCGTTGTGCAGGACAGCGATATTTTCAAGGCCGTTGTCCGTGGCGCGCCAACTTCGGACGTGTTCCGGCCCGCCCCAGACGGACGCGGCAATCTGGAGGGCCGTTGTTTTGCCCGATGACGAACCGCCCTCAAACGAGAATCCGCCGCCCTCCAGACCAGCCAGACGGAACAGCGGCCCGGCAAAGGCCGCGCACAGGGCAAAACTGAGGCGCGAATTGCCGATGGAGAGTGCGGCTATTTCCCGCCAACCTTCCAGAGTTCCGGCGGTACGATACAGATCGCCGTGATGCGCGGATTGTAGAACCACACTTTCGGAGGTGTTGCCGTACACGGCATCCGGCAGGATGTAGGCGGTATTGTCCCAGCCGGTGCGGGGCACACAGCGGATACGCCGGACAGGTCTGACGGCGGACAGAAAATCCACCAGCTTTTTTCTGGCAACGGGATTGCCGAACCAGCCGCCGGAAGCCAGGGCGCTGTACCAGTCCGTGCCCTGCCGGAAGAGCAGCTCAATGGGCATGGGCCAGGTATGCTTCTTGCCGTCCGGATCAGCCCATTCGAGCATGAGGCCCCATTCGTTGCCCTCGCTGTCGCGGGTCATGACTTTCACGGAGAGCGGAGGGCCGATGCGGATTTCATTCGGCTCGCCGTCCGGTTTGGTCTCCAGCTTGTACAGTCCAGCGCGTTTGCCTTTCGACACAAGAAAGAAGCCCTCCGGCATGGGGCAATCGGTATCCTGTTTCCGTGCCGCTTCCACAACAGAGCGGACAGCCTCAAGAGAACGCTGTCGGTGCAGATCGTTGAAGTCCGTCGCCTTGCCGTCATGGGCCGGGCAGACGGCCAGCTTGCCACCTACGGCCCGCGCCGCTCTGAAAGCCGCTTCCTTGCCGGGATTCCACGGCGTTCCGTCGACTTTGGCGGTTTCGCAGTCGTTGTCCGCGCAAAGCATGATTTCCCGATCTGGATACCGGGCACGGGCTGCGCGGGCTACGGCTTCCAGATTTCCGGCATTGAAGGCGATCAACACGGCGTATCCGGTAGCCAGATCGTAGCCTTCGGCAATGAGCAACGGGCCGTCTTTCCTTTCGTCTCTGGCGGGAAGGGAAAAGAAACCTCCAGCGGTACGTCCTCCCCTGAGAAAGAATTTGTCCGTCCCCTCGGAGGGCTTGTCCGGCAGGATGAATTGCAGGCTCTGTATCTGGCCGGATTGATCCAGAACCGGGACAACAAGCCGTCCGTCCTCCGTCTGTCGCAAGCCGATGGCCGGGACTTCCTTTCGTTTCAGATAGGGATGGTCGTCCCCGGCGGTTCGGGAACGGTTCCAGATGCTCGCGGCCAGCTTTGCGGCGGCCTTCCAGCGGCGTTCCTGTTCGGCCTTTGTGTCGGCTTTGGCGGCGGCAAGGCGCTCGTGCAGAGCCTTGCGCTGAGCGGCGCTGAATTCCTTTTCCGGCTTGACCGTCCATGTTCCCTCATCGCCGGTGCGCCAGTTTTTCCACCAGATGGAGGCCGGAGCGTCCAGAAAAGCCTTGTACGCGCCGTCCTTGCGGTGGGGCCTGTCCGTTGTGCCGCAGCGGTGCAGGAGGCCATCGGCCAGAACGGCCTCGACCTCCAGCCCCGCTGAACGCAGACACTCGGCAAAGTTGTGCAGAATGTCGCCCACCATCATTTTTTCCTCAGTTGGGGGGCGGAATCTCTGGTATGAACGCAGCGTGACGCAAACCAATTTTCAAGGTCTTCTATGTCATACATGACACGACTACCGAGCTTGGCGTAGCGCGGGCCAACTTTTTTACAGCGCCAGCGGGCCAGTGTGCATGCTTTCACGCCGTACATGTCGGCAACTTCTTGCGGGGATAATTTTTTGGTCGCCATCAGCATCTCCCTGTATTCAGGCTGAAGTGTATGAATCAATCCAGAATCATCTGGAGAGAACACACCCTATGCCCTGAAAAAAATGCTGAACAGGAGGGGCGTTAGCAAAGGCAAAACAAAACCTCCCCTTCTTAGGCCTAAGAAGAGGAGGTTAGAATTTATCGTGTTATTTTGCGTTGTTATGTTTGCAAAGATGTAAGAGCGGGGAACCTAAGCAGGCTAGGTTTCTTGCCTTTCAGGAATTTTGGGTAGGCGCTCCGCCGTGGTTGATATACTCTTTCGGCATTGCCTTGCGAAAAATTTCTATGTAATTGCCTGGAGCGTTTTCAACCCCCAACGTTTTGCCGATTTCCTTGTATTGGCGCATAATTTCGTGTTTGGCGAGTGGGTGGGTGAAATCTCTGGTGGTCTTGTTCGCCAACATGACAAGAATGTGCATATGCGCTTCAATCTGTCCGATTTCGGCTTTCAGCTTTCCTTCCCGGCCGGAAGCTCCGGTATAGTTAGCCGTCATCTCCTTGTATTTCTTCTTCAACTCCTCAATTTCCCTGTTGAATTTTGCGGCATCACAGCTTGGAGCTACACTGCTTTCGCCACACCAGCGCGTCTGATTTTCCTCCACAATTGCGGAAAGTTGTGTGGCATCGCAACAATATTCGGGCGATCCGAGAGCAAAAAACTTATTGAACCCAAAGAGCATGGGAGAAAGAAAGTTGGAAACTTCACGGCAATCCACGCCGAGTTTTCCTCCCGCCGGGATTGCTTCATGACTTTTGAACACCCGGATACGATAATGGCGAAGCGCTTCCAGCTGTTCATGGTTCGTGGAAGCATGCAGCATGAGCATGGCTTCACTCAGACGGATTGCGTGATCAACGTGATGTTTGCGCCATGTTCCCACATAAAGCGCACAAAAGGCGCAGATGCTCCAAACAGCGGCCCCGCCGATCACGACGCACCAGAGCAGTATCAGCGCTACTCCTGCAAGTGAAACGCCTTGCGTAATTTTAATAACGGTAAACATGGTTGTCAGCCATGCCATGAGAAAGGCAAGGCCACAGCCCAGAACAGCAATCAGCAGAAATTTGATAATCGAACCGTTGGGAACAAACTTCATGGGAGAATCTCCCATTGTCCGCCCTTGCTGGGACCGATGCGGCGCAAGATGCCCTTTTTCTTGAGCATGGTTGTTCTGTAAAGAATCGTGCGTCGGCTCACGTTTAGAACAGTAGCGAGTTCGGTTGTGGTTATGCGCGGATTGGCGGAGATATGCTCAAGGAGCGCAAAAAGTTCTGGTGCAATTTCCGGTGCAATATCGCGCAGAGTTGCATCAGAAAGCCCTTGTTTCTGGTGCAAATTTTGTGTTTTTGATGCAAGTTCTGGTGCAAGTACCCCAGTGTTTTCCGCAGGCCGGTGGGTTCTGCGTACAATGGCCTTGAACAGCGAACTCTCCCGATCGTCTTCAAAATCAATATCCGGCCATGCCTTAAGAGCGCGCAGAATGCCGGAGCCGATGCCGTGGTAGGGCAAAAGCCCCTTGGCGGCGTAAGAAATCAGGATGGGGTTGCGGATATTGGAATTGCCGGCTTTGATATTGGCTATGGTCAGATTGTTCGGCAACGTGCCGGGGCTGATGATTTCCACGCGGTCATCAAAAATGAAAATGCGGATGGGCGCGCTGACAAGATAATCCCTGTGTACAAGGGCGTTGACCAGCAGTTCCTCAAAAACCTGTTCCGGTATTTCCGGCGTACCCGGTGAGTTGACGCCATTCTTGCCCTGTACCTTGTGCATGTTGCGCATGACAAAAGCCAGGGCGTCCTTGAAAAGTCTGCTCAACGGGCCTTCAAAATCTTCGGTGTCATCGTAGCTGTCGGCATGAACGGCGATTCCCGGAAAGCGAACGCCTTTTGCCACAAACTGCGGAAAGATCAGTTCCGGCTGTTCGGCAAAAAGCAGCACTCCGGCCAGATTGAGATTTCCATCGCCAGCGGCGAGGTTCAGATTTTGCAGCAGGCGCAGTTGTTCTGTGTGAGTATCCGGGAAATCACTGTCATACCGCCTTTTCAAAAAATCCCGGAACAGCAGCTTGTCCAGTTTGTTAATGTCCGCCTTTGTGGGCAATTCATCGGCATGGAATTGGCTGGTATACTGAAAAAGACGGCGCAGTTCCTCTTTTGAATTGATACGTCGCTTGTCCGCCCCGGCTTTCAGCCAGATGACGCCTTTCCTGTCAAAATAGGGTTTGTCCATTCCTGCAGGAACGGTCAGAGCGATAACCACATTTCCATTTTCAAGAAGAATGTTCTGCGTCTGCACCACAAGCGGGCTGCGGACATGCTGACTGGCGGCGTTGCTGATCAACTGGTTCGCCGCATGCACTTCCTGGGATGTCATGCCGGAGATGGTTCCATCATCCTGCACGCCGATAAAGATGACGCCCCCGTCGGCATTGGCAAAGGCGGCCATTTCCGCAGCCAGGGAATCTGCATTGTCGATTCTGGACTTGAACTGGCGTGTGCTGTCCTCGCCAGCGGCGGCCTGTTTCCTGAGCGTCTGAAGTGTGAATGCCATGCAGGCTCCTTACTCTACTGTCCCTTTTCTGCGCCATGTGTACACGAGAATCGGCGCAGCCGCAAAACCTACCGTCCGCCGGACAGGATGTCCGCCGCCGCGTTGCTGGCGGCGGCCAGGGTTTCCGGCAGGAATTGGGCATATTTCTTTTTGGTGAAATCCACATTCTTGTGCGTCAGCATTTCCGAAATCATGTCCATGCTGAATTTGCCGCTGTTGGCGAGGCTCACGGCGAAATGGTGGCGCAAGCCGTGGAAGGGCCGGAACTTGGGAGGCAGGCCCGCCGCCTTGCGGAAGCGGTCGACCGCTGTGCAGTCTTTGCGCATCTCGCCGTTTTTGCCGGGGAAAACGTAGGGGCTGCCCGGAGCGTTTTCATCCCGCCAGTTCATCTGCCCGCGCAATAGCTCCTCCACCAGGGCGCTCATGCCGATGGAAAGCGTTTTTCTGCCCTTGGGATCGCGCAGGCGGATAAGCTTGAGGTCAAATGCCACATCTTCATCGCGCAGTTTGAAAATCTCCCCCCGCCGCATGCCGGTGAAAAAGGCCAGCAGGAGCATATTGCCCACATCGCGGGCGGGCCATGCGCGGGCTGTCTCCAGAAATGCGCGCGTTTCCTCCGGCGTCAGGTGCTCGATGACTTCGTTGTCCTTGACCGGCATTTCGATCTGGAAGCGCAGCGCGGGGCAGCGATTGGTTTTCTGACCGAAGTTGATGATGCGCCGCAGAAGCTCAAGGGTATTCCAGAGCGTGGCCGGTTTGCGCTCGCTCAGGGACTTCCGAAGCTCCTCCACCATCTGGGGCGTGATTTCCGAAACGCTTCGCTTGCCGAACAGCGGTTTGAGGTGCTTCAGATAGCGATTGCGGTCAGTGGTCAGCCCCTTGAGCGTCGGCCCCTTGAGCGTCGGCCCCTTGATGTCAAAATAGGCGTCCGCGATTTCGGCAAACAGCTTGTCCCTTTCAGCCTGTTCGCGGCGGAGTTCCCTGGCAGTTTTGACCTCCTCCCCATGCCGGATGGCCTTTATCCGCTCGGCGCGGATTTCCGCTGCCACGTCCGGCCCATAGCCCTCGGAGGTCTTGCCTACCTTTTCCCAAATCAGTCGACGACCGGATTTAAAGGTGATATAGAAGCAAAGGTCGGGAGAACCGTTAAAAACCTCCGACGTTTCATACACATAAACGCCACAGCCCATTTCTTGGGGTGGTAGCGCCTTTTTTGCGTAGCCATAAGCTGCCTTGGGCTGTGAGAGTGGAGTGTGAAAACGCGCTTTGAGCGGCAAGATTTTTCTAACCTATTTCTAACCACACCGTCAATTTCTAACCATTTCCGTCAACGAGGGTCAAAAAATGGATTTTGATAATTTATTGAAAATACAAGAAGTTCAAAACAAATCCATCTGCGTCAAAGCCCGTCAAATCTCTTTTAAAAGGGCTCATAACCCGAAGGTCGTAGGTTCAAATCCTGCCCCCGCAACCAGGAAATTCAAGGCCTTACGATGAAAATCGTAAGGCTTTTTTCATAGGCGATATTTGTTCTCACCACAAAGGAATGCTTGGTCGCGCCCGCGTGGGGCGCGACAGCAAACGAGCCACGGGGCAATACGCCCCGGGAGGTTTCAATCCACGCGCCCGCGTGGGGCGCGACATCAGAGCGTCCCTGCGGAGACCAAGAACCAGTTGTTTCAATCCACGCGCCCGCGTGGGGCGCGACAGATGATTGATCCATTGTTGTTCCCCTCAAGAATGTTTCAATCCACGCGCCCGCGTGGGGCGCGACCACGTTGTGCAGGTCGGCTTCGAGCTGTTCCGTGTTTCAATCCACGCGCCCGCGTGGGGCGCGACCTTTTCGCCGGGGAAAAGGTGATGGAACGCACCTGTTTCAATCCACGCGCCCGCGTGGGGCGCGACACCTGGCCGGTCGCCACAAACCCTGAAGGATGGGATGTTTCAATCCACGCGCCCGCGTGGGGCGCGACGTGCTGGCGGAAGGCCGCGAACAGGATGATCAAGAGTTTCAATCCACGCGCCCGCGTGGGGCGCGACCTGGAACTCTGGAGGCCGAGGGCAGCCATCGGGTGTTTCAATCCACGCGCCCGCGTGGGGCGCGACGTTGACAACACTGTGCTAACGGGACAAGGTGATTCGTTTCAATCCACGCGCCCGCGTGGGGCGCGACCGTACACTTGCTATTTCCAATAATACTGCACAAATATGCAAGCCTTTTCGAGGACGTTTCTCACGTATGCCCACATTTCCGGTTCATGTCTGTCATGGAATAGTTTTATCCATTATTTTCAGTGCATTACACTTATCGACAACCCCTTGCTGTTTCTGGCGTATTTCAGGTTCTCGCATCAGAAGACCAGGGGGCCTTCAGGGTCATATGAGGGGTTGCATCCCACATGCTCTACTCGGCCACGCCAGCGGTCGCCCAGCATGTAGAAACGCAGGCTGTCTCTTTCTGCATCCATTTCTTCCAGAAGAGCCGCCCTCAATTTCAGCCACTGGGCATTGTCCACAAGACATTCAAAAACCGAAAACTGCACACGCTGCCCCCAGTTGCTGCACAGTTTGGCAATGCGTCTCAGGCGGCGACGGCCAGCCGTATCTTCCGTATTTACATCATAGCTGACAAGCACAAGCATATCCTACCTCATGGAAAAAGGTGGATATGCGTCCATATCCCCTCGTATATACCGGGCAAGAAGCCGTGCCTGCATATGGCACAGCATTCCTACGGTCATTTTTTCCTTCAAAAAGGGATGTTCCACCTCCTCTCGTTTTCTTTCCTGCCATGCGGTCAAAACGGTCTTACGAGCTTTATCTTTCAATATAAAGCCCCCTACTTCCGTTCGTATAAAATCTGAAGCAGCTATCTGCTGGCGATTGACCAGGGTGAGAGCCAGCCTGTCAGCCAGATACGGACGGAATTCTTCCATCACATCCAGCGCAAGGCTGGGCCTGCCGGGACGTTCCCGATGCAGAAAACCTACTGCCGGATCCAGCCCGACACCCTCCAATGCACTGCGAATATCATTTGCCAAAAGTGAATAGAAAAAAGAGAGCAGGCAGTTGACCTCATCGCGTGGAGGTTTGCGGCTTCTCCCTGCAAAGTGCATGGCATCCCGAAATTCGTTCTTCACGAGCAGATGGAAAACACCAAAGTAGAGATGTGCCGCATCTCCTTCCAGACCACGGAGCGTTTCTAGACCATGCGGCGCGGCAAGTCGCCGCAGTATCATCCCCAGTTTTTCCGCTGTCGTTTCAAGTGCAGGCTCGCCTGTCTTTCGTGCCTGACGAAGCAGTACAGTACGACAGTTGGCAATTTTACCCACAATGAAAAAGCGGGCCAGTTCTGATGATGCCTCAGAGGAATCTGCCAGACGGTATTGTGCCCGGCGCAGCAGTACATTCCCGGTGGTAGGGCCATGCATGGCTGCCATAAAGCGGCCGTATTCGGTGAACCACGTCACCAAAACCCCCAGCCTGGCACAATGTTCCAGCAGATATTGGCTGCATGAAATGCGCCCAAAACAGGCTATGGACTGGAGCGTATGCAGGGGAATCTTGCCCAGAGTTTTTCCGGCAAGGCGCAGTTCCACACATTCGCCCTCCTTCGAGAGCCATGTGTCCTGCGTGGTAACAAAGAGAGTGTTCAGATGGCGTTTCATGGCCGCCCCTCACACAGTTTTTTTACATAGGCAGATGCCTTTTCATCAGAAAGTTGCGGCATACACCAGGTATGCAGGGAACAGGAGGTGCAGCCTGCAACTTCCTGCGGCGGTGGAGTCTGCCCGGCTTCCAGCATACGCCTGACAGCCAGGGCGATCTCTTCGGTACGCTGTCGCAGAATCTTGTCAAAAGTCACTATGCGCCGTCGTCGTGCTTCTCCATAAAAAAGAGCACCTTCGGCTATCGCCACATTGAGCATCTCTTCAAGACAGAGTGCCTGGGCGCAAAGTTGTATGTCATCAGCATCCTTACCCTTGCCTGGGCGGCCTTTCTTGTACTCAACGGGATAGGGCCTCCATGCGTCTCCTTCCCGGTGGAACTCCACAACATCAGCTCTGCCGTGAAGCCCCAGCCGGGATGAACGCACTTCAAGGTCGGTGACAATCCTTACACCATCACGCATGCGGCTGCCCGTTGCGTGGGCAGTCTCGTGCATCAATCGTCCTGCGGCAGTATGGCTGTTCTCCTGCCACACCTGCTCCAGATGAATGAGTGCGCATTGCCTTGGGCAGAAGGCATAGTGCTGAAGCGCAGACAGCATAATGTCCATATCACCGACTCTTGCCTAGAGTTTTTCCTGTACGGTTACCCCTTCAGGGCATCTGTCCAGTAGGCAGAGCCTATAGTCGGCAAAGGAACGGGCCGGGCCTTCAGTAACGCGCTGGCATTGGACAAGGTCAAACAATGTCTGGGCTGGCGCATTACCCATGCGTTTTTCATGCTTGAACACAAAAAGCTTGCGAGAACTCATCTTGCCACGGGCAGCAGAATGGTCATGCTCAAACATATTGATGAGTGATTCCCAGAGCAGTTCAACATCAGCTTCGGAAAAGCCTGTTTTTTCAGCCAGGGGGGCGGAAATAAAGCCTTCCACGCGGTACAGGCCATAGGGCACGATGAACTTGCGGCCCATGGTGCGTTCATTGTCGCGATCTTTCATGTTTGTGACGGCCATGCGGGTAATGCTGACTTCGGCAGGCACGATGGCTTCTTCACTGCGGGCAAAGGTGAACTGCACCGGACCGCGCACCTGTCCGCAATTGACTTCTGTACTCATGACAGCCCCAAAGGTGCGGATGTCATAGAAGTTGTCGCACATCCAGCGGGTGACGGCGCGTGCGTCCTCTTCTTTCTTGGGGAGCTTTTTGGCTTCCGGTTTGAGATTCAGCGCGGTGTAGGCTTCGGCATTGCGCTCGTTCAGCACGGCCTTTTCCTGCACATAGATACGGAAGCCGGTTGCCCCTTCTTTGGCCAGCTCAACATAGTTGCGCACCTTGCGCTTGAGGCAGACATCCGTGACGATGCCGTGGCCGGTTTCAGGGTCAATGCGGGGCATATTGCCGGCATCGGGGTCGCCGTTGGGATTACCGTTCTGAACATCAAAGAAGAGGACAAAATCGTAGCGATGGGTAAGAGCCGACATGGTATTCCTCCTTATTCCCCGGCTTCAGCGGAGTTTGTCTTTTTCTGGTAAAGGGCGTTGGTCTGGTGATAGTAGCCAAGCATGAACCGTCCCTGCTCGTGCAGTGGCAGAACAGCGGGAAAATCTGCCATATCACCGAGAATCTCCGCCATTCGCTTGTTGAATACTGTCTCATAGCCAGCAAAATCGTTCTTTGCAGCCTTTGTTACATGATGCTGGCAAAGACGCAGAAGCATGGGAAAAACAAGACGCGGCGTTGCAGACGCCGCGCCGATATAGCGTTCACGCAAGGGAGCGTTGACTGTACCCAGTGCATCCTTTTGCGTTTTTTCCAAAAGGGCGAACAGTCTGCCCAAACGATAGCCATTGCTCTGGCCTTCCGTATTCAATGTGGTCATATCCTTTTCCTCTTCCTGGTTGCGCCTGAGGTAGGCCTTTATGAGGGCTGCCCGATAATAGCCTACCTGTTTGTCTGCATGTATGCGCTGAAGAGCAGCGGTGAACACGTTTTCAGGCAGGTGAGACCCGGAAAGCATGGCATGGGCCATCTGGCCGCCAAGCCCTGGGGGAATGTTTTCACTCTTTCCTTGCGCTGCAACTGTCCGAACAAGCAGAAGCCACAACGCCGGGAATTCCGGCTCGCTGTCCGGGAACTGACGTTCAATGTTCAAGTCCGCATACCAACGGCTGATGTTCCTGAGCAAAACTTCCAGCGTATTGGTGAGCCAGAAACGCACACTGAGACGGGCGGCATTGGGGGCGAGACCCAGCACATAAAAACGTGCGCCAGTGTCCAGTTCCCTGTCCGCTTCGTTGAGAGGAAGCCCCTTGCGCAGAGCCTGCAAAATACCCTTGAGCCGTTCAATCTGCTCCCTGTCCTGCTCGGATTCGGCAGAAGGAGCAGGGTCAAAGAAATCTCCAAACAGGATTTCTGCAGGGCTGGCCTTGTCTGCCCAGAATACCATGCAGGTATCCCCTATGCGAACCATCTGTCTGTGTTCACGCTGAAGCAGATAGTTCAGAGCCGAGGTGTAGGCGCGAGCGGCATTTTCAGAGACAGGGGCGTTGGCGTTCTGTTCCTTGCCGTAGGAGGTAAAGGAGGGACAGTTGAACGAGACAAGAGCCGCACCGGAGCTTTGTGCGCCGATAACACCCTTGATGGAGGGATGAGTCAGGGCAATACCACCCTGCCGTCCTGAAACAAGGCAGATTCCTTTTTCTGTAGCGTTTCCAGCAGAATGCAGCGCATCAAGCCATCTGGCCTTCAGCTCTGGAATTTCATGCAGAAAACAATCCTGTCCATCCGGCTTGAAGGCAAGATTGCTGTTCAGCATGGATTCCCTTAACTCCAGTCCTGCAAACATCTCTGGTTTCCATTTGTCCAGAAACGTCAGCAATGCCTGCGCATGGGGATTTTCACATCCTGCAAGCATATTCCTGTGAAGGTGTCGGAAGGATTCGGCAGTCTGCTTGCTGCGCTCCTGCTTGCCCTTGTCATCAACACCAAGCACATAGCCGGTATTGTCCCAAAGAAAATTGGCAGCTATATTAACAGAACGCTTTACTGCCGCAGGCACAAACTGGCGTATCGGCTTGCCCCTGCTATCGCGCAGATCTTCCACCCTTACCAGTTCGCCATCCTCAGAGAGAACCAGGGCAAAGGATATAAACTCGGCAGTCATGCCTTCCGGCGGCATCCCGGAGGCGGGATCACTGGTCATGCGTCCATAAAAACGACAGAGTTCGTTCAGATAAGACGACATAGCGTCTTCTCCTTCCAGCGGGCCACGTCGATAATGCCGTTTTCGAGTCTTGGTCTGTAGAACATGGGGGTCATGTTATGGGCATAGTCAATGTCATAGAGCATCAGGCCGAGATCGCGCGGGGCATCGTTCACCAAGGCCGATTCAGGCAAATCTTCCTCTTCCGGCAGAGAAAAGTAGGCCGGGAACTCACGACATCCAAGGCAGGGCTGTTGAAAGCATTCGCCATTCTTGGCCCGACGACGAAAAATGTCGATATGCTTGCCCTCATTGTCTCCTTCCCCCGCCTTTTCCGTCATTTCAAAATGGGCTTCGACAACATAGGCGACACGCCGCAGCACAAGAGCCGCTCTTTGCTGGCGTATATCTTCGACATGGAGGGCAAGCGATGCACCGCTTTTTGCCGCTCCTTTTATGGTTGATGCGGTAGGCCCTTTCAGGGAAACTTCGTTGCGCCGTATGGAATCGAAAATTACAGGGTTCAGAACATGAATCCTGTCCACAATCCACCGAATCGCCGGCTTCCAGTGGATGGCTTCAAGAATGCCGCGTGCTGCTGACGGGGTTGGCACGTCATAGCTCATGCGCTCGGCCTTGTTTTCCGGTCGAGTGAAGAGTGCGTACTCACCCCATATTTTGAGTTTGACCCCTTTCATGGGAGCCTCCTTCAAGGATACTTGCAGACCGCCTTTGCACGGCCTTTTCATATTCCCACAATAGTTTCAATCCACAACCCTGATACGGTGACGCGCAAAACATATCGTGTCCTGTTCGCATGGTCAATATTCTATTGTGGTAAAATGAAATTAAAACATCAGATCGTCCACAGGCACGCCATTTTTCAGGCTCACGTCAAGGCCGGTCTTGTCGCTGTACCCCACACCTCCGCTCAGCACGTTCAGGAAGCCATATCGTACTTCAATGCGGCCATCCTTTTTCATCTGTTCCAGCTCATAGCGGCGAACCTGCACGCTGAACCGCTGGAGCTTGCGAACTGCATCCGGGTGAAGGGGCGCATAAGGGGGAGGCTGCTGAAGCAGTTCCGCTGCCTCACCAGTCTCAATAACAACACTGACCGTATCCTCTTCAATGAAATTAAACTCCCGTGCAATGGTAGAAAATTGAAATTGCCAGGTAGCCATCTTGTCTGAAAGATTGATCTCTGTTTTCGAGAGGATATTTTTCTCATCCAGAAAATCCCGCCTTGCTCCATAAAGTGTGTTGAAATAGGCCTGTATGGTCTCCGGGCAGAACAAATCCTCTCGAGCAGCCACAGCATCAAAGGCTTGCCGTTTGTGTGCCAGTTCAACCGCTCGTCTGGGGAGGATGTCTGGTGAAGAAAAGCAGATGACACGGCCCAGGGTGTCGCGTCCCTCACGATTGCAGCGACCTGTTGCCTGTGCAAGCACATCGAGCCCGTTTTTCTCTCGCATGATCACGGGAAAGCTGATGTCCACCCCACATTCGATGAGTGAGGTACTGACCACCCGGCACGGCAGGCCCTCTGCCAGCCGTTGCCGTATTGCAGCAAGAACCTCGGTCCGGTGCGCGGGTGTCATGCGGGCACTCAGGTGGAAACAGGAGGCAGAATCCTTCAGAAGACTGAAAAGTTCCCCTGCATGTTTGCGGGAATTGACGATGCACAAAACCTGTGGTTCCGACATGATGCACTCGGCAAGCTCCGCATCATCCATAACTCCTCGCTGTTCCACCTTTGTGCGCTCAAAGATACGGAAAAGCTCAGGAGATATGGATGGCGGGATAATTTCAACCACTTCTTCCGGCAGAAAGCCCTGCTCAAGAAAGGAAGAGCGCATCAGGGCGGGTTGTGTAGCCGTACAAAGAACCACAGAGCTGCCGTATTTTGAGGCAAGCAGCTTCAGGGCTGCAAGGCAGGGCTTTATATAGGGTATGGGAATCATCTGTGCCTCATCAAGGATGATGACGCTCTTTGCAATATTGTGGAGCTTGCGACATCGGGATGGCCGATTATCAAACAGGGACTCAAAAAATTGAACTGAGGTAGTGACTATGACAGTGGCATCCCAGTTCTCGGTACTGAGTTTGTAGCTCTGGCTGGAACTTTCATCACTGCCTGTCCCTTCTTCGGGATGGATATGGCTGCTGTGGTGTTCAAGTACGGCCTCCTCACCCAAAGCCTTGCGAAGCTCGTCTGCGTTCTGCTCGATAATGCTTGTGTATGGTATTACAAGAATGACACGGCGCAGACCATGTGTACGGGCATGGCGCAGGGCAAAGGCCATTGACGAAAATGTTTTGCCGCCGCCCGTTGGCATGGTGAGGGAGAAAAGGCCCGGACGCGCATCTGCCGCGTTGATGCACCTCTGTAACATGAAGAGTCTGGCTAGCCGTATGGCTTCGCATCTTTCAGGTGTGCCGCATAACGTCTGGGCTGCATCATGCAGAACGTTTTCCGGCACGTGTTCTTCTGCCAAAAATTCTCTGGTGCGCAAGTGCTGGAAAAATCTGGTTTCAAGTGTAGGTACTGAAGGCCATGCAGGGCGCAGCATGTGCCTGTCCGGCGAGCAGAAGTGTTCCGTATCCAGAAAATCCGCATCCACAAGGCAGGAAAAAAGCATACGGAGCAGAAAGGCTGTCGCAAAAGCATCGGGCTGGCGAGCTTCAACACTCATGAATGGTATGAGTTCCCGAAATATGCATTCTGCTGCCGGGAGCGGCTCGACAGATGCACTCTTCCAGTCAGGAGCGGCACGAAGCCGTGGGCCGGAGAGGCGGTGAGCCAAAGTTCCTTCGTCTGCCTGGCTGCCAAAGTCAGCCATGCCTCCGTGATGCCCCAGCAGTGGATAAGCCAGAAGCCGCGCAAGTGCTTTCCCATTTTCTGCCCAACTGCCTTTGCTCCATTCTTGCAAAAGGTACAGGTACGCGGCGGACGTATGATCAACCTTGCCTCCTTTTCCGTGCAGACGCCGTTGAAAACTGTCGGAGCGTTTTCCTGTATCATGAATGCGGCCCAAAAGGCCGGCAGTGGCAGATGCTCCGAACAGGGCAAAGCTTTTTGCCAATTCGCTTACGCAATTGTGATGCTCTTCCAGTGTTTGCCACCCGGATTCCGAAAGGGATGAGTGAGAATGGGCATAGAACATACTACCTCCCAAAATGATGAGAGAAATTTGCTGTACGATAGCATTCTTCATTTTGCATGGAAAGCTGAAGGCGGATACTTCGTCAGGAGGAAATGAGGCTATTTGAGCGTAATCCTCACCTGTTGCTGGCGGAGTTATGATAGAGCATTTCGCTTATGAAATGCTCTGCTTCAGTTGAGCAAGGCGAGACTGAAGCAGAGCCGCAGGAGCAGCCGCAATTCACTTGCGGCGTACAGCTCCGGCGGCGTGAAACCTGCGAGCCAGAACACAGGGTTCTGGCCAGAAGATACTTTCAATGGCAAAATGCTCTAGGACGCGTAGTATCGAAAGTACGTCTTTTCTGTCGTTTGGCACGCGAGAGGCAAAGCGCCGTGCGGCCGGGAGGCCAGAGGTCTTTGCCCTTTGGAAGGAGGCGGTTGTATTGCAACTGCCGAAGCAATTTTTTCAGAGGTCAGAAGAAGCTGACGCAAGGCAGCCGCCTGAAGAGCACAAATGTCTTGTGTGGCCTTTGCCTGGCGAAGAGTTTCGAAGTTGTGCCTGAGCAGACCGCCGATACGGCGAAGCTCATTGATGGTTTTCAGGTCGGTAAAAATCAGGGGAGGTCTGCCGCCGAAAAAACGCTCGCGCAACTAGTCAGAAACACTCTGGCAGGCAGCATCAGCCCGTTCCCTCTGTACGGGCATCTATCCGGACGAAACTGCCGAATCCGCCGTCGAGTTTTTGTGGTGTGCGGTTGCCTGGTATGCCTCCCGCGGCATCAGGAATGAAAGAGTACTTACAGATGATGGGGCCTGCTACAGGTCATACAGATTCCGTGGAGCCTGCCGTGAGTTCGATATCCGGCGAAGTACACTCGTCCTTGTCGGCCCCGGACCAACGGCAAAGCGGAGCGGTTCATCCGAACGGCGTTAAAAGAGTGGGCATACGCGCAAACGTATACCCACTCATGGAAGAGGACAGCCTGCCTGCCGAGATGGACAGTATTACAACTTTCTCCGTCCTCACTCGGCGTTAGGCAGAAAACCTCCGGCTTCCGTCCTTCCATCCTGGACAGGGAGGGAACAACGTGTTGACACTCTACGCCCAGAGCATTTCGCTCATGAAATGCGCTGCTTCAGTCGAGCGGGGCGAGACTGAAGCAGCGACGCCCCCTTCTCCGGTGTCGCCGCAATTCACTTGCGGCGTAACGCTCCGGCTTCAGGCGTGAAACCTGCGGGCCGGAACACAGGGTCTGGCCCGCAGATATTTTCGAGAGCAAAACGCTCTAGTCAAATACTTTTGCAAGACTTTCCCTGGAAACGCCTTCCTTCATGCTGCGCAGATCAGCGTATATGACGGCAGTCAGCAGCGAGTACATGGTACTCGGAATCAGCGTCAGAACCAGATACAGCAGAGCGATGAAGAAGAGCGCCGCATAGGGAGCGGAGGAAAACGCCGAGAGCAGGCCCATGCTCAGCAGGCCGGAGACAAAGCCGAGCGCAAGTATGGCCAGGCCGATGATGACGACTGCGCCCAGAATAATCAGACGATGCCCTTTGGTCAGTTCCATGCTGCGGCGGATGCAGTCCAGCGGGCCGAGCTTCTCCACCACGCACGCAGGAATGACGACAACCCAGGCGCAGGCCAGAATGAGTCCCGGCACAACCAGAAGAATCAGGCCCACGCCGATGCCGATACCTGCCAGCAGAGCGACCAGAAACAGGGGAGCAAGGCGGCCCATGGCATAGCTCAGGCCCTCTTTCATACCCACGCGGACGCCGCGCAGCTCCTGGAATGCGACATGGGCGATGGCGCCTCCGGCCATGAGGTTGAGTACCATGCTCACGATGCTTCCGAGCAGGGAACCCATGCGGGAACTGACGAGATTGAGACCGATGTTGATGATGAGGGCGACCAGACCGATGACGAAGGTCAGGCCCAGGTAGGCCGCCGGGTTCCTTGTCATGGTGTTCCAGGTGCGTCCGAGAATGGAACCAACGGAAAATTGCGCCGCCGGTGCGCCGGAAACAGTATCCATACGTTTCTCCTCTGATGTGCTGAAATGTGAAAGATTGTAGTTGATAAAAGCATTAGATAGTGATGATGAACATGTCAACAGATTTGAATGCCCATGTCTGCGGCATATTGAAAACAGTTGTGAAGAGTCTCCGGAAAAACAGATATTTTTACACCGCCGGAGCAACTGCATATTTGCAGGGGCATTGCCTGACGGCGATAAAGAAGATATTTTTGCAGCCAGTGGTTGCATGCGGGGACAGAGGAAGAATGAGCCGTTTTTAATGGCGGCTTTCTTCCCCTTCAGATTTGTTGATTTTATCAGCAGCCTCGCTATATTTTTCCCCGGAGGCTCCCATGCTGAAAATGTTCACTGCATCCCGTCGCCGTCCGGCGTTTTCGTCTGTTTTTTATGTTCTGTGCGTTCTGATGGTTGCGCTGTCCGGCTGCGCGGACAACACCATCCGCCTGCTGTTCCGGCCCGCGCCCGCGGGAACGGTAACCGATCCCTATGCCCCCTCTCTTGCCGTGCTCCGTTTTGAAGACAAGCGCCCCGAGGTCTGGATCGGACAGCGCATGGGAGAAAACGGCGGCTATTTTCAGGCCGGCTCTTCCGTGCCGGAATGGGTGAGCCGGTCCCTGGCCGACGAACTTGTCCTGCATGGAGTGAAGGCCTTTTACGCGGAAGACGCGCAGAGCGCCGCCGCGCTCAAGCCGGAATACACGATTTCCGGCGAGCTGCTTCAGGTCTGGGTGACGGAGATCAATCCCACCAAGTATCAGGTGGAAGTACGTTTTCACGTCACCATGCGGCTGGCTGATCGTACCTGGGGCGAAACATTCTTCTCCACACAGGAGCGCACCGGCATGCCCGGGTCCCGCATTGTGGAGGAACTGCTCAATGATGCCCTGCGCAGCGCCGTAAATTCATCCGCCGCAAAAATCAGGGGAGTACTCGCGCAATGAGGCGTCCCGGGAGCGCTGCTGCGGGATGGTTCGCCTTTCTGCTGCTCCCGCTGAGTCTTGGGGTCGTTCTGTGGGCGGAAAGCGTCCGGGCGGAAGGTGAAGCTTCCCTGCTGCGCGCGCAGGCATGGCTCAGAGAGCTGGATGAACGCGCCGCGGCGCTGCGGGCCATGCCGGAGCTGCGCCTGGCCCGAACCGATCGGGAGCGTTTGCGGGCGTTGGCCGCGCTGTTGCGTGTTTCTTCCGATATTGAAGAGGCAGCCGGAGAGGAGAGGACATTTCCCTGGAAACTCAGGGTGTTCCGGCTGATGCGGCGCTCCGCTTCCGTGGATCGCATGGAGTACGCCGTACACGGGCTTGATCTGCTGGTCCGGGCAGCGGCAGAGCCCGGAACTTCGGGAAAATTTCCGGCAGTCGTTCAGCCGTCCATTCAGGAAGAAGCGGTTCCGGGTGGAGGAGAGGAGACGCCGGCGGCGCTGGATGATTATCTGCGCTGTGTGCGTATGCTGGCTGATTTTGAAACTCTTGAGCCGGAAATGGAGGAGACCGTTGTGCGCGCTTCCGGCGGAACAGGACGGGATTCTTCGGAAAACGCATCGGGAAATGACGGGGGAGAAGAGCCGGAAGAAGGAGATGCCCATGCGCTGCGTCAGGATGCGCTGCTGGTGGCGCTGGATGCTGCCTTGGCCCATGAACTGCCGCATGTGGCCGCGCGGCCGCTCCTGGTGATTAAGGCGGGACTGCTGCTGGAGCAGGCCCGGCCGCAGGCGGCGCTGCAGGCTCTGGACGGGGTGGAAAACGTGGGCAGCGCGTCTGATGCCGCGCCGGGAGAAAGACGTTTGCGCGCGCAGGGGCTTTATCTGCGCTCGCTGGCCCTGATGCGGAGCGGAAATTTTGTGCTGGCCGGCAGAGACCTGGACAGGGCTCTGGCCCTGTTCCCTGATGATGCCGAACTGAGACTCGCCCGAGGAACGCTGCTGAGGATGAAGGGAGAGACCGGAGCCATGTGCGGAGACTTTTATGCCGCCTGCGCGGGAGGGATGTGCGACGGCCTGAAGGTTGCGCGTGAACAGGGATACTGCGGAGCGGGAAGCGTGTCAGACTCTCCGGAAACCGGGACGCTGGAGCGGACACGATGAGCCGTGATCCGCTGATAAAAGTCTATGCGTCTCTGTATCCGGCCGATGCCGCTGCGCTGGAGGCGGTGAACGCCGTTCTTGCCTCATGGTATGTGGAAGACGCGGCGGAACTTGCGGGGGACCTGCTGCGGATCAGCCATGAGGGCGAGTATTTTCCCACCGGGGAAGTGGTGGAGGCGCTGAAGCCTTTTCTGCGGGAGGACAGCAGGGGCAGGCTGGATGAAATTGATCTTGAGGCATGGACCCTGCGCCGCTGGTTTTTCGATTATGGTCGTCTCATGAGCCGCAGAGCTTCCCTGGATCAGGCGCTGGAATCCTGCGGGACAAGGTGACGCGCCCGGAAAACTTCATTCGCCTGTCCGGGGGACTCGTGCCGCCGGGATATCCGGGCATGCTCACCCGGGAAATCTCCTGATCCGGCATCGCCGCAGATCATTTGCCGCGTGAGGCTCCGGCCTCAGGCGTGAAGCCTGTGAGCTGGAACATCGTGTCCTGGCTGTGTATAATCTTGAAGTTGACCTGCTCTCGCACTCCGTGACATGAAATGTTTCGGGGTATGGGCCGTGAAACGCTTCTGGGAGACATGACATGCTGCATATATGGATAAAGGCGGCCAGGCTGCGGACTCTGCCTCTGTCCGCCTCGGGGGTGATTCTGGGCGGAGCGGTTGCGGCATCCGAGGGGGCGTTCCGCCCGGCGGTTTTTGCGCTCTCGGTGCTGACGGCGCTGCTGCTTCAGATTCTTTCAAACTTTGCCAATGACTACGGTGATTATACACATGGCAGTGACGGGGCCGGTCGGGTGGGGCCGAGCCGGGCGGTATCTTCCGGGGAGATCTCGCCGCGGAGCATGTTCCGGGCTGTGGCAATCTTCTCCTGCCTGAGCGCGCTGTCCGCTGCCGCGCTGTTCTGGACGAGTTTCGGCACGGAACCGGCGCGCTGGGGAGCCTTTGCCGCGCTGGGGGCGGCCAGCATCGCGGCGGCGCTGTTCTACACCATGGGCAGGCATCCCTACGGGTATAACGGGCTGGGGGATTTTTTCGTCTTCGTGTTCTTTGGGCTGGTGGCGGTGTGCGGAGCCTATGCTCTGTATCCTGAAGCGCCGCTTGCCCGGATGCCCGGTCTGCCTGCCTGTGCCACGGGCTTTTTTGCCACGGCGGTATTGAACGTGAACAATATCCGCGACATGGAAAACGACCGCGCCAGCGGCAAGGAGACTCTCGCGCTGCGTCTGGGAGCGCTGGGCGCACGGCGCTATCACCTGGCGCTGGTTGGCATGGGACTGTTGTGCTGGGCGGTTTATCTCCCGGGTACCGACCGATATTCTCTGCTGCCCGGGCTCCTTGCGGGTCTGCCTCTGGTGTGGAGTGCGAAAACGGTATTCGGAAGCACCCGATCCGATGTGCTGGACGCGCAGCTTCGCCGGACTTCCATCTGCGCGGGGCTGTTCAATCTGATCATGGCCGGGCTGATTGTCTGGCGGTCCGGCGCGTATCTGGCCTGGTAGATCGCGTCTGGAGCATTCGTGGGGACAGGGCGACGCGCCTTTTTCCTCCGGGAATGGCGTTCACCACGATGGAAGAACGCAGCGCCGCGTAGATAGGCGTGATATGCAGGCGTGAGGCTGTAAGATCGGCCGTGAGAATGACCAGTGCGACAGCGGGAAGACAGGACGCGGCCCCGCTGATCTCCATAACCAGCACAAGGCCGAGCAGAGGCGTGCCGAGGACGGCGGCAAAGAATCCGGCCATTCCGCAGATCAGCCAGCAGGCGTTTTCCGGCGAAGGGGAAACGCCGTCAAGCGCGCAGCCCGCGGCAAGGCCGAGCAGTGCGCCCACACAGAGAATGGGCATGAGAATACCGCCCGGAGCGTCACCGGTGAAACTCAGCAGGGAAAAGAAGACCTTCCCGGCCAGGAACAGGAGGAGCATGGCAAACGTCGTGCCGCCCCCGCCCGTCTGCACGATCAGCGTTCCTCCTCCGCCGAGAATTTCGGGCAGGGTGAACAGAAAGACGCCGGCCAGCAGCATGGAAGGAAGAATGCGCCATTGCCGGGGAATGGGCAGACGTGATTCCGCCGTTTTCAGTCTAATCAGGGCGCGGTTGTACAGAGAGCCGCCCAGTCCCAGCGCAAGGCCGACCAGCAGCAGTTTCCACCATGCGGCAGGTTCCGGCGCGGAGATGTCATCAAATGGAAAAAGCTGCCCGAATCCGAAGATGGCCCCGACTCCCCACCATGCGGCGAATGCGGCGCTGAGCGTCAGCAGGCAGGACGTACGGCTTACGGGGCGTTTGAGTTCTTCAAAGGCGAAAATGAAGCCCGCCCACGGAGCGGAAAAAGCCGCGGCCATGCCCGCCGCGCCTCCGGCGGCCAGAAGGTTGCGGCGGCCGCTTTCCGTATGGCCGCACAGGGCGTCGACAATGGCCCCGATGCCTGCGCCGAGCTGGACGGATGGCCCCTCTCTGCCCTGAGAGAGTCCGCCCGCCGTGTCCATGAGACAGGCGAGGAATTTCGCCGCGATGACGCGCAGCCAGATGTTCAGGGGTACATGCAGTCTGCCCTGGCACTCCAGTTCAACCTGGGGGATTCCCCCGCCGGAAATCAGCGGAACGGCCCGTACCATGCGGCCCGCGCCGTAGGCGAGTGCCACGAGAACCGCTCCCCACAGAAGAATCCCGAAGAGTCCGTACCGTGCCGGCAGTTCCCGCGCGGCGGGCCAGACATGGCGCGGAACGGCATCCAGCCCCCAGCGGAAGGCCCCTACCAGACAGGCGGCGCTGAGGCCGACAATACCCCCTTGCGCGAGGATGAACGGCCAGCGCAGAAGATGAAGAACCGGGTGAATGTGACGCGTGCGCATGATTTTCTGCTGATACCGCGCAATGCCTGAAAGGACAAGGACATTGTCCGGGGCTGCGGAAGGCCGGTTCAGAACGGAAGAGCAGGCATGATTTCAGAGAGGCGCGCGAAAAGGACAACCAGGGGAAGACCGGGGAGCATGTTTATGACGGGCAGCACCTTGATGCCGCACATGCGGATGCCCGTGGCCAGAAAAATAATGCCGCCGCAGGCGGTAAAGTCCGTGATGACGGCGCTGTCCATCACCAGAGACGCCGGCGCCGCCGCGCAGTACATCAGAAGAAGCATGGCGAACTGGGGCAGGGCGATGCATGCGGTCACCACGCCCAGTGTCGCGCCGAAAATCAGGCCGCTGAACAAATCCAGAACAGCTTTGACGATAAGGATGCCTGGAGAACCGGTCAGCCCTTCTGTCATGGCTCCGATCAGCCCCATGCTGCCGAAGCAGAATGCGGAAACGAGCGTGACCAGATGGGGAGCGAGGTTTCTGTCTGCGTTTCTGAGAGAGCCGAAGAGCAGCAGAGCCTGACGGATACGGTTTTCCAGCCTGTTTTCGAGACGGAAAAGTTCGCCGAAAAAAGCGCCGCAGATGAGGGACAGCACCACGACGGGCAGGCGCGTTTCCGTACGGATCAGCGTCGTGCCCAGCGCTATGGTGATCACACCGAAGATAAGGGGCAGATTTTCTCTGACGCGCCGGGGCAGATGCCCGCCGAGCGCGGCTCCGAGCAGACCGCCCGCCGCAAGGCAGCAACTGTCTGTGATGATTCCGATCATGATGTTCCTCCGCGTGGCTCAGGATGTCGGCATGAGTGACGCCGTGATCCCGCATGCGGGATCGTGTCAGTATGCCTCCAGAACATGCGGAGGAAAAAGAGTCAAGCGCCTTTCAGGCATTCCGCCGCGGAAAGGGAAGGGGAAAGGCGGCTGGGCGGGAAGCGCGCGTCGGGCATTTCAGCTTGAAGACGCGGAAGGTTCCGGCTAGTCTGTGTGCTTTGCCCACAGGCTTCAAGGAGCGAGTTCCATGTCACAGCCTTCTCCCGCGTCTTCACCGTCGCCTTCCTCCGGATCTTCCCTGCCCGGCGGGAAGGACGGCAGGGAAACTCTCGGCAGCCGTCTTGGTTTTCTGTTTCTTTCCGCCGGATGCGCCATCGGCCTCGGCAACGTATGGCGTTTTCCTTTTATCACCGGGCAGTACGGCGGCGCGCTGTTTGTGGCGGTGTATCTGTTTTTCCTCATCGCGGTGGGGCTGCCCATCCTGATCATGGAGTTTTCGGTAGGGCGCGCCGCGCGCCGCAATATGGGCGACGCCCTGCGCCAGCTTGAGCCGAAGGGGGCGCGCTGGCACAGATTCGGCTGGTTCAGTCTGGCGGGCAGCTACCTGCTCATGATGTTCTATATTCCCGTGGCGGGCTGGATGCTGTATTACTGCCAGGCTACGATCCGGGGAGAACTTGCCCTTCCGCCGGAACAGGTGGGGGCCTTTTTCGGGGAGATGCTGTCCGAACCGGCGGGGATGATTTTCTGGGCATGGATGACGCTACTGGTCGGTTTCGGCGTCTGCTGGATGGGGGTGCGCAAGGGGCTGGAGCCGGTAGTCAAGGCCATGATGGGGGGGCTGCTGCTGATCCTGCTCGGGCTGGCTGCGCGTTCCGTAACGTTGCCCGGCGCTCTGGAGGGGCTGAGGTTTTATCTTGCACCGGACTGGAACCGGGCCATGGACGCGGGGGTATGGGGCATGGTCAACGCAGCCATGACGCAGGCTTTTTTCACGCTGGGGCTTGGCGTCGGCTCCATGCTGATTTTCGCCAGCTATCTTGACCGCAGGAGGACTCTGACCGGAGAGGCGACGCTCATTGTGGGACTGGATACCTTTGTTGCCTTCACCGCCGGCCTGATTATCTTTCCGGCCTGTTTCGCCTTCGGCGTGAAGCCGGACAGCGGACCGGGGCTGGTATTCATTACCCTGCCCAATATCTTCAACTCCATGCCCGGCGGCAGACTGTGGGGCACGCTGTTCTTCGTGTTCATGAGCTTTGCGGCGCTGACCACCGTCATTTCCGTCGTGGAGAACATTATCTCCTACAGTATGGACGTGTGGGGCTGGAGCCGCAGAAAGTCCACTCTGGTCAACGGGGCGGCCATGGCGCTGCTTGTGCTGCCCTGCATTCTCGGCTTCAATGTCTGGTCCGCTTTCCAGCCGCTGGGGCCGGGCACGGGGATACTCGATCTGGAGGATTTTCTGATCAGCAATACCATGCTTCCGCCGGGCGCGCTGATTTTTCTGCTCTTCTGCTGCACGCGCTACGGCTGGGGATGGAAAAACTTTCTTGCCGAGGCGGATATGGGGGAAGGGCTGAAATTTCCCCGGATGATCCGGCCCTGGCTGATTTATGTGCTGCCCGTGCTCATCGTCCTGCTGTTTGTCATGGGCTATGTGGAGAAGCTCCGGCCCGTCTTCGGGTAGCAGCATCAAAAGTTTCCGGGTTCTGAAACAGTTGTCTTCCCTTCTCGGAGGGAGTGCCCGCACGGCTTCATCCGCCGGAAGCAGGGCGAAACATTCGGGAGAGTTACTCATGTCCATGCCGCGCGAACGTCTGGCCAGCCGTCTGGGCTTCCTTCTTCTTTCCGCGGGGTGCGCCATCGGCCTCGGCAACGTATGGCGCTTTCCCTACATTACAGGGCAGTACGGCGGGGCGCTTTTTGTGCTGGTGTACCTGTTTTTTCTCCTGGTCATGGGGCTGCCGATCCTGACCATGGAGTTTTCGGTCGGGCGCGCTTCGCGGCGCAACATGGGCGACGCCCTGCGCCAGTTGGAGCCGAAAGGCACTCGCTGGCACGGCATCGGCTGGTTTCCTCTGGTGGGCGGGTACTGCCTGATGATGTTCTATATTCCCGTGGCGGGCTGGATGCTTTCCTACTGCTGGTACATGGGGTCAGGCGAGCTGACGTCCCTGACGCCGCAGGCTGTGGGCGCATTTTTTGACGGAGTGCTCCAGGACCCGTGGGGAATGACCGGCTGGTCTCTGGCGGTGCTGATCATGGGCGTCGGGGTGTGCGGCGTGGGAGTGCGCAAGGGGCTGGAGCCTGTAGTCAAATATATGATGCTGGGGCTGCTGCTCATCATGATCGGGCTGGCCCTGCGGGCTGTGACTCTGGACGGCGCGGCGGAGGGAATCGCCTTTTATCTTGCACCCGATTTTGCGCGGATGAAGGCTGCGGGCATTCTTAATGTGGTGAGCGCTGCCATGAATCAGGCCTTTTTCACCCTGTCCATCGGCATGGGGGGGATGATGATTTTCGGCAGCTATCTGGACGAAAGGCGCAGTCTGACCGGAGAGTCCATGCTGATCGTGGGGCTGGATACCTTTGTCGCCCTGACTGCCGGCCTGATTATCTTCCCCGCCTGCTTCGCCTTCGGCGTGAAGCCGGACAGCGGCCCCGGCCTGGTGTTCATTACCCTGCCCAATATTTTTAATGCCATGGACGGCGGCCGTTTCTGGGGCAGTCTGTTCTTTGTGTTCATGAGCTGCGCCGCGCTGTCCACGGTAATCGGGGTAGTGGAGAATATCATTTCCTACAGTATGGACGTGTGGGGCTGGAGCCGGAAAAAATCCACGCTGGTGCATGCCCTGGGGCTTGCAGTGCTGATGATGCCCTGCATCCTCGGATTCAACAGGCTTTCCTTCATCACGCCGTTCGGGCCGGGCAGCGGGATCATGGATGTGGAGGATTTCATTGTCAGCAACAACATCCTGACGCTGGGCTCCTTTGTCATGCTGCTGTTCTGCACCAGCCGCCGGGGATGGGGTTGGCGCAACTTTCTGGCTGAAGCCGACAAGGGAGACGGGGCGAAATTTCCGGCCCTGCTGCGGCCGTTCCTGGCCTATGTGCTGCCTGTAGTGGTATTCGCCCTGTTTGTGCAGGGGTATATCGACAAGTTTTCGCCGCTGTTCAGGTAGGGTGTTTTTGTCTTGAACGTCCGGCTTCAGGTGTGAAACCTGCGGGCCAGATACAGGAGTCTGGCAGGGCAGATGCCTTCAGGGGCGGAATGCTTCATGAGGCAGGGCGGGAGCGGATTTTCCGCTTGAAGTTCTGCCGCGCTGTGGCGGCTGTCGGACAGATTGTCGTTTTTTTGCAATATTATTCCAGTTTTCAAGGAGTTTCTCCATGGCTTCAACCCGTGAGCGACTGGCAAGCCGTCTTGGTTTTCTGCTTCTTTCCGCAGGCTGCGCCATCGGCCTCGGCAACGTATGGCGTTTTCCCTGGATTACCGGTCAGTACGGCGGCGCGTGGTTCGTGCTGATCTATCTGTTCTTTCTGCTGGCTGTGGGCTTGCCCATCATGATCATGGAGTTTTCCGTGGGGAGAGCTTCCCGGCACAACATGGGGCGTGCCTTCCACGTGCTGGAGCCCGCCGGGACAAAATGGCATGTCTTCGGCTGGTTCAGTCTGGCGGGCAGTTATCTGCTCATGATGTTCTACATGCCTGTGGCGGGCTGGATGCTGGCCTACTGCTACTATATGGGAACAGGGCGTCTGGCGCTGCCCCCCGAACAGGTGGGGGACTTTTTCGGCGGAATGCTCGGAGATCCGGCGGGTATGACGTTTTGGGCGGCGCTGGTGCTGCTGTGCGGCTTCGGAGTATGCTGGTTCGGCGTACGCAACGGGCTTGAACGGGTGGTGAAGATCATGATGGTCGGCCTTCTGCTGATTATGCTTGGGCTTGCTGTCCGGGCAGTGACGCTGGAGGGGGCGGGAGAGGGACTGACCTTCTATCTTGCGCCGGACTGGAGCCGGGTCGAGAAGGCCGGTATCCTCAACGTGGTCAGCGCGGCGATGAATCAGGCGTTTTTCACCCTGAGCCTGGGCATCGGGGCAATGATGATTTTCGGCAGCTACCTGGACAACCGGCGCAATCTGACCGGAGAATCCATGTTCATTGTGGGGCTGGATACCTTTGTCGCCCTGACTTCCGGCCTGATCATCTTTCCGGCCTGTTTCGCCTTCGGCGTGCAGCCGGACAGCGGCCCCGGCCTGGTATTCATCACACTGCCCAACATTTTTAATCAGATGTCCATGGGAGCGCTGTGGGGCAGCCTGTTCTTCGTGTTCATGAGCTGCGCCGCGCTGACTACCGTGATTGCCGTGGTGGAGAATATTGTTTCCTACAGCATGGACGTGTGGGGCTGGGGGCGGAAAAAAGCCATTGCCGTGCATTGCGTGCTGCTGGCCCTGCTCATGATGCCCTGTATTCTGGGCTTCAACGTATGGTCGGCTGTCGCTCCGTTCGGTGAGGGCAGCGTGATTATGGATCTGGAGGACTTTATCATCAGCAACAACATGCTTCCGCTCGGCTCTCTGGTAGTTCTGCTGTTTTGCACCAGCCGCCGCGGATGGGGCTGGAACAATTTTCTGACAGAGGCCGACAAGGGAGACGGACCGAAGTTTCCCCGCGCGGTACGCGCCTATCTGACATGGGTGCTTCCCCTTGCGGTGCTTTTCCTGTTCGTGCAGGGCTATATCGACAAGTTTTTTTAGAGGGTTTTGCGATTGCAGATATCTTCCTGCCGGTTCCGGCGTCTGACGCGCGGGTTTCACGCCTGAAGCCGGAGTTGCGCGCCGCAGGCGGAATTGCGGCTGTTCCGATGTCGCGGCGGAGTCCCGCCTTGGTCGACTCCGCAGTGTACTTCGGTTCTGCCGTTTTGGTTGCTGGGCATCCCGCCCCTCCGAAAGGGGGGACAGGGGGACGAAAGGTAAAGTTGCATCTGTCGAAATAAAGGGAGAGGAGGGGCGTTTTCACGCGGCCTTCCTCTCCCAGGCATATGCGCTGTGGGCGCAGGGAGTTTATTCGGGAACAATTTCCCTGAATTCGTCGCCGTAGCCGTCCCTTACGATCCTGTCCTCCTTCAGCAGCTTCAGCCAGCGGCGGATGGTGCCCAGAATGACGAAGAGCATCATGGTCATGACCAGCAGACTGAGGAAAACCAGCAGATATCTGCCGCCCGGCAGATACTGGTAAAGAATCAGCCAGACGCCGGCCCAGAAGGTGATGACGGTCATGAATACGCCGGGAATGCCGGTAAGCAGGGCGTATCTGGTCTTGTTCATGCGCAGCAGCACGGTTGTGCCGATGAGCAGGGTGACGGAGGCCAGCAACTGATTGCTGATGCCGAACAGGGGCCAGATATTGCTGATGTCGCCGCTGTAGACCAGATAGCCCCATGCTCCGGTAAAGAGAAAGCTGGTTGCGACAATGCCCGGCCACCAGTTGGTATCGCCCCATCTGGGGGAAATCTTTCCCAGCATTTCCTGCAGGAAGAAGCGGCCCACGCGGGTTCCGGCATCCACGGCGGAAAGGATGAACACGGCCTCGAACATGATGGCGAAGTGATACCAGTAGGCCATCAGGTGGCTCATGAACGGAATCTGCGAGAAAATGTGCGCCATGCCCACAGCCAGTGAAACGGAGCCGCCGGGCCGGTGCATCAGGGTTTCCTGCACAGCCTGTTCAAGAGCCGGAAGTTCCTGTACCTGCATGCCCAGGGCATTGAAAGCCTCCGCCGGAGCATTGATGGCGAAGTAGTCCGCGGGAATGAGCACGCAGGCGGCGATCAGGGCCATAACGGCTACAAAGCCTTCCAGCAGCATGGCGCCGTAGCCCACAAAAAGCACATCGCGTTCACGGCCGATCATCTTGGGCGTGGTGCCCGTGCCGATGGTCGCGTGGAATCCGGACAGCGCGCCGCAGGCTATGGTAATGAAGATGAAGGGAATGACCGGCCCGCTGACGATGGGGCCTCCTCCCCCGGTAAATTCGGTGAAGGCGGGCATGTTGAAGTTCGGCATCACAAAAAGGATGCCCAGAGCCAGGGCGAGGATGGTGCCCACCTTGAGGAAGGTGGACAGATAGTCGCGCGGCAGGAGCAGCAGCCATACGGGCAGCACGGAGGCGATGAAGCCGTAGACCGGAATGGCGACGGACATGGGTTTCCTGTCGATATCCAGCCAGCCGAACAACTCGGGATGCGCCGCCACCCAGGGGCCGGAAAGCAGGCACAGAGCCAGAAGCACGATCCCGATGAGGGATGCTCCCAGCACGTCTCCCTTGCGCCAGATCTGCATGTACAGTCCCATGAGGATGGCGATGGGAATGGTCGCTGCTACGGTATAGGTAGACCACAGACTGTTGTGCATGGCGTTGACCACGGCAATGGACAGCCCCGCCAGTGTCAGAATCAGAATGGCCAGCACGGCCCAGGCCGTTACCGCGCCGGTGGTCTTGTCTATTTCCCGCGAGGCGATGTAGGCCAGACTCTGGCCGCGGTGCCGCACGGAACAGAACAGAACCACCATGTCATGCACGCCGCCCGCGAGTACGCAGCCGATGAGAATCCAGAGCAGGCCGGGCATGTAGCCGTACTGCGCGGCCAGCACGGGGCCGAGCAGAGGCCCTGCGGCCGCGATGGCCGCGAAATGGTGGCCGAACAGGACGTATTTGTTGGTTTTGATATAGTCGTGACCGTCGGCGTATTTGACCGCCGGGGTTTCACGCGCGTCGTTCAGATTCAGTACCTTCTGCGCGAGAAACAGGCCGTAAAACCTGTATCCGATGGCAAAGACGCACAGTGCGGCGAAAATTACGGTTGCGGCATTGAGACCGGTTGACGCTTCCATATGAATCCTCCTCAGACGGAATTGTACTGTCGACAAACTGTGTTGAAATTCTTCACGAAAAAGGGCGGAGCAAATGCTCCGCCCGCGTATGCGACTCCGGGGAACGGTTTTACGGCCGGCCTGCATCACCGGAAATTCGGGCAGGCTTGCGGAACCGTTTGAAAGACTTCGGAATCGTGCGCGGGGTGCGGAAAATGGCCGGATTGCATGGTTCGCAGTAGATGCGGCAGCCGGGCCGCCAGAGTCCGGCGCTTCTGCCGCGGTGCGGCGGCATGGCTGCTGAAAGAACGGGAGAATGGAGGAGAAGGAAGAAGGAGAAAACGGAGAACATGGCGCTTTTCCTTTGTATTCCGGAATGAAAAGGGCATTCCGCATCTTCCCGGCAGAAAACTGCGGAGATATGGACGGCTGCTTCTCTGCGGTTCGGATCATGCCATGGAATGTTTGGTGAACCTATTATAATTTGGTTGTGTTTAAATTTTGTTCCTTTTGCCTCGTGTCAACGCGTGCAGCTCCTGTCTTCTCCTCCCGGAAGGCAGGGAAAACAGGAGCTGCGGGGCTGTACCCGGCGTCACGAGCGGTCACATCTGCATCTTTGCCAGGACTTCGGAGAGCCTGGCCGCATGACGGGGATCCATATAGGAAAGAATTTCACCTGATTGCTTGCTCTTCATGCCAGTCAGAATTTTGACTGCCACCTCTTCATCCACAGTGGTAAGCGCCGCAGCGGCCTGGCGGGGCTTCATGTTGGCATACATGTCGACAAGCTGCTTGAATTTGCCGTCCTGTGTGGTCGTGGCCTGCTGGAGCATGGTCTGGATACGGCCTTCCAGGCCGTGCAGTTCCGTCATGCGGTGTTCCATCTGCTGCTGAAGGGCAAGGAGTTCCTGTTCCTGACGGTTGAGTTCGGCCTGTTTCTGCGCCGCGCTGTCACGGGAAACATAGGGTTTGACATTGGGTGCGGGCGGCGTGGGAATGACAGCTTCGTCCGGGCGGGCGGTCTGCGCCGCGGGAATGTGAGGGGACGCCGAGGGCCGGACGGAACGGGCGTTGGGCGCGGGCATGACAGGTGGGACAGGAGCGAGATCTGCGGCATAGGCCACAGAGATTCCGAGCAGACGGGAGGAACCGAGAGCCGTTCTGGAAGAGGCGCGCGCCAGAGCGTCTTCCACGGGAGCTGCGGACGATGCGGCGGCTCCGTCATGCTCTTCGGCGGAGGCGGCATCCGGCGGGAGATTCCTGTCTGCCGGGGAAACAATGACAGGAGAGGCTTCGGCCGCCATTGTCCGTTCAGCAGGAAGTTCGGAGTCGGACGCGAGCGGGGCGGAAACACTCCGCGGGGAATCCTCCCCGTTTTCCGTGACCCCGGCCCGGAGCGTCTTTTCAGCGGGAGAAACGTCCCGTTCGGCCACGGCGGGCATGTCCGCCGCCCGTTCGTCATGAGAGAACGGCGTCGCGGGGGCCAGTATCAGCGAGGCGAGAAACCCGACCTTGATCGCCGCCAGCAAAAGGATAAGACGGCAGAGGCTAGTAACGCGAAACCTTGAAGCGGAGGGAGGCTGTTTCATCGAACTGTTTCTGTTCCCGGAGTCGTTCATCCTGCGCATATTGTTCCGCCTGTTTGGCTTTGAGTTTTTCCAGCGTTTTCTTGTCGATGGAGCGTTTCAGCAGTTCCCTGCGGGCGGCTTCCGCCGCGCTTTCCCAGTGACGCACACGGGTAAGGGCTGTGGCGAGATCCATCCGCAGACCCTTGATGAAATTTTCCGCCAGCCAGCGTTCGTCCCGTTGCTGAGGAGTCAGACGCGCCATGGCTTCGGTCTGCTCGTCAATCATGACGCGGAATCCGTCCGCCCGCCGCTGTTCGCGGAGGCGCTCCCCCTCCACTCTGGCCAGTTCTATCCTGGCCTGCTGTTCCAGCCGTTCACGGTAGTTCAGCACCTGTTCAAGGGAAAAACGGAAGGCCATGACTTCTCCTGAATGTTACCCGGCCGTATCGTCAAAATTTCGTCAACCTTTGGAAGTCATGCAGAGAATAGCATATTTCGTGCCAAAGACATAATCCGTCGTCCGTGAAGACAGATGGCCTTGCGCGAAGCGTGTTGCTCTGCTTCGGCATCAGCATGTATCCATGGCCGGATCGCCTGCGCCTTTGTGCGGTTTCACCGCTCGAAAGCCCCGCTCCGCGTGACTTTTCTTCCACGGCTTCCTTATGACGCTCGATTGGCCTTGCCGATATTCGCCCTCGCTTGCGTTCTGCGTTCAAAACGCTGCGCGCGCCTCCGGCGGTCAAGATTGTTTTCAGCACGATTCTGCAACAGAGCGATGGACGAAAACGGCTTGACAAAAATAACGGTTGCATATACACCTAAATTGCGGATGAAAAGTTCTTGCAGTTTTTGTGGGAATAAATTAGTTGCATAATCAACTTTTTTACCAGCCTGCAAGGAGTATCCCGTGAATGATTTCCAGTATGACCCGTACAAGTCGCTCGGTTTTTTGGCCAACGCCGCCAGCCGTCTGTTGAGCAAGCATCTGACCCGCGAGTTTGAGGCCATCGGGCTGAACGTCACCGCGGAACAATGGAACGTTCTTGTCCAGTTGTGGATCTGTGACGGGCGCAACCAACTGGAAATTGCGGAGGAGCTGATGCTGGAGAAATCCAGTGTGAGCCGCCTTGTGGACGGGCTTGAGAAAAAACGGCTCGTCAGCAGGCAGAAGGGCGAGGACGCCCGCAACAATTATATCTGTCTTACGGATTACGGACGCAGCATGCGGGATCAGAGCGTGGAAATAGGTCATGCCCTGCTTGAAAGGGTTCAGACAGGACTTGACGAGAGTGAGCTTGCCGCGGCCCGGCGGGTTCTGACGGCGTTCTGCAGCAGCCTCCGGCCCGGAAGAAAGAGCTGTATGTCGGCAAGGGAGCAGGAGTGAAGACGGAATACACGAAAAAACTGGCGCATTATGCCGCAAGTCTTTCCTTTGAAGATTTGCCGGAAGATGTTGTTATTCAGGCCAAGCGCATTGCCATGCATACCGCCGGAGTGGCTCTTGCCGCGTCCTCCACGACTATCGGCGGCAAGGCGCTGGCTTACGGGCGCAGTCTTGCCGCTTCCGCGCGCGAAGCCAGTGTCATCGGCTGCGGCGAAAAACTGTCGGTTGGTGCGGCCGCTCTGGTCAACGGTGCGCTTACCGATTGTCTGGACTGGGAAGATTGCAGTTGGACGGGGCATCCTTCCGCCTGCGCCGTTCCCACCGCATATGCCGTGGCGGAACATCTCGGAGCGAGCGGCAGGGAGTTTCTGCTGGCACTGGTAACGGCATATGAGGTGTATGAGCGCATTGCCATGTCGGTACAGCCCGGCGACAATTTCGGCTGGCTTTCCAAGGGCTGGGGGCTGACAAGCTGGTCGATTTACGCTTCGGCCATTGCCGCGGGCAAACTGCTCAGGCTGGACGCCGGGCGTATGGAGAACCTGATCGGCATTGCCGGGGCGCTTACGCCCGCCATTAATGCCACCACACACTTGAGCCGCAGCGATTTCTATCATTACCAGTGGGGGCTGAACAACTACTCGGGCATTGCCGGAGCCATGCTTGCGCGGAGCGGCATCAGCCCCATGCCCGGTTATCTGGATGGCGATACCGGCTACTGGGTGACCATGACCGACGAATGCAAGTGGGACTGGCTCGACAGGGATCTGGGCGGGCGCTACCTGATCATGGAAACGCTGTTCAAGCACTGGCCTACCAATATGTGGATTCAGCAGGCGCTCGACGGCACGGCGGAGCTGGTTCGCAAATATCGTGTTCTGCCCGGCGACGTTGCCGAGGTTGTCGTGAATCCGGTGGTGGAAAACCGCATGATCGCCATGCCCGAAGGGTATCCGAGCATGGTGGACGCACAGTTCAGCATTCCCTACTGCGTTTCGGTTCTTATCCATGACCCGGATGCCGGGCCCCAGTGGTATGAGGAAAGCCGCCGCAGAGACAGATCCGTGGTTGACCTTTCCCTCCGCGTACGCGCCGAAGGGCCGACGCTGTACCTCAAGGAAGCCTTTGAGCGTTTCCAGCGCGGCGAATACCCCGAATATTCCGTGAGTATTCTGCTGAAGGACGGTCGCAGGCTTTTTCAGGCCGTGCCTCTGCCCAAGGGGCATCCCCGGAACATGTTCAGTCAGGATGAATTCGAGGCGGACTTCATGCGTCGGGCAGTCCCCGCCCTGCCGGAAGGCAGGGCCCGCTCCGCCGTGGATATGATCATGAACGTGGATACCGCGCCGGATATCCGCGAATTGATGCGGACGCTGTCAGGAGCGGACAGATAGTTTCTCAATGTTGAAATGTCCGTGAAAAGGGAACGCCGCATGAGGAGGTTTGGGCATGGCGCGCAAATTGACGATCATGGGGGCTGGAGGCACGGGACTGGCGCTTGCCGCCGAATGGACGCTCGCCGGGCATGACGTGACGCTGTATGACGATTCCGAACACGAGGATATTCTCGCCGCTGTCCGCCGAACCGGCCATATCGAGGCGGATCGCCCGGAAGGAAAGCTGAAGGCGCCTGCGCCCGCAACGGCGGTCGGACATGACAGACTGGCCCTCCATGCTGCGGATACGGAGCTTTTTGCGTTCTGCTGCACAGCGTGGCGGCAAGAGGCCATGATCGAGGCTGTGCTGCCGTTTCTGAGGGATGGCCAGGCATTGCTGTTCGCTCCCGGAAATGCCGGTTCGCTGCGTTTCCGCCGCATGCTCGGGGAGTATGGCGTCCGCTCCGGGAGAGGATGCCGCAGGTCGTTGTCGGAGAGATGGAAGGCAACTGGTTCCCCTGTCGCCGTACCGGCCCCGCCTCTGTGTTCCAGGCTCTCCCCCTTGCTCCGCACGCCGTGGCGGCCTTTCCCGCGGTTGATACGCCGCGGTTGGTGAAGCGCCTTGAGGGGCTGCTGGAAGCTCGGCCCGGAACCTGTGTTCTGGAAGCCGCCCTGAATTCTCCCAATGTGGTCATTCATCTGGCGGCTTCTCTGCTCAATATCGGGGGAATGGAGAAAAAAGGGAAGGGCTTTTGTCTGTTCCGCGATGGCCTGACCCCTGCGGTCTGTTCCGTCGTGGAGAAGGTGAATGCTGAAAAGGAAGCGGTATTCGCCGCGTACGGATGGACGCCGCGCTCACCTCTTGCTCTGTTGCGGGAGATCATGCGGGGCGAGCCTTCGGAGGGCCTGCGGCGCTTCGTTTCCCTGTCCGGCCCGGACGGGCCGGAGCATCGTTACCTCAGAGAAGACGCGATGTGCGGCGCAAGCCTGCTGCACCAGTCGGGAAGGCTGGCGGGGGTGGAGACTCCCGTGCTTGATGCCGCCCTGACGCTGGCCGGAGTTCTGCATGGCTGTGAATATATGGGAGAGAAAGGGCAGGGCGTCACCCTGCGTTCTCTCGGCTTTTCGGGAAAAAAACCGGAGGAGCTGAACGACTTTCTGACTGAACAAGGAGAGAAGGATGCCTCCTGTCATTGATCGTGAAAAATGCGTGGGGTGCGGCACCTGTGCGGATATCTGCAATTCGCACATTTTTCTGCATGAACCGGACAAGGACAGGGTTCCGCGGGTCAGGTTTCCGGATGAATGCTGGCATTGCGATTCCTGCGTGCTGGACTGCCCTGCCGGAGCCGTAAGGCTGAGGATTCCCCTGCCCTTCATGATGCTGCATGTAGCGTCCGAAAGTTTGAGGAGACAGTCATGATTCCTGTCAAAGCTGTGCTGGAAGCTGACCTTGCTGTGGTGGGCGGAGGCATCGGCGGGTTGATGGCGGCCATTTCCGCAGCGGAAGCCGGAGCGGAAAAGGTGATCGTTCTGGAAAAGGCCCATGTGCGCCGCAGCGGTTCGGGCGCGACGGGCAATGATCATTTCCGCTGCTTTCTTCCTGAATATCACAAGACGCTGGATTCCATTCTTCAGCAGACCCTGAACAGTCCCATCGGCATGACGCGCGATCCCGTCATTCTGCGGCAAAGCCTGGAAAAAAGCTTTGAACTGGTGCGGATGTGGGAAGAGTGGGGGATCAATATGCGCCCCACCGGCAAATACGAGTTTATGGGCCATGCGTTTCCCGGCAGACTGCGGCCGTCCCTTAAATATGACGGCCGCAATCAGAAAGCGGTGCTCATGACGCAGGCGAAGAAGCGCGGGGTACGGATTTTCAATCACCATCCCGCGCTGGATCTGTGCGTTGCGGAGGAAGACGGCGCGCGCCGGGTGACGGGGGTTCTCGCTCTGGATATGAGCGTTCCGGAACCGGCCTTTGTCCTGGTTCGGGCAAAGACGGTGCTGCTGGCTACCGGCCTGACACACCGCATGTATCTTACCGGCCCCACGCCGGCATATATGTTCAATACCTCGCATTGTCCGAACTGTGCCGGCGGGCAGGCGCTGGCGTGGCGGGCGGGAGCGCGGCTCGTGAACATGGAGATCCCCTATGTGCACGCGGGTCCCAAATATTTCGCGCGGGCGGGCAAGGCCACCTGGATCGGCGTGTACCGCTACCCCGACGGACGTCCCGTGGGGCCGTTCATCACCAGGCCTGACGTGGTGTACGGCGATATCACCGGCGATGTCTGGAACAGCGCGTTCACGGATGTTCTGCTCGACGGCAGCGGCCCCGTCTATCAGGACTGTTCCGGCGCATCTTCGGAGGAGCTGGCCTTCATGCGCGGGGCCATGTTCTCCGAGGGGCTGAGCGCCATGGTGCATTACATGGACGAGCATGAGCTTGACCCGGGAAAGCATGCCTTCGAGTTCATGCAGTATGAGCCTACCTTCCACGGGCGCGGCGTTGAGGTGAAGCCCGACGCGGAAACCAGCGTGTCCGGCCTGTTCGCGGCAGGGGATATGGTCGGCAACGGGGGCGCGGGCATTTCTCCGGCTGCCTACCTCGGTTGGACAGGCGGGGAACATGCGGCGAAAAAGGCCGCAGTGCTGTCCTTCACGAATATTGAAGACGACCCGGCGCTGAAGGAGCGTATGGAGCTGTTTTCTTCTTTCCTGAAAAGGGAGGAGGGGCCGGACTGGAAGGAAGCCAATTTCGCGCTTCAGCAGATCATGAGCGATTACGCGCCCGCCGGACCTCATCGGGTACGTTCCGCCACGCTGCTGCGCGCGGGCATGGAATACCTTGAACAGTTGAGGGCGGAGGCTTTTTCGCATCTCAGGGCCGGATGTTCGCATACGCTGATGCGCACGGGGGAAGTGCTGGATCTGCTCGATTGCGCGCGGGCGGTTCTGCATGCGGCTCTGGCGAGAGAAGAAAGCAGGGCCGGACACAGGCGTTCGGATTTCCGTTTCACCAATCCCCTGCTCAACTCCAGACAGCTCAACGTCTGGCTGGAAGGCGGCGAAGTAAAAACCGGCTTTCGCGACAAATGGATGTAGGGTGCGGAAGCCGTTGCAGTTTTGAGGAGTTGTTATGGACGCCATATTGAGCGGTTTCCTGAATTGTCTGGAGCCGTTGCATCTCGTGACCATGCTGCTTTCCGTTGTGCTGGGCGTCATCGTCGGGGCGCTGCCGGGATTCGGGGCGGCAACCGGACTTATTCTCGTTCTTCCTCTTACCTACTCCATGGATTCCAGTATCGCCCTGGTTGCTCTGGTGGGCGTGTATGCAGGAGCGGAATATGGCGGCTCCATTTCCGCAATTCTGCTGAACACGCCGGGCACGGCCTCAGCCGTGGTGACGGCCTTTGACGGCTTTCCCATGGCACATGAGGGCAGGCCGCGCGAAGCATTGCTGTATTCCAATGTGGCTTCGACAATCGGCGGAATTGTGGGCGGGCTGGTCATGCTGATCTTTCTGCCGGTGCTGATCAATTTTGCCTTTCTGTTCGGCGCGGGGGAAATCTTCTTCATGGCGCTGCTCGGCCTTACCCTGATAGGCACGGTAAGCAACGGTGATCTGCCCAAGGGCATATCCTCCATCGCCATCGGCATCCTGCTCAGTACCGTGGGGGCCGACGCCACATCGGGCGTTCCGCGCTTCTATTTCAATTCCAACAGCCTGTTTTCGGGAATTCCGAATATTCCGGTCATGCTTGGTCTTTTTTCCCTGCCCTTCCTCATGCAGGGAATTATCTCGCGGCGGCCGGACGCGCAGCAGGTGCATTTTCCCGCCGCGGGCATGAGGGACAATGCGCGGCTCTTCTGCCGCACATTGCGCGAGGTGCTGGGGCGCATGAAGATTATCGTGCTGCGTTCCTCGCTCATGGGTATTCTCATCGGCATCATCCCCGGCGTGGGGGCAACGGTGTCGACGTTCCTGGCGTATTCCACAGCGAAAGATTCCTCTCCGACGCCTGAACGTTTCGGCAAGGGCGCGCCGGAGGGCATAGTCGCGCCGGAATCGGCCAATAATGCGCTGGTGGGCGGTTCGCTCATCCCCGTGCTGAGCCTCGGTATTCCCGGTTCTCCCGCCGCCGCGGTGTTCATGGGGGCGATTTTCATGCACGGCATGATGCCCGGCCCCAGTTTCATGGAGCATGAGCCTGTTCTTGTCTACACCGTTGTGTGTGCGGTCATTGTGGCGTCCCTGCTGCAGTTTGTGCTCGGCATGTGCGGTATAGGGTTCCTCGCCAACATCCTCAGGGTTCCGCTGCATTTCCTCGTGCCTGCTGTCATCGCCGTCTGTGCGATCGGAGCCTATTCGATGCGCGGCATAGGGTTTGACATTGAACTTTTCGTTCTTTTCGGAATACTCGGTTTCTTTTTTGTCAGGATGAACTACAGCATCTCCGCCGTGATGCTGGGCATGATACTGGGAAAAATCACCGAGGTTTCCCTTGTCGAAGCGATCAATATTTCCGCTTCGCGCGGCGGTTTGTGGGCCTATTTCACCGGGAGGCCCCTGTCCATTGTCCTGTTCGCTGTTTTCGTCGTCTATCTGGCATATGTGATCGTCAGCGGATACCGGCGCGGCAGAAAGAGCAGAGATATGGCGAAGGATGAAGCCTCCCTCCGTATCCCGACGCTCTTTCAGGGGATGCGCCGCTGCGATTTCGGCATGGGCTGTCTGCTCCTGGCCTGCGGCGCGGCCCTGACGCCCGAGGCTCTTTCTTATCCTGACAACTCCAGAATTTTTCCTCTCCTGGCCCTGGGGCTTCTGTTCGCGGGGAGCGCGGCCGTATGCCTGCGGGCGCTGTTCATGCCCGGCGCTTACGCGGGAGCCGTCGACGGGCCTTTCGCCTCAATCATGGGGCCGCGTGCGGCTGTGATGTTTGCCTTCGTGGTTGTTTATACGGCGGTCATGCTGCTGGTAGGGTTCTATTTCAGCACGCTGCTTTTTGTGCTGGTGATGAGCCTTTACATCCGGCGTCTCAGGGGAAGCCGCTTGGAAGGCCGGATGCTGTTCGTACGCCATGCCGCATTTTCCTTCGTCTATACGCTGGCATTGTGGTTCGTGTTTTCGGAAATATTTCTCCTGCAGATGCCCGGCAGGCTGACGCTCTGAGAAGCGCCGCGGGCGCGTACGGCAGGGTAATGTAACCGCATCCGCAAAGCGCTTTGCTCTGACGGCCAGGGGCTCCGCGACGCCTTCTTCTCCCGTGTCGCCGCAATTCACTTGCGGCGTAGAGCTGCGGCTTCAGGCGTGAAACCTGCGAGTCGGAACATGGGGGCTGGCCGGCAGATATGTTCAATCGCAAAAAGCCCCAGGGAAAGCGAGGTTGACCATGGCATTTGAAAGGCTTCTTGAGCGCGCGGAACTGTTTGGAATGTCCTTGACGAACAGGATTGTCATGACGCCCCTGCAAACCCGCGCCGGGGACGAGGATGGACATGTAACACCGGAGCTGGCGCTGTGGCATGAACGGCGCGCCCACCCCGGCCCCGGACTTGTGGTGGTGCAGCAGACCTTTGCCTGGCCCGCCATAAAGCTGGCGCGCGGACTGGCGCTGTGGGACGACTGCTTTCTGCCGGGCATGAAAAGGCTTGCCGATCTGCTGCATGCCTCGGGCAGCAGGGCATTCCTTCAGCTTGGCGGCTCGGGTTCCCGCCGGGAGGGAACGAAAGGAATCATGGCCCCCTCTCCCGTTCCGGGGTCATGGAATATGAAGGTTCCGCGCGAGATGAGTATAGAGGAGATGGAACGCTTCACGCTCCTGTATGCCGAGGCGGGGGAACGTGCCATGCGCGCGGGGTTTGACGGGTTCAGCCTCCAGGGAACGGCAGGGAAGTTTCTGGCCCAGTTCCTTTCACCGCACAGCAACCGCCGGAGCGACGAGTTCGGGGGAAGCGCGGAAAACAGGGTGCGCTTTCCGCGTATGGTCATCCGGGCCATAAGGAAGCGGACTCGTCCGGATTTTCCCCTGCTGTTCCGGATCAACGCAAGCGATTTCATGGAGGGCGGGCTCAGCCTTGCACAGGGAATCGAACAGGCCCGCCTGCCGACGGAAGACGGCTGCTGCGCCCTGCTGTTCGGCGGCGGAGGGCAGGAACGTCTGTGGTACGGCGCTCCCCCGTACATGATGGAAGATGCGCCCCTGCTTGATGCCGCAAGGCGCTATCGGGAAGCCCTGCCCGATGTACCGCTGGTTTTCGGCGGCAAGACGCATGATCCATTTCTGGCGGAAAGCATACTCAGGGATGGTGTGGCGGACTTCATTGCCATGATGCGTCCCCTGCTGGCGGACCCCGACTATATTCTCAAGCTGACGGAAAACAGGCCGGAAGATATCCGGGCCTGCGCCTGCTGCATGAACTGCCAGACCTGGGAGCGACGCCCCCGCCTTGCCGGGAGAGGAATTGCCTGTACGGTGAACCCCGAGGTGTTTTTCCCTCTCTCTGCGCAGGAACGCGGCAGAGAGACGGCGGAACTTGCAAAGCTGCATGAACGTGACGGAGAGGGAAATGTACCGGCAGAGCGCTCGCTGTCCGTGCTGGTGGCGGGAGGCGGTCTTGCGGGCCTCAAGACGGCGCAGCTTCTGGCAAGGCAGGGACATCAGGTGCGCCTGCATGAAAGAGCCGCCTCCCTGGGGGGACAGTGGGCTGTCGCTGCCGCCTCTGCCGGGCACGAAAGATACCGCACGCTGCTTCCCTGTCTGGAAAGAGCGGCACGTGAGGCGGGGGTGGAAATACTGCTCCGTTCGCGTGTGGATCGCGCGCTTGTGGAAAGGGAGAGGCCGGATCTGGTCATAGCGGCCACGGGGGCGCTGCCCCGCAGGCTGGACGTCGACTGCCCCTGCGGAGAGGAAAACGGCCCGACGCGCCATTTCGGCATGGATGTTCTGCGCGGATCGGCGCTGGCGGAACAGGAGCTTTCCGGAAGAAATCTTGTCGTTGTGGGTGGCCGCTATATCGGCATAGAGGCGGCCTGCCTTCTGGCGGAACGCGGGGCCAAAGTGTCGCTTGTGGAAAGGGACAACCTCGCCGCGGGCACGGTTCCACGGATACGCTCGCTGCTTTTTCTGCGGCTGGAGAAGGCCGGAGTCCGGCTGTATCCTCATTCAAGTCTGTTTCGTATTTGTTCGCGCCATGTGGAGATAGCTCACGGGGGAGGATTGTTTTTCCTTGATGCCGACGATGTGGTGATGGCCGTCGGCACGGTTCCCTGCCATCCTCTGCAAAAGGAGCTTGCCGGGACAGGAATCCGCCTGCGGGAGGTAGGCGACTGCAAGGGTATAGGCGATGCCCTTGATGCCATGCTTGACGCTGTGGAACTGGCCGAAGAACTGCGGCACGAAACCCGATGACCGGAGGCGGCGCGTCTGTGTATGCGCCTGCAGACGATATGTATCAAGCATAGAGAAGGAGCAATGTATGAAAACGAGAGCGTGGTTGGCGTGTCTGGCCCTTGGCGTTTTGTGCCTTACGGGCTCTTCTCCTGCCGAGGCAAGGGAGTACCCTTCGAAGCCCATTACCCTGGTCAATCCCTTCGGAGCTGGCTCCAGCGCGGATATTGTGGTGCGTCTTGTCGAGCCATTCATCAAGAAGGCATTCGGGGTCAATGTGATCATGTCCTACAAGGAAGGCGCGGGGGCCGTCGTGGGAGTCAATGAGTTCGTGACCATGCGGCCTGACGGATATTCCATTCTCTATTACAATTATCCGCACTATCAGCTTCAGCCGCGTTTCGGCAAGACGCTGTTCAGGCCGGGCGATCTTGAACCCCTGATGTGGGTGAATGCCGCCCCGGAAGGGCTCCTCGTTCGCAGCGACAGCCCGTTTAAAACCATTCAGGAGTTTCTGGATTATGCCAGGGAGAACCCCGGCAGACTGACCATCGGCAATACCGGCACATTCAGCTCGAATCATGTGACCTATGCCCTGCTGGAAAAGGAAACCGGTCTGAAATTCACCAGAGTTCCCTTTACCAACGGCAGCAAGTCAATGACTGCGGTTCTCGCGGGTGAAATTGATGCAGCCTTTATTTCTGCAGAGATGATAGGATTTTATGAAGGGAAGATGCGTGTTCTTGCCGTGGCCGGGGAAGGGAGGATGAGTATTCTTCCGGATGTCCCGACATTCGGGGAGGTTGGGTATCCCGGTATAGTCAATGTGCTGTGTACCAACTTTTTTACCCAGAAAGGGGTGCCCCCGGAAATTCTGGAAGACATGCGCGTCCGTTTTTCTTCCATAGTGAATGATCCGGAGTTCAGGGCGTTGATGAGGGGCAAGGGATATTCCGCCCCCATGGGAGACTGGAAGGCGCAGAAGGCCAATGAGGAAGCCATTGCCGGACGCATTGAGAGCGTTGTGCCCCTGTTTGAGGCGGAACGGAAGAACAAATAGCCCTGTGTGCCGTAAACCGTTTCCCGGTCCGGACGAAAACCGGGCCGGGCCGGTTTGAATTGCAGAGGAAAACGTCATGTCGAACAGCAGGCTTTTTGAACCCGGGAGACTGGGAACGCTTACCGTGCCCAACAGAATCGTATATTCCCCCATGTCGCTGCGCTCCACTGACGGGCATGGACATTATACGGAAACGGCAATTGCGTCCATGGAGCTGAGAGCTGAAGGGGGATGCGGACTCGTCATCGCTCCCGGTGCCATGGCCTGGCCGTCTTCAACCGGATACGGGCTTTCTGTGTCCATAGCCGAGGATGACGCCATACCGTATATGCGGGAAGTTGCGCGGCGTATCAAACGACACGGAGCGCGCGCTGCGCTTCAGATCGGGGCGCGCGGCACCCGGACTGAAGGAGGAGCGGAAAGCATTGCGCCCAGCGCCATGCGCTTCGGCTATGAAGCAAAGATTCCCCGTGAACTGACAGTGGAAGAAATCGAAGGTTTTGTCCGGGACTTCGGGCAGGCCGCCCGCCGCGCCAGGGAAGCGGGATTTGACGCCGTACTGCTGCATGCCTGCACCGGCAAGCTGCTCAGCATGTTCATGTCGCCGTACAGCAACAGGCGTACGGATTGTTACGGAGGCACGACGGAAAACAGGATGCGCTTCGTTCTGGATGCGCTGGCCGCAATGAAGAAAGAGGCGGGAAGAGATTTTCCCGTCATGGTGCGCATGTCCGTGGACGAAAGACTGGGGGAACGGGGCGTACAGACGGAAGAGGGCGTGCGCATGGCCGCCATGCTTGATGCCGCGGGAGCTGACGGCATCCAGGTCATGAGCGGAACGCAGGAGCGCATCTGGAATACATCCTGCGGATATTTTTACCCTGATGCCTATGCGGAGGGTCTTAACCGTCCCGTGCGGGATGCCGTGAACTGCGCGCTCATTGCCGCGGGAAAGCTGGGTAATCCGGACGTGGCGGAGGCGGTGCTCGAACGGGGCGACGCGGATTTCATTTCCCTGGGGAGGCCTCTGCTTGTTGATCCCTTCTGGCCGAAAAAGGTCCTGGAGGGACGTTACGGGGAAATACGGCGCTGCATAGGATGCCTGAACTGCTTCACGTTCGCCTCCCGCAAGGATATCGAGCCGCGTGGCGTAAGTTGTACGGTCAATCCGGGAGTGTTGCGTGAACCGGAATTCGATATGATTTCCCCTGCGGAGAGCCGAAAGCGCATTCTCGTCGTGGGAGGCGGCCTGGCCGGTATGGAAGCTGCGGCTGTACTTGCCGCGCGCGGGCATGAGGTGGAACTGCATGAAGCGGCGGAAGAACTGGGCGGGCAGTGGATTATCGCTTCCCATGCTCCATACAGGAAAGATTATCGCAGTCTTGTTCCGTGGCTTGAATACCGGATGCGCATGAGCGGCGTGCGTGTATTTCTGAACAGCAGAGTTGATGCCGACCGTCTGCTGCGCATCGCGCCCGGATATGTCGTGCTGGCGACCGGAGCAGAGCCGCGGAAACTTCCCCTTTCGGCTTCCCGCCCGGAAGTCGTACAGGGCTGCGACGTCATCATGGACAGAGTGAGGCCCGGACAGCGCGTGGTTGTGGTGGGAGGTCGGTATATAGGCATGGAGTCCGCCGTGAAGCTGGCGGAAACCGGTCGTCATGTGTCGATTATTGATGCGGGAGAGATCGCGCAGAATACGAATCCCCGTCTGAGCGGCGTTTATCGGGATCGTCTGGTGGAACTCGGCGTATACATGTACCCGAATACGCCGCTTCTGGGCTTTACCGGAGACGGTGTGGATGCGGCGCACATCGGTTCTCTGCTGCATCTGCCCTGTGACACGGTGGTGCTGGCGATCGGCACGGTATCTGTAAAGGCTCCGGAGCTGGAAGATGCTGCGGCCCGTTGCGGGGCCGGATGCCGACGTATCGGAGATTGCCGGAAAATCGGCGATGCCCTTTATGCCATTCGTGAAGGAGCAGAGCTTGGGCGTGAACTGTAGAGCATTTCATCATTGAAATGATCCGCGGAGTCGAGCAGAACGAGACTCATTTCTGCTCTCCTTATCAGTAGCGCGCTATGCGTTGCTGGCAGGGGGCGTCGCGGCGTCCGTCCTGTCGGGTATCGCTGCAATTCATGTGCGGCGCATAGCTCCAGCCTCAGTGACGAACCCCGCTGCCTGCACGGCCTGCAATACAAAAACAGATTTGTCCAGATATCTCTGGTGTATGGTAATTTCCTCATTTGTAAGGAGATATGCTGTCATGTTGTCTTCAAAGCAAAGGCAGATCCTCGCCCTGGTTTCAGGACCACTGGCCGCAGTTGTACTGCTGTGTCTGGAACCGTTTCCCGGACTGGATGAAAACGGTATGAAGGCTCTGGCCGGGGCCGCCTGGTTTCTGCTGTGGCTTGTCTTTGAGCCGGTTTCCCTTGCAGTGACTTCCCTGTGGGCTGTCATTATTTTCAGCCTGACCGGCATTTCCAGCCCCACAGCAGCCTTTTCCTTTTTCGGCTCTCCCACCAACATGCTTCTGTTCGGCGCAACCATGATCCTCGGCGCGTGGCAGGAAAGCAATTTCATGCAGCGTTACTCTTTTTCCGCCCTGAGCATGAAATTCATACACGGCAGGACAAAGCGTCTGCTTTTCGTATACGCGGCCGCGTGTACGCTGCTTTCCTTCATCACGCCCAATATTCCCGTAGTCATTCTGTTCTGCACTTTGGCCGCATCCGCGGCAAGAACATTTTCGATTGAGCCGGGACAGAGCAATGCAGTGCGCATTATGTGCATCCTGTCCGGGCTGTGTGCGAACATCGGAGGCATAGCCACTCCGTTGGGCGGCGCTCCGAATCTTGCAACCATAGCCATTACCGGCAAGGTTCTGGATTGTTCCGTGGAGTTCTGGCAGTGGGCCGCGTTCGGCATACCGGTATCACTCATTATTTTCGGCATGGTTCTGCCCGTATGCCTCCGGCTTTTTCCTCTCAAGGATTTTGAACGGGATACCATGCCGTTTGATCCGGCGTTTCTGAAAAAGAGGCATGAAGAGCTTGGCCCGGTAAGCCGTTTTGAGTATGTTTCCGTCATTGTGATGGGGCTGGCGCTGATATTCTGGGTTGTGATCCCGCCTCTCCTGGCCCCTCTGGGATTAAAGCGTTTTGCTCCGCTTACGGCAGCGCCGTTTGTGGCCGCAGGCTTTGCCGCGCTGCTGACGGTCATTCCCGTGGGAACAGACAAGCGGACGGGCAGGTTTGTTTTTGCCATGAACTGGCAGCAGGCGCAGAAAAATATTTTGTGGTCGGTTCTGCTCATCATCATGGCCAGTACCCTTTTGGGAGAAGTGCTGGTAAAGGGCGGCATAGACAAATGGCTTGCGAATGGAATTACGGCCCTGCTGGGTGATAGTCTTTCTCCGTTTTGGGCATGGACTGCGCTGGTGTTTCTTTCCGGTTTTGTTTCACAGTTCGCTTCCAATACCGGAACCATTACGCTGTTTGTTCCCATAACGGCAGCGCTTGCCTCCGTTTATGGCTATAATGCCGTAGCGGCATGCGTTACTGTGGGGATGTCCGTCAATCTGGCATCGATGTTTCCTTTTTCTGCCGCTACCATAGCCGTTGCCATGGATTCCGCCGAGGGGCACGTCAGAGCCATGGATTTTCCGCTCAGCGGGATAATCATGCTGGTGCTCGGTACTGCAGCCATTATGGCGGTGGCCTGGCCCCTGGAATCAATTGTGTTCTGACATGCTGACGCGGGAGTTGTTCCGGGTGAAATTGACGGCGGGCCGCCGGAAAACCGGCGGCCCGCGAACATGGGAAAGGGGACTCGTCCTGCTTACGCCCTGGCGGCAGTAAGCAGATCCCGGGCGGCGTCGGTCTTTTCCCAGGTGAACTCGGGCAGCTCACGGCCGAAGTGCCCGTAGCACGAGGTCTTCTGGTAGATGGGGCGCTTGAGATCAAGGCGCTTGATAATGAAGTAGGGGCGCAGATCGAACACTTCACGCACTGCCCTGGTCAGCACGTCGTCGGGCACTTCACCGCGTCCGAGGGAAGATACCAGCACGGATACGGGTTCCGCCACGCCGATGCAGTACGCGAGCTGAACTTCGCAGCAGGGGGCCAGGCCGGAGGCCACAACATTCTTGGCCACATAGCGGGCCATGTACGCGGCGGAACGATCCACCTTTGAGGGGTCCTTTCCGGAGAAGGCGCCGCCGCCGTGGTTGCCCATGCCGCCGTAGGAATCCTGGATGATCTTGCGTCCGGTCAGACCGCAGTCTCCCATGGGGCCGCCGATAACGAAACGTCCGGTGGTGTTGATGAAAATTTCGCAGTTCTTTTCGTCAAAAAGACCGGTGCCTTCCAGCACGGGACGGATGACTTCCCGTTTCACGGTTTCAACGACATCTGCCTGACTGACATGAGGAGCATGCTGGGTGGCGACTACCACGTTGTTGATGCGTACGGGCTTGCCGTCCACATATTCAAAGGAAACCTGGGTCTTGCCGTCGGGACGGAAAAAGTCGACCACTCCGTCCCTGCGCACGCGGGCGAGCTGGAGGGAGAGCTGATGCGCCCAGTAGATGGGGGCGGGCATGAGCGTTTCGGTTTCATTGCTGGCGAACCCGAACATCATGCCCTGGTCGCCCGCGCCCTGTTCTTCGGGCTTGGTGCGGTTGACGCCCTGCGCGATATCCGGAGACTGCTTGTCGATGGAAGAGATGACGGCGCAGGTCTGGGCATCGAAGCCCATGTCGGAACTGGTGTAGCCGATGTTCCTGATGGTTTCGCGCACCACGCCGGGCAGATCCGCATAGCCGGAGGTGGTGATTTCACCCGCAATCATGGCCATGCCGGTCGTCACCAGGGTTTCGCACGCGACATGGGAATCGGGATCCTGAGCCAGAAGAGTGTCAAGAATGGCGTCGGAAATGCGGTCCGCGACCTTGTCGGGATGCCCTTCGGTGACGGATTCGGACGTAAAGTAATATTTGCCTTTGGCGGGAATCATGAAAACTCCTTTGCCCTGACGGCTGAGGAACGGTTGGAGAGGCGGTCGCCTCCGGTTTTCTGGAATGGCTCCCGCGGAAACAGGTTCGTCTGATGCGGGATGCTGCACTGACTGCGGGAAAGAGTATCCATATATCAAGTTATGGTAATATGGTTGAATGAAAAAAAGATACACGCAAGAAGGGCTTCTGTCCAGTCCCATGCCTTCTTCCCCATCGCCTTCCTCTGACGTTCTTGACGCCGGAGAGGCGTGAGGCTATGCCTGATATTGATCGTCCTGCGCATGCGCGGGACGCGGGCTTTTTTGCGGCCGCCTGGCCGTTCACGGGCCGAAAGGGAGCGCGCAGTCGAATGACACCACTTTTTCAGGGCAAGATAGACAATTTCTGCGCGGCCTACGCGGTGCTCAACGCCATGCGGCTGATACACGGCATCAGCGATCTTCAGGCGCGGGCGCTGTTTTCCGAGCTGCTGCTCAGCCAGTCGCGGGACGAGAAGGCCTTCCGGGCCATTCTCAGTCATGGCACGGACTATGTCGATATGGTGGACGCCTTTCTTGGGCAAATTTCGGAGCGTTTTCCCCTGCGGGTCAGTGCGCCCTTCGACGCGGAAACCGCCTGCGACGAAGTGTGGGCGGCTCTGGCGGCGTATGCCCGCCCGGAGCAGGGACGCAGCGCGGTTTTCCGTTTCCGCCGGTATGAGGCGTTCTGCGTGCGGCCTCGTGCGGATCACTGGACCGCGGCTCACAGAATGGAAGGGGGCGTGCTGCGCTTTTTCGACTGCAGCCTGGAGCCCGACGGCCTGTATCATCTGACCAGGCAGATCATGAAAGATGATGTGGATCAGCGTGTGACGGAATATGTGATTGTTCCCCCCGAATCAGTGCGGCTGATGGAACGGGCTGGCGCAGAAGACGGAGCGTACGGCGACGCATATGGAAATGGAGCGGGGACATGGCGATATTGAGCGCCCGGCAGAAAATGGGAGCCGCCGCGCTGATCATGGGCTTCAGCGTGCTGCTCTCCCGCTTCATGGGGCTGGCGCGGGACAAGGTGATCTCCTGGCAGTTCGGCGCCGCGGGCGAATCCGATATTTACTTCACGGCATTTGTCGTGCCGGATTTCATCAATTATCTGCTGGCGGGCGGTTATATTTCCATCACGCTGATTCCGCTTCTGAGCGCGCTGTTCGAGGAGGACGAAGAGGACGGCTGGCGTTTTTTCGGTGCGGTGTTCACCTGGGCGACACTGGCCATCCTTGGCCTTGCCGTGCTGGGCTGGCTGTTTGCCGCTCCGCTGGCGCGGCTTGTCGCGCCGGGCTTCACGGTGGAACAGCATGCACGGCTGGCGCATTTTCTGCGTATTGTCCTGCCTGCCCAGATATTTTTTCTGCCGGGAGCCTGTCTTTCCGCGCTGCTGTATATCCGGCGGCAGTTCGCGGTGCCCGCTCTGATGCCCTTGATATATAACGGCTTTATTCTGCTGGGTGGGATGCTCCTGCCCGCGCTGGGGCTGGCGCGCGGCATGGAGGGCTTTTGCTGGGGGGTACTGGCCGGCGCTTTCGCAGGGGCTTTTCTGCTGCCCTGTATCGCGGCACGAAAAGGGGGGCTGAAGTTCCGCCCCGCGCTGACTCATCCCCGGCTCGGCAGGCTGGCATGGCTGGCTCTTCCGCTCATCGTGGGGCAGTCCGTGGTGGTTCTGGATGAACAGTTCGTGCGTATTTTCGGCAGCCTTGGCGGAGAGGGGGCGGTAAGCCTCCTCAACTATGCCCGGCGGATCATGATGGTGCCCGTGGGCGTGGTGGCCCAGGCGGCGGGAGTGGCCTCCTTTCCCTTTCTGGCGTCACTTGCGGCGAAGAGGTCCTGGGGCGAGTTTGACGGCACGCTGCGCACTGCGCTGCGCAGCTCCATGATTGTGGTTGTGCCCATGACGGCCTGGCTGCTGCTGGTGTCTCCATATGTCCTCGGGCTTATTTTTGAAGGAGGGCGTTTTTCTCCGGAACAGACGGCGCAGGCGGCTCCTCTGTTGCGGATCATGCTGCTGGCCGTGCCGTTCTGGGCGCTGCAGCAGGTTACGGGGCGCGCCTTTTATGCCCGTCAGGATACTGTAACGCCCGCCGTGGTGGGTACGCTGGCCACGTTTGCGGCTCTTCCCGCATATGTCTGGCTGCTGCCTTCGCTGGGGGAGACGGCGGCCGCGGGAGTGGCCTGTGTGGCGTCATCCTCCGTTGCGCTGTATGCCGTTGCGCTGATGTTCGTGGCGGGAAGGCGCTGGGGGGGGACAGCCTTCGACGGAGTGGGAATGGCCTTGTTGCGCAGCATGGCGCTGTGTCTGCCCGCGCTGGCTATGGGCTGGGGCGCCGCCTGGATTGTCGGCGGACTGGAGAGCGCGGCCGGAGGCATGCTGCCGCCGCTGGCCCGGCAGCTTGCCGTGCTGACGGTCAGCGGGCTGGCCTTCATGCTGGGCTGGGGGCTGGCGGCGCGCCTTTTCGCGCCGGAATATCTGCATATTGTGGCCGGCCCTCTGCTGCGCCGTCTGCGGAAAAAGTGACATGATGCGCCTGGCCGTATCCGCCGGCCGGAGGAGGTGAAACGTGCTCCAGGTCATACGCGCCCGCAAGGCTGGTTTCTGCATGGGGGTAGCCATGGCGCTGCGCAAGCTTGACGAGGCGGTGGACGCCCGCCCGTGCGGCAGGGTGGCGACCCTTGGCGAGATTATCCATAACCCTCAGGTGCTGGAAGAGTATGCCGCGCGGGGTGTCTCCTGCCTGCGTTCGCCGGAGGAGGCTCTGCCCGGACAGGTCGTGCTGATCCGCGCGCATGGCGTTCCCCGCGATACGGAGGCCGCTTTGCGTTCACGGGGGGTCATCGTGATTGACGCCACCTGTCCGCGCGTGAAGGCAGCCCAACTGGCCATTGCCGAAGCCACGGCGGGGGGGCTGCCGCTGCTGCTGTATGGAGAGGCGGAACATCCGGAGGTCAAGGGGCTGCTTTCCTACGCGCACGGGCATCGGCATGTATTCGGCAATGTGGAGGAGCTTGCCCGTTCCCTTGCCGGACTGGAACAGGGAACGGACATCGTCCTGGCCGCGCAGACCACGCAGGATCGCCGCCAGTTCGAGACCTTGCGCGCCGAACTGGATCAGCATATGGATACGAGTGTCCGGGTACTGGATACCATTTGCGATGCCACGCGCCAGCGGCAGGAGGAGGCTCAGGAACTGTCGGACCGGGTGGACGCCATGGTCGTGGTGGGCGGCCGCAGCAGCGGAAATACCCGCAGGCTGGCGGAGCTGGCGGCGCGCCGGGTGCCCGCCTTTCTCGTGGAAACGGCGGAAGAGCTGGAACCGGAAAAATTTGCGGGATTTTCCGTCATAGGTCTAACGGCCGGAGCATCTACGCCGAAAAGACTTGTTAATGCCGTTGAAAAACGGTTGTCCGAGTTCTGAGAGAATACCTCGCGGAGGCAACATGTCGCAGACGAATATTTTGCTGGAGGCCGGCACCAACGAGCTGGAAATCGTCGAATTTTTCCTTGACGAGCCGGGAGACGACGGCAAGCCCTACCGGGGCTATTACGGCGTCAATGTGGCCAAGGTGCTGGAAATCATTCAGATGCCCAAGATCACGAGTCTGCCCGAGGTTCAGGACCCTTCCGTTCTTGGCGCGTTCAATCTGCGTTCCCATATCATTCCCCTGGTGGATCTTTCCCTCTGGCTGGGCAAGGCTCCGGTCGAGCACAGGGAAGCTCCCAAAGTTATTGTGACGGAGTTCAACAGCGTCACCACGGCGTTTCAGGTGGCGGGGGTCAACCGCATCCACCGCATCAGCTGGGAAGAGGTCGAGCCGCCCAGCAAGTATGTGGCCATGGTGTCCAAAAGCAATATCACCGGCGTGGTCAAGATGGAGAACCGCATCATTTTCCTGCTGGATCTGGAAAATGTGGTGGCCAAGCTGAATCCTTCCCTCGGGTTGAGGCTGGATACCGCCATCGACTGGGGCAGCGAGGAGTGCTATCGCGCGCTGGTGGCCGATGATTCCACCCTGATCCGTGAAATGCTCAAGGATCTGCTGCAGAAGGCCAACTTTGAGGTGGAAGCGGTGACCAACGGGCGCGAGGCATGGGAACGCCTGTGCGAGATCAGACGGCGGGCCGAGGAAGAAGGGCGCCCGGTGCGGGATTATGTGCAGGTGCTGGTCTCGGACATCGAAATGCCCAGCATGGACGGGCACAATCTCTGCAAGCGGGTGAAGGAGGATACGGCTCTGCGGGAACTGCCGGTGATCCTCTTTTCTTCGCTGATCACGGACAAGCTGCGGCACAAGGGCGTTTCCGTGGGGGCGGATGACCAGATCTCCAAACCTGAAGTCACGCAGCTTGCCAAGCGCGCCTATGCCCTGATCAAGGCCCGGGCGGAGCGGGCGGCTTCCGCATCCTGACCGAGATGCCTGACGGGCTGGCGGCACTCTGTGTTCCGGCCTTTGCCGGACAGATGATGGTGACGTTGAGCGTACTCTTCCATCCGGAGCGGAAATTTCCGTTCCGGATATTCGTGTTATGGCTGCTGTGTGCGCTGCCGATTCTGGCGGCGGCCTGGCGGGATGCAGACTTTACCCTTGCGCTGGGAGAGTGCGTTCTTGGCGCGGCGTTCGCATGCGTGTGGAAGAGGTGATTTCCATATGCGGCAGAGATAAGCTGTTCAGGTGTTTTTTTCGGAACCGGCCGGGGCGGCCAGGTCGTGCCAGCAGCGCAGGTCTTTGTCTGAAAAGAAAGCGGACCGGAGCCTCAATCTGCCGCGCCGGATTTCAAGCAGACTTTCGTTCTGCATGCGCTGGAGCAGCCTGCCCACGCTGACCCGATGCACGCCGACAAGCTCCGCAAGTTCCATCTGGGAGACGACAAGTTCCGGTGCGTCTTCGTTATTGATGTGTCCTCCTTCAGCGTTTGCCAGGGAGGCGATGCACAGCTTGAGACGGGTCAGAGGCGTTTCATAGGCGATGCTCACCAGATCGGAGCCCATGAGATGCATTTTCAGCGCCACGCTGCACATCAGCCGGTTGGCGAAAAAGGCGTCCTGCCGCATCAGAAGGCCCGCTGTGGCGCGGTCAAAACGGATCAGAGTCAGATCACGGATGGCGTCACAGTCGATTTGTACCGGACGCCGGGAAAAGAAATAGCTTTCATAGATGAAATACCCCCGTCCCACCAGGTGAAGCGTCTTGCGTTCGCCCCCTTCCGAAGTGCGGAACGTGCGCAGCAGACCTTCCTCAATATAATACAGGCTGGAGATTTCCTCTCCCGGTGTGGCGGGAAGAGGGGCGCCCCGGCGGATGTTCCTGCGTTCGCCCCGCGCAAGGGTGGCGGCGGGCAGCAGAGCGGAAGAAGGCAGAGGCGGCAAAGCCTGAAGAAGCGGAGCGGACATGCGGGGTTCTCCGAACATTACCGTGACCGGAAAGGCTGCTGGTATAGAACAATGTTGATACCGCTGTGCGGGACGTGTATTTTTACTAAGGCATGGGCGGCAACATACGTTGCCGCAAAGGCAGCATGTATCCACGGCCGGCTCGCTTGCGCCTCGTGAAGCTGTGCTTCACTCGGCTCCGCTCCGCGAAACATTGCTTCCGCTCCTCGCCCCCC